>ENA-ORTB01001028-ORTB01001028.1-human-gut-metagenome-genome-assembly--contig:-NODE-1028-length-33519-cov-6.532273_pt1 | contig 33519 bp, 35 predicted proteins | sample MGYA00241905_ERZ509174 | MGnify/ENA primary metagenome ERZ509174 (study PRJEB26280, sample SAMEA2338851) | human gut metagenome | biome: human gut; feature: human-associated habitat; material: faeces... | reverse complement strand
AACGATTTTTCTTACTGGATCGGAACAGTGTTCAGTTTGATTTTACAATCGGCGAAAAAGTTATAAAATTGACCTAAATCAATTTCTTTTGCCTGGGGAGGTCCTATAATACTAAGTATCAAGTGAAAGAATTGCTACTTAAGTAAAAAGAGGGAAATTACCATTATGAAGAAATTAGACGCTACTACTTTGACTGCTGACCAACAAAAGTTCTTTAACGACGCTTTGGCCTTCGTTGCTTCCGTTGACAAGGACGGCAACCCACAAGTTGGTCCTAAGGGTTCATTGACTGCTTTGGACGACAAGCACCTGGTCTGGAGTGAAGTTACCTCCTCCCACTTGTGGGAAAACATCAAGAACGGCAGCAAGGTTGCTGTTGTAGTTGCTGACGTGCCAAGCCACACTAGCGTGCGCGTGGTCGGCAGCGTGACTATCCACGAAGGCGACGACTTCGCTAAGGAATACGCTGCTAAGGTTGGCAAGCCGGAAACTGCTCCTGCCGTAGTAGTTGAAGTTGAAGAAATCTTCGCTTAATCAAATCAGCATAGCATAATGAAAATGGCTTCTAGGAGAAAATCCTGGAAGCCATTTTTGTTTACTGTTCTATTTTTTCGCCCATAAAAGGCCACAGGCCAGGGCAGCGTAAATTAGGTATAAAATGCCGATTGAGATGTATTCATAGATATTGAAGACGAAGATCAAGACGACAACCGCTAATGCTGCAGCAGTTACGTAGCCAGCTACCGGACTGAGCTTATTCAAAGGCGCGATTCCCAGAAATAGGGTCAACAGAGTGATCGCAATCATGCCGGCAATCGCCCATGAAACCGGACCTGGGTTGCCCAGGCAAAGATCCACTGAACTGCCATAAACAAGGCCAAACAGATGCCAGCCAGCAAGAAGACGATTTTAACGGCTGGCTTAGTTGCAAAGTTTTTCATCATAATCACGCTCCTATTTTTTAAAGGCTATTCACTTATATTGCAATCTCAATTTTAACTTTTGAGCAGTGATTCTTGCTAAGCTTAATAACTTTTGCATTTTACAACGTTCTCTTCTGAGCTACGTTTTCTTGCAAAAAGCGGCTAACAGCCAATAACACTAAGGCCAAGAAGTTAAGTGGCAAATTGCCCGGACCAAAAGCGATTGGCGTAATCAGTCCTATCAACGTCAAGGCAATGCAAACTAGGCCAATAATCAAGAACGGCTTACGGGGAATTTTTTGGCTAAATACAGCTAAGGCTAATTCTGTCAGTAAGACCAAAATTAAAACCACATGGCCAAAAACAGTTACTTTTAAATCGTTCCCTTTGATCGTTCTCAAAGCATTGATGTAATCCTTTAGATTTGAGCAAACTACCACAGTCAAAAAGCATAGTAAGATTACATCAACCACTTTGACTAAAATCTTTAATAATTTCATCTCTATCACCTTCGTTTTCACCCAAGCCAGGCCATCACGCAGCTGACCAGGCTGACGGCCAAGAGGATGCCGGCCAGCCAATAGTTAGAGACTGCCTTCCCCCGCCAGCGGTAGCTGGCCAGAACCAGACTGACCTCCAAAGCGACAACAGCCAAAGTCCAGTACCAGGTCAAGCCAAAATACAGGCCTACCACCCGGTCAATTACAAGGCCCAGCAAAAGACAGGCGCCAATTACCCAAGCTGCTGCAGGAGCCAGCCACTTACTCAGCCAGACCCCCAAAGCAGCCGCGGCAACAAGCAAAATAAAAGCATCATAAAGCAGTTGCCTGCCCATGACTGCCGCTAAAGGCATAACCCGAAGCCGTCTGGCCAACTAAATTGATGATCAGCGACACTGCCGCTACCGTCAAAAGCAGGTCATTGGCCAGCCACATGTAACGCTCTGTTTTAGTCATTTAAATCATCCATTTCATGACTAAAATACTTTATTCAAACACTTTCACCCTAGATTCTAGCACTAGACTGATTCGTATACAAAAAGCTCCTCCTGCTGATTTCCCCGGAGAGGCTTATACTTTCTATTCTACTTGTGGTAAGGACTGCCGGAGTTGATCATAAAGGCCCGGTAGATCTGCTCAATCAAAACCAGCCGCATCAATTGGTGGGGCATGGTCAGCTTGCCGAAACTGAAGAGGTCGTTGGCCCGCTTGTTGACCGCGTCACTGGTCCCCAAGCTTCCCCCGATCACGAAAGTAATGTCGGAATGCCCGTAGGTCCCCAGGTTCTTCAGTTCCTTGGCGAACTCTTCACTAGCCCGCTCTTTGCCCTTAATGGCCAGAACGTAAACATATTCCTTGTCCTTGATCTTGCTCAGGATCCGCTCGCCTTCCCGCTTCTTGACCTCTTCCATCTGGGCCGGGCTGAGGCTTTCCGGCGCCTTTTCATCCGGCACCTGCACGATCTCCACCTTGGCAAAACGGCTCAGCCGCTTCTGGTACTCCGCGATCCCGTCCTTAAAATACTTCTCTTTTAATTTTCCAACGCAAACAATTTTGATATTCATAATGCCCCTATTTTACCATTTTTACTTCTATCCCCACAATTAACAGTTTATCAACCGCCTTTTTCCACAGCTGTGGAAAGTCCTTTTCTAGATCTAGTGGACTAGAGCCGAATTCTATCTAGGTCTAGCTTTTTGCAAAAAAATTTCTAAAATCCCGTGTAACCATTCCACAAAGCAACTGTGAACTGGACCTTTTCACAAACAATCACCAAAAAAGCCCGGCCTGCCGCCTTGAACAGACGTTTTAACATGACTTTTACCCGTGGAACTTACACACAATCCACAGCTTATCCACAACTTTTTTAGCGCTTTTTACCCCGTTTTTTGCACAATTCATAGTCTTTTCCACAGGATTGGGGATAAAGTCTCCTTAAAATTTTTCCTTGACAAGAAATATATCCGAACTTTTCCTTCCTTTCACCCTGTTTTTGTTTTGAAAAGAAGCAAAAAAAATCCAGCAGATCTGCTGATCCACTGGATTATTTGTTCTTAAATTAGTTGCTTGCCTGCAGGGTTACCGTGAAGGTCATGGTCTTGCCATTCCGGTTGACCGTAATCTTGACCTTGTCACCAACATTGTGGCTGTACAGGATGCTGTGCAGGGTGGCTACGTCGTTGACCGTCTTGCCGTCAGCCGCCGTAATCACGTCGCCCTTCTTGATCCCAGCACTGGCTGCCGCGCTGCCTGAAGTTACGCTGGCCACGTACAGGCCCTTCTTCAGACTGGTTGAAATGCCCAGCTGCTTCTTGTAGTAGCTGTTTAGGTCAGCAATCGCTGCTACCTTGATGCCCAGTTGCGGCCGGGTGATCTTCCCCTTCTTGACCAATTGGTTGACGATCGTCACAACTTCGTTTGACGGGATCGCGAAGCCCATCCCTTCAACGGAGTCGCCGCTGCTGGAGCTGGACAGCTTCATGGAGTTGATCCCGATAACCTGGCCGTCAGAGTTGACCAGGGGCCCACCGGAGTTACCGGAGTTGATAGCCGCGTCAGTCTGGATGACCGTCATCTGGTTGGAGTTGTAAGTGATCGTCCGGCTTGGTGAGGAAATGATCCCTTGCGTTACCGTAGACGCGTATTCAGACCCTTCCGGTGAACCGATGGCAATTACCGTCTGCCCGGACTGCAGGCTTCTGGAGTCACCAAATGAAGCGGTCTGGGTCACGTACTTGGAGTCGATTGACAGAACTGCCAGGTCACTGGTTGAGTCCTTGCCGACAACCTTAGCAGCAATCGTCTTCCCGGAAGCCAGGATGACCTTCACCTTGGCTGCCCCGGAAATAACGTGGTTGTTAGTGACGATGTAGCCCTTGCCGTTTGCCGTCGTGTAGATGACCCCGGAACCTTCAGAGTACAAAGTCAAAGACTTCTTGGAGCTGGATGAGTCTGAACTGTCCGAGTCACCGTAGCCAAACATGCTGTAGATGTCAGAGCTTGATGATGAACTGGAAGTGTACTTGTAGTTCAAGACTGAAACAACCGCGTTCTGCACCTTCTTGTAGGCGGAAGTCATCGTCCCGCTGGTAGTCTTGGACTTGTTGACCTTGGTCGTGCCACTGGATGAAGTCGTCACTGACCCGTTTTCACCAGTGTTGCTACTGCTTGAGCTGGCCGTGGATGATGAAGTATTGCTGTTCAAATTGGCTGCTGACAAGCCGCCGTAAGCAATCCCCCCTCCCAAAATACCGGCAACGACCCCAATGATGGCCGCTTTAGTTAGCAAACGGTTATTTTCCTTCTTGCGCGTGTTTCTTTGCTTATCTTGTTCTTCAGACATGGTTATCACTCCTTATCGTTGCCATTATCATATCCCAGCTTTTTGAAGTATATATGAACAAAACGTATTAATTAAAAGCTTTAAATCCTATGTATTATAAATTAATTAAAGAACTCGGCGTCATCGGCTCGGTATCGTGCAATTCCAGGTCACTGGCCACGTCGGCGTCTCTGGCCGCCAAAACCTCTTCCGCCACGTCCCGGGCCAAATAGTTTAAATTGTTCTGCTGGCTGCGGTGGGCCATGAAAACATGCTTGGTTTTAGAACTGATAACCCTGGCCAGAGTCTCAGCCGCCTGCTCGTTTGACAGGTGGCCGTGGTCTGACCGGACCCGCTGCTGCAGGCTCCAGGGATAGGGGCCGCTTCTCAGCATCAGGTCGTCATAGTTGAACTCGAGCAAATAAGCATCCGCATCTTGAATCTCATATTCGACTTCTTCAGACACGTAGCCCGTGTCCGTCAAGCAGGCCAGGCGCTTGCCCCCGCTGGAAAAAACGTAGTACTGGGGCTGGGCCGCGTCATGGCTAGTGGCAAAAGCCGTCACTTCCAAGTCCCCATAGCACTTGGTCTGGCCCGGCTCAATCACATTGATCTGGTCTTTCGGCAGGCAGCCGATCTTCCCGGTCTCCTCCAAGTACTTCCAGGTGACCGTGTTGCTGAAGGCATTCAGCTGGGGATAGCGGCGCATAAGGACCCCCATCCCCCCGCTGTGATCGCCGTGGTCATGGCTTAAAAAGACCATGTCCAGGTCCTCGATCGCCACGCCTACCTTGGCTAAAAGCTCCTTGGTCTTCTTGCCTGAAAGGCCGGCGTCCATCAAAATCTTGTGCTGGTCAGTCATCAGCAGGCTGCAGTTGCCCGCTGATCCGCTCGATAATACCGCGAATTGCAAATTTTTTCCTTCCTGCCCTTAATCGTCCAATGTACTGTTTTGCAAAAGCTGGCCGCTGAAGGCGTTGACCCGCTTCAAGCAGCTGCTCTTGCTGCTTTTGTTTTCGATCCAGACCAGCCAGGTCGGGACGAAAATCACGCTGCCCCGGACCTCGGTCAATTTGGTGTAGCCCAGCTTGACCTGCATTACCCGGGAGTTGTCGGCCAGTTCCCGGGTGGTGTAGAGGTTGGTGACCGCCCGCAAGGGGCTGATAGTTGCCTGCAGCTCGCGGACGCTGGACAAGTCAGTCAAGTAGGTCTGGTAGTAGCCCGTGATCTTCTTGTTCCTGACATTGACCACCAGCTGGGCCAGGCTGCTGTAAACCAGGCCGTACTGGGACTTCTGCACGTAAACGTAGCTGCTGTTGCTGGAGAGGTTCTTGGCAAAGACATACTGCTTGCCATGCGGGACGTAATTGCTGTCATTCTTGAACTCGCCCACCGTCATCCGCTCCAGCGGAATCGCGGTCTTCATGGTCGCGTACAGGGTCTTGTCCCCTTCAGCGTAGCTGGTGAAGACGTCGCTGCTGAGCTTCTTGGCGGCTTCCTTCAAGTCGCTCTTACTTCTAGTGGCCAGGTAGTAGCCCGAGTCCCCCTTTATGGATAGGGAAGGAACCGTAATATTGTCTGACTTCATTTCAGCCTTCAAGCTGGTTGAGGTCGTCACCGAATTGGTCGATGAGGTCAAGGTAACCGGGGCCCGCCAAAGCTCAATCAAGAGATAGATGTCGACTAAGCAGAAGAGGATCAGAAAAAGCCATTCAATTTTGCGATGATCCATTTACTTTTCTCCTTCCTTTGAGCTGGCAGAGCTTGCTGATACGGCGGAACTTGAGCTGGAGCTTGATTCAGCCGCCGGCTGGCTGCGGCTGCTGGAATATGCTTCCTGTCTGCTGGCCGGTGCCTGGCTGACGCTGGAACTTGCGCTTGAGCTGGCTTCACTGCTCGACTCATTGCTGGAAGAGCTGGAAGACGAGTAGCTGCTGGAGCTGGAACTTGCCCCCTCCATTAACAGATCCGTGTTTTCCGCCTTGATCTTCTTCCAGCCGGCCAGGCTGTTCCAGCTGCCGCCAACCTTGATGAAGTAGGTCGGCACCAGGGTAATCAAGTCGCTGCGTTTCTTGTCGGCCTGGATATGGTAGCCGATGGTGATTTTTTCAATTTCGCTTTCCTTGATGCCGATGCTATTCAGCTCCTTCAGCAGGGTCGCGGTTTTCGGCAAGGTCTTGACACGGCCGTCATACGGGATCGGGATCTGCAGGTTCATGCTGCTGAAAGCCACGCTGACCGACTCCGTCCCCATGGTTACCTGGGTCTGAGCCAAAGCGTCGTTGGCAAAAATCGGATAGCCTTCAATATATTTGATGTAGGACACCGTCTTGCCGCTTCTTTCAAAAAAGCGCAGGTCCTGTTCAGCCAGGCCCAGCTGCTTGACATAGGCGGCACTTTCCAGCATCTCCTGGGTGGCCGTCCGCTCCTGGCTGGTCAAGTAGTTCTGGTACAGATACTGGTGGTCATTGCTCTTGCCTTCCTTAGGAATCTGCAGGCGCTTGGAATAACCAGCCGTGTAGACAGTGCGGCCGTTCTTAGCCACTGACTTCCGGTAGCTGCTGCCCAAGAGCCGGGAAGCATAGTAGCTGCTGGACTGGTAGCTGATCAGGTAGCTGTATTCCTTGGCCTTGATTTCCTTGGCATAAAAAGGCACGTAGAGCTTCTTTAAGTGCAGGAAGCTGACCTCCTGCCGGTCTTGGGCGCTCTTGACGTACTTGGCCAGCTGCCGGAAGGAGCCGGACTTGATCTTTACCCGGTAGACCCGGCTGCCCTTGTCGTTGCCGAAATAGAGGTAGCGGGTCTTGCTCTTGACCGGGACAAAGACCCGGTTGAACTGCAGGCTGGAATTAGCTTGTTTTTTGCCTAAAAGGACCGTGAAATTGATCTGGTCCGGGTAGGCAAACATAATATAGTTCTGGTCAGCCAGCAGTTTCTCATAATCACTGGCCGTGGTTGACATTTTCTCGATCGTCCCCAGCTTGACCTTTTCCAGGTACTGGACAAACTTCAAAGGCAGGTTCCGCTTGGCGTCATGGACCTGGTAGCGGACCCCGTTTTGAAAGACATAGGTCTGGCCCGGGGCGTAAAAAGACTGGACATTCCGGTAGTGGGTCGACAAAGAAGCCGAGCTCTGGGAGGATGATTCATTGCTGATCCGGCTGAAGCGCTGGTCACTGGTCATCACCGTGACCCAGAGGCCGATCGAAATCAAAATCACGGCCAAAGTCGCCAGGTGGAGGAGAAAATCATTGAATTTGAACTTGAATTTAAACTTCATCCCATTCATCCTCCTCATCCATTGGTTCGTAAGGCAGGGCAATATAGAAGGTTGACCCGTGCCCTTCCCGGCTGTCCGCCCAGATCCGGCCGCCATGGGCCGTCACGATTTCCTTGGCGATGGCCAGGCCCAAACCGGTCCCGCCTTGGGCCCGGGACCGGGCCTTGTCTGCCCGGTAGAAGCGGTCAAAGATCTTACCCAGGTCCTTCCTTGGAATCCCCAGGCCCTGGTCGCTGATGCTGAGCAGTATCTGGTTCTGGTTCTGGGTCAGGCGGACCGTGATGGTCCCCCCGTCAGGGGAGTACTTGATAGCGTTGTTCATGATGTTGTCGATCACCCGCATCATCTGGTCAGTGTCGATTTCCACCCAAAGGGCCTGGTTGCCCAGGTCCCGCTTGATCACGTATTCCTTGGTATCGCTCTGGGCCTCGCCCTGGTCATGTTCGACAATCATGTCGAAGCGGTTGAGCAGGTGGGAGACAAAGTCAGTAAAGTTAACCCATTCCGGTTCCAGCTTGGTGGCTCCCCGGTCCATTCTGGACAGAACCAGGAGGTCGTTGACCATCCGGATCATCCGCTCAGTTTCCTTTTGCGTCACATCCAAAAACTGGGGGGCAATCTCCGGATCCTTCCAGGCCCCTTCATTCAAGGCTTCAATATAAGCCCGGACACTGGTCAAAGGAGTCCGCAATTCATGGGAAACATTGGAAACGAACTGCCGCTGCTCGTCTTCGTTCTTGATCTGCTCAGTCACGTCGTGCAAAACACAGACGGCCCCGGAAACAAAGCCCGTGACCCGCTTGATCAAGGTAAAGCTGGCGTGCAGGATCATTTCATCATCCGTGCCGGCATTGACCGTGACCTGCATGTCGCTTTGGTTGGAGATCAAGTCCTGGGAAGTGTAGTCCTCCCCCAGGCCTAAAACTTGAGAAATCGGCTTCTTGATCGCGTCTTCGGCCTTGACGTCCAGGAAGTCCTGGGCCATCTGGTTCATGATCGACACATTCCCGTGCCGGTCGGTCGCGATCACCCCGTCAGTCATGTGGGACAGGACGCTGTCCAGCCGGCGGCGCTCAGATTCTGACTGCTCATTGGACCGCTCGATCTTGGTTGAGAGGGTGTTAAAGGCCGCCCCCAGCTGGCCCAGTTCGTCATTAGAGTAGATCTTAACCTGGGTTGAGTAGTCCCCGTCAGCCACCTGGATGGCCTGCTGGCGGAGCTCTTCAATCGGCCGGGTTATTGCCCGGGAAATAAACATGGAGGCAATAGCCGCCACGACTACGGCCAAAAGTGAGGCCGTCAAGAACATCATCGAAATATTTCGCAAGTTATTGAAGACGTCAGCCATGCTGGCCCGGACGTAAACCGCCCCGACGATGTTGGTTCCGCTGGTCAGAGGCACGATCTGAACCATGAAGCTGCCCTTCTGGTCACTGGTAACCTGGGTCTTCTGCTGGCCGGAGTTGATCACTTCCCGGATATCGCCGTTGTTAGACAATTGCCCCACCCGGTTCTTGTCGCTTAAGTTGGACACGGCCCGGATCACGTTCTTGCTGTCCACGACCTGGATTTCAGAAATCGCGTCATTGCTGTAGTCAGTGATAATCTGGTTCATCTTCCGGTCAGCACTCTTGCCGTTCTTGACCAGCTGGGTAGTCAGCTGGTCGGTCACGATCGACTGCAGCTGAATCGTGGTTTGAAAGTTGTTGATGCTGGTCTGTTCCATCTGCCGGGTAAAGTAGGCCCCGATGATTTCAATCGTGGCCAGCAAAAGGAGCATGAAGATAAGGGCGATCTTGGTCTGGATCGAGCTGACCGCGCGCTTAAGCAGGTAGGTCTTCTCTTTCTTCACTTTCTCTTTGCGTGCTTTTTTATCTTTCTTCATTAATCCATCCACATAAAGAAAGCCACCTCAAACAGTGGCTCCCAAATTATTCTTCTGTTTGCTGCTTGACAAAGTAGCCGACTCCCCGCCGGGTAACCAAAATCTTCGGCCGGACCGGGTTGTCCTCGATCTTTTCCCGCAAGCGGTGAACCGTAACGTCAACCGTCCGGACGTCGCCAAAGTAGTCGTAGCCCCAGACCGTCTGCAAGAGGTGCTCTCTGGTCATAACCTGGTCCATGTGCTGGGCCATGTAGTAGAGCAGCTCGAATTCCCGGTGGGTCAGTTCGATCTTTTCCCCGTTCTTTTCAACCAGGTAGGCATCCGGCTTGATCAGCAGGTTGCCGATCTGGATGTCATTGCTTTCCTGTTCTTTTTCCTTCTGTTGGTTGACTTCCACTGCCTTCTTAACGATGTCCCGACGGCGCAAATTGGCCTTGACCCGGGCCACCAGCTCACGGTTGGAGAAAGGCTTGGTTACGTAGTCGTCCGCCCCCATTTCCAGGCCGAGGACCTTGTCGATCTCACCGCCCTTGGCAGTAACCATGATGATCGGCATGTCATGGGTCTGGCGGACCTCCCGGGCTACTTCCAGCCCGTCTTTCTTCGGAAGCATTAAGTCTAAAATCAATAAGTCAGGGTTGTATTCTTCAACCTTCTCGACAGCTTCCTCGCCGTCATAAGCGGTCTCTACATCAAAACCCTCTTTGATCAAGTTGAACTTGATGATATCGGAAATCGGCTTTTCGTCGTCAACGACGAGAATTTTTTTAGGCATTATGAACCTCCTTCACTGTGACTATTATACTTGATTTGCCCACGAAATTAAAAAAATTACAATTAATGTAAAAAAGGAGATTGCTTTTACTGAAATTTATGGCATAATAAAAGTATTGGTTGACACGGGTCGTTAGCTCAGCTGGCAGAGCACCGGACTCTTAATCCGGGTGTCCAGGGTTCGATCCCCTGACGACCCATCATCTCTAAGCACTGCGCTCGCAGTGCTTTTTTATTTTACAGCAAGCGGGGACTTTTGATGAGTAAAAAGACTTACTACTACCACAGCGAAAGCGAGGACCTGGTCAGTTCCGCCCAGCAGGACTTCCAGCTCCCAGATGACTACCAGTTCTTCCGGGAAGGGGCGGCTTGGCAATTCTGGAACGGCCTGGTCCGCAGCCTGGCCTGCGCCTTTGCCTGGCTCTACTCCCGCCTCTTCTTACTAGTTAAAGTCAAAGGCAAGGAAAAGCTGCGCCCTTTTAAAAAGCAGGGCTATTTTGTCTATGGCAACCACACCCAGATGCTGGGTGACCCCTTCAACCCCATGACCATCGTCAACCCCTACCACTACTATGCCCTGGCCGCCCAGGCCAACTGGGGGATTCCTTTTTTAGGCAAGTACGTGATTCCGGCAGCTGGCCTGCCGGTTGGGAAAAACATCAAGCAGTCCATCCGCCTACTCAAGGAAGTTAAATACGCCTATGAAGAAAAGCAGGCGGCCATCGTCATCTACCCGGAAGCCCATCTTTGGCCCTACTACACCAAGATCCGCCCTTTCCCGGCGACCAGCTTCAACTTCCCGGTCAGCCTGAAAGCCCCGGCTTTTGCCATGACGACCACCTACCAGCCCTGCCGCTGGCGCAAGCGGCCGAAAATAACGGTCTACATCGATGGCCCCTTTTACCCGGACGAGAAGCTGGGCAAGAAGGCGGCTCAGGAAAAGCTGCACGGTGAAATCGCCAAAAGCATGCAGGAGCGGGCAAAACTGAGCACTTGCGAGTATTGCTCGTATGTTAAAATTGACAGTAAGAACTAGGACTTTTTCTACTAGGGAGGCAAAACCATGAACTTTCTTTTTTGCGGTGACCACAACGCTGAAAGAGGCGTGCTGATTGCCGTCTTATCCCTGCTCAAAGCCGAACGCGGCGAAGAGGTTCACGTCTACATCCTGACCATGAGGGCCAAGAGCAAATCCAGGTCCTTCAAGCCCTTCAGCCAGCACGCGGCCGACTTCATCCGCTCGCTCATCGTGGCTGACAACCCCAACAGCAGCCTGGAGCTGATCGACTGCACCGAAAACTTCATCAAGGAACCGCCGACGGCCAACATGGGCACCCGCTTCACCCCCTACGCCATGCTCCGGCTTTTTGCCGACGAACTGCCGCAAATTCCCGACCGCATCCTCTACCTGGACGATGACGTGATCATCCGCCGGCCGGTTGACCAGTTTTACACACAGGACTTGACCGGGACGGAACTGGTCGGGGTCCTGGACTACTTTGGCCGCTTCTTCTTCCACAATCAAAAGAAGATTTTTGACTACTTGAATTCCGGGGTTCTCCTTTTGAACATGCCGGAAATCAAGCGGACTGGCCTCTTTAAACGGGTCCGCCACTTGATGCAGGTCAAGAAGATGTTCCTGCCTGACCAGACGGCCATCAATAAATTAGCCAAAGAAAAGCGGATTGCCCCGCGTAAGTACAATGAGCAATACGCCCTCCAGGACGATACGGTCATCCAGCACTTCACCACCAGCTTCCGCTTCTTCCCTTATTTCCGCACCCAGACGGTCAAGCCTTGGGACGTGAAACGGGTCCACAGCGTGCTCAACCTGCACGAATACGATGACTTGCTTAATGAGTACCTGCAACTGAAAGACCAGCTGTAAGGCAAATACAAAACTGCTTTGTGGAGGATAGGAAGATGACGATTCCAATTTTTACACCATCAGTGACGACTTCACCCCTTACCTGGCTGTTTTCGTGAGCTCCCTGGTCAAGCATGCCAGTCCGGAAAAGGACTATACGATCATCATCCTGCACCAGGGGCTGAGCCCGGCCAACCAGCAGGCCCTGGCCGCTTATGAAAAAGACAAGGTTAAGATCGAATTCCGCCAGCTGGATGACCAGCTTTTGCCCAAATCCAAAATAAGAAGGGCAACTATCTCCGGGCCGACTTCTTCACCCTGTCGATCTTCTACCGTCTCTTTATCACGGAACTCTTCCCGGAATACGACAAGGCTGTTTATATCGACGCTGACACGGTCGTGAACGCCGACATCGCCGGCCTCTACCAGACGGAACTGGGAAACAATCTGGTCGCTGCCTGCCATGACCAGTCGGTCCACTATATCGAGCCCTTGCAGACCTACATCCGAGACTGCCTGGGGATCGATCCGGACAAATACGTTAACTCCGGCGTTTTGGTCATGAACTGCCTGGCCATGCGGGATGAAGGCTTCGTGGACAAGTTCCTGCAGCTCCTTTCGACCTACCAGTTCAACTCAATCGCGCCGGACCAGGACTACTTAAACGAGATCTGCTCTGGCCGGATCAAATTGCTGGACCCCCGCTGGGACGCCATGCCTAACGACTTTGACCCGGAAATGACCGGTCCGTACTTGATCCACTACAACCTCTCCTACAAGCCTTGGCACTTCGAGGAAGTCAAGTATGGCAGCTACTTCTGGCAGGTCGCTAAAGAGACGCCTTTTTATAAAGACCTGCAAAAACAGCTGGCTGCTTTCAGCGACCAGGACCGGAAGGAAGAACTGGCCAAGATGCAGAGCATGGTCGACATGGTCTGCAAAAATTTGCATGATCCGCAAAACTGGTTCCACGGGAAACGGGAAATAAAAGTTACCCTATAGGGCAAGGAGAAAGATATGATTATCGGAGATAAGCGCCTGGACGTGATCCACAATATCAAACAGGCCGCGAATGAAAGAAACTTTACCGCCAAAACGGAAATCGGCGACCCGGTAATGTCCAGCGAGGAAAAGCTGGCCCTGGTGGAAGGCTTTTGGCAAAAGCAGGACCAGGCCAAGACGAAATTTGACGGGACCGTGGGCCACGAGCTTTTACAGCTGTTGACCAAGACCATCTCCGGGTCAACCAAGGTGAATGGCCTGGGCAAGCTAAAAGGCCTGCCAAAGGGCGGGGCAATCGTGACGGCCAACCACTTTAACCAAGTTGATGCCCTGGCCGTCAACCGCCTGGCCCAGAAGGCCCACCGGCGGATGGACATAGTGATTGAAGATACCAACTTGATGCTGCCGGGCTTTTTCTCCTACATCATGAACAATATGGGGTCAATTCCTCTGACCCAGAGTCCCAACTACCTGGGCCGGGAATTCATCCAGCACTTGAACCAGGCCTTTAACCAAAACCACTGGGTCTTGATCTTCCCTGAACAGGAAATGTGGTGGAACTACCGCAAGCCCCGCAAGCCGCAACGCGGGGCCTACTACTTCGCGGCCAAGTGCAACGTCCCGGTGATTTCGACTTTTGTGGAAATCCAGGACCTGCCAAAACTGGAAAAGCAGAACGAGCACTTCTACCAGACCCGCTACACCGTACATGTTCTGGACGTCCTCTACCCGGACCCGACCAAGACGGCCAGCGAGAACGCCAGCCGCTTGATGGAAGAAGACTACAAGCTGAAGGTCCAGGCTTATGAGAGAGTCTACAAGAAGAAACTGGACTACGACTTCACCAGCTGGGACATTGCCGGCTGGCGGGGAGAATAATTTTTCAAAGCAAAAAGATCATGAAGGTAAAATTCTCCTTCATGATCTTTTTTTTTATAAAAAATTACTTGACGTATTTAAGCATGGGATCCAGGCTTCCTTGCAGCCGTTAAGGTAGGCGGTCATCCGCGCTGCCTTAGGGATGGATTCGTTGTAGAAGATGCTTGCGCCGGTACAGATAAAGGTGTTGAGCGTGTTCAAAACGGCCGAAGGTGAAGATGTCAGCCAAGGAGTTCCCGCCCAAACGGTTGCCGGCGTGCAGGCCGCCCGCGTTTTTCACCAGCTGAGTACAGGCCGGCGATCACGTAGCCTGCTTCGTCCAAAACGTGGCCCTTAGTGTCGATAACCAGACCACCCATGGTGTGGTGGATGGCTGGCTTACGCGGAGTTGCGTAGAATGGTGCTACTTCACACTTCAAGTGGAAGGCGCTCTTGCCGAATTCCGGGTCGTGGCCGGCGTCAACGTAAGAGTTGTACTTCTTTGATGGTGTCGGTCAAAACTGCCGGGTCCATGCCCACCTTTTCAGCCAGTTCTTCCAAAGTGTCAGCTCTGAACAAGGTGCCGGCTTCCACTTGGGCATCAATTGATTCTTGCGTGGTGTTGTAGGCAGTTTCCTTGATCTTGTCGTCGGCGATCAGGTAGAAGAGGCCGCCGTTGTCGATCGCTGCCTTTGCCAGAGTGTCACGTTCAGCAAATTCGTTGACGAAACGTTCACCCTTTTGGTTGACCATGATGAAGTTTTCAGGCGGAGTTTGCAAGCCGGTGAAAAGTTCCCCGGTTACCGGGTCAGAAACTGGCATGAGTTGGATGAAGCCCATCCCCGTCAAAGCGGCGCCGGCTCCCTGGCCCAAGACAATCCCGTCACCGGTAATGGCTGGTGAGTTGGTCGTGGCGATGTCGTCAGCAATTTCGCTCCAGTAAGTGTTGTACTTTTGCACCATCTTGGTGTTGGCCCCGAAACCGCCGGCCATCAAAATCACGCTCTTGGCATGGACAGTTACCTTTGAGTCGTCAGTCTTTTCCGCGATCACACCGGTCACCTTGCCGCCTTCAATGATCAAGTGCTTGGCCCGGGTTTCAGTCAAAACGGTTGCCCCATGTTCCTTAACCCAGTCACCCAAAACGTGGATGAAGGCAAAGCCCATTGGTTCAACCGGCTTGTGGCCTCTGGGCATGGTCACGTCGCTACGGTCAAACTTCACGCCCAAGTCGGTCAGCCAGTTGACTGAGTCCAAAACGTTGTTAACCAAGGTCGTTACCAGTTCATACTTGCCGTGGATTTCGTTGCCCTTGAGGTCCACCCGCTTGCCGCCGAGGTAGGTTTGAATTTCGTGCAGCAGGACTGAGTCGAAGAGGTAGTCTTCACCTAAGTCAAGGTAGGCCTTGATCTGGTCACGCAGCTTTTCGAAGTCTGCCACGTATTCCGGGTCGATTTCGCTGGTTGGCGTTTCAGCCAGTTCCTGCAAGGTTCCCTTTTCACCTGGCAGGGCCTTGAAGCCCTTTTGCCAGTCTGGTTCAGCCGCGTTCATTGGACCGCCGGCCCGGGCAGTGTTACCACCCAGTTGCGGGAACTTTTCCAGAATAACAACTTTCTTATCATGCTGCAGAGACCGGGTAGCAGCAGCTAAACCAGCCCCGCCGGCACCGGCCAAAGTAATGATCTTGCCCTTAACGTCTTGGCCGTCTTTCTTCAAGGCCCGCACCCAGCCCATGCCGTCAGTGGTGTAGCCGGACAAAATGCCGTGTTCGTTGACGATAGTGTTTACCGCGTCACACATTTGTGAAGTCTTGTCCAGCTTGTCAAGGTAAGGGATGACCTTCTTCTTGTTAGGCATTGAAACATTTGAGCCCCGCATGTCCAGGGGCCGGATAGCGTCGATAGCGCCTGGAAGCTTTTCGTTGTCGATTTCAACGCAAAGGTAATCCCCGTTCAAGCCCAACTTGGCAAAAGCGTTGTTGTGCATGGTTGGTGACATGGTGTGGCGGATTGGGTAAGCCATAAAACCGACCAAAATCGTGTGCCCGTCAAGCCAGCCGGTGATTGGGCCGTTAACTCCTTGAATCTTCGTTTCTTCGATCTCGTTGTTTCTTTCGTCTGCCATTTCTGGAATCTCCTTTAAGCTTTTACAACAAGTTACATTTTTCTCAATTCACTATTATGTTATCGTTTTCAACCTTCGTGATGAATAGAGCAAAGTGAAATTATTGATAAAAGCATTTTATTAATTCTAGATTAACGGTACAATGTAGGTATGGAAACCTGTTGTGCATGATTTGGAGGCAAATATGAACATTCGACATTTGCGTTTCTTCGTCGAACTGGCGAAAACGGAACACATGGCCAAGACGGCCGAAAAGCTGGGCATCTCCCAGCCTTCCCTCTCCTACGCCATCAGCAGCATTGAGGAAGAGCTCGGCGTGCCCCTGTTTGAAAAAGAGGGCCGGAACATCCGCTTGACCAACTATGGCAAGATCTACCTGGAATACGTCAAGAGCGGCTTGAGCGACCTGGACCGGGGCGGCGAGTACATTGCTGAATTGCTGGACGTCAACCGGGGCCATATCAGGGTCGGCTTCACCATGGGCCAGGACCTGATTCCCCAGCTGATCTACAAGTTCAAGCAGGAAAAAGACACCAAAGACATCACTTTCTCCTTCGTGCAGGGAACCACTGACGATTTGGTGGACCAACTGGTCAATGACAACCTGGATTTAGTCGTCTCCCCAGCTCCTGACCTGCCTGGCCTGGAAGACAAGGTCGACATCTCCCACCTGGTTGACCAGGAAATGCTGGCTGTCGTTCCCTTTTCCAATCCTTTAGCCCAAAAGGACTCTGTCTCCCTGGCTGATTTGGCCAAGTACCCGATGATCTACTATAGCAAAAGCAGCCGCCTGCGCCCTCTCCTGGACAAGATGTTCGCTGAAGCCGTCGTCAAGCCGAAGATCATCATGGAGTCCATGGAGGACCATACCATCATTGGCTTCGTTCACTGGGGCTACGGGGTAGCTATCGTGCCCCACCTGCCCCAGCTGGATCCGCGGACGGTCAAGCTCTTGCACATTGATGAAAATCTCGGCGTACACCCGATTTTTGTCGTGAAAAAGTCCGACCACTTCCTAACCCCGGCCGTAACCAGATTCGAACAATTTATCAAATCCTACTGCCGAAAGCATTACAATAACGAACATAAGCTAGTTTAAGAAGAAAAAGCCCAAGCTGATGCTTGGGCTTTTTTAGCAAGTTTTTGTAAGGAAGAAGGTTCCCGCGGCCAAAAAAGGCAAAGTGTATATTTTCACATATCTTATTTTGTGCCCGGGAGAAAATTTGTGAATTGTTAGCAATTATAGTGGATGGCGCCGGAAGTTGCTTCTGGCTTAGGAGCCGGAGCATGACTGGCGCTGGTAATAACGTCAACGGCGTAGTTGTTGGCATTGTCAGCAGCTGCCGTACCAGCCACGAAACCGGAAGCGTAGGACCAGGAGTTCATCATTGACGGCATTGAGTCCTTGCCGTTGGCCCCGCCAACCAGTTCACCGGCAGCGTAGAAGTTGGCAACTGGCTTAAAGTCGTGCTTGGCTTTTTCCTGCTTTTTCGGGCCAGTGACCTGATCTGGGTAAGGTGAAAAGGCCAGAATCAAGGCCATGACGATGTACAAAATTTCGGCAAGCATGAAGACGGTCCGGTAGCCTGAATCCAGGGCCGTCCCCAGCAAAATAGCTAAAGGCAGGCAGAATTGGCCGATATTGATGGCAAACTTAGACATGAGGCCTGCTACTGAGGCACTTTCTGAAAAGATTTCCATCAAGGCCGGGAAGTTGGACGCGTTCAAGAAGGAATTGGCGATCCCGCCCAGGATCCCGATAATGTAGGCAACCGCAAAATTCGGGGCGTAAAGCAGGCCGATATAGTAGATAGCCCACAATAAGTGGCCGATGACGGCTGAGGCCCGGCGGCCAAAGTGGTCTGAAATAGGGCCAGTGATCAAGATGGAGACGATCCCCCCGATCCCAACCGCGCTGACCACGCTCAAGACTTCGGAAATTGAGGAATGCCAGAGGCTGGCAAACTGGGGCTTGAACTGGGCCAAAAGAGACATCCCGATCCCCATCATAAAGTATGAAAAGTAGACCGTGCTGGCCGTAGCGGCATACCGGTGCTTCTTGACCGACATTGCTTTCACTCCTTTTGTTATTTTTCTCACTTAATTTCAGTATACAGTAAATCGCTTACATTTTATAATAGAATGCTCGTTTTTATTAATAGATTTGTCTGATTAAAAAGCAGTTTATCGCCGGCAAATTGTGATTAGAGAAAATCTATTGGAATGTTGGTGATCAATAGAGTGAAATTGTGATACTTAAACAGCAGACAAATTTTTATGCAAGGCATCTCTTGGATATCAATAATTCTCTGGCCTGGTCTTGAATGCTTTTGGCAACGGGATCACCATTTCCAGCAATATCGGCACGGCTCCCTGGGGGGCGTCGGAGGTCAACTTGGCCCATATTTTCCATACCAGCATTGCCCTGGCCATGTTTTTGACCGGCTTTTTGGTAGCCGTCATCAACCAGCTGCTTATGCGGCGCTTTGACCTGCCCCGTTTCCTGGACGAAGTCGTCTTTATCGCCTGCTTCAGCTACTTCATCAACTTGTTCACCAGCCTCTTTTCCGCCCTTGGCCTGCCGGACCTGCCTTTGCCTTGGCGGCTGGTAGCCGGGCTTTTGGGCATCATGACCCTGGGCTGCTCCATTTCCTTTTGCCAAAGGGCAAATTTGCTCATGCACCCGAATGACGACACGACCAACATCCTCCGCTTCATGTACTGCAAGAACAAGGTGGTCCGGGCCCAGCTGATCAACTTCAGCGTTCCGCTTTTGCTTACCGGCATCTGCTGGCTGGCAACGGGCAAAGTCTATGCCGTAAATATTGGCACCCTCCTTTGCCTCCTGGTCAACGGCCGATGATTGCCCTGGCTGACCAGCATCTTTGGCATAATCTCCACCACAATATTGCCCTGCCGAAGGCCATCAGCGACCGGGCTGAGTAATTAAATAACGATTGTTTTGCAAGAGCCCTTGACAATCTTAAGAAAAACGTAAATAATTGTTACCGATACAAAATAAGTAATGTCCGTGAGCATTAATTTTGGAGGTACAAGTTAATAATGGATAATACCAGCCCAATGTCCACTAACCAAAAGTGGGTTTTAGCCTCCATGTCTTCCGGCTTCCTGCTGGAAAACATGGACGTCATGTTCCTGTCTTTCTCCCTGTCGGAAATCATCGCGCAGATGCACGTCAGCTCCACGGCCGGCGGCTGGATCGGAACCTTTACCAACCTCGGAATGTTCTTCGGTGGCGCGCTCTTTGGGCTGCTAGGAGATCGTATCGGCCGGGTCAAGACTTTCAGCTATACGATCTTTCTTTTTGCCATCGCGACTGGCTTAACCTACTTTGCCCACAACATCACCGCCCTTTACGCTCTCCGCTTCTTAGCCGGGATCGGGGCCGGCGGTGAATACGGGGTCGGGATTGCCTTGATCGCGGAAAACTTCCAGGCTAATCAAATCGGCCGGGCCAGCTCGGTGGCGGCCGTGGGTGGCCAAATCGGCTCTATCGTGGCCTCTCTTCTGGCCGCCTGGATCATTCCGACTTACGGCTGGAACACCCTCTTCCTCTTTGGGGTAGTGCCGGTTATCTTGACCTACTTTGTCCGCCGCCACGTCAAGGAAAGCGACGAATTTTTGGCTGCTCACAAGAAGGTGGAAGAAACGGGTGAAAAGATCTCCTTCGGCCGCTTGTTTGAGACGCCCCGCCTGGCTTTGCAAACCCTGGGCTTGATGCTGATGACGATCGTGCAGATTGCCGGCTACTTTGGCTTGATGAACTGGCTGCCGTCAATCGTGCAGAAGAAGCAGGGCCTGTCAGTTTCCGGCTCTTCTTACTGGATGATCGCTACTATCATAGGGATGAGCATTGGGATAATGGTCTTCGGGACGATCATGGACAAGATCTGTCCCCGCTGGGCCTTCGGCATCTTCCTTTTGGGCAGCGCGGTCGTGGTCTTTGCCATCGTCAACGTGACCAGCTACTGGACCATGCTTTTGGCCGGAGCCTTGACCGGCTTCTTCTCCAACGGGATGTTTGGCGGCTACGGGGCGGTAATCAGCCAGCTCTACCCGACTGAAATCCGGTCCACGGCTAACAACTTGATCATGAACACCGGCCGGGCCATCGGGGGCTTCTCTTCCGTCATCATCGGCGCCTTGATGGACCACTACAACCTGTACGTGGTTATGGGCTTCTTGTCCGCCCTCTACATCATCAGCTTCCTGGTCATGATCAGCCTGCCAGGCCTTAGGGAAATCCAGACCAAGAAGCGGGCAGCTTAAGGCTGGAAAGACAAAAGCAAGAAAACAAGCAAACTAAAAAACAAGATTTAAATATTTACCATGTCACGGCTTCAGCTCTGCTGGAGCCGTTTTTCTTTGGCTAGCTATTTTTTCTGAAAGTTGACCAAGTCACAAGCTTAATTTTTTGCAGTTTTCATTTTCCTCCAACCGCTTACAAATAGCTCACTTTTTTAATAATCAAAAAAGTGAGCTATTTTTTTGATTATTAGCATAAACCGTAGTACTATATTCTTCGAAAGTTATGCGGCTAGTTATTTTTCTCATTTTTTCTCCTTCAGTCGTTATAATTTTCGGTACTACTGACAGGTGGCGATCCGAGCATGCCACCGGTTGGTGTAGCTCTTAACAGGTTCATGATCAGCCCAGTTGCCATGCTTTTGCTTTTCTATTATGTTACTTGCTTTTTATAGGCAAGGGCCGGCTCTGAACTCAGATATGTATTTCAACATTTTTCGGTTCCTGTCTCTTACAGACAAACTTATTTTTCCCTTACTCATCACATGCGGCGCCTCTACTCCTATCACTAACAGGCGCCGCCAAGCAAACTACTTTGTCGTAGCAAGCTTAAGTTTCATCACATCACATCTCATTTCTAAGAAACGCAGTCCTCTGGGCCGCGTTTTTTATTTTCCGGGAAATTTTTCAGCTAATTCAGTTATAATATGGTTAGCTGATTTCCTTGAAGGAGGATTAAATAATGAGTAGAAAAGTCCTGCTGGTTGGCGACGGTGCTGTCGGTTCCAACTTTGCCAACGATTTATTGCAAACAACGCGGGTGGATGAACTGGTCATCTGCGACTTGAATAAAGACCGGGCCGCGGGCGACTGCCTGGACCTAGAAGACATGACCTACTTTACGGGCCAGACCAAGCTGAGAGCTGGTGACTACAGCGACGCGGCTGACGCCGACGTGGTAGTTATCACGGCCGGCGTGCCCCGCAAGCCAGGTGAAAGCCGGCTTGACCTGATCAAGAAGAATGAAGCCATCTTGCGGAGCATCGTTGATCCAGTCGTAGCTTCCGGCTTCAGCGGCATCTTCGTCGTTTCCGCCAACCCGGTTGACATCTTGACCACTTTGACCCAGAAGCTGTCCGGCTTCCCAAAGAAGCGGGTCATCGGGACCGGGACTTCCCTGGACTCAGCTCGTTTGCGGGTAGAACTGGCCAAGCGGCTGCAAGTGCCAATTGAATCAGTCAACGCCTGGGTTCTGGGTGAACATGGCGACAGCAGCTTTGAGAACTTCTCAAGTGCCGTGGTCAACGGCAAGCCCTTGCTTGACTATCCGGGCATGACAGAAGCAGCCTTAGATGAGATTGAAGCCCACGTCCGGGAAAAGGGCAGCGAGATTATCGTCAAAAAGGGCGCAACCTACTATGGCGTGGCCATGATGCTGGCCAAGATCGTGACGGCCATTTTGGAAAACAACGACCTGGCCCTGCCTCTTTCCGCACCATTGCACGGGGAATACGGGATCAAGGATGAGATCTACCTGGGCACCCTGGCCATCATCAACGGACAAGGGATCAGCCACGTACTGGAATTGCCGTTAAATGACAGCGAATTGGCCAAGATGCGGGCCTCAGCCGCGACGATAAAGGCAACCCTGGACTCTTTAGGATAAACAAAAAAAGCACCAGACTTTAAAAGCCTGGTGCTTTTTTACATTCAAAATTACAGAACCATCTTAACGGCACCGTACATACCGGCATCGTTGCCCAGTTGAGCCAGGGCGAATTCAGTACCTCCAGAAGCGTGGAAGGCCGCGTCAACGAAGTGCTTTTGCACAGTGTCGAGCAAGATTTGGCCAGCCTTGGAGACCCCGCCGCCGATAACGTAGACTTCTGGGTCAAAGACGCAGGAGATGGAAGCCAGGGCAGTGCCCAAAGTTTCGCCGACAAAGTCGACGATTTCCAGAGCCAGCTTGTCGCCTTCCTTAGCCGCGTCAAAGACTGCCTTGGCGTCAAGCTGGTCTACCCCGCGCAGGCTTGATTCTTCGCTGCTTTCAGCCAGAAGTTCCTTGGCCTTGCGGGCAATGCCAGTAGCGGAAGCGTATTGTTCCAGGTGGCTCTTCTTGCCGCAGCCGCAGAGCTGGGTTTCATCATTGTTGACCAGCATGTGGCCGATTTCCCCGGAAGCCCCAAAGGCACCAGCGACGATCTTACCTTCAGAGATGATCCCGCCGCCGACACCGGTACCTAGGGTAACCATGACAACGTTTTGGTGGCTTTCACCACCACCTTGCCACATTTCACCCAAAGCAGCAGCGTTGGCGTCGTTGGCTACCTTGACTTTGTCCAGGCCAGTCAGCTTGCGGACCTTTTCAGCCACGTTGAAGACGCCCCAACCCAGGTTGACGCAGCGGTTAACGATTTCGTCGTCCAGGATTGGACCTGGCACGTCGATGCCGACCCCGGCTACTTCTTCCTTAGGAATGTCCAGTTCCTTCAGCTTGTCGTTCAGAGAAGCAGCGATATCAGGCAGGATCTTGGACCCGTTGCCTTCTTTTCTAGTTGGGATTTCCCACTTTTGGGACAATTCACCGTTGGTTTCAAACAAACCAATCTTTACAGTGGTACCACCGATGTCAACACCAAATGCATATTTCTTCAAAGTAGTTGCCTCATTTCTTCAATGTTCTCTTTTTGCCAGTCCTATTATAAAGAAAAATTCAGCTTTGCGAAAGCGCTTCGGCTGACTTTTTTGAGAAAATTATCAGACTTGTGACATTCTTTCCAAATATCAAAAAGCTGCCCCGCGCGAGGAGGCATCTAATCTTGTTTGTTTAGTTATGAAAGCTGATATATATGAGCACGCAGACGATAGCTAAAGCGGCCACTCCCAAGACCACGTTAACAATTGTGTGGACCTTCTTTGGCACGGATTCGCTCATTTGGAACTCATAGGCCCCGTAGAAGGCCAGGAAAGGAAGAATCCCCCAAAAAGTGCTCTGTCTGTGGGCTAATTTGTCAATCAGCAAGCAGGCAGCCACGATTAGCAACATGTTCAACAGAATCGTAACAGATTTATTTTTCATTTTCACTAAAAGTTAATTCTCCCATTGTTCGGGTATGCATCATGCTTATCCCAATATTTTGCAACCCATGTGCCTGGTGAAGTATAGTTTAGTGCTGTTTCTATTACCTTTGAACTAATTATATACGCCGCACTAAATTTCCTGAGCAAATGTTGTCTGACCAATCGAGATAGCTTTTTTCTTCCCATCTTTTTAACAGCAGCTTTAAGTCCTGCCTTAGTAATTGAACTAAGTCCACCACCTATAACAGTGCCAATTATTGTATCAATAACCGCACCCATTTGGGCAACAGTGATTCCTTTCCATGAGGACTTGGTTGAGCGAGCTAAATTTGCTCTAAGAGCTAACGACGGCGATATATCCCGATTTGTCAAGTTTGGAATAGCTTAGTCATTCAGTTGACTTTCGACTAACTCTCTTAAGTATTCGATAGCTCTGGATGTAGCTCACTTAATGCTTTTACAAGCTGATCAATTTTTTCATCAGACCATTTGGTAGAGTCAATTTTATATTCTGTGTTAATACTATTCAAGCGGTTGGCTGATAGTGATTTATTAGTACTTGCCTCTACTGATCCCGCAATAAGAGGGAATATTAAACACATACTAACAGCAAACAACATTTTTTATCATCTTTTCATTTTTACGTCCTCCATAAGTATATATTTTTGTTCATATGTTATAATATCATCACAGAGTCCATGTATGTCAATACTTTTTTAAAAGATTTATATATCATATACACAGCAAGCTTTTCATCATATCTATATCCAAGCTCATAAACGTATTACGATGTCTGTTAGAAGACGTTCATATATTTGGACAAATAACTTTGTTTATAATATCAAAAAAAGCCCCGTGTAAGGAGGCATCCCTATTGATTATTCAGCGTCTGGCCAAACTTCCTTAGCAGTGTCGATGACCAGCTTGATCTTAGCCCATTGTTCTTCGTCAGTCAAGTGGTTGCCTTCTTCAGTTGAGGCAAAGCCGCACTGAATGCTGAGAGCGGTAGTAGCCAATGGGTGGTACTGGCCAGCTTCCTTGATCCGGGCCTTCAAAGCTTCCGGGTCTTCCAATTCCGGCTTCTTGCTGGTTACCAGGCCCAAAACAACTACCTTGTCAGCTGGCACTTCAGCTAAAGGAGCGAAGTCGCCTGACCGGTCGTCGTCAAATTCCAGGTAGAAGGCCTCCACCCCTTTTTCCTTGAAGACGTAAGGAGCAGCTGGGCCGTAGCCGCCTTCTGAAGCCCAAGTTGAGTCGTAGTTCCCCCGGCAGATGTGGGTCGTGATCCGCAAGTCTTCTGGCAGGTCAACCAAAGCATTTTCATTGATTTCCTTGTAAAGCTGCAGGATTTCTTCACGCTTGAGGTGGCCTTCGTCAAAAGCATGCCAGAAGCTGTCGTTGACCAAAACGCCCCAAGTACAGTCGTCCAGCTTGATGTCGCGGGCACCGTGCTTGTACAAGTCCAAAATCAACTCCCGGTAGACCTTGGAAACGTCCTTGGCCAAGTTCTGCCCGGTCTGGGTAAACGGCATCAGTAGCCGCGATCAATTCATCGTTGCGGCAAATCAATTCACAGTAGAGCTGAGCCGGGGCAGGGATACTCTGCCGGGCTTCAACGCCAGCAGAATCCGCCAAAGGCTTGAGGAAGTCGAAAGCTGCCACGTCCGGGTGGCCGGCTTCATAAGTCAATTTGCCAACCAACTTGGCCGCGTCTGGGCGGGTTTCTTCATCATGGAAGAAGTAGCCATGATCAGCCCGTACATGTTCTACCCCGCCAAAGCCCCAGAAAGTATCCAAGTGCCAATAGCTGCGGCGGAATTCCCCATCAGAAACTACCTTTAAGCCGGCAGCGACTTCTTTTTGCACCAGGTTCTTGATTTCCTGATCTTCTACGGCCGTAAGCTCGGCCTGGCTGATTTCACCGCGGGCAAATTTTTCCCGGGCTTCCTTTAATGCTGCTGGACGCAAGAAACTGCCGACAATATCATAACGTGGAAATGGCATCTGAATTACCTCCGAAGTTTTTAAATTGCATTTTTAATTTGCTCTTAATGCTTGTTTAGCCAGATCTCGTTATGATTGAAAATAGCTATTTTTATCGTGTATCGATAGATTTAAACTATGGCGGTTCAACCATGCGCATCCAACAACTGCTCTATCTGCAAAAAGTCGTCGCCCTCGGCAACATGACCGAGGCAGCCAAAGAACTTTTCATCGCCCAGCCCACCCTGTCCAGTGCCATCAAGCAGCTGGAAAAAGAAATGGGGATCACCATCCTGATCCGAGGCAAAAAAGGGGTTAGCTTGACCGAAGATGGCCGGGAGTTCATGCAATACGCCCAGCAGATCCTGGACCAGGTCCAGCTGCTTGAGCGCCGCTATGGCGACCAGTCCAGCGCGCCGAAGATTTTTTCCGTGGCGGCCCAGCACTATGCTTTCGCCGTTGACGCCTTCGTCCAGCTGTTAAAAGAAATCGGCCAGAGCGACTACCAAGCCAGCCTCAAAGAGATGCGGACCTATGAAGTCATCGAAGACGTGGCCAACCTCCACAGCGAGATCGGCATTGTCTACCTCAGCCGCTACAACCGCCAGGTCATGGAAAACAGCTTCCAGGAAAAGGAACTCAGCTTTACGCCCCTCTTTAAGGCCCACCCCCACGTCTTTTTATACAGAAACCATCCCCTAGCCGGCAAAAAATCTATCTCCTTAGCAGACCTCTTTCCCTACCCCAAGCTCAGCTACGACCAGGGCCAACACAATTCCTTCTATTACTGCGAAGAAACCCTGGCTGACCAGCATTCCCCAAAATCCATTATTGTCAGTGACCGGGCTACCCTGTTTAACCTAGCAATCGGCTTAAAAGGCTATACCATCTCTTCAGGGATCATCAACGCTGACTTAAACGGGGACGACATCATCGCCCGGCCTTTGATCAGCGACGAATACATTGAAATCGGCTACCTGACCAACCGCCTGCACCAGCTTTCTTCCATTGGGCAAAAGTACCTGGGCTACTTAAGGGAAAGTATTGAAAAGAATGCCAAGCGCTAACTTAATTTATTTCTAATAATGATCAGCTGCTTTTTTCTTAAAACCCCCGTCTCCGCTTAATTTTAATAACTTTGCGGCCTATACAAGGTTTGCCAAACGGCTATTTTGTAGTAAACTTAAAAGATATAAACGGGCTTAGCACTTAGCTTTGAGCCAGATAAATTTTAACTTAGCATTAATCAAGCATTTTTTCAGCTCGGAAGAAATGCCTATACTGGAGGTTTAGACAACTATGGGTTGGATACTTTTATTATTGGTCATCATCATCTGCGTCGGTACTTACATCAACTTCCGCAATGAAAAGAAGAAGCAATCCCAGCTGTGGGCACAGCGTCAAAAGGACAGCTATGTTCCGCCAATGCCGATCATCATTCTGGAGACCGTTGATGGCGCAAGCAAGCTTGTTGTCAAGAACGACTCAAGCGTCTACTTTACCCAATATGAAAAGGGCAAGGCTCCTTGGCCAGGTGGCGTTGAAAACTTCAGCGTATACTACGACAAGGATACTAAGCACTTGTTGATCTTGTCATTGGTACAAGAAAACGACAACATCGACTTTGGTGAAGTTGACCCTGAAGCAACCGAAAAGTTCCTGGCTGTCTTCCAAAGCGTTGGCGGTCACCTAGCTCAGCACTACGAATTGCTGACCTTGAACAAGGTTGACTCCAGCGACCTCAACCTGGCAGTCAAGTCCTTCCCGGCCAAGGTTTACTTCTACACTGAAAAGTCAGTAACTGACGGCAAGAAGCGCCTGTACTTCTCACCAGACCCGACTTCAACTGCCTACAAGCTTTTGGGCGTGGCAGTCAGCGATGGCAGCAATGGTGAAAAGAGCGTCGAACTTAGCCTGGAAACCTTCAAGGGCGTTAAGTATTCAATCTACACCACCCTGTCAGAAGCCGGCGTGAAGGACCTGCAGGAAAACTTCGCTTAATTAAAGCAGAATATTATCAACCGGTCTCCAACTTATTTGGAGACCGCTTTTTTACACATATCAGATTAAAGGAAAATTAGATGACTGAAATTTTTGAAAACAACCAATTGCAATTTGCACAAGTCCTTACCCAAGTAGCGTCTTACGCCAAGTCCCCCGAAGCCAGAAACTTGCTTCTGCAGGCCCAGCCATTGACCAAACCGGCAGCCGTTACCCACTTGCTCGATGAAACAGAGGAAGGTACGCGGCTCTTAGAGGCGGAGCTTGCAGCTGCCGTTTGTTTCTTCAGATTCCCTTTTGCCATTGATCAATCGCGCTCAGAAGGGGCTCCTTCTATCAGCAGATGATTTGGAAAAAGTTGCTGATTATCTCCGGGTCTGTGAATTGCTGCAACGCTTTTTGTACAGAGAAAAAGATCTGGTTCCAATCCTTAATTCCTATGGTGAAGAACTCCAGCTTTTTCCAAAACTAGTTGAACAGATCTATCAGTCAATAGAACATGGTCAAGTTGCCGACAGCGCTGACCGCGACTTAAGGCGGCTGCGGCGGCAAGAACAGGAACTAAGCCAGGAAATAAAAGATACGGCTGGTAAGCTGCTGCAAAGCAAGAAAGTCAGCCAAAGTTTGCAAGAACAGCGGCTGGTAGAAAAAGATGGTCACTTGACTCTGCCCGTCAAAAGCAGCTTTAAAAAGGCAATCGCTGGACGAATCATCGCTTATTCAGCCAATGGACAGACTGCCTTCATTCTTCCACGCAAACTGGACCAGCTGAGCAGCGAAAAGATTGCTGTCAAGGGACAAATTGAAGCTATTGAAGCGATGATCCTCGGACAGCTGACCGCTGCCGTCTATGAAGAAAGCCCCGGCCTATTACGTAACATTGATGTCGTCGCGGCAATTGATCAAATTATGGCCCGGGCGCGATATAGCCAGGAGCTGAATGGCAAGCGGGCCAGATTAAATCAGACAAATCAGCTGCTTTTAAGGGGGATGCGGCATCCCCTGCTTAGAAATCCCGTTCCACTTGACCTGGAAATCAAGCCACCAGTTCGCGGCTTGATCATTACTGGACCAAATGCCGGTGGCAAAACCGCCACTTCACTTTAAAAACCTGCGGCCTGGCTATCATGATGACAGAGATTGGGCTTTTTCTGCCCAGCCGGGAAATCTGTGACATCCCTGTCAGCCAGCATATTTTCAGCCAAATTGGTGACCAACAGGACCTAGATAACTCCCTGTCGACCTTCTCAGCAGAAATGACCAATATTGCCAAAATTGTCACTCACGCTCAAAGCCGCAGTCTAGTTTTGCTCGATGAACTGGGTAGTGGCACTGACCCCGATGAAGGAGCTGCTATTGCTATTTCCGTCTTGCAAGCCCTGCAACTTAAGGGCTGCTTGGTTTTAGCCACGACCCACTACAGCAGAATTAAAGATTATGCTGTTAAGCATCCTAATTACCGGACCGCGTCAATGGACTTCAATGCCGACACCCTCACCCCAACCTACCGTCTGCTCTTAGACCAAGTCGGGCAGAGCCGGGCTTTTTGGATTGCTCAAAAAGTAGGGATGCCAAAAGAAATTATCGACCAGGCGCAAAAAGTTTTAGCCGGTCAATTGCCACTCAGCAGCAGTACAGTAGTTTTGAAAGAAAAAGCTACTAGCAAAATAGTCAAAACACATTTTTGCAAAGGAGACGTGGTCTACGCGGGCAATCTGGAAAAAGAGGGTATTTTCTACGCCTTAGAAGCAAACCAAACCTTGGCAAAAATTTTCGTCAACAAACAATTTTCTGTCGTTCCCGTTAAACGGCTGAAATTACGGCGAAAAGCTGCCGACCTTTATCCAGAGGGCTATAACCTGGACCTGCTCTTCATAAGCGACTGGCAAGAATATAAATTTAACAAGGACTTGAACCGCGGGAGCAAAAAAGCTTATAAGAAATTAGTAAAGTATGAGCAAGAAGCAAAAAGTAAAAAGCAATAGCAGTAAAAATAGTTAATGTTTTCTGCTTATACCAGTTGTTTAAGTTTTTTATATTAAATTAAGATTATAAAAGTTACACAACAAAGATACTATTTACAAGCCCAAGATCCTTTAGGAGAAAAAGACTACACGATTTTTGCCCATGACTTTACGTAAACTAATCAACAGCAACCGGGGCCGTTTCGCCATCATCTTTGCCCTGCTGGTCATGACCCAGGTCATCGACGTTGCTTCAACTTACCTGTTCTCGCCAATGGTTAACCAAGTTTCCGCCGGCCGTTTTAACATTTTTTGCAGCCTGCTTCTGATCCAGTTTGCCCTGGCCTTAGTACTGAACTTGGCTTTCAACGGGGCCAACTACCTCTTCAGCAAGCAGCCCAGCAGTATCTGCACGGCGTCAGAGACAGACTGGCTGACCACTATTACCAGCAGCCTGCAGGCGTCTCCGAGATGACCAACCACTTTAGCCAAGACCTTGACACTTTGACTTACGATTACGCGACTGTTCTCTTTTACTTGATCTGTGACGTTATCAACGCGCTTATGGTTGCCGCCAGCCTCTTTTCTTTTCACTGGCTCCTGCTCCTGGCCAGCCTCTTAACTACCGTGACTTCCTTCGCGATTGCCCGCTTACTGGAAAAATACAGCAACCAGGCCACCGATCAATTATCGGTTGCTAATCAGCACTTTTTAGCGACTATCGCCCAATGGACTGCCGGTTTGGCAGAACTTCGCCGCTACTTTGCCAAAGGCCCTTATCAAAAAGCCCTGCTTAAGTCCGGCCAAGAGCTGGCCGACCGGCAAGTCAGCCGCCGCAAGATCAATAGCCAGATCCAATGCCTGCAAGGCCTTAGCAACGCCTTAGGCACAGTCAGCATCCCCCTCATCGCCGGCTTCCTCTTCTTTAAAGGACAAATGTCCTTAGGTGGCGTTATCGCGGCTGGTTATTTCGCCAGCAGTATTTTTTCCGTCCTGGAAAACATCGCCGGCAGCTATTCTTATCTGAATTCGACCAAAAGCCTGCGCCAGCGGCTTAGCCGCCTGCAGGAAAGCAAGAAAAATGACAATCTGCAGCCGGTCAACCGGATGGCCCAAATCGAGATCAAACAAGTCTCCCTGACCCACGGCAAGCAGCTTTTGTCCTACCCCGATTTGACCATCCATGCTGGTGAAAAAATCCTCATCACTGGCGACAGCGGCAGCGGTAAAAGCCCCCTTTTAAAACTGCTTTTAGGCAATTTACAAGCTGAAAAAGGCCAGATCATCTTTAAAGACGCTGCTGGCCAGGCTTTCCAGCCGGACCCTTACTCAATCGGCTACCAGGCCCAGGACCTGGTCCTGTTCCCCGCGACTTTGGCGGAAAACGTGACCATGCATACCCCTGGCCTAAGTGCTGATCCAAAAGATTACCTGGAAACAGTCGGCCTCAAGCTTGATCCCCAGCGCCAGATTACTCCAGACGATTTGACCCTGTCCGGCGGTCAAAAGCAAAAACTGGCTCTTGCCCGGACTTTAAGCCATGGCTTTCCCCTGCTTTTGCTGGATGAGTCACTGAGCGCGGTTGACCGGGCCGGCCAGGGCCAGATTTTGCGGACCCTTTGCCAATTGCCAGCAACCGTCATTTTCGTTGCCCACAATTTAAGCCCTGAACAAAAAGCACGCTTTGACCGGGAAATCAGCTTAGCTAAGAAGGAGCATGTATGACTTTTAAAGAATTTTACCTCCGCAAGCCAGTCAAAAGCAGCCTGCTCTTCCTGGCCGCGGCTTTAAGTTCCTTGCTACTGGTCGGGTCTTCTTACGCCTTAACTTTGGAATTCAATGCTTTAAGAAACCGGCAGCCCGTGCTTTTTGCCCAAATGCTGGCCTTGCAGCTGGCCTGCCTGGTCTTCAGTGCCCTGCTCACCTACTATGGCAACCTGTCCCTGGAACAGCTGATCCAAAGCTACCTGCAGCAGATCCGGCAAGAGCTTGCCCTGCATATATTCAATGATGGCCAAGCACACGATCCAGCCCAGGCGCAAAACCAGCTGCTTAAGGAAGGGGACTTGCTGACTGTCAGCTACCTGCGCAATATTTACAGCAGCTTTAAGGCCGGCATGACTGTCCTGGCTTCTGGCGGTGCCCTGCTCAGTTTTCACTGGAGCCTCTTCATCGCCTGCCTCATCTTTGCCTTGGTGCAGATCTCCCTTCCCCGCCTGCTGGACCGCCAGCTCAACCACGCCAATCAAAGACTGGCCACGCAGAACCAGGCCTATCTCAAGGTTCTTGGCGACTGGCTGCTCGGCCTTGGCGACTTGCACCGCTGCCTGTCCTTGGCCTGGTTTAAGGAAAAAGCCGGCCTGGCCGCCAAAGAACTGGAAGATGCCCATGTGCACAAAAGCGCCGTCTCTGCTCGCTTGGATTACCTCAATCAGCTGGCATATTCTCTTGGCAGCAGCCTGATCCTGCTCTTGACTGCCTTTCTGGTCATCCAGCACTGGACGGCTTTTGGCCTGCTCAGCAGCATCGCTTCTTTTAACAGTGACTTTTTTGGCAATCTGCAAAACGCGGCTGACTACTTAGGCGAAATTTCCGGCAGCCGCCAGCTGCGGCAAGACCTGCTTAAGCAAAGAGAAGCCGTCCCGGAGCAAAAAGAGGCTGGCCAAGCGCCAGCGGCTTTTGCCAGCAGTCCTTTAACCGTTGAATTTAACGGCCTCAGCCTGGCTTACCCGGCCATCAAGCTGCAGCCCGGAGAAAAAGTTCTGCTGACCGGCGCCAGCGGCCGGGGGAAAAGTACTTTTTTCAAGCTGCTCTTGGGTGAAGTCAAGGCAGCCAGTGGAGAAATTCACTATCTGGACCAGAAGGGACAGGTCATTCAGCCCAACTTGAGTCAAATCGGCTATCTCCCCCAAGATCCCCAGCTTTTCCCCGGCAGCGTTGCTGAAAACATGACCATGTTCAATCCGGCTTTAAACGATCAAGACTTGCTCCGCCAAACAGCAGACCAGGTGAACTTAAGTGAGGACCTGCGCCTGTGGCCGGCTGGGCTTGATACAAGGGTTGCCGTAGAAGACAGCAATATCTCTGGCGGTCAGCGGCAAAAAATCGTTCTGGCCCGCAGCTATCTTTACCACAGCCAGCTACTTTTGATCGATGAAGGAACCAGTGCCATTGACCAGGCCGCCACGCGAGAGATTATTGTCCGCTTGCTCAAGACGGATAAAACGATCATGTTTGTCGCCCATAATCTGACCGCGGATAGCCGCCAGCTTTTTGACCGCGAAATTCAACTTGATTAAACTATAATGGTTCACACAAGTGAGCCTTTTTTATTCCCCCTATTGCACATTACCACTAGTTCATAATAGTATATTAATTATAAAAGCACTTTCTTTATTTCGGCTGTGCAAAATAAAAAGCGTTGCTTCTCTATATAATAAAAGAATGATGAGGATACTGGCATGACTAACGAAACCGAACTTTTACAAGCCGTTCAGCAATTGGCAGACAAGGACGTAGCGCCTTTTGACCTGCAGATCGACCGCCAGGCCAAGCTGCCAAACGGCCTTTTCCAAAAGATCGTTGACCTGGGCCTTTTGCGGGCAAAAATTCCTAAGGAATATGGCGGACTGGACGTTTCCGCTCAAACCGCCGGCCTGGCCCTTCTAGGCCCCTTTGACTTGATCTTCATTGGCGCGACGATTGCCGACTATCTGCGGGATCGGAAATTTAATTCCGGCAAGCAAAAGCAGGACAATTAGCCGGCTTGGATAATTTTTTTCGCGAAAGGTTGACAAGTGGCTATCGTTATTATATTATGATTAAAAAATGAAAACACGTTGACAAAGAAAAGATAAGTAGCTGGTCAAATCTTCTTTCAGAGAGGCGCGGTGACTGAAAAGCGCTGAAGAGGCCCCGGCGAACATGGTCTTTGAGTCATACGGGAGGCGAGCTCCAGCAAGCTTCCCGCGGGAGGCGCCCGATACCGCGCCCGAGTATAACTACGCCTAGGCGGAGCGTACTTAAAGGCGGCCTCTTTTGGCCGTGAAGATGGGTGGTAACACGCTAATACGTCCCTGAGCGAAAGCATTTTCGTTCAGGGACTTTTTTTGTCACGTTTTTTCAAGTAATTTAGTCGCCGATTGTAAAATCAAACTGAACACTGTTCCGATCCAGTAAGAAAAATCGTT
>ENA-ORTB01001001-ORTB01001001.1-human-gut-metagenome-genome-assembly--contig:-NODE-1001-length-34164-cov-4.764461_pt1 | contig 34164 bp, 39 predicted proteins | sample MGYA00241905_ERZ509174 | MGnify/ENA primary metagenome ERZ509174 (study PRJEB26280, sample SAMEA2338851) | human gut metagenome | biome: human gut; feature: human-associated habitat; material: faeces... | reverse complement strand
TATCTCGCCTCCCTGTCACGGAGGAGATCGCGGGTTCAAATCCCGCATGGACCGTCACTGAGAAGCAGGTATCCACCTGCTTCTTTTGTCTTTGCATTTATTTTTCCTTTCTGTCTTATTCTTTTCTTTCTAAATTTTCTTGGCTGCTTATTTTACTTTAGAAACAATCTATTTTCTTTTTGCTAATTACTTGCCAATTCGTCTTTGGTGTACTAGAATAAATAGTACAGTAGAGACAGCTAGAAAGGAGCGAGCTAGTGGACTTTATTGACTATTTGGACAGCCGGCCGATTTACCAGCAGATCGCGGACAGGTACAGGCAGCTGATTCTGACCGGAGTCATGCTGCCAGATGAGCAGCTGCCGTCTGTGCGGAAGTTGGCCATGGAATTGTCGACTAACCCTAATACAGTGCAGAAGGCATACGCCGCGCTGGAACGGGAGGGATACGTTTACAGCGTCAAGGGACGGGGGAATTTCGTCCGGGCCAATGAAACGCTGAAGAGCAAGCAAAAAGAAGAGCTGAAAGGGAAAATGATTGATTTAATTAAGGAGATTCAAGCAGTAGGCTTGAATCCACAGGAATTATTTGCTGAGGCCATGGAGGAGGCGGCAGAAGATGATCGAGATTGATGCACTAAGCAAGGATTATGGGCAGACAGAGGCCATTAAGAACCTTAACCTGACCATTGAAGAAGACCGGGTCTTTGGCTTGATCGGGACCAACGGGGCCGGCAAGAGCACCCTCTTGCGGATGATCGCTGGCATCCTGCGGCCGACTTCTGGGCATATCACTATTGATGGCTTGCCAGTTTATGACAATCCAGCCGCAAAGAAAAAGTTTTGCTTCATTCCAGATGACCCCTACTTCTTCCCAAATGCCACAGCGGAGTCTATGGCTAGGGATTACGCGGCGGTTTACCAGGAGTTTGACCAAGAACGTTTTGCCAGACTGCTGGCGGACTTTCGCTTAGAGCCAAAGCGTCGCATACACGACTATTCTAAGGGCATGAAGCGGCAATTGGCGATCCTGCTAGGATTATGTACTAACACCAAGTACCTGCTCTTAGACGAAGTTTTTGACGGCTTAGACCCGGTTATGCGGCAGAGCATGAAGAGCCTTTTTGCCGAAGACATGGACCGGCGGCAATTGACTCCAATCATTGCCTCTCACAACTTGCGGGAATTGGAAGATATTTGTGACCACATCGGTTTCCTGCACAGCGGCGGTCTGCTTTTATCAGAAGACTTGGCCGACATGAAACTGGAAATCCAGAAGCTGCAGTGCGTCTTTAAGGACGACCGGGACATGGAGGAAGTCCTGGGCAAGCTGAAGCTGGTTGACCACAGCAGCCGGGGCCGCCTGCACACTTTGGTCGTGCGGGGGAGCCGGAGCGAAGTCGAGGCGGTCTTTGACTATGTGCCGATGACCTTCTTCGAAATCCTGCCGTTGACCTTGGAAGAAATCTTTATTGCAGAAGCGGAGGCAGTTGGCTATGACACGCGCAAACTTATCCTTAAATAAACACGGTCTGCCGCAAAAAGAAATCCTGCGGCACCGGAAAGTACCTGTAGTCTTGGCGATCTTGGTCATTGCCATGTTCTATATCGTTGGGCCGATTCTGGTTTTGATCAGCAACAAAGATGTTGAGACGGTTCCCTTGCTGCATGACGCCCGGACATATTATATTTTTCAAAATACGAGCATGTCGGCTGTGATGGCCGGGATCTTCGGCATCTACCTGGCCTTTGAAGGCTTCCGCTTCTTGCATGTGCCGCGGCAAGTGGACTATTACGAGAGCCAGCCGGTCAGCCGCAAGACCCGCTTCATCGGAATTACGGTCAACAGCTTGCTTATTTATAGCTTGCTTTACTTGCTTTTTTTCCTGGCCGGAATGCTGATCTTGGCTGCAGGTGGGGCTAATTTCCTGGCTGACGGTGAGATCTGGCGGGGCTTTCTGGCTGACCTCTTTGCCTTTTCAGCCTGGTACGCTATCGCCTCTTTGAGCATGATGATCACAGGTAATACCTTTGTGGCTGGCTTAGCCACGATCTTTTTCTCCTGCTTTGAATTTGGCTTGATTTTTCTGAATTCAATCTTCTATTCCACCTTGGCAACTACGGCTGGCTATGACAATCATGATTGGCTGGCATACACCAATCCTTCGACTCAGGTATATAACTCAAATCACTGGCTAGGGATCGGGATTAACCTGCTTTGGACCGTCCTTTACCTGGCCTTAGCCTACTGGGCTTACCAGAAACGGGCTAATGAAAAGGCAGGCAGAGCTGTGGCTTTTGCCTGGATTGAACAGGTGGTTAAGATCATCGTGGTTGTCTACTTCGCGGCAATTGGCGGGATCATTGGCTACACGATGATCGGCTTAAACTTTGCTTGCGGCATTATTGGTGCCCTGATCATTGGTTTAATAACTGCCAGCTTGATGGAAATCATCTACAAGTTTGACCTGGCTGCCTGGAAGCATAATTTTGTCCAGAGCTTGCTGTTAACCGTGGCGGGTTTAGCAATTTTGGCCGGCATGGTTTGGGGAGCCAAGCGCTATGATGATTGGCTGCCTGCAAGCAAGCAAGTAGCCAGTGTGGCAATTTCGCGGGATGACGGCATCTATACCAACTATTACATGGGTAAAAAATCAGCTAAAGGTGACGCCAGCGATTATGCCGCGAAATACATGTATTTGCCGGTAAACAGTGACCTCATAAATCTGGTTAAAGCTGGCAGCAAATTTACTCAGAACCGGTTCCATGAACGGGAAGATTCAGTCCAGATGCGCTTTGTCTTCAGAATGAAGAATGGCCGCGTCAAGACCAGGGTCTATGATGTGGATAGAAAGACGCTGAAGAAATACTTTGAACCAATCAGCAAGACCAAGGCTTACAAGCAGGCTTACTTCCAGATCTACCATGACCAGATGATTATGGACAATCTGGATAGCGTGTCCTTTACCTACACAAATGGCAAGGAAACGATCAAGCGCCAGGACAGCCAGCTTTACAAGGACTTCCGGGCAGCCTACAAGCAAGACTTAGCCAAGTGGGACTACCAGCAGGCCAGCCTGCAGAAGCCGATTGGCCAAGTCGCGGTTTCCTGGACGCGGGCAAATGGCAAGCGGGCTAAGATCTACTATCCGGTTTACAGCAACTACAGTCAGACAATTGCTTTCTTAAAGAAAAACAAATTGTATTCCGCAAAGAAAGTTAAATTGAAGTATCAACAGCCCTTAGATTTTTATCTTGAAGATCAATTCGGTTAAAGGGTGAAAATCAGCCTAATTTGCTTAATAACTTTACTTTTCCGGCTATTTTCTCTATTATTAAAATGATTATAGATTAATGTTGATTTGATTATTTAGGAGGACAGATGGCGAAAAAACACGAAAACGCGGACGGAACGCTCCGGTCCTTATCGAACCGACATGTCCAGATGATTGCCATCGGGGGCACTATCGGGACTGGTCTCTTCTTAGGGGCCGGCAGCACGATCTCGGCCACCGGACCGTCAGTCATTTTGATTTATGCATTCATGGGGGTCTTTTTCTTCTTCATGCTGCGGGCATTGGGAGAAATGTTTTACTCAGACCCCAACCACCATACCTTCGTCTCATTTATTACTAAATACCTGGGGCCAGCAGCCGGCAACTTCGCCGGCTGGTCCTACTGGATCGGCCTGCTCTTTGCCTGTATGGCTGAACTTACAGCGGTCGGGACCTACTTCCAGTACTGGTTCCCGCACGCGCCTCTTTGGCTGGTTGAGCTGATTTTCCTAGGAGCCTTGACCCTGCTGAACTTGACGGCAGCCCGCCTCTTTGGGGAAACGGAATTCTGGTTTGCCATGATCAAGATCATCGCTATTATCTCCATGATCTTGACCGGGGTCTTCCTGGTGGCAACCCATGCTAAAACCCCGGTTGGCTATGCTTCTTTAGCAAGCCTGACCAAGAACTTCAAGCTGGCGCCAAATGGCACTTACGCCTTCTTTACCGCCTTCCCGATGGTCTTCTTCTCCTTTGCCGGGATTGAATTCGTGACTATCACGATCGGGGAAGCTGAAGATCCCCACCAGGTGATCAAAAAGGCGGTCAACGAGACCTTGTTGAGAATCTTGATCTTCTACATCGGGACTTTGACCGTGATCATGTGCGTGGTTCCTTGGTGGTCAGTGTCTGCCTCAAGCAGTCCTTTCGTCCAGGTCTTCCAGTTAGCCGGCTTCGCTACCGCGGCTTCAGTCCTGAACTTCGTGGTTTTGACCAGCGCGGCTTCAGCCTTGAACTCAACCATCTTCTCAGCTGGCCGGCACTTCTTCCAATTAGCGCAAGAAGCTAAAAAGGGCAGCTGGCTGAAAAAAAAATTTGCCAAGATTGCGCCAAACGGGGTACCGGCAAGAGGGATCGCGATCTCAGTTTTATTCGCCCTGATCGCGCCAATTCTCAGCTTCTCTAACACGGCAATTGAGGCCTTCAGCATGGTCGCCGGGGCCACCAGTGATATCTTCATCCTGGTTTACGTCCTGGCCCTGCTGGCTCACCGGAAGTACCGCAAGTCCAGTGACTTTATGGAAGATGGTTTCAAGATGCCTTTTTACCAGGTAACCAGTCCATTGACGATTGCCTTCTTCCTGGTCATCTTCTTCAGCCTCTTCTTCGTCAAGGCGAATATCTTCGGGGCCAGCCTGGCCACGGCCTGGGCCGTCTTCTTTGGGAGTTTCTGTTACTTCCACCAGCGGGTTAAGGACAAGCGGGCCGGAAAATAAAAGTAAATAAATCATACAGTCATGACCGAGTCATGGCTGTTTTTTATGCGTAATGTTAGGATTTCTACAAAAATACTGGAAAAAAACAAGGGAGAAAAGCTAGACATTTTTGTAAAAACCGAATACTTTTCTTGACTTTGCCTGGTAAAGAGAGTATTTTAATATATATTAAAAATTGAAAACGATTGAAAGGTGGAAATCGGATGGCATATAATAAGATGTTGGTTCTGCAGACAGACTTTGGTTTAGTAGATGGGGCGGTCAGCGCCATGCACGGGGTGGCCCACACGGTTGCCAGTGACATCCAGGTCTCTGACTTAACTCATGAAATCCCACCTTACGACATTTGGAACGCCTCTTACCGGCTTTACCAAACCATCAAGTACTGGCCAGCAGACACGGTCTTCGTCTCTGTCGTTGACCCAGGCGTTGGCTCAGCCCGCCGGTCAATCGCCGTCAAGACCAAGTCCGGTCACTACGTCATCACCCCAGATAACGGGACTTTGACCCATATCTACAAGTATGAAGGGGTTGAAGCCGTCCGGGTGATCGATGAAAACAAGAACCGCCTGCCGCACTCCCAGGAAAGCAACACCTTCCATGGCCGGGACGTTTACGCTTATAACGGGGCCATGCTGGCCAGCGGGCAGGTTGCTTTTGAAGAATTAGGCGAAGATGTCCCAGTTGACAGCCTGGTGACTCTGCCGGTGATCGAGCCTCGCCTGCAAGGCGACACGGCCGTCGGCACCATCGACGTTTTGGATGTCCGCTTTGGTTCTTTATGGACCAACATTCCGCTGGAAATGGTCAAAGAGCTGTCCATCGACCGGGGCGACAGCCTGCTGGTCACCATCTTGCATCAGAACGTGGCCGTCTACCAGGAACACATCCCTTTCGTGCGGTCATTCGCGGAAGTCAACCTGGGCCAGCCACTCGTCTACATCAACTCCCTGGTCAACATCGGGATTGCCCTCAACCAGGAATCCTTCGCCGCTGTCCACCACATCGGCATCGGGACCGACTGGCAGGTCAAGATCAGCAAGGTTAACAAGTAAAAAAGGAATTGGAGAGATTTTTTATGAATAAGGATATGTGGAAGTTAAGCCCTAAGAACATCGCTGCCTTGGGGATCGGGTCAGCCGTTTTCGTGATTGTCGGCCGTTTTGCCTCAATCCCAAGCGGTCTGCCAAACACCAACTTTGAACTGGTTTACGCCTTCTTGGCCATGATTGCCATGATCTACGGGCCAACTGTCGGCTTCGGGGTCGGCTTCATCGGCCACGTCCTCTTGGACTTGATGATGTACGGGCAGACCTGGTGGAACTGGAACTTCGCAGCCGGCTTCCTGGGCTTCTTCATCGGCCTCTACGCTTTGCGCGTCAATATCGACCAAGGTGAATTCAGCGCTAAGGAAATGGTGATCTTTAATGTGGTGCAGGTCGTGGCCAACGCTATTGTCTGGTTCCTCTTGGGGTCCGTGGGCGACATGGTCTTGAACAGCGAACCAGCGGCTAAGGTCTTTGCCCAAGCAGGCCTGACTACCTTGATGGATGGTTTGACCATCGCGGTTTTGGGTACCATCCTGCTCAAGCTTTACGCCGGCAGCCGGGTCAAGAAGGGCAGTTTGCACAAGGATTAAGGAATTAATATATGACAAGTCTGATTCAGTTTAGAGATTTTTCTTTTCAGTACGACAGCCAGCAGGAGTCAACCCTCCACAATATCAATTTGACGATTGAGCAGGGGGAAAAAGTATTGCTGGCCGGGCCCTCAGGGTCTGGCAAGTCAACCCTGGGCAAGTGCTTGAACGGATTGATTCCCAACCTGGATAAAGGGACGATCACAGGCCAGTGCTTGATTGATGGCAAGGACATCAGTCAGACTGGCCTGTTTGACTTATCTTTTACCACTTCAACCATTCTCCAGGATACGGACGCCCAGTTTATCGGCCTGACGGTCGGGGAAGACATCGCTTTTTCCCTGGAAAATGACTGCGTGCCCCAGGACAAAATGAAGCAGGTGGTGGACCGCTGGGCTAAGGAGCTGGATTTGGGCGATTTGCTTAAGCAGGCTCCCCAGAGCTTGTCGGGCGGACAGAAGCAGCGGGTGGCCCTGGCTGGGGTCTTGGTTGACGAGTCCCCGATCCTGCTCTTTGATGAACCCCTGGCCAACCTGGACCCGGCCTCTGGCTACAAGACCATGCGCCTCATCGACCAGATGCAGAAGAAGTTCGGGGCCACGGTCATCATCATCGAGCACCGCCTGGAAGAAGTCCTGGCCGAGGAAGTAGACCGGATCGTCCTGGTTGATGATGGCCGGATTTTAGCTGACCAAAAGCCGGATGACCTGCTCAAGGCTGACCGCCTGGAGGCTGTTGGGGTCAGAAATCCTCTTTACCTGGACGCCATGAAGACGGCTGGGATCAATTTGAATAAGTTTGAGAAGCTGACCCCGCTGGAAGCTTTGCCGGTTGAGAGGGATGCCAAGGACAAGCTTTTGGCCTGGCAAGACAGCTACCAGTTGCCGGCAGAAAAGGCAGCTGTTAAGGAGCTCTTGACCTTGAAGAATGTTGGCTTTGCCTACAGCGCCGACCAAAAATATCCTTTAAAGGACGTTAATGCCGTCATCAAGGAAGGGGACTTTATCTCCATCGTCGGGCAAAACGGGGCGGGGAAGACCACCCTCTGCCGCTTGATCTGCGGCTTTTTGCAAAACACGGGCGAGATTGCCTGGCAAGGCGAGGACATGGCCGGCTTGTCCATCAAGGAGCGGGCGGACAAGATCGGCTACGTGATGCAGGATCCCAACCAGATGATCAGTCAGACTATGATTTTTGACGAAGTGGCCTTGGGCTTGCGCTTGCGGAAAGTACCAGAAGACGAGGTCAAGGAAAGGGTGGGCAAGGTTCTTAAGATCTGCGGCCTCTACCCATTCAGAAACTGGCCGGTTTCCGCCCTCAGCTTTGGGCAAAAGAAGCGGGTCACGATCGCGGCGATTTTGGTCCTGGAACCGGACTTGTTGATTCTGGATGAACCAACAGCTGGCCAGGACTGGAAGACCTACACGGAAATCATGTCCTTCTTGCAGAAATTAAATGCAGCTGGCAAGACGATCATGATTATCACCCATGACATGCACTTGATGATGGAATACACTGACCGGTCACTTGTTTTTGCCAAGGGACGTTTGATTGCCGACACCACGCCGGTTGCGCTCTTGACTGATGAAAAGCTGATCGAGCAGGCTTCTTTGCGGCAGGTCAGCCTCTTTGACCTGGCCCAGCATTACGGCTTGCCAGATCCGGAGGGCTTTGCCCGCAAGTTCGCGGCTTATGAACGGGAAAGATTGGGGGAAAACGCTAATGAATGATGCTGTTTTAGGCTATACGCCGGGGAAGACCTTTGTCCACCGCTTGAGCGCGACCACCAAGCTTTTGCTCTTGATTATTACTTCGGTGGCCTGCATGGCGACTTATGACACCCGCTTTTTGCTGATTATGTGCCTTTTGTCCCTGGTCTTGTTCAAGGTTTCCCAGGTCAAGTGGCGTCAGGTGTCAGTTGTGGTCAACCTGATCATAATTTTCGTGGTCTTGAACTTGATCTTGGTTTATGTCTTTCAGCCTAGCTACGGGGCGGACCTCTATGGCAGCAAGCACGTCCTGCTGGGCAGTGGCTTTTTTGCTTTAACGGCTGAGGAGACTTTTTACCTCTTCAACTTGCTGCTCAAGTATATCTGTGCCGTGCCGATTGCAATCTTGTTCTTATTGACGACCAATCCCAGCCAGTTTGCTTCCAGTCTGAACCAGATTGGGATCAGCTACCGCTTCTCTTATGCCTTTTCCCTGGCCCTGCGCTATATTCCAGACATCCAGGAAAGCTACTGGGCGATTTCCCATGCCCAGCAGGCCCGGGGGAATGAGATTTCCAAGAAGGCCAAGCTGGCTGACCGGGCCAAGGGGACGGTCAATATCGTCATGCCTTTGATTCTGTCCAGTTTAGACCGGATCACGGTGATCTCTACGGCCATGGAACTGCGCCGGTTTGGCTCCAAGAAGAAGCGGACCTGGTACACTTCCCAAAAGCTTAAAGCCAGCGACTGGCTGAGCTTGGGGGTGGCAGTTTTGCTGGTTCTCTTGATGCTCTACTTCTGGCATCTGAACCAGGGCCGTTTTTACAACCCTTTTAAGTAGAAGATAAATTTCAGGACTCGTTTGAGTCCTTTTTATTTGTCAAAAATTAACTTAAAAACAGAGAGTAAGTGAAAAGGTTACTGAACTGCTAAAAGGCCTTTTACCGGGTCTTTTTTAGTGAAAAAAGGAGAATGCAGGCAAGCAAATCTGTTTTTTATCGGCAAAAAAGCTGAAAAAACACCTTTTAACTTTTGTGACAGAAATCGCTATCTTTTGTAAAAGTGGAAAAGATATATAAAATGATTTATTCACAATAGCAAAAGATGGTTACCGCTCACATCGCTAATAAGGCAAAACGTAAGTGAAAAGCAGCTTCTTGTGTCATTAAGAAAGGGGGATTTTACCCTCTTTTCTTTTTTCTAAATGCTGTTATAGTAGTAATTGAGAAATTGATCACAAGGAATAAGCAAGAAGCAGGAGACGAGAGAATGCCTAAGCAAAGCACCACAGAAGTGGAAAAGTCAGTTCAAACTGAAGACAAAATCTACCACAATATCGATATTTTGGTTAATAAATCACATGAATCCTTAGCCCAGATGGACGACTTCAGCCAGGAAGACGTGGACAAGCTTTGCCAAGTCATTGAAAAAGTCGGTGAAGACAATGCCCGCTACCTGGCCCAAATGGCAGTTGACGAAACTGGCCGGGGCAAGGTCGAAGACAAGGTGACCAAGAACACCTACGCTGCCCAGACTATCTGGGAAAGCATGAAGGATATGAAGACGGTCGGGGTGATCGAAGAAGACAAGCAGGAAGGCTTGATGAAGATTGCTGAACCGATCGGGGTCATCGCCGGGATAACGCCAGTCACCAACCCGACTTCCACGGTTATCTTCAAGGCTATGATCGCCATGAAGAGCAAGAACACCATCATCTTTGGCTTCCACCCGCAAGCCCAAAAATGCTGCGTGGAAACAGCCAAGCTGATCAAGGAAGCCACGGTTGCCGCCGGGGCACCGGAAAACTGGATCCAATGGATCGAACACCCAAGCCTCACGGCCACGACGGCTTTGATGAACAACCCAAAGGTGCAGATAGTCCTGGCCACTGGCGGCCCAGGCATGGTCAAGGCCGCCTACTCAACTGGCAAGCCGGCTCTGGGCGTGGGCCCAGGCAACGGCCCGTCCTACATCGAAAAGACAGCGGACATTGAACAGTCAGTTAACGACATCGTCTTGTCCAAGACTTTTGACAACGGGATGATCTGTGCCTCAGAAAACTCCGTCGTCGTTGACAAAGAGGTCTATGACCAAGTCAAGGAAGCCTTCTTAATGTGCCACTGCTACTTCTTAAAGGCTGACGAAATCAAGCTCTTTGAAGAACACTTCATCGACCCCCGCCGGGGGACAGTCGCTGGCCCGATGGCCGGCAAGAGCGCGGTCAAGATCGCTGAAATGTGCGGGGTGACCGTGCCTACCGACACCCAAGTCATCGTGGCTGAATACAGCGGGGTTGGCCCGAAGTACCCATTGTCAGCTGAAAAGCTGTCCCCGGTCTTCACCCTCTACAAGGCGGAAAACAGTGCCCAGGCCTTCAAGATCTGCACCGACCTCTTGAACTACGGCGGCCGGGGCCACACTGCTGGCATCCACACCCAAAACAGCAAGGTTATCCGTAAGTTTGCCTTCGCCATGTCTGCCTGCCGTATCCTGGTCAACAGCCCGGCTGCCCTTGGCGGGATCGGCGGGGTCTACAACAACATGATGCCATCCTTGACCCTGGGAACCGGCTCATACGGGGCTAACTCAGTTTCTCACAACATCACCGCCAAGGACCTCTTGAACATCAAGACCGTGGCCATGAGGAGAAAGCCAATCTTATAAAAAAATACCGTCATTAAAATGCAAGAATCCATGTCTTAAATTAGCTAAGCTGAGGCCATCGCCTTGGCTTTTTATTTCTTCTTTTTTGTAAGAGAAAAACCTCAAAAAATACTGAAAAAGTGCTAAAATAGAAAGCAAAGTTACAAGCCGGAGGGAAATCACATGCAAAAATCATGGTCAGTCAAAAGAACCGCCGTCGTCGCCGTTTTGATGGCGATGAACGTTGCTTTGTCTTCATTCAGTATCCCTGTCCCGGGCGGCCACCTCTACTTCAACGACGTGGTCATCGTCGCCGCGGCCTTGCTGCTGTCCCCATCAGAGGCCTTCGTGGTCGGCGGGGTAGGGGCCTTCTTGGGCGACTTCCTTTTCTACCCTGCGCCCATGTTCGTCAGCCTCTTCTCCCACGGCTTTGAAGCTTTGATCATCTCTTACTTTGCCCACAAGTTTGCCGGCGAGCAAAAGAAGGTCATCTTGGGCATCTTTATCGGCGCCGCCGTGATGGTAACTGGCTACACTTTAGGCCGGGCCTTTATTTACGCGACCCCGGCCATCTCCCTGGTCAAGTTTCCTTTTGAATGCCTGCAGGCAGCCGTTGGGGCGGGCTTAGGCTACAACCTGGTCTACCATGCCGGCATCGAAAAGCAGCTCCAACACCGCTTGCGGTAAACAGGGAGAAAAAAGAAATACAGAAAGCACTGCAAGCAAAAATCCACCCAGATGGGTGGATTTTTTAATGCTCATTCAGTTAAACAGAAGGCTAATTATAGCGCGAAGGCCCGCCGCTGATCTGGTTGCGGACATTGTCCTTGCTCTGGTAGAGCATGCGGTCGGCTTCCCGGATCATTTCGTAGACCTCGTCTGGGGTCTGGGCCTGGCCATAGACATAGCCGGCAGAAATATGGATGTCAAACTTCAAGTCCAGAATCTTGACCTGTTTCAAGTATTCCCGGACCTTTTGGTCATTCCTGCGCAGCCGGTCCAGGAGCGGAAGGCACTGTTGCAGTAGACCAGCTTGGCCTGCTGGCTTTGGACGATGAAGATGGAATTAGGCCGGGGATTCTCAAAGTTGTTGTCCAGCCGGTCCCGGGTTTCCAAGTAGGGATCCAGGACGTTGATGTGGTTGAAGCCAGAGAAAAGGGCTCTTTCCTCAACGCTTTCAAAGTTATCTCTTTCCTGGCTCAGTTCTTCTTCCGGCATTTCTTTAGCCAAAAGCCGCCCCTGAGTCAGCATGATTCCTAAGGACCGGATGAAGTTTAGCATGGCCTGGTCCTCAACCCCCTTGACGACCGGGACGATCTTGAGCAGGCGGGACATGTTGATGACGGAAGCCAGGATGATCTTGGCCCTTTGCCGGTTGGTATTGAAGCTGCGGACGTCGACTTTAAGATAGTCGAAATTGTATTCCAGCAGGGTTTCCGTTGACAAGTCGTTGTTTTCCCCGCCATAGCGGTCCAGGCAGATCCTGAATCCTTGTTTCCGCAAGTTGGCCGCCGTGTCCTTCAGCTGCTGCTGGTCAACCGCGACTGGTTGGGTCATCAGGTCAAACTGGATCATGTTGTGGGGGATCTGGTATTTCTGGGTGATCCCGAGAACTTGGTCGATGAAACTGTCGATGTTGAAGTCGCTAGGCGAGAGGTTGATGGATACCGGAATGGTTGGCAGGTTGTCGGCCCGCCTTTGGTTCAGCAGCTGGCAGGCATGGTCTAAGACATGGAGGTCCAGCTAGTAGACCAGGCCGCTTCTTTCCAGAACAGGGATAAAGCGGCTGGCCTTTAAAGCCGGCTTACCTGGTTCCTGCCAGCGGGCTTCTTCAAAGTGGCCCATCAAATAGTCCTGCATCTCAAAGGGCTTCTTGACGGATGTGTTGTAGACCTGGTAAGCCTTGTGCCGGTCATCGCCCATGTAGCGCAGGGTCAGGTAGGCCTTGTCGGCGGCGCTGGTGGCTGGTTCCATTTCCTTGACCTGGTAGACGCCGGCTCTGACGGTCGTGACCTTGTCAAGGAAAAATCCGCGACTTTCTTCTGGATCTCCGGCAGCAGCTTCTTGAGCTGGCTGGGAGCAGTGATGGTCAAGATGGAGTTGTCGACATAGCGCAGGGTCAGCCCTTCCTGGAAACTGGCCCGGATGATTTTCCCGCACTTCTTGATAAGCTGGTTCCCCTGCAAGAAGCCAAAGTGGTCGTTGTAAGAGTGCAGGGAGGAGATATCGAAGTAGATAACGTCAACTTGCCCGGCCTGCTTTAAGAGCTTTCTTAAAAAGTCATCCCCGAACTTGCTGAAGTAGCTGACATTGGGCATGCCCATCAGCAGGTCCATGTCGGGGGACTCACTTTGTTCCTTGGTCTTGCTGGCTCTGGTCATTGCCCAGGTCAAAGTAGGTAACCAGAAAAAGGATTGTGCCGTCCTCAGTCTTGATCCGCTTTGAGTGGGCAAAAAGGGTGTGGTATTCGCCCTTGATGGACAGGCGGTAGGTCAAGTGGCATTGGGGATATTTGACAGCTGAAGCTGAAAAAGTTGCCAGGCGGACAACGTCAGCCGGGTAGACCCGGCCAAAGCTGTGGTGGTTGAGGTATTCCAGCATGGACTCCCGGTCAGAGCCAACCATCTTGCAGTATTCGTCAGAAGCCAGCAAGGCATGGTACTCCCCGTCGATGACCTGCATAACTAAAAGCGGCAGAGGTGTTTTCTCATATAGGGCGCGTTCTTGATCGGTAAATTGGTAAAGGGCTTCTGCCATAGTTATTCCTTAATTTATTGAAGGATAATCAAGTGGGTGATTATCAGCTTAAGTTAATAGTTCTTTTCTAATAAGTCAGTGCTTATGATGCGAAAATTTTGTTTCCCCAAAATCCAAAAAATAGATCAATAGAATGATTTTTGGATTTGATATAAATTATATTATGATCTAGTGGCTTTGCCTAGCTAATTCATTAAAAAAGCCTAGAAAAAGGAAAGAAATATGAAAATAGAGCAAGAACACTTTCTTGGGAGTGAAAAAGCATGAAAGAAGAAAGAAAATTAACCTGGGAAGAGCATTTGGCAGCCTTAACGTCCTACTTGGATGAAAAAGGCATTGACCTGGCCTATGTGGCAGAGCCAGTGGACATTGCCTACCTGACGGGCTACAGCAGCTGGACGGAGGAACGGGTCTTCGCCCTGCTGGTATCCAGAACAGGCCAGGCCCTCTTGCTGGCTCCGGCGATCAATGAAGGAGAAGTCAAGCAGACTTCTTGGGCGGACCGGGCCTGCTTTTACCAAGACGGGGAGAATCCTTGGGAGAAGGCAAAAAAGAGAATGACCGCCTGGCCAAAAGGATTTTGGGCCCTGGAAGCGCGGGCAGTGACCCTCAGCCACTACCGGGCGATTAAGGAAGTTTTCCCGGAAGCAAATTTGGCAGCAGACATTTCTACCTGGCTGGCCAGACAACGGATGATCAAGTCGCCGGCGGAAATTGAAAAGCTACAGGCGGCTGGCAGGCTGGCTGACCAGGCCCTGGACTTGGCTTTTGCCCTTTTAAAAGCGGGGCAGGGGATGAGTGAAAGCGAGCTGGCCCTTGAACTGGACTACCAGCTGAAGAAAAAGGGGATGGGGGATTTGAGCTTTCCATTGATTGTCCAGGCCGGGGAAAGCGCGGCAAGTATCAGCGGCCTGCCCAGCCAAAAGGGGGTTCAAGCCGGGGACATAGTGATTTTTGACTTGGGGATCATGAAGGACGGCTATGCTTCAGATGTCAGCAGGACGGTGGCCCTGGGCGAAATCAGCCCGGCAAAGTGGGAAATCTATGAGACGGTCCGGCTAGCCCAGGAAACGGCAGCTAGGGCGGCCAGACCAGGGATGACGGCAGGTGAGCTGGACCAGGTGGCCCGTGGGGTTATCGAAGAAGCGGGCTACGGGCAGTACTTTACCCACCGCTTGGGTCACGGGATTGGGATGCAGGTCCATGAGCCGGTGAATCTGGAGCCGGGAAGCAAGCAGAAGCTGGAAGCAGGGATGTGCTTTTCCATTGAACCGGGGATCTATTTGCCGGGTGTTGGCGGCGTCAGAATCGAGGACTGCGGCTGGCTGGGTGAAGACGGCTTCCACCCCTTTACCAAGACCAGGAAAGATTTGTTACTTTTGTGAGGAAACAGTTAAAAAGTGAGCTATTTGGTCATACCCAAACACTTTTTGTGTTTGAGCATGACCTTTTTTCTTTCAAAAAGAAAGAGCAAGCAAACAAATCTCTAATTTATACGGACTGTATATTGCAATGAAAAGCTCTGAAAAAATTTGGCGATAAGTAGGCGATCACCTTGAATGACAGAAGCTTAAAAAAACCGAAATTTAATTGACAATACAATGAGAAATGTTACTAGTTAAATATATTTTTAATCTAAAAGGTAAGGGGTGTGCTAGTGAGGTGAAAAATGAAATTAAATGAAAGAGAGCTAGCTAATACCGTCAAGCTTGTAACAAGCAATGGTATTTCCAAGCTTGGAGACATCTTGTTCGATTATGTTAATTCTGTCTGGCTATCGAAGCTGGGGAACGGCAGTTTTTGGATGGCAGTGTATCAGAGCAGTGAAACGATCGTCAGTGTTTTCGTCAACTTTATAGGCGGAATCTTGTCTGATACGAAGCAGCGGAAGAGCATTATCTGGATTTGCGATATATTGCCGGTCTCTTGTGTATTGCGCTAGCAGTGTTTGTTCCTTCTATTTGGTTGTTATACGCAATTATTGCGGTCAATATTGCTTTATCGGTTCTGTCTTCGATCAGAGATCCAGCCTATAAGGCGGTCTTTGGTGAAATTGTCCGCAAAGAACAGATTGGCCGGGTCAATTCTTTGCTTGAAAGCTGCAAGCAAACTATCAAGGTTGCTGGCCCAGTGCTTGCCATGGTGATCGCTAAATTTGTTGGCAGTAAGATGGCTTTGCTGCTGGACGGACTTACTTTACCAGCTCACTTTACTATCAAGATCAGCAGCTGCTACAAAAGTTGTTTGCCTTAAGCCAGAAGGCACTTCAATCATTGAATGTTGAAAGGGACATTACTCCTTTTCACTTTGAATGGTTTTATTCTGACAAAGACCAGAGCTTTGTCTTTACCGAGGTTGGCAAGCGTTTTGGCGGAGCGAAGATTCCAAAATTGGTTAAGCATTCCTTTGGCGTCGATCTTCTGGAAGAATATTGGAAAATGCAAGAAAGGCGTGCAGAAGAGATTAATTGGGAGCAGCCTCTTTCGCCGCGGGTCTGCTCAAGCTCTTATGTTCAGCTGACCAATGGAAAGACGATGATGGAAAGTTTAGAGGAAAAAAGTCCCAGACCTTTTCACTTACGAGCAAAACCATCCTGTAGGCGTGCAGTCGCAAGCAGCTGAATCTATCGGGGATGCCTTCTTTCTGGCCCAGTATACCAGCAAGGATGCAGCAGCTTCAGATATGGTCAGCGCCAAAATCAACAAGGCTTTTAATGAGGTTTGCCGATGAAAAAGATTGTAATTTTAGCCCCTATCAGCAACAACTATATTAACTATTTCGATGCTATTATCGGGGATAAGGATAACCTTTATCTGATTTTTGCCATGGAACGGCACCGTGACAATTATCCAGAAACTTTGCCAGAAAACATCAAATTCGTTTTCTTGAAGATCTGGAATGAAGAATATATTGACTACGTGATCAGTCAAACTTTTGGCCAGCAGATCGACTACGTTTATGCTTATTCTGAAGAAGAGATCATCTTTGCGGCAAAATTACGGAAAAAATACCAAGTTACCTTGGGGCAAAGCTTGACGAGCGCGGAAGAATTCCGGAATAAATTAACTATGGTCAAGGCAGCTGAGCAAGCTCACGTAGCCGTTCCCCGTTACTGGCCGGTCGATAACGTGTTTGATCTGATCGAGGCAGAAAAGAAGCTGGGCTTCCCCTTCGTGTTAAAGCCAATTGCCGGCATGGGGTCGATGGATACCTTTGTAGTTCATGATCATGTTGAGTTAGAAAGGCTGGCCGCTGATAAAATTCTTCGTGGCTATTTGGCAGAAGAATTTATCCCCTGGCCCCTGTACCACGTGGATGGTTTTGTAAAGCAAGGCCATTTTGTCTACTTGATCAGTTCTAAGTATTTTGCCAATACACTAGAAGTGAAAAACGGTAAATCAGTTGGAAGCGTGCAGATAAGCCCGACTGCGGCAGAACAGAAGTTGATCCGCTCTTACGTGACAGACCTACTCAAAGGAATGGATACGCCGGAAAACTATCTCTTTCATCTTGAAGTCTTTTGCGACGGCCGCGAGGTAAAATTGTGCGAGATCGGGTCAAGATTGGGGGGAGGACGGATTCTGCAAGAGCTTGAGCAAGGGCTGGGCTTTAGTCCTATTCAAGAATTGCTGAAGCTGGATCTGGGCCTGCCGAATAAGGTGGACCTTGACAAGGAGTATAAGTCAGCTGAGATTCGCGGTTTTGTGATGGTTGAACCTGGCCGGGGAATTTTACAAAAATTGCCGGCTGCAGATGCCGTGCTAGCAGCCAATCCGGAAGTCTATGACTACTATCAATATGCTAAGCTTGGCCGGACCTATAATGGCGCGGCAAGCAGCGTAGAGGCCCTTGCGGCAATTTCCGTTTGCGGAAAAGACAGCAGGACCGTTGAAGAAAAACTAAAGGATCTGGATGCCTGGCTGAAAAAAGCAGCAGTATACAGCTAAAAAGCAGGGAAGGCTATTTTATAGCCTTCCCTGCTTTTTCTTATCTTCTCTCATTAAGCAGCCGCAACTTGAGCCAGGCTGCTTGGCCAGCCCCGTGGGCAAATTCACCCTTGACGATCAAATCTTCCAGCTGGTCGACAGAGACGATCTCCATCTTGATTTCTTCCAGAATCTCTCTTTTTGGCTGAGCCATTTTTGTGGCCCGGCAGGCAAAAAGGGTGATCTTCTCATTGGTTGAGCCAAAAGAAGGGTAGGTGAAACCGAGTTCTGTCAACTCGCTGGCCTCATAGCCCGTTTCTTCCAGCAGCTCTCTTCTGGCTGCCTGACTGGGCTCTTCTCCCCCATCAATGCCGCCGCTGGGGAATTCATATTGCCAGCTGCCAACGGGATGCCGGTATTCCTTCAAGAGCAAGACGTGGTCATCATCAACGAAGGGGATGATGGAAATCCCGAAGCCGATCGTAACGTAGGAATATGGGGCGATTTGCCCGTCCTTGGCCACCTTCTCTTGAATGACCGTGAAGCGGTCCGCCTTGATAGTTTCTTTCTGGACTACTTTGTACATTTTTTGCCTGCCACCAATCTCTTTAAAAATCAGTTCAATTGTAGCAAGAAAAACAGTTAAAGTACAAAAATAGCAGACCAGGCGGTCTGCTATTTTCAGTGATTCAGTTTGTTAGCCTCTAGGGACAGACACTAGTTAACGTGAGCGTACTTGAAGTCCCAGTGGTCGCGCAGGTTTACCAAGCCCTTGATTTCTGGACGGACGATCCAGGCACTGGTGCTTGAGTAAAGTGGTGAAATACCAACGTCCTTCAGCAGAACGCCTTCAGCCTTGGACAGGTCGCTCCAGCGTTCAGAGTCTGAGCCAGTAGTCTTTGAAGCCGCGATCAGCTTGTCGTATTCCTTGTTGGACCACTTGCCGCCGTTTTGGGCGTTGGTGGAAGTCAGCAAGTCCAGGAAGGAGATCGGGTCGTTGAAGTCGGCACCCCAGGCAGAAACAACCATGTCGAAGTTAAGCGCGTTAGTTCTAGCCAGACGGGTCTTGAATGGCAGGTTCTGGGTGGTGATGGAGACTTGCGGCAGAGTTTCCTGGATGTTTGATTGCATTGCTTCAGTAGACTTCTTGGCACCATCGGTGTCGTCTGACAAAAGCTTGAAGCTCAGCTTGGAAACGCCAAGTTCCTTCATACCTTGCTTAAGGTACTTTTGGGCTTCCTTCTTGTTGTAGTAAGTGTAAGCTTCGTCACTCTTGGAAATCAGGCTGGTGTAATCCTTGCCGTTAACCGTGGTCAGCTTGGCTGGAGTGAAGGTGTGAGCAACAGTGTTGCTGCCGCCCAGGACCTTGGTCAGGCTTTCCCGGTTAATAGCCATGGAAAGAGCCTTGCGGATGTTGGCGTTTTGCAGGTACTTGTTCTTAGCCTGGTTGAATTGGATGTAGAAGGTAGTCCCACGTGGGTAGAGAGCATAACCCTTCACGCTCTTAAGCTGCTTGCTTTGTTCAGCGTCCAGGGAAACAGCATCAAGCTTGTTTGACTGGTAGAGGTTGTAAGCAGTTGACGGGGTCTTTTTCACGCTGTAGTTGACCGCGACCAGTTTGACATTCTTCTTGTCCCAGTAGTATGGGTTCTTTTTGAGCTTCCAGGACAGGTTTGACCCGCTCCAGCCGCTCATGACGTACGGCCCGTTGTAGACCATGTACTTGGAGGCAGTACCGTACTTTGAGCCGTGCTTCTTGACTGCCTTTTCGTTTTGCGGGAAGAAGCTCCCGAAGGCCATCAGGTTGTTGAAGTAAGAAATCCGCCGATCCAGGGTTACGACCAGCTTGTATTTGCCAACGGCCTTATTCCGGCTTCTTCTTGCCGTTTTGGATGTCGGTGGCGTTCTTGATGCCTTCAAACAGGTAAGCGTATTGAGAAGCAGTCTTTGGGTCAACCGTTCTACGCCATGAGTAGACGAAGTCTTGCGCGGTTACCGGGTCACCGTTTAACCACTTGTTGTCCTTACGGAGAGTAAAGATGTAGGTCTTCCCGTCCTTGGATACCTTTTCGCTGGTTGCCATGGCCTTTTCCTGGCTGCCGTCAGACTTTGCCCGGTACAAACCTTCCATGGTGTTGATCAATTGGGTAAAGCTGGCAGAGTCAGTGGCCTTGGACAGGTCCATAGTCGGAATTTCAGCTGATTCTTCCCAGTTCAGTTCTTTGTTTGTTAGATGAAGAAGATGAAGAGTTGCCGCCGCAGGCCGTCAAGGCTAATGCAGCCGTCAAGATGCTGCCGGCAGCCAAAAAAAGTCTTAGTCTTTTTCATGTTGTCCTCCTTGAAAAGTTTACATTATCAAACACTAATTGTAGTCTAACAGAAAATACACAAAAAGAAACGCTCTCTTGCGACTATGAGCTGAAGATGAGACGGGACTGAAACCGTTGTTAAAGCAACCGTAAAGTAATTAAAGATAACTTTACGTATTATTTCATTTGCTAGAAAGCAGTCTAGTCTAACTTAAAAGCAGAATTGGCTGATTGTTTAAAGGAAGAAAGGTAAGTAAAAAGCATAGGAAAGAACTAGGCCAAAGATAAAGGAAGAAAATTTTGCTTTTTCTCTGTTTTTGCCTTGACGAAAGGCCCGATCCGTTATACACTAACAGTGTATTAGATAACTAGTACAGCAAAGAGGTGTGCAAATGAAATTCAAAGACAACCTGCCGATCTACTTGCAGATTGAAGACTATATCTACTTGCAGATCGCCCAGGGCAAGCTGCAGGCCGGCGAGAAGCTGCCTTCAGTCAGAGCCCTGGCACTTGAATTGACGGTCAACGCCAATACAGTCCAGCGGGCACTTAGAGAAATGACGGCCAAGGGCTATATTTTTACCAAACGCGGCGAAGGCAACTTCGTTACGACCGATGAAGGCCGCCTGGAGGAAATGAAGAGCAAATTGCTGAAGCAGGAGCTGGCGGCTTTCGTCAGCCGGATGGAGAAACTCGGAGTCGAAAGGGAAAACCTGACTGGACTATTGGCCAGCTACTTAGATGACACAAGGGAGGAATAGCATGAAGACTTTGGAGATTAAGGATTTAAGCTACCACAAGAATTCAAAGACGATTTTGGAGAGAGTCAACTTGACTTTGGAGGCCGGCAAGATCGTGGCCTTAGTCGGGGCCAACGGGGCCGGCAAGACCAGCTTGATGCGGGTGATCACGGGCCTGGCCAAGCAGTACAAGGGCAGCGTGGAGGTATGCGGGGAAGCAGATGAAGACCGCCGCAAGCAGTACATCGCCATGACCGACAGCCTGTCCGCCTTCCGCGACTCCAGAAAGATCAAGGATGTCGCTGACTTTTACCGCCTGGTCTACCCGGACTTTGACGACAAGCAGTTTGCTGATATTCTGGAATTCATGAACTTGAATGAAGATGAAAGACTGGGCAGCCTGTCCAAGGGGATGAAGGAGAAATTAATCATCGCCCTGGTCTTCTCCCGCAAGGCCAAGCTCTACCTGCTGGATGAACCTTTCAGCGGGGTTGATGCCATGAGCCGGAAGAAGATTATCAAGTCCATGCTGCTTTGGAAGCCGGAAGAGGCGACCCTGGTCATCAGCGACCACGTCTTAGATGAAATCGCTCCGGTGATCGATGAGGTCGTTTTGATCAAGAAGCACTCAGTTTTAGAGCAGCGCAGTGCTGAAGAAATCCGGGCTGAACAAGAAAGCATCGAAGAGTGGTATGAAGGATTTTACGAGGGGGAAGAGTAATGATCGGTTTTAAGCAGATTTTCGCGGCCATGTTCAAGGAAAAGAGCCGGACGACCTGGCTCAGTCTGGGCATCGAGGCAACTTTTATCCTCTTGATCAGCTTGTACTTTGGTATCAGATACGGCTTTGGCAGCGACTCAGCTGGTATTGGCATCGGGATTGCCGCGACGGTGATCTTCTACGTGGGCATCTGGTACCAAATTGACGTGATTATGGCGGCCTACCGGGTCAACCGGTCCCAGACCTGGCGGCAAGTGCCGGTAACAGCGGGCAACTTCCTGACGGCTAACGTGCTGACCGGGCTTGTGACCGCGGTCATCTTTGCCTTAGCTAACCTCTTGATCTTCGTAATTACCTTGCTGCCATTTATTTTTGGCGGGGAGATGCGGATCGATTCGCAAGCAGTGGCGACTTTCCAGCCTTACGTCTCCAGCATCAGCAACTGGCTGCTCTACATGACCTTGTTTGCCCTAGTCAGCTTTGCCGGCGGCATCTGCTTCTGGCTGCTCATCACTGAATCAGCCAGCGTTTTGGGGGACTTCCTGCCTTTGAAGGGGAGAACGAGCAAGTTTGCCAAGGCAGTTATCCTGCTGGCCCTGCTGGCTCTTTTGTCCTGGGGCAGCAGCAGCATCTTGGGCGCGGTCATCCGCATGGTTTCAAATTCCGGCTTTGACTTCAACTTTGTCATTGACAATACTGGCCTGCACACGTACCAGACCGACCTGGGCTTGCCGGTCATCAGCTGGCTCTACATGCTGGCTGAGCTGGTCTACGTGGCCATCTTGTGGGCAGCGGAATACTTCGTCTTCAAGAAGGGCGTTGAAGCCAAGAAATAAGCAAATCAGATTAAGTGACAAATGCCTGCCTTTGGTGGGCATTTTTGCTTGCCGTCAGGGCCCGATTTGCCGGTAAAGATTGAATTTTTTCCTTATTGCTAGTAAACTTAATAAGTTGAAGAATAGTAAGAAAGAGGCATAATTTTGGCTAATAAGAAAATCCGCGTGAGATACGCTCCGTCACCAACTGGCCACTTGCACATTGGTAACGCGCGTACTGCTTTGTTTAACTATCTGTTTGCACGTCACAACAAGGGGACTTTGGTTCTGAGAATCGAAGACACTGACACCGCCAGAAACGTTGAAGGCGGGGCTGAATCTCAAATCGAAAACCTGCACTGGCTGGGGATCGACTGGGATGAAGGTCCGGACATCGGTGGGGACTACGGCCCTTACAAGCAGTCCGAAAGAAAGGACATCTACCAAAAGTACATCGACCAGCTGCTTGAAGAAGGCAAGGCTTACTACTCCTTTAAAACTGAAGAAGAACTGGAAGCCCAGCGTGAAGAACAGCGGGCCATGGGGATTGCTCCTCACTATGTCTACGAATACGAAGGCATGACTACTGACGAAATCAAGCAGGCACAAGACGAAGCCCGGGCCAAGGGCTTGAAGCCAGTTGTCCGCATTCACATTCCAGAAGGCGTGACTTACGAATGGGACGACATCGTTAAGGGCCACTTGAGCTTTGAATCCGACACTATCGGCGGTGACTTCGTCATTCAAAAGCGCGACGGGATGCCAACTTACAACTTTGCCGTCGTTATCGACGACCACTTGATGGAAATCAGCCACGTGCTCCGGGGCGATGACCACATCTCTAACACGCCAAAGCAGCTTTGCGTTTACGAAGCTTTGGGCTGGGAAGCTCCAGTCTTCGGCCACATGACTTTGATCATCAACTCCGCTACTGGCAAGAAACTGTCCAAGCGTGACGAATCAGTCCTGCAGTTCATCGAACAATACAGAGAACTTGGTTTCCTGCCAGAAGCCATGTTCAACTTCATCACTTTGTTGGGCTGGTCGCCAGTTGGCGAAAGAGAAATCTTCTCCAAGCGCGAATTCATCAAGCAATTTGACCCGGCCCGTCTGTCCAAGTCCCCAGCTGCCTTTGACCAAAAGAAGCTGGACTGGGTCAACAACCAGTACATGAAGACGGCTGACAGAGATGAACTTTTGGACCTGGCCCTGCACAACCTGCAAGAAGCTGGCCTGGTTGAAGCTAACCCGGCTCCAGGCAAGATGGAATGGGTAAGACAATTGGTGAACATGTACGCCAACCAAATGTCCTACACCAAGCAAATCGTTGACTTGAGCAAGATCTTCTTCACTGAAGCAGAATACCTGACTGACGAAGAAGTGGAAGAAATCAAGAAAGACGAAGCTCGTCCGGCGATTGAAGAATTCAAGAAGCAACTGGACAAGCTGGACAATTTCACGGCCAAGAAGATCATGGGCGCCATCATGGCTACCCGGAGGGAAACTGGCATCAAGGGCCGCAAGCTCTTCATGCCAATCCGGATCGCTACTACCCGGTCAATGGTCGGCCCTGGCATCGGCGAAGCTATGGAATTGATGGGCAAGGACACGGTCATGAAGCACCTGGACTTGACCTTGAAGCAGCTTAGCGAAGCTGGCATCGAATAAGCTAAAGAACAAAGGAAAAGGCTTTTACCGAGCGGTAAAAGCCTTTTTTGATGTAATCGATTAAATTGTTTGTTTTATTTTTTACCAGAGCCCCATTAGCCGCTGCAAAAGCAGGCTGACGGCTGTGATCCCGGCCCAGCAGGAAGCGCCGAGCAGGAGGGGCTTGGCCCCGGACTTGACCAGCTTGACGATGTTGGAGTTAAGGCCGATCGCGGCCATGGCCATGACGATCATGAACTTGCTCAGCTCCTTTAAAGGCAGGAAGACATTGGCATTTACCCCATTAGCCAGGGCAAAGGTTGTGATTAAGGAAGCCAGGACAAAGTAGAGGATGAAGGCAGGAAAGGCCCGCTTCAAGCTGAAGCTGTTGCCCCTTTGCTCCTTTTTGGCAGTGAAATAGCCTAAGGCTAGGGTGATAGGGATGATGGCCAGGGTTCTGGTTAATTTGACGGTCACGGCCTTGTCCAGGGTCTGGCTGCCCAAATGGAACATGCTGTCCCAGGTTGCCGCCGCGGCAGTGACGGAAGAAGTGTCGTTGATGGCTGTCCCGGCAAAGATGCCGAAAGAAGTCCCCGAAGTCTGGTCAAAGCCCAGGAGCTTGCCAAAGATGGGGAAGAGGATGGCGGCCAGGACGTTGAAAAAGAAGATAACAGAGATGGCCTGGGCTACTTCGTCGTCGTCAGCGTCGATAACCGGGGCGGTAGCGGCGATGGCGCTGCCCCCGCAGATGGATGAGCCGACCCCGATCAATGTTGAGATCTTGCCGGGGATGTTTAAAGACTTGTGCAAAAGCCATGCGAGCAAGAGCGCGGTCGAGATGGTGCAGATGATAATCGGCAGGGACTGGCGGCCGGTCTTGACGACCACCTGCAGGTCCATCCCAAAGCCCAGGAGAACGACGGCCGTTTGCAGGATATACTTGGACGTCCACTTGATCCCGCTGGCCGCGCCTTTCTTCTCTTCCCAAAAGAGGGTGATGACCATGCCAAACAAGATGGCGAAGACGGCGCCCCCGATGACTGGCAGGGCCTTGCCTAAGAGCCAGGCGGGGGTAGCGATGGCCAGGCAGACCAGGATGCCGGGCAGATTCTTTTTAATCCAATTCATTTCTTTTTTGCCTCCAGATATTTTTTGAACATGCTTTAGTATAGTAGTAAAGTTGTAGAAAATAAAATTATAGATTATTATCTGTCGATAAAGCAGAATTATTGTAAGGAGGCAGGGGATGCTGGATTTTCGCGTCAAAACATTTTTAACGGTCTGTGAGACTATGAACTTCACCCGGGCGGCTGACCGCCTGCATGTGACCCAGCCGGCGGTGTCCCAGCACATCCGCTATTTGGAGAAGGAGTACCAGGTCAAGCTTTTCAGATACCAGGGCAAGAAACTGACCTTGACCGCGGCGGGAGAGAAACTCCGCCAGGCCATGCGGCAGATGCAGAGCGATGAGCGCCTGCTTAAAGCGGAAATCAAGCAGGCTGACCTGCCGCCGGTCCGCTTTGGGGTAACCATGACCATTGGGGAATACGCCTTAGCCAGGCCCCTCAGCCGCTTTTTAAAAGATCATCCCCAAACCAATGTGGAAGTAGTCTACGGCAACACCCAGTTTTTGACCAAGAAATTGGATGAGGGGGACCTGGACTTTGCCCTGGTAGAAGGGGACCCGGCCAGGGGTTATGCCAGCATGCGCTACCAAAGCGAGGACTTCATCGCCGTCTGCTCGCCAGATTTGTCTTTTGCCAAGGAGCCGGACCAGATCGCTGACCTTTTTGACCAGCGCCTTTTGGTCAGGGAACCGGGCTCAGGGACCAGGAAGATCCTGGAGGACAGCTTAGGCGCCCAGGGGCAGGAACTGAGCGACTTCAAGCAGTATGTCCAGGTCGGCAACATGCAGATGATCACCCAGCTGCTTTTGGCCAATTGCGGGGTCTCTTTCTTGTACCAGACTGCCGTTAGTGACCTTTTAAAGGCAGGAAAGCTGCGGAAGTTGAGTTTGCGGGACTTCCAGGTCCGCCATGACTTCACCTTTATCTGGGAGAAGAACAGCCTCTACGCGGACCGCCACCAGCAGATCTGCGCGGAACTGAAGGCAAGCAGATAAGAAAAGACTTTTACTTGTTTTGGGTAAAAGTCTTTTTTGCATATTCTACTTGGTTAATTCGTAAATCGCTTCAGCGTAGATGGCCAGGCTTTTTTCCAGTTCAGCCAGGCTGACGGATTCGTCGATGGCGTGGGCGGTGTCCAGGCTGTCCGGGAAGGCAGGCCCGTAGCCGACCCCGTTTTTAAAGAAGCGGCCGTAGTTGGCCCCAGCGGAGATAACGGTCGCACCGGCTTGGCCAGTCTGCTTTCCAGGGCGCTTTGGATGAATTCCGTGGTCTTCTTGGCGTCATCAGTGTCATCTCCTAAAAGCTTGATGGTGATCTGCTTTTTGCCCAGCTCCTTCAAAGCCTTCTTGTAGTAAGCCTTAGCCTGGGCCTTAGTCCCGGACTGGATAGCCTTGGTCTGCTTGGTTACGACTTCCTTGCTGAATTCTTTGCCGGTAACCGGGTCAGTGATCCTGCTTGGGGTTAAAGACGTAAATGGGCTTCTGTCAAGCGGCTTTTTGAAAAAACTTTTTCTTTTTTGCTTTTTCTATTTACCTAGCCGGATAATCCTTGAGTTTGGCGTTCAGCTTGGAGTAGATCCGGTCGACAAACCAGGGCTCGGTTGACTTTTCCAGGGCTTCATCCAAGCCAAACCAGGCAACAGCCTTGTTTTCGTCTTCTTTAGGCAGGATAGGCAAGCTATCGTCTGCTTCCAAGAGGTAGGTGACGTTTAAGTGCAAGTGCGACGGGACGTATTTGCCTTTTTTCTCATGCCCGTCCACGGTCAAAATCTCAACAGAGTAGATCTGGTCAGTGACTGGATTTGCTTTAACTCCGCTTTCTTCTTCGACTTCTTTTAAAGCCACGTGCAAAAGGTCCTGGTCGCCGTCCGCGTGTCCGCCCAGCCAGGCCCAGGAGTCGTAGATCCGGTGGTAGGCCATCAGGGCTTTGTCCCGGGCCGGATTGACGACCCAGGCTGAAGCCGTAAAGTGCTCAGCCAAATTGGACCGCAAGAACAGTTCTTCCCCGGTCTCCAGCCGGTAGATCATCTCTTTGACGTCGGCTGCTTCTTGCTCGTTAAAGGGTTGGTAATTTTTTAAATCAGTCAGTAAAGTCATTCTTCTCTTCTCTCTATTTTTCTGTTTCTCTCTGTTTCCTCAGATTTTACCACGGGCGGTGATTGTTTGTTAAAATGTAGAGTGTTAAGTACTGAATTATTGCAGGTAAGGAAAACTTCTTAAAGAAAGCAGGAAAATATCGTGAAGCTTTTCAACACTTTAACTAGGCAGAAAGAAGAATTCAAACCCCTGGTTCCCGGCCAGGTCAGCATGTACGTCTGCGGGCCGACGGTCTACAACTACATCCACATCGGCAACGCCAGAAGCGCCATCGCTTTTGACACCATCCGCCGCTACTTTGAATACAAGGGCTACAAGGTCAACTACGTTTCCAACTTTACTGACGTCGATGATAAGATGATCAACGAAGCTGGAGCCGAAGGCACGACCGTGCCGGAATTAGCCGAACGCTACATCCAGGCCTTCCTGGAAGACACCCGGGCCTTAAACATCGAAGAAGCGACTCTGCACCCGCGGGCAACCCACGAAATCCCGGCCATCATCGACTTCATCCAAACCTTGATCGACAAGGGCTACGCTTATGAAGCCGACGGGGACGTCTACTACCGGGCTAAAAAGTTCGCTGACTACGGGCACTTGAGCGACCAAAACATCGACCAGCTGGAAGAAGGGGCCTCCCAGCACGTAAACGATGAAGAACAAGGCCGCAAGGAAGACCCAATCGACTTTGCCCTCTGGAAGGGGCAGAAGGCTGCAGACGAAATCGCCTGGGACTCCCCATGGGGCAAGGGCCGGCCGGGCTGGCACATTGAATGCTCAGTCATGTCAACCAAGTACTTAGGTGATACCCTGGACATCCATGGGGGCGGGCAGGACCTGGAATTCCCCCACCACGAAAACGAAATCGCCCAAAGTGAAGCCAAGACGGGCAAGAAGTTCGTCAACTACTGGCTGCACAACGGATTCGTGACCGTGGGCAAGGATGAGGAAAAAATGTCCAAGTCCTTGCACAATTTCGTGACCGTCCACGATATCTTAAAAAACGTTGATCCCCAGGTTCTCCGCTTCTTCATGGCCAGCGTCCAGTACAGAAGCCAGATCAACTACTCGGAAGAAAACCTGGAGCAGGCCGCTAACATTCTGGGCCGCTTCAAGAACACCCTGGAAGGGATCAACTACCGCCTGGCTGACGCGACTGAAGGCTTGCCGGACCCGGATCTGGCCAAGCTGGTCACTGAAACCACGGCCAAGTTTGAAGCCGCCATGGACGATGACTTCAACGTGCAAAATGCATTGACCGCCATCTACGAAGCCCTGCCAGCCGTCAACTCCAATGCCAATGCTGAAAAAGCCGACAAGGAAAGTCTGCGGCTTTTTGCTAAAAAATTAGCTGCCTGGCTCAGCGTCTTTGGCCTGGATGTTGACAAGCTCCTGGCTAAGGAAGCCGGTGATGATGACGCTGTAATCGAAGAATTGGTTGCCCAGCGGACGGAAGCCAGAAAGAACAAGGACTGGGCCAAGAGTGACGAACTCCGCGACCAGCTTAAGGAAATGGGGGTAGTCCTCAAGGATACCCCGCAAGGAACCAGGTGGAGCCGTGAATAAAGCACAGAAGTTAACTGAAAAAAAGATTGATCCCAACACCTTGAGCGGGCAGACTCTGGCCTACTTGGGCGATGGGATCTATGAAGCCGCCATCCGCCGGCACTTGATCAAGGGCGGGATGCTGAAGCCGCAGAACTTGCAAAGAGCAGCAACCCACTATGTCTCAGCCAAGGCCCAGGCGGGCCTGATTGCTAAAATGCTGGACACCGGCTTTTTGACTGAAGAAGAAGAAACAGCCTACCGGCGGGGCAGAAATGCCAAGACCCATACCAAGGCCAAGAACACCAGCCTGGCCACGTATGAAATGTCAACTGGCTTTGAAGCAGTCTTTGGCTACCTGGACCTGGCCGGTGAAGAAGGCAGGGTCAAGGAATTGATTGCCTGGTGCATTGATGAGGTGGAAAGTGAAGGGACAAGGGAATATGTCTTCAACTAACAATGATTTTGTCTTCGGCCGTCATGCCGGAATCGACTTTTTGAAAACCCAGGACAGCGAAAAGATCAACAAGGTCTTCCTGGCTGAAGGGGTTCAGGAGGACTTTGCCAGAGAAGTCTACCGCTATGCCAAAAAGAAGCATTTGATCATCCAGCGGGTGCCGAAAAACAAGCTGGACAAGCTGACTGGCGGGGAAAACCACCAGGGCCTGGTTTTGGCTGTCGCTTCTTTTGAATACGCCGACTTTGACCAGCTCTTGGACAAACTGGACCAAGAAGAGGCCCCCCTTTTGCTCATGCTGGACAATATTGAAGACCCCCACAACCTGGGCTCCATCCTCCGCAGCGCCGACGCGACCGGGGTCAGCGGGGTGATCATCCCTAAGCGCCGGGCCAGCGGCTTGACCAGCGTGGTGGCGAAGACCTCAACCGGGGCCATCGACCACGTGCCAGTTGCCCGGGTGAACAACCTGGTTCAAACCTGCCAGGCCTTGAAGGACCGGGGTTACTGGATCTTCGGGACGGCCATGGAAGGCGATGACTACCGGAAGTGGAATGCCAATGGCAAGACCGTTTTAGTTATCGGTAATGAAGGCAAGGGGATCTCCCCGCTTCTTCTTAAGCAAATGGACCAGACTTTGACCATCCCGATGATTGGCCACGTCCAATCCCTGAATGCTTCAGTAGCAACCGGGGTCTTGCTCTACCAGGCCTTTAACAGCCGCCACCCTTTGTAAAGCAAATCGTTTACAGTTCAAGAAAAGTGATTGAATCAAACAATGGTTCGATTCTGTCAAGGTAAAAAGTCCTTTATTCTGTGGGCAAACAGAATGAAAGGCTTTTTTATAATGGGATTGACAAAGGAAAGAGAGCGCCTGCTGATCAGCCGGATTCAAAAAGATGACGATGAGCAGGCCCTTAAAGAACTGTATTACAGCTGCCTGCCTGTGATCGGCGGCACCATCAAGCAGTATTTTGTGGAGCTATATGACAACCAGGACTGGGAGCAGGAGGCCTTGATCCTCTGCTATAAGACTGCCAAGCGCTTTGACTTAAAGCAAGGAAAGCCTTTTGTCGGCTTTTATAAAGTCAGCCTGCACAACCGGGCCATCAACTTGATCAGACGGGGCAAGCGGAAAAAGCGCCTGGCCGCCAGTGACCAGGTCTATTGGGAAGATGTGGCTACCGAACTTGAGCAGGCTTCCTGCTTGATCGCGAGTCCGCCGGCGCCTGTTTTGGACTGGCAGGATTTGGTTGAGTCCTTGAGCATGCTGGAATTGGAAGAATTGCTTTTGGAACTGGGCTATAAGCAGGCCGGGGAGATCAAGCGCCAGTACCAGGTAAATGAGATGGGGCTCAGACGGGCCAAATACCGGGTGAAGGAAAAAATCAAGCTAAAATTGCGGATAGGTGCGTAAACATTTTAGCCAAATGGGACTATAATATAGTTGTAGGATGAAAAGATTATTTAGGAGGTAATCAAAAATGTCAGAAATTGTTAAGACTGCTCTTCTGGATCGTTCAATGAAAGAAGTTTTTGATTGGAGTGACTCAGACACCCCTGTAAGAGATGCCCTTTGGGACTACTTCATGGAGTCAAACGGCCACAACACCGACAAGACTGAGGAAGCCATGCTTCCATTCATGAGCGACTCTGACGACAAGATCATCGCATTTGTCAACGAGAACCTTAAGAAATAACTTTTCCCTACATTCCTGACCTCTTGTCTCCCATAAGGGAGGGGAAGGGGCGAAAAACGGCGGCTCAAGCGAGCTGCCGTTTTTTTCTGTTAAAATAATAATCTGGCTATAAATCTGACAAGGAGAAATTTGGAAATTTGGAAAAGAATTTGGAAATTTGGAAAAGAAACAAGAAAAAACGGAGAAACAGAAGAAAAAGCAAAAGAAAAAAAGAATAAGATGGCCAAGAAGCAAAAAGGGCTGCTGGCTCTGGCGGTGATTTTAGCCGCCTTGCTGCTTGCCTTTGGTCTGTATTTTGGCAATTACTATCATGCTGACAAGACGGCCCAGCAGGCGATGAAGAGCAGTCGGACAGTCAAGGTCAAGCAGACAGCTGAGGGCTACCTGTTTGATGGGCCTGCAAAGAAGAATGCCATTATTTTTTACCCGGGAGCGAAAGTGGAAACTACCGCCTACGCGCCCCTCTTAAAGCAGATCGCCAGCCAGGAGGCGGATGTTTTCTTAGTCGCCATGCCCCTGCACATGGCCTTCTTCGGCCTCAACAAGGCAGACAAGATTCGGGCCAGCTACCACTACCAAAACTGGTACATGTCGGGCCACTCGCTGGGGGCGGCCATGGCGGCTATGTATAGCGCGGACCACTTGAAAGACTACCGGGGCTTGATCATGCTGGCCGGCTACCCAACCAAGGACCTGCACGCGGCTAATTTTTCCGTGCTCAGCATCTATGGGTCAAAAGACGGGAACGCGAAGATGCTGCAAAAGAATCCCCAGTATCTGCCAAATGACTATACTAAGCAAGTCATCAAGGGCGGCAACCATGCCCAGTTTGGCAATTACGGCCTGCAAAAAGGGGACGGGCAGGCAACCATCTCCAGAAAGGCCCAGCAGCAGGCAACCGCCCAGGCGGTTCGGCAATATTTACTTGCTCATGACAAGTAATGAGTTAAATAGTAAAAAGGAAACAAGAGAATAAAAAGAAATATGATAGTACAGAAAAAGCTGGTCACCTTGCGTGATCAGCTTTTTGCTTATATCTGCTTCTTAGTTAAATAATTGCTTGACGCTGGCAACGATTTGCTCAGCCGTCAATTGGTTGCGGACCAGGATCTGGTCATAGCTTTGGTCAACGTCGGTGTATTCCCGCTTTTCGCCAAAAGCTTTGACCAAAACCGGTCGGTCAGCCAGGTAGCCGGCCACCTTTTGCCCGAAGCCCCCGTCCAGAATATTGTTTTCCAAAGTAATTACAGCCTGGTAGTGCCAGGCTAAGTGGTCCAGGCAGTCAGTATCCAGGATGTTAGCTGACAAAGGATTGTAGAGGGCAGCATTAAGTTCTTCTGCCACTTGGCTGCCTAATTCCTGCATGTCGCCTAAAGCCAGGATGGCGATCTTCTTGCCGGCCCGCCGCTTTTGGTAGTGGATGTGCCGGTAGCCTTCAAGCACAGCCCCGCCGGCTGGAACTGGCCGGACTGGCAGCTTGATAGCTACAGGGCCGTCTTTTTGCTTCAAGACCCAGTTGATCATGGCCGCTTCTTCAGTCAAGCTGGTCGGGGCCAGGTACTTCCAGTTAGGCAGGTTGCTGACCATGACCTGGTCAAAGACGCCCACGTGGGTCTTGGAGTTGGCCTGGATCCCGCCGCCAGCCACGATCATGACGACTGGCAAATTGTTAGCCGCCACGTCATGGCTGAGCTGGTCAAAGGCCCGCTGCAGGAAAGGTGGAGTTTTCAAAAAGGACTGGCTGGCCGCCGGCCTTGGCAAAGCCCGCCGCGAAGGCCACGGAATCCTGCTCGGCGATCCCGACGTCCAGGTAGTGGTCCGGGTAAGACTCTTTAAAGGTGTCAAGGCCAAAGACGCCAGGGATAACGGCAGTGATCGCCATGATGTTTTCCTGGCCCCCGTCAATAGCGCTAGCCACGGTCTTAATGGCAATTCCCGCTGGGGTCGAGCCCGCAGTAATGCTCTTTGACGAATCATCGCTTAAGTTGAAGGGGCGGACCCAGTGGTGCTTTTCTTCATCCTCAATAGCTGGCTGATAACCCTTGCCCTTTAAGGTATTGATGTGCAAAACCAGGGGGTGGTTGACATCGCGGATTTCACTGAAGGCATTAATCATACTTTCCAGGTCATTTCCATCAGCGACATAACGGTAATCAAAGCCAAAGGCCTTAAAAGGATTTTCCGGATCCTGCCCCTGGCTGTCTCTCAGCTTCTTTAGGGCCGTGGTCAAGCCGCCGACCACTGGTTGTCATTGATGACGATGACCAGGTTGCCCTTTTCCAGCGCGGCGTTATTTAAGCCTTCATAGGCCATCCCGCCGGTTAAGGAGCCGTTGCCGATGACGGCCATGATCCGCTCGCTGCCGCCTAAGAGGTCCCGGGCCTTGGCCATGCCGGCGGCTAAAGAGATAGAGGTAGAAGTGTGGCCAACCGCGTAGTAGTCATAGGGACTTTCATCGGGATTAGTGTAAGGAGTCACCTTGCCGTAGGCTTCCGGGTCCAGCCAGGCATAAGCCCGGCCCGTCAGCATCTTGTGGACATAGCTCTGGTGCGAGACGTCGTAGATGATCTTGTCCTTCGGCGAGTCGAATACGCGGTGCAGGGCGATCGTGGCCTCCACCATGCCCAGGTTCGGTCCGATATGTCCGCCGTGGACGCTCAGTTTCCGCAGCAGCGCCTCGCGGATCTCGTCCGCCAGCGCATGCAGTTGCTCCGTCGTGAGACCCCGGAGGTCCTGCGGAGCGTCGATTTTTTCAAGATACATGCTGTGTTCGTTTTTGTGTTTGTCCTGTCCGGTATCTGTCTGTGTCGGCCGTCGCGTTCGCAGTCTTTCCTGCCCGGTGCGGCCGGAATGCCTTTCCGGAGACCGCCGTGCGGCCGACGGAAGGGAGGGGTTCGGTCAGATGCCTTTCCCCGCTTCGTAGGCTTCGCGCAGGGCGGGATGTCCCGCGATTTCGCCCGCGTGCCACACGCCCGTGCCGAATACGGTCGCACGGAGGTGCGGCTCCTCCAGGCAGTCGAAGAACCCCTGGAAGGTGTCTGCCGTGCGGAGCATCTTCTCCCGCTCCTCCTCGGCGGCCGTGAGCAGGAGGTAAAACTCCTTGCCGCTGATCTCCGTGTAACGTGCGCAGCAGCGGTCGATCAGGGTTTTCATCTGGGCCGCCATCGTGTAGAAATAGACCGGCGTGGCCATCGCGATCACGTCGGCCCGCACCATCTTGTCGATGATCTCCGCCGCGTCGTCCCGCTGCGGGCAGGGTTTGCCGTCGCGGCTGCATGCGCCGCATCCCGTGCAGTAGCCGATGGTCCGGTCGCGCAGGAAAATCTTCTCCGCGTCGTGGCCCGCCTCGGCGGCTCCGCGCAGGAACTCGTCGCAGAGCCGGTCGGAGTTGCCGCCCCGGCGCGGACTGGATGAAAGAATCAGTACTCGTTTCGCCATTGTCGTTCGTGTTTTTCTACGGTGCAAAAATAGCGGGAAAAAACGACTTCCGCCTAATCCCGATTACGGATAATATTACCCGGATTCCGGTTTCGCCCCGCCGCCGGGTTTTTAGGTATTTTCGC
>ENA-ORTB01000987-ORTB01000987.1-human-gut-metagenome-genome-assembly--contig:-NODE-987-length-34441-cov-5.028791_pt1 | contig 34441 bp, 19 predicted proteins | sample MGYA00241905_ERZ509174 | MGnify/ENA primary metagenome ERZ509174 (study PRJEB26280, sample SAMEA2338851) | human gut metagenome | biome: human gut; feature: human-associated habitat; material: faeces... | reverse complement strand
CGACAGATTTAACAAGTTTTTCTGCAAGATTCAGAAAAGCAAGACCGTCAGGACGGGACGACAGGGCGGCAGGCTCGCCCGCATCGCCATTCTCGCGGATGCTCTGGACGATAGGAATCTGGCCAAGAAGCGGAACTCCATATTTCTCAGCCATGGAAGGTGTCATATACGAAAAAGCCCCTCACTTTCGTGAAGGGGCTTTCAGGCGGTGCGGATGGGGCTCGAACCCACGACCTCGGGCGTGACAGGCCCGCATTCTAACCAGCTGAACTACCGCACCGTGTTCTGCTGTGTTTGAGGTTTTTCTCAAATGCGAATGCAAAGATAGGTATATTTTCCGGACCTGCAAGCGTTTTGTGTAAAAATTTTCAAAAATTTCGATATAAAACGATACTTGCCGGAAACGAAAAAAAACGGGCAGAATCGCTTCTGTCCGCTTTTCCCAGCACTTTATCAAATGGAATTATTTGATTTCGATTACTTTATGAGTATGTTCAGGCTCAACCTTGACGACCTTAGGGATATTGACCTTTAATACACCGTGCTCGACCTGAGCATTGATCTTTTCCCTGTCGGCATCCTCCGGCAGAAGCATTGTCTGCTGGAATTTGCTGTATGAGAATTCGCGACGGAGGTAATGACCGTGTTTCTTCTCATCATTGCTCTCCTGTTTCTTTTCCATATTGATTACAAGGTCTCCGTTCTCATCGAGAGAAACTTTGAAATCATCCTTGGTCATGCCCGGAGCGGCAAGCTCCAAGTCATAACTGTGTTCGTTTTCTAATACGTTGATGGCCGGAGCGGTAGCATTTGATTTTTCCATCCAGTCATTGTCAAAGAAATCATTGAACATGCTTGGTAACCAATTCTGGTTATATCTTCTTGAAGGTACCATAATATAAATCTCCTATTTTTAATTTCGTTTAACTTTCCCGGACCTCGGACCCTTTCGGATCCTGTGCCGGTTCTTTGTCTGGTCTTTCGACCGGACGCCTTAGTTTATGGCAATCTGCATACCATTGTGAAAAAAGTTCTAAAAGAGGACAAAATGTCGTGTATATGGACAAAATGGCATTGGTTTATTGTCAAAATGTCCGAAAGCTGCATTGTCTTAAATTGGAATATGTAGTAAAAGATGTATATTTGCAAATTCGGTTTGTCGGAAGGAGCACACGTGCCGAAGGGCTGTGCCAATGACATTGACCGAAGCTTCAAAACGGGAGTGAATATGCCTGACAACGGAAATATCATAATTAAGGGGGCAAAGGTCAATAACCTCAAGAATGTGACGGTGGAGATTCCGCGCAACAAGTTTACCGTGGTTACCGGAATTTCGGGCTCCGGAAAGTCTTCATTGGCCTTCGACACCTTGTTCGCGGAGGGACAGCGGCGTTTTGCGGAGAGTCTGTCCTCTTATGCGAGGCAGTTTCTCGGCAGGATGAGCAAGCCGGACGTGCAGGCTATCGAGGGGATTCCGCCGGCAATCGCGATAGAGCAGAAGGTCAATACGAGGAACCCGCGCTCCACGGTTGCCACGACAACTGAAATCTACGATTATCTGAGGGTGATATTTGCCCGTATCGGAAGGACGTTTTCGCCGATAAGCGGGGTAGAGGTGAAGTGCCATAGTGAAAATGACGTCATGGCTTTCATAATGGGCAGCGCAGAACCGTCAGCCGTCTATCTTTTGGCGGAAATCGGCTGGGATTCGCGGGCGGACAAGACCGAGTTGCTGCTTTCCCTGAAGGAGGAGGGCTATTCGAGGCTGTTTTCCGAGACGGAAGGGCAGATGCGGATCGATGATGTCATACGGGGCGCAGAGGCGGGAGAGTTCCCGACCGGTCTGTTGCTGATGATAGACCGTATGAAACTGCCGGCCATCAAGAACGGTATCCCGGTCCCTGAAGGAGACGTGTCAATGTCCCTGAGCGAATGGGAAGATATCAAGACGCGTCTGCATTCTTCTATCGCCACCTGTTTCAGCAAAGGAAACGGGACAATGTACGTGAAGATCGACCTGGGCGGCGGCAAATCATCTTTTCAGAAATTTGTTGACCGCTTCGAGGCGGACGGCATGACTTTCCGCAAGCCGGACGAATATATGTTCAGTTTCAACAGCCCGTTGGGGGCCTGTCCTGTGTGCGGCGGATTGGGAAAAATCATTGGCGTAAGCGAGGACCTGGTGGTGCCTGACAAGACATTGAGCATATACGACGGGGCTATCGCCTGCTGGAAAGGCGATAAAATGGGCTGGTTCAAGGATCACCTGGTCAGTGTGGCCGGCAAATATGGTCTGAGAATTTTCGAACCGTACTGCAACCTCACCGAGAAAGAGAAGGCATTGATCTGGGACGGGCACAAGGCTGCGACTGAGGAGGATTCTGTCATCGGTATCAATGAATTTTTCAAGTGGGTGGAGGCGAACCGGTATAAAATCCAGTATAAATATCTGCTGAGCCGTTTTTCCGGAAGGACAGTCTGTCATGAATGCAAGGGCAGCCGGCTCAGGAAAGATGCCTTGTACGTAAAGGTGGGCGGAAAGAATATCCACGAGCTCCTGAGCATGAACGTGCACCAGCTGATGGACTTCTTCAAGAACTTGAAACTGACTGAGTATGAGAACTCTATCGTGAAGAAAGCGGTTTCGGAAGTCACTTCGCGGCTCCAGTACATCTCTGACGTGGGGCTGGGTTATCTGACATTGAACCGTGCCAGCAATACTCTCTCCGGCGGTGAAAGCCAGCGTATCAATCTGGTTACCGCACTCGGCAGTTCTCTGGTCGGGTCAATGTATATTCTCGATGAACCGAGCATCGGCCTGCATCCGAGAGATACCGACAGGCTCATAAGCGTCATCAAGCGTCTCCGTGACATCGGCAATACCGTAGTCGTCGTGGAGCATGACGAGGAGATAATCCGCGCGGCCGATATGCTGATCGATATGGGACCTTTGGCCGGGGTCAATGGCGGTGAGGTCGTGTTCCGCGGACCGGTGGACGATAACCTGACAGAGGAGCAGATTTCCGCGTCAATGACATTGCAGTACATAACAGGCCGCCGCAAGATGCCTCTCCGGGCCAAACGTCCGTGGACATATTATGTCGGTGTGGAGGGCGCCATGGAGCACAATCTGAAGGATATCAATGTCAAGTTCCCTCTCGGGGTGCTTACTGTGGTGTCCGGTGTCAGCGGTAGCGGCAAGTCTTCGCTTGTCGGCGATGTGCTCTATCCTGCCGTGTACAGGCATCTGAACCAGACGGGTCAGCAGCCGGGCATATTCCGTCATCTCACCGGCAATCTGGACCGGATTTCATCGATCGAATATGTGGACCAGAACCCGATAGGAAAGAGTTCCCGTTCCAATGCCGTAACCTATCTGAAGGTGTATGACGACATCAGGAAGCTGATGAGCGAGCAGCAGTTCGCCAAGGTCAATGGCTTCACGCCGTCATATTTCTCATTCAATCAGGACGGCGGACGATGCTCGGAGTGCCAGGGTGAAGGGTTTGTTCATATCGGAATGCAGTTTATGGCTGATGTGACAATGGTTTGCGAGGCTTGTGGCGGCAAACGGTTCAAGCCTGAAATCCTGGAAGTGAGGTACAATGGAAAGAATATCGACGATATCCTGAATATGAGCGTGGACGAGGCCATAGCGTTCTTCGGCGCGCAGAAGGAGGCCGCAGCGAAAGGTATTGCCAAGAAACTTCAGCCTCTCGTGGATGTCGGCCTCTCCTATATAAAACTCGGTCAGAGCAGCAGCACATTGTCAGGCGGTGAAAGCCAACGTATCAAATTGGCATATTTCCTCTCGATGAACGATGCCTCCGACAAGCCGTCTGCCAAGAAAATAATGTTCATATTCGATGAACCTACCACAGGCCTGCACTTCTTCGATGTAGAAAAATTGCTCAAGTCATTCGATGCTCTCTTGGCGAAAGGCCACTCCGTAGTGGTCGTGGAGCACAATATGGATGTGATCAAAGCAGCCGACTGGGTAATAGAACTCGGTCCTGACGCCGGTGACTTCGGAGGTGAAGTCGTATTCCAGGGCACACCGGAAGACCTCGCCGCCAAAGGCCGCACCTACACGGCCAAGTATCTCAAGAAAATGAAGGGCTAACCGCTTGAGAACCTGAGATACAGGCATTTGCCGCTTATGAACTGCGTGAGTCTTACAATATAACTGCACTTGGCGATGCTGATCTCGTATCGAATGTTCTGGAATGTGCTGTCCGTGGTGACCGCAATCCCTGTAGCTTCTTTATGGTATGTGGCTCCGTCATCGGAACTGATATCTACGGTGAACCCTATTGTTGAGGTAAACTCTTGTCCGTCAGAGTATTTCCTGTATTTTATGCTCGAGACTGCAATCTCACCAGACTGGTTTGAAGAGGTTATGGCAATGCTGTCTTGCGCACATGCCAACCTGTAACTGATATCCGTCAGGGGCGGCGAGACCTTTCCTTCCGCAATCACTGGCTCATCGTATCTGTCAAATGCCTCCATCGGGAGATTCCATGTGTATATCCGGTTCGGCAGCAGGACAGTGTTTCCTGGAACGGCGTAAACGTACCACCCTGAGCCAGACTCTATCTGAAATGCAAGTCCTTCATAATCAAGTGGCGGCATCACCATATAATAGTCTTCCTCCTCACCTGTCTCCGAACACTCCAACTTCAGAGGCCGGCCAATCTTGAATCCGTCACTTTTTGTGCTTTCCCAAGTTATGGCACCGTCAGCGCCCATCTGTCCGGTAATCCCGCCTATATCCCTATAGGCTCCGGCACTTATATTTCTTATGACCGCCGGCTTGCCGGTCTTGTCAATGCAGTGCAACCGCAGTCTCACGATGCTGCAGATACCGGAAAACTCCAATGAGTTGCCTGTAGAATGTGCGGCCATCGGATACAGCAGCCTGTCGTTGCGCTGCTCCTCCGGCATGGTAAATACACCTTGAAGCCAATTCCTGTCAGGATAGAATCCAAGATAACTGTCAGACGCATTCAAGCGACGGTTTCCTTCTAAGGACTTGTCGAAAGCGAACCGTGCTGAAGCAGTTCCGGAATCCTCTGTGATATAGATGCTTTCTCCTCTGTCATCCATAATCCTGATTCTGTCACCTGTTTCCCAATAAACCGGAATATCACCGGCTGAGTTCATATCCGGACAGACTTTAGTCGTGCTTGCGGGGAGACAGATTCCTGCAGAAAACATCATTGATGACTCCTCCAGTGTGGTTTCCGTTTGTCTGCATCCGGGCAGGAGCAGAACTAAGGCGATTTGTGGTAATAATCTCTTCATCAGTAGCTTATGATATTAGTGTATGAAGGAAGTTGTGACTGGATGTTCGCGGGGACGACATTGTCTTTCGCGTATAGCGTAAGACCTGCCGGTACACTGGAGAACAGCCTGCTCATTGAGATACCGTCCCGGATGCCGGTCATATCCATTCGGAGAGTTTTCAGATTTATGCAGCTGGCGAACATAAAGGTCATGTCCGTCACCTTGCTGAAGTCGAAACTACTCAAATCAAGATCCACCACGCGGGTATTGCTGAACATGGAGTATATTTTTTCTACATTCGTGGTGCAGAAAGATGACACGTCTATACTTTCCAGTGAAGTGCATCCTTGGAACATCATCTGCATATCAGTAGCGCTTTCCGTATGGAATCCGCTCAGATCCAGAGTCTTCAGCTTTGAGCATTCGAGAAACAGATAGCTCATGTCTTTTACCCCGCTTGCGTCGAAATCTTCTGAGACAAAGGACTCGAGAGAATAACAGCGTTCAAACATTGACTGCAGCATACAGTCAGGTCCGCATTTGAATTTTCTGATAGTCAGAGATTTGAGCGCGTCGCAATTCGCGAACATATAGTAACAGCTCTTGAGTTTCGGTGATATCATGTTTTCGATTGCAAGTTCTCTTACGTTGAAGCAGTTGTGGAACATCTCACGTCCGTTTTCAAGATTTGAAAAATCAAATCCGGACAAGTCCAGAACCTCGGCTCCACAACGGGCAAACATGAAATCCATACTCTTGACAAGTGGCGTCCTGAACCTGGAAATATCCAAAGTGTTCAGCTTCTTGCACTTATAGAACATGTAACTCATGGAAGTCGCCTTGTCTGTACGGAAACTGCTTATGTCCAGTGATTCAAGCTTGATGCAGTCATTGAACATGCCGGAAAAATAGAGGGAAGCATCGGTGTTGAAGTTTCTCAAATCAAGCTGTGTGAGTTCTTTGCAACTTGAGAACATATAGCTCAAGGTTGTGACTTTTTCTGTCGAGAAATTCGAGACGTCAAGTGACCTGAGCTGCTTGCATCCATTGAACATCGCTCCCATACTGGTGACATTGTCCGTCTTGAATCCGGTAACATCCAGCGACGTGATAGTCTCACATCCGCCAAACATGTTGTTCATGTCCTTGACATTGCGCGTGTCAAATCCTGTCACGTCCAGTGCTTCCAGATTTCTGCAGAAGCTGAACATGGACTCCATGTTCTCGGCGGAATCCGTGCGGAAACCGTCAAGGGCTATTGTGGTCAGGTTTGTGTCCCAGCCGAACAGATAGGACATGTCCTTTACTGCCGAAGTCTCCAGTTTGTTTATATCCAGATGGATGAGAGAAGAGCAGTCATAGAACATCTTATGGATGTTGACCAGATTGACAGTGTTCAGTTTCTTCTCCGGAAAGATTACATATGCGAGTTTCCGGCAATTGTCGAATGTGCAGTCCATACTTGTAAACGGAAGCGGATTCAGATGCGAAAGGTCTATTCCTATAAGGTATTTGTGGGTTTCCATATACCTGTTGTCCTGCATCAGACGGTCCAGTGTCTTGGCATCATGGTTCAGCCATAGAATCGCTTTGTGCTTGCCCTCCGTTTGGAATCTGTGATAAAAGCTCTTATAGGGACTTAAATACTTATTATACTCAAAACTGATTTCAGTGCCGTCATCATATAGGATACCCTTGAGGTTGTCCAGATGAGAGGTGCATATCGGTACTTCCTGGCTCGGATCAACAACAAGATACTCCGCAACAATGGCATTGCTGAGCTGCATTACCCTTACAGTCTGTGTCTTTCCTGACTCTTCCTGTGTGAATCTCACCAGACACTCGCGGTCCGTATCGAATTCCGGAATATCGTATTCAACCGAATTGCCATCGCCGGACAGTACGAACGAATCGAACATTTCAGGCGTTTCCGCATTCCAGGTCGCGCCCTTGTCAATGCTGAAGTCCATTTTCCATGACACGTTCCGGTCTTTGCCCGACCCGTCGCTGAATGTACTTGAAGAAAGGCTGGTGATGTTTATCTTCCCGTTACCCCCGTCTCTGAATGACTCCACTCTGCTTCTGTCCGTCTCGAATCTGTACTCAAGACCGGTTATCGCGGACTCGTCATTCTCGCGGATTATGTCATCAATGTCGGCTGATCTGAACTGTGCAAGGTCCAGGTCAATGTTCAGGATACCTGACCGTTCAATGTCTATGCTGCCCGGAAGGGAATATATCTTTTTGCCCGCATCTGTTCCATCGGAAACAAGAGACAACTGTATTTTCAGTTCGCCTATGCTTCCAGGCGGAAGCACAATGCAGAAATCTTTCGGCTCTGAACTGAGCTTTACACCACTTCCGCAGTTGAGTGTCAGCATATTGCCTCCATCTTTCTCCATCATCCAGGAGCCGGATGCAGATGTGCAGGACAGACTGCCGTACAGGTTCTTGTCGGCTTTAAGCTTTATTTCATTGACATAAGCGTCTTTTTTCAACGAACTTATCCTGAGCCTGCAGATGCCGCACAAGTTCTTGAACGACAGCTCTTTCGTGGTGGAAGATGCTGCCATCGGCATTGACCCGCTTCCGAATCCTGACTCGGAATATTCCTGAGTGGATTCAAGCGACAGGACATGCTTTCCGTCGGCAAAGGAATACCCTGAGGCAGGGTAGAATGCCTGCCATTCATCTGCTTTCTTCGCTTTGGCATTTCCTGAAACGCTCTTGTCATACACGAATTTGGCGCTTCCTGCTCCATCATCTTCCGTGACGAAGTAAGATGAGGCAGGGACTGAAGATGAAGAGGAGATGATGATTCTGTCTCCTCTTGACCAAAGCAGCGGATATTGTCCATCTTCAGTCCCGTTCCCCATAAATGTCTTGCATTCAGCGTATTCCATGTGCGTGGCGATAAACTCCAGATCATCGGATACATTAAGTTCTCCGGCCTCTTTATTGCAGGCGCAGCACAAGGTGGCGACTGAGAACAATAGAATAATCGGATAGCGGTCAATAGTCTTCATAGTATCAGAATTCATTGATGGTATTGTCTTCATTTGTTTCATTTATGGTGATATCCCCAGAAGAGAACAGATTCTCAGTGGAGTTTACTGAAAAATGCCCTCCGCTGTAGGATATGGAGTATGTGGTCAGTTTGCCTTTTTCCCACTTGTGGCCTTCAAGCGGAATGCTGCCTGTCTCAGAGTCTCCGTTTTCCGTGACTGTTATGTTCAGACAGGCTTTGGAACCGCGTCCGAACTCCTGAGGCGGCAGCATGAAAGCAAGTGAGGGATCGGACATCGTAAATGTCCTTTCAGAAGAAAGTCCTGACCATTCCCCATTTTCAATATTGTATATACCGTCTCCTCGGATGCCGGTCAGGGATATTCCCGTAATCGCAGCATCTTCGCTGAATGTTTCTCCCTTCCGGAATCGTATGGCGGTAAGTATGTGGTTGAAAGCGAGTTGTACTGTTCCTTCTCTCTGCACGTCACTTGCCGCAAAAAGGTCAATCTGTTCCTCTGCCCTGGTTTTGGCTGAGAATTGCAGCGAAGGCGCCCCGCCTGCCGGGAACGGACTGATCCCATTGTCGGATGAAGGGTATGGCGAAAACGCATAGAACCGTATGTCTGTGTCATTCATCCAGTAGAGAGGTGTGGAACTGGCCCATCCTCCATCACTTTTCACTACTTTCATGTTCCACATATAGTCGGTATGTGCTGCGCCTTCTGTTCCGAGACAGGCGGAAAGGCTGAAGTCGGCTGGGCTTGCTGCATTCCCGGACGGTGACGGGGATTTGACGACGGAGGCACTGAACCGTACTTGATCGTTCTCTGTCCGGAGGCTCTCCAGGACAGTGACAACTACCATTTCGACAGCGCTCGCAGGTGCCCCGCCTTCAATATACAGGATGCCGCTTCCCGGCTTTTTCAAGTGCAGGGTTACTCCGTGTCCGTCTTTGTCCATAGTGTAGTCATAGATGCCACGGCTTTTGTCATATTCCAGCTCTTCTTCTCCAAACGACAGCCTTGACCCTTTAGGCTCTATCTCAGCCCATATATGCAGGTCAGAGCCGACTTTTCCTTCTACATAATTGCCAGGATGGAGATGTATGGACGCTTTTCCGTATGGTAAAAGACTGCTCTTGTCGATTCTCCAGCTGTCCTCCTCTAGACCGCTCCCTGAAGGGCATACCCGTATATGGTAATGACAGTTCCTCTGGACATCGAAATCAGACGGGGAGTCTCCCAAATAAAACCTGTATTTAAGATATTCTCCGGGACCGGTGTACAATGAGTCTGAACGGTACTCTGCCTGAATCTCGATATATGAGCATAGTCCTGCCACAGCATCTGCCATATCCAGTACCTTGTCCTTCTCCGTCTTGGCCTCCGGAAGCAATTTGCCCTGCATGTTCTCAAGCATATACACGCTTACTTCACGGCTTACACCACCGCTCCTGTCAATGTTCAAGTCATCTGCCTCACCATAGCTTTTGCAATATCCTGATGCGAACACATCATTGCCCCCGCCCACCTTGCTTTGCGAGAACAGACAGGCAGATTTGGGGCAGCCGCCCACCTGTACACTTTTGACATTGAACTTCACGTTCTTTCCAAGTCTGGTGCGGTCAATGCAGAGGGATACTTTCGCCATCATGCTCACGAGATTTATATCTATGTCATTGACCTTGTCGTCAATGTGCACAATGCCGCTTTCTCCCGTCATCGGCAGCCCTCTGCTGTATTCGTCCGGGTAGGACAGGTGGTAACGGTATTGCTTCAAGTCTCCGACCGAGCGGATGCCGGTAATCCGGAACCCCAGATTCGCGCAGGCAAATACCCGGCAGTCGGTCTGCCCGATCCAAGAAAAGCTGTATCTGGCCTCATCTCCGTTCATATGCGAATCGATATAGGCAGACTCTTCAAGATGGCCTCCCGCATCGAAAATGAAGATGTTGAGGTCGGAAATCTTGACTTCATCCGGGTCGTCCGTCCTTGTCGCAGGCGTGACGGCTATGTTCACCGACACCACTGTCGATGCCGGGGATGTTTCTTTACGGCATCCGCAGAGCAGTGCCAATATCAGAACTGATAATATCTTCGCGTATCGCATGACTGTCAATATGTTATGGTCTTTTCATCCTTTATCGTCCAAGGCTTGATGCTGAACTTGCAATTCACTGTCGAGAGGTTTATCGCAATATCAGGTGAACTCACACCCCGTCGTGTCAATGTTATGTCGAATATGTAGTCTTTCCCTGCCTGGACGCCGGCACTGTCAGGCGTGTTGCACCATTGCCCCCTGTTGATTTCTATCGGGTACCAAGTCCGTTCTCCGTCCAATGTCCCTTCTATCACAAGCTTGGTGAAACCTGCACCGAGCCCCTCCTGACTGATTTCATTCTGGTAGCAGAACAGTTCCGTTTCCGGGAACCGTACTGTCTCGCCGATGTTTCCCAATCTTCTGCTGCATATCAGATTTCCGAAAGTGAATCCGGCCGTGTCAGACGGTTCCAATTTTCCTGCGTTCAATATGCTCTCGGGTATGGTCGGGGCTTTCCCGCTCACCGGAAACCGCCCGCAGACATCAGTAAGATAGACACATACGTCTTCGAGAGACTTTCCCTCATACGGCCTTCCGTGAAAATCACAGCTGATGCTGTTCAGCGTTATCCGGGCGAGCAGGGGAGTGAGTGCTATCTCACATTCCCTTTCATATCCAGCATTGACCCTGTTTTCAGCATACATCACTGGTGCGTCAGGGTTCTCCGACTTCAGTTCGGCATACAGATTCTGCAGGTCGTCATAGGCGAGCACTTTACGATATTCCTCAGCGTTCAGCGGGGAATTGGCAATCGTTACCAGTATCTTTTTCCCAGCCCTCGAAGCGGATTCTGTCCTCCCGCTTCCGCCAAGTTCCGCCCGCATATAGGAATCAAGCTTCCGAAGTCTGTCATCGTTGAAGTAAAGTATGTCAATGTAACCTTTGACTGCCTTGTCTGTCTTGAATGTCAGTTCTGTCTTTTCCTCTCTGTCATTCCTCTCAGTCCCGGCAGTTTCAGGTACAGTCGATGTGCAAGAATAAAAGACCGGCAACAAAAGCAAGGTTACGGCCAGAACGGCCGAAATATAGTAGATGGTCAAGTTAAAGGCGACAATATTATGAATATGCAGCCGGTCTTTTTTTATGTGATTTTTCATTTTCATGAGTTGCAGTTGTTATCGTTTCCGGCTGCAAATATATTAGGATGTTTTTTAAAAAATCACCATTTCATGCGTCTCCAATGCAGATTTTTACGATTCTTAAACTTTAAAATTTGTTTTAAATGCCTTTTTTCGATTGCAAATTTGTGACATAAAAACACAAAAAAGCGGCTGGACAGACGCCAGTCGCTTTCAAAAAAATATTTTCAGGCTGTTAACCGCCGAAATTGTCATAAAGAACATTCTCAGGAGGAACTCCGAGACTGTCGAGCAATGTGTTGACAGATTTGACCATCATAGGAGGTCCGCACATGAAGTATTTGATGTCTTCCGGTGTGTCATGCTCCTTGAGGTATGTCTCGTACATGACATTGTGTACGAAACCTGCAACATATTTTACTCCTGCTTCATCAGCTGCCGGATCCGGACGGTCGAGAGCCAGATGGAAGTGGAAGTTAGGGAACTCTTTCTCGATTTCAGCATAGTCCTCGAGGTAGAATGCCTCTTTCAGGCTACGCGCACCGTAGAAGAAGTTGACCTGCTTCTTGGTCTTGAGAGTCTTGAACAGGTGCATGATGTGGCTTCTGAGAGGAGCCATACCAGCGCCACCGCCGACAAATATATATTCCTGTGAATCAGGATCATCCTTAGGAAGAAGGAACTCTCCGAACGGACCGGAAATCATAACCTTGTCACCAGGGTGACGTGTGTAGATATATGAAGAACCGATACCTGGGTTAACAGGGAGGAGCTTGTTGCTTCCCTTAGGCGCTGTCCTGTCAAATGGAGGAGTTGCGATACGGACATTCAGTTTGATGATGTCTCCCTCAGCAGGATAAGAGGCCATAGAGTATGCTCTCATGGTCGGCTCTGGGTTCACGCACTTGAGGTCGAAGAACTTGTAGCGCTCCCAGTCTGCCTTGTATTCAGGATCTACGTCAATGTCGCTGAAATTGAATGTTCCCTGAGGAATATCAATCTGGATGTACTCTCCTGATTTGAAATCGAGGTGAACACCCTCAGGCAGCTTGACAGTGAATTCCTTGATGAAGGTAGCCACGTTGTGGTTGGAAATGACTTCGCACTCCACTTTCTTGACGCTGAGCACTGACTCCGGAACCTCGATCTTGAGGTCTTCCTTGACCTTGACCTGGCAACCGAGTCTCCAGTTGTCCTTGATCTGTTTTCTGTTGAAGAATCCTGTTTCGGTAGGGAGGATATTTCCGCCGCCTTCGAGGACTCTGACTTTACACTGTCCGCAGTTGGCCTTGCCACCGCAGGCTGACGGAAGGAAAATCTTCTCTTCTGCAAGAGCGCCCATGAGCGAGTTGCCTGGAGCGACGTCGAGCACTTTGTTTCCTCCGTTGATGTCAATCTTGACTGTACCGCTTGGGGTAAGTTTTGTCTTGACCCACAGCAGCAGGACTACCAGAATCAGCGTAACCACTGTGATAGTTGCTACTGAGGCTATAATTGTAAGAGTAATTTCATTCATCTTTCAAGTCTCCTATTAAAGTGAAATACCCATAAATGTCATGAATGCCATGGCCATAAGACCTACGGTGATGAATGTGATACCGATACCCTTGAGAGGTGCAGGCACATTCGAGTATGACATCTTCTCTCTGATGGCGGCGAGTGTCACGATAGCGAGGAACCAGCCGATACCTGAGCCGAGAGCATAAACGGTAGCTTCACCGACATTGACGAAATCTTTCTGCTGCATGAAGAGCGCACCTCCGAGGATGGCGCAGTTCACTGCGATAAGAGGCAGGAAGATACCGAGCTCTGAGTAGAGTGTAGGTGCGAATTTCTCGACAACCATCTCTACGAGCTGTACGATAGCGGCGATGACCGCGATGAATGTGATGAAACTCAAGAAGCTGAGGTCAACGCCTGCGAGGCTTGGACTGAGCCAGCTCAATGCACCAGGGCTGAGCACGTAAGTGTTCAGGAGGTAGTTGATAGGCAATGTGACCAGGAGCACAAAGATAACAGCCGCACCAAGTCCAGAAGCTGTCTTCACGTTTTTAGATACTGCCAGGTATGAGCACATACCGAGGAAGTATGCAAAAATCATATTGTCAACGAAAATTGACTTTACGAATAAGCTTATATATTCCATATTACTTGCGTGTTAGTTGTTATTTCTCCTGAAGATCTTTCTGGATGCTTCTCTGTACCCATACGATACATCCGAGCAGGATGAGTGCTACAGGAGGAAGAATCACAAGTCCGTTGTTCATATAGCCTGCATCGTAGAAGCACTGCGGGATCACCTGGAATCCGAAGAGGGTTCCTGAACCGAGCAGTTCACGGAAGAATGCCACGATAAGAAGAATCATAGCGTATCCGGCTCCGTTTGCAAGACCGTCAAGGAGTGACGGGATAGGCTTGTTGCCGAGACCGAAAGCCTCGATACGGCCCATGACGATACAGTTTGTGATGATAAGTCCCACATATACAGAGAGTTGAGTCTCAATGCTGTAGGCGTAAGCCTTGAGGAACTGGTCCACGAGGATTACCATCAGCGACACAACTACGAGCTGAACGATGATACGGACTCTGTTAGGAATGGAATTCCTCATCAGAGATACGACAAAGTTCGAAAGTCCTGTGACGACGATGACGGAAAGACCCATTACGAAGGCTCCCTTCATCTGTACGGTCACAGCCAATGAGGAACAGATACCGAGTACGAGGACAGTGATAGGATTGCCCTTGAAAATCGGATTCAATATTGTTTCTTTAAGTTTTGCGTTCATTTTATTTCCTCCTCATTATTTGGCGATTGCAAGTGAATCTGCTGAAACACAGAGTGAGTCAACTGCATTCTCCACCTCTGATGGCTGCACTGCATTGGCTGCGGCAGCTTTGAGGAACGGCTTGTAAGCCTGAAGCCAGTTGTCGATGGAAACTCCAAGTGCGTGGCTGGTGATGGAAGCGCCTGTAATGGCATCTACCGCATTCTCTTGGCCGGCAGGAGCGCCGCCTTTGACTACGCAGAATGCTTCCTCAGCCTCGAAGTCCACTTTCTTGCCTTCAAACTCTGCTCTGAATGAAGGATCGTCCTTGATCTTGGCACCAAGACCAGGAGTCTCGCTCGCGTGGTCGAAATATGCTCCGCGAATCGTCTGATAATCATCGTTGAGGGCAATGTAACCCCAGATCGGTCCCCAAAGACCTGCGCCATAGCAAGGGATTACGGTGACTTTCTGTCCGTCTTTCTCGAAAACGAAAACAGGCAGTTTCAAGTCAGCTTTGCCGTTCTTGAGAAGTTCCTTGACACGTTTGTCCTGAGCCTTGAGCTGGCTGGTGGTGTAGATTTCCTGCTTTGCAAGATCAAGTGTTCCGCACTCCTGGCCCTCTGCATTGACAAGAACAGAAGATTTTGCGACAGCCTTGTAGGCGTTGATCTTCTGGTCATTGCTCATCGCGTCGAGCTCGCTCTTCTCGTATAACTTGCTGGCAGTCAGCATCTGGCTGATGGCGTCAGCTTTCACGTTGGCATCCTGCTTCGGCTTGAGAGTCTCAGAGACGAACGCAAGAACCGCAGCTACCACCACAACGACTACTGTCGTATAGATGACTGTATATATATTTCCGTTAGTATTCATACCTATTATATATATTATGCGATTTTAACTTTCTTGGCTCTTCTTGAGATCGCAGCGTCGGTGACGTAGTGGTCAATGAGCGGTGCAAATGTGTTCATCAGCAGGATAGCGAGCATCATGCCTTCTGCATATCCAGGGTTGAACAGTCTTACGGTAACGCAGAGAGCGCCGATAAGGAATCCGTAGATCCACTTGCCGCACTCAGTCTGTGCTGACGTTACAGGGTCTGTTGCCATGAATACTGTACCGAATGCGAATCCGCCCATAAGAAGCTGGTAGTAAGCAGGAACGTCAGTAACTCCGAAGAAGTTTCCGAGCCAGCCTACGAAGAGGGCTCCGGCTACAGATGAAACCATAATCTTCCAGCTTGCGACACCTGTCCAGAGCAGAATGACTGCACCGATGAGGATGGCGATTACTGATGTCTCACCTACAGAACCCGGAACAAGACCTGCGAACATATCCCAAGCTGACATTCCGTACTGTACACCTGCATTGTTCATTGCCTCGAGTCCGTCTGTCGCGAATGCAAGCGGGGTAGCGCCGGTAGCGCCGTCAATGAGGCTTTCGCCGCCTTTCAATGATACCCATACGCTTGAGCCTGACATCTTGCTCGGATAAGCGAAGAACAGGAATGCACGGCAGAGCAATGCCGGATTCAAGAAGTTCATGCCGGTTCCGCCGAACACTTCCTTGCCGAACAATACGGCGAACGCAACTGCGATGGCGAGTGTCCAAAGTGGCACGTCCACTGGAACAATGAGAGGAATGAGCATACCTGAAACGAGGTATCCCTCATTGACTTCCTCATTTCTGATCTGCGCAGATGCGAACTCGATACCGAGTCCTACGATGTACGCTACAAGATAAAGAGGGAGCACTTTGAGGAATCCGTACCAGAAATTCTGGAACAGTCCGAAGCTCTGTCCTGTTGCAAGTCCGTGCTGGTAGCCGACGTTCCACATGCCGAAAAGAGCTGCCGGAATCAATGCGACTACTACGATGATCATGATTCTCTTCAGGTCAACGGCATCTCTGACGTGCGAACCTTTGCTTGTTACCGTTCCCGGAACACGGAGAAAAGTATCGAACGCGTCAATGCTGGAGTGAAGGAATCCAAATTTGCCGCCCCTTTCGAAAAGGCCCGGCTTCTGAGTTGTATTTTTTGATTCTTCCATAACTTCCGTCTGATTATGCCATTTCTTTAATCATAAGGTCAATGCCTTTTTCAATGATGGCCTGAATGTCATTCTTTGAAGGATCCACGTATTCGCAGAGAGCGAGATCCTCAGGAAGTACCTCATAGATTCCGAATTTCTCCATCTTGTCAATGTCGCCGGCGAGGCAGGCCTTGACCAAGAATACAGGGAAAATGTCCATAGGAAGCACTTTCTTGTAAACGTCTGACATTACGAATGCGCGAGGGCCGCCATTCGTGTTGGTGTCCATATCGTATGTCTTCTTAGGGCAGAGCCATGAGAAGTATGTATGGCTTGAACTGAATTTGCCGAATCTGAAAGGTTTGGCCCATCCGAGAACTTCTCTTTCAGTGCCTTCGTGGAGAAGGGTGACCTGATTGTCGAAGAAGCCGAGAGAACCGTTCTTGCCGACATTCTCACCGGTGAGAACATCACCGCTGACAAATCTCAGGTCATTGCCGGAGTTGTCATAGAAATCTTTCAGATCTGCCATGTTGATACCTGGAAGGGCATCTACATAAGCCGGCTCGATAGCCTTAGGACCTGTCACGGCAATCTTTCTGGCCATGTTGTACTTTCCTGTGTTGAAAAGCTTTCCGATGGCTGCAAGAAGAAGAAGTGAAACTGTCCATACGGTGTCTCCCTTCATGATAGGTGAGATGTGGCTGATCTGTACACCTACGTTGCCTGCAGGGTGTTTGCCTGTGAAAACGTGCTGGATTACATTCTCTACCTTGTGAAGAGGAGTTCCGGAGTAGTTTTCTCTGCAGAGAGAGAAGTGAATGCCTCCGTCAGTCAGCTTGTTGAGCGCGTTCACACCCGTCTGGATGTTTGCGATTTCGTCTTTGAAAACGAATTCAGGCGCTGCTGCAAGAGGAGCTGTTGTGAATGCTGATACGAAGATTGCTTTAGGCTTTACAGTAGGATCTGCGAGAACGCCGTAAGGTCTCTGTACAAGAGATGGCCATAATCCGCTTTTCAGGAGAAGCTCCTTGATGTCTTCCGCCTGCATTTCTGCCGGTTTGTGGACACCGAAGTCAACAAATTCCTGCTGGGCGTCGGCCTTGATCCTTACCTCAAGCAACTTTCTTTTTTCGCCTCTGACGATTTCCGCAACCGTTCCGCTTACCGGAGACGAGAAGAGGATGTCAGGGTTCTTTTTGTCTGCCAGAACAGGGGATCCGGCCAGAACCTTATCGCCTTCCTTTACAAGAAGTCTTGGTATAAGACCCTTGAAATCAGTAGGTTTTACAGCGATAACGTCCGGTACGATCGTCTTTCTGGTTTTCTGGACTGCTGTTCCTGAAATAGGAATGTTCAGTCCGCCTTTCAAATCGATGTTGTTTGACATTATAGGTAACCTTTAATAGTATTTCGGATTTCCGGCGCGAATATACTGAATTTTTTTCGTAATTTCGCCATTATTATGGAAAACAAAAGTGCTATATTGGAGGGGTTGGACGAACAGCAGAGAGCTGCAGTCTGCCAGACAGAGGGGCCGGTGCTCATAGTTGCCGGTGCAGGAGCAGGAAAAACGAGAGTGTTGACCGGCAGAATCGCTTATATTCTTGAAAACGGGGGAGAACCCGACAGGATATTGGCATTGACATTCACAAAGAAGGCTGCGGCGGAAATGAAAGCCCGAATCGCGGCAATAGTGGGGGAGAAGAAGGCCCGGCGGCTCTACATGGGCACTTTCCATTCCGTGTTCATACGGTTTCTCAGGGAGTTTGCGGAAAGCCTCGGCTATCCGTCCTCATTCACCATCTATGATACAAGTGATTCCATCAGCGCCATCAAATCGTGCCTGAAGGAAATGAAACTTGATGACAAAGTCTATAAGCCGAAGGATGTGCTCGGCCGCATATCGATGGCCAAGAACAATTTGATAACGCCTCAGGCATACAAGAAGGATGCACAGGCCATTATCAATGACACGCACGCCAAGAAGCCGGAAATCTGCAACATCTACGCCCGTTATGCCGAAAAATGCAGGCAGGCTGGGGTGATGGATTTCGACGATATCCTGCTGAATATGAACATCTTGTTCCGGGACAATCCGGAGGCTCTCGATTCTGTGGCGTCCCGCTTCGACTACATCCTTGTGGACGAGTATCAGGATACCAATGTGGCCCAGTACCTCATTCTCAAGAAGCTCAGTCAGAAACACCACAACATCTGTGTGGTCGGTGATGATTCGCAGTCCATCTATGCGTTCCGCGGGGCCAAAATCGAGAATATCCTGAACTTTAGAAGGGATTATCCTGACTATAAGCTCTTTAGACTTGAGCGTAACTACAGGTCCACCCAGGTAATCGTGGATGCTGCCAATTCCGTCATTGAGAACAATGAGTCCAGAATTCCGAAAACCTGTTTTTCAAAAGGTCCAGAGGGCGACCTGATACATCTCATAAAGGCTTATACCGAGCAGGAGGAGGCAGTGCTTATCGCGTCTTCCATCGTGTCCCGCATGGAAAAGGACCATTGTCAGTATCAGGACTTTGCGATATTGTACAGAACGAATTCCCAGTCTCGCGCGCTGGAGGAGGCGCTCAGAAAACGCAACCTGCCGTACATGATAGTCTCCGGCAATTCCTTCTTCGACCGTGCCGAGGTGAAGGACATGATGGCCTACCTGAAGCTTGCCGTCAATCCGAATGACGACGAGTCGTTCCGCAGAGTGCTGAACACGCCGGCCAGGGGAATCGGCTCCACTTCCGAGGGCGCCCTTGTCGCCGTCGCCGCTGCCGCGGGAGTTTCATTGTTCAATGCCTGTGAACCGTCAATGCTTATGAAGGCCGGAATCAAGTCCGGAGCCGCAGGCAAGATAATGGAATTCAGGAATATGATTGCCAATGCCAATGCCTCTCTGGCGAAGGATGATGCTTTTCAGGTAGCATCCGCACTCTCTACAAGATGCGGCCTGTATGCGTCGTTCAAGATGGACAATTCGATCGAGAGCCAGTCCAGAGCGGCCAATATCGAAGAACTCCTGAACAGCGTTCAGGGCTTCGTGGAGGACAGGAAGAACCAGTATAAGGAGGAAATGCTTGCAGATGAGAATGTTGTGGATATCGAGTCCATTTCGGACAGCGACATTCCTTTGGTGACACTCGGGGATTTCCTGGAGGACATATCATTGCTCAGCGCTATCGATATGACGGATGATGAGTCGTCCAACAAGATAACCCTGATGACGGTGCATTCTTCCAAGGGCCTTGAGTTCCCTTATGTATATGTTGCCGGAATGGAGGAGAATATATTCCCGTCCGGAGGTTCGTTCTCGTCGCCGTCTGAGATTGAAGAGGAGCGAAGGCTGTTTTATGTGGCATTGACACGTGCTAAAGTGGCTGTAAATCTGTCATTTGCCTCTACCAGGATGAGAAACGGAAAGCATGAACAGAATGCGCCGAGCCGTTTCGTGCGTGAAATAAACACAAGGTATATTGACAATCCACTGCGCGAGGATGATGACTCCCGTGAAGACGGCATGCAGTCTTTCGGCGGATTCGGCTCCCGTTTCGGTTATGGCGCGAAGTTCTCCGGAGAGCGCAGAAGTTATGGCGCTTCATCGCAAAACCGTTCATATGGTACTTCGGGTCCAGTGAAAGTCATCAAGGAGAGCAGACCTCCTGTATCATCCGTGACCGGCAAGCCTCTGAAGCCTGTATCTTCGACCACAAGTCCGCGCCAGGCCGCTCCGAGTCCGCGTTCATTCGATGCTGATTTCGCCCCTGTCTCTGTCCTGGATATGAAAGTGGGGCAGCGGATCGAGCATAACCGTTTCGGTTTCGGCGTCATCAGACAGATATCCGGTACCGGAACTGATCTGAAAGCGAAGATCGCGTTCGACAATTTCGGAGAAAAGATTTTGCTGCTCAAGTATGCGAAAATCCGCCTTGTAAATGACTAGAATGGATATTTAAAACTTTTTTTAAATGCCCGGCAGGAAAATTTAAAATTTCTGTCGGGAAATTTTTACGTTTTTTAAATAAAATCGGAAAAATTTCACATACTTTAGCGGTCGCTTAAACTTATTGAATTATGCGACAACTATTGAAAATCAAATTTTTGGCAGTTCTGCTCCTGCCTGTGTTCACATTCTGCAGGCGACTCGATGCTGAGACTGAGACAGGCTCCGGTTATCTTGGTATTCACTTCTCTGAACAGGCATATGCCCTGACAAAAGCCACTGCGGAAAACTTGCCTGACACGTGTGATTTCCTGCTTAAAGTCACGGACTCCGGAGGAAAGGTCATATATGACGGCAAGTATGGCGACTCTTCCGAAAAGATTCTTGTGAAATCCGGAACTTACAATATCTCAGTGCGTTCCGCAGAGTTCTCCAAGCCGTCATTCTCATCCCCACAATATGGAGATGACCAGTGTGTCGTGGTCCAGGAAGGGAAGACCGCACATGTCTATCTCGACTGTGATATGCAGAATGCGGGAATCCGGCTGGTGATTTCGCCCGATTTCCTGAAATCATATCCTGACGGTGTGCTCTTTCTGAAGTCTTCTGCCGGTAAGCTCATGTACGGATACTCCGAAAAGCGGGTGGCCTATTTCCTGCCGGGAAATGTAACATTGGTACTATATGACGGCGGGAAGGACAAGTCATTGACAACTAAAAAATTAAAACCTAAACAGGTGCTTGTCTTAAGAGTGCAGGCCCCTTCTGCCGGAACCTCAGGTGCAGGCATCAGCATTGCCGTGGATACTGTTAAGGCTTGGGTGAGTGACAGGTACGTCATCGGGGCCGGCTCCGGCTCAGGCAGCACACCCACCGGAGGAGCGTATAAAGACGCATTGAGCGTTTCTCAGGCGAAATCCGAGTTGGATGCGAAAGGCGTGTGGGTGTACGGCTATATTGTGGGTGGTGATTTGACTGCTTCATCAGTGTCATTCGACGAGCCGTTTGAGTCTGAGTCCAATATCGCCATTGCCGGCAGGACCACTGTCTATGACAAGGAGTCCTGTATGTCAGTCCAATTGTTGAAAGGCAAGGTCCGGGATGCATTGAATCTCGTTTCCAATCCTTCAAATCTGAAAAGGAAGGTGTTCCTGAAGGGCGACATCGTGGAGTCGTATTTCGGCATTCCGGGTGTGAAGAACATTTCTGAATGTGTGATTGAGTAGGTAATCCATAGGTAAACTTCAAAAAATATTTGTAAACTTATGCGAGTTTACTATCTTTGCAGTCGCATCCGGAGAACGGCTGCAATGCGGAAATAGCTCAGCTGGTAGAGCGTTGGCTTCCCAAGCCGAAGGTCGCGGGTTCGAGTCCCGTTTTCCGCTCCACGAACAACAAATAGTATATAATAATATGTTCTGAAAGTTATAACATCTTCAATCGACGGAAGTTTGTTATGACTTTCGTTCTGTTTTATATGGCCTCCGTGGATAACGTTCCATTGCCAGAGTTATGCTTTCTCGCAAAAAATAATGATATAAGGCTTTTGAAATTATCAAGATTTTGCTACTTTTGCTTTCGAAACGATTATAATACTAAATTGAAACATTTCAAAACAAAAAATAATAACTATTATCACATACAATGAAAATAATAAGAGTGTGGGCTTCCATCATCGTTTTTCTTGCTGCTTTTGCGTTCGCTTCATGCAGCAAGACGGAAAATAGTGGGGGGGGCGAGATTGATGTACAGTTCCGTGTACCGGAAAATGTAGAACTTGAATACAACGCTACAACTCTTGATTTCAGGGTGCAGTTCCAGAAGTCCCCGAAGGAGACCGACAAGATTGTGCTGAAAGATCCCGTAGGAGTCGAACATACCTGCGACATCGTATCTGTCAGCACGACCAAGTTTACAATCTCGCTTTACACAGGAATGGTTTCTGGAAAGTATTCTGTGTCCATAAAGCGTGGGAATGCGGTCAAGCTTATGGGCGAGATGTTGGTGTCCATTTACGGCGACGGGGTGGAACCTGCTGACGGATCTACCGTTTACGGAAAGATCTCATGCAATGGTGTCGGTGTCCCTGACGTAGTCGTATCCGATGGCTATGAGGTGGTAAAGACTGATGCTGACGGAGTGTATCAGATGACGTCTGCAAAGTATCTGAAATATGTGTTCATGTCCGTTCCGAGCGGATATGATCCTGCTGTAAATGGCATATTGCCGAAGATTCACAGCGCATTGACATCTTCTGCGAAAAAAACTGAGCGCGTGGATTTCGTCTTGAACAAAGTGGAGGGCCAGGACAAGTACAAGGTCTTCTTCCTGGGAGATATGCATCTTGCGAACAGGACCGATGACAAGACTCAGTTCACTGAGTTTACCGATGACTGGAACAGATATCGCGACAAGCATAAGTCCGAGAAGATGTATGCGATTACCCTCGGTGACATGACCTGGGACCTGTATTGGTACTCGAACCAGATGGAACTGAAAGACTATCTGGATCTTATAAACGCCAGAGTGTCGGATATAATCATATACCATACAATGGGCAATCATGACAATGATATGCTCGCGACTAACGGTTATGATGCAAAGCTTCCGTATGACAAAACCATTGCTCCCCAGTATTATTCCTTCAATATCGGAAAGGTGCATTATGTGGTGATTGACGACATTGACTGTACATATTATGACGGAACATCTAAAAGAAAATATCAAAAGAATCTGACACAGAATCAGTTGGATTGGCTCAAGAAGGACCTGGCGTATGTGAGCACATCTACCCCTATAGTATTGACGACTCATGCTCAGTTGTTCTATCCGTCAGAGAAAAGCGTCTCCCTATTCAAGTACAGTTTCAGCAACGTGAGCGAACTGCTTGAGGTTCTGGATGGCTACAAAGTGCATGCTGTGACCGGGCACACTCACACGATTTTCAATGCCCTTCCGGAAGATACTGCTTTACTTGGCGCGAAAAATCTGCAGGAACATAACGCCGGTGCGGTTTGCGCATCATGGTGGTGGTCTGCTCATTTGACCCCGGGAGTCCACATCAGTCTGGACGGAGCTCCGGGCGGCTACAGTATCTGGGATGTGGACGGTACTGATTTCAAGTGGAAATACAAGGCGACCGGAAAGAGTGAGGACTATCAGTTCCGCTCTTATGACCTGAACAATTTCAGTGTTTCATATGGTGATGTCCCTAAACTCAAGGACGCGGAGATGAAATTGGCGTTCGCAAAGTATGTCATGGCGTATCCGAAAAATACTGACAATGAGGTTCTTATCAATGTGTGGAACTGGAATCCGAAATGGACCCTCACAGTTACTGACGAGCATGGAAAGGACCTGAAATGGACCAGGACATTCGCATATGACCCTCTTCATATCAAGGCATTGACGATTCCTCGATTCAACAAGAACATAACCAAGGAGCCTTCTTTCATAACAGAAAACGCAATGCCGCATTTCTTCAAGGTCAAGGCAAACAATGCCACGGATGACTTGACGATAACAGTAAAGGATGAATTCGGCAACGTCTATACTGAAAACATGGCGCGTCCGAAGGCATTCAATACCCTTACTGACTATACACAGTATTGATTCATAATGGATTGATACCATATAATACAAACCAAAATACAAAATTTATGAGAACAGTCAAATTTCTTGCTGTTACGCTTCTGGTAGCATTTGCCACCTGCATAGGTGCCTTTGCCCAGAACAGGACGGTGTCCGGAAAAGTTCTGGACAACCAACAGCAACCTCTTATCGGAGCGGCGGTTCTGATTTCCGGCACAAGTACCGGTACAACGACTGACGTGAACGGTAGTTTCTCAATGTCGGTTCCTTCCGGGGATGTTGTCCTGGAGGTATCATCTCTCGGTTACATTACCAGAAAGGTGAGTGTTCCGGCAGCAAAGTCTTCTGTCAATGTCACACTTGATGAAGACAACATGACCTTGAACGAGACGGTCGTTGTCGGTTATGGTACTCAAAAGAAGGTGAACTTGACAGGCGCTATTTCAGTTGTAGATGACAAAGCCCTGAAGGACAGGTCATCCCACAACCTTGTCACCATGCTGCAGGGCTCTGTTCCTGGCCTGAACATCACGACTCAGTCAGGTAACCCTGGAAGTACCGGAAAACTGAACATCCGAGGATTTACCTCCATCAATGAAGCGAACCCTATCGTCCTCATTGACGGTGCGCTCGGAGACCTCGAAGATGTCAATCCTAACGATGTGGAGAGTATCTCCGTCATCAAGGACGCTGCTGCGGCAGCCGTTTACGGTGCTCGTGCAGCTTATGGAGTTATCCTCGTGACCACCAAGAAAGGAAGCTCGGATGACGGCAAAGCCAAGATCCGCTACAGCGGAAGATTCGGATGGGAAGAGCCGACCACTTCGACAGATTACGAGGACAGGGGATATTGGTCAGTCTATACTCTGGATACATTCTGGAAGACTCAGGCAGCCGGAACCCCTTATACGGGCTATACCGAGCATGACATGATGGAGCTTCTGGCCCGTGTCAATGACAAGACCGAGAATCCTGACCGCCCTTGGGTTGTCAAGGAAGTCCGCAACGGTAAAGAGCAGTGGATATATTACTGCAATACCGACTGGTATCACGAAATGTTCAGGGACAGACATCCTGTTCAGCAGCACAACATATCCGTCAGCGGCGGAACCAAGAACGTGAGGTATTTCATATCGGGCGGCTATGACAGGCAGACCGGTATCATGAAGGCTGCAGAGCCGGATGTGTTCCAGAAATATAATCTCCGTGCCAAGATTGACGCCAAGCTGAACAAGATCATGTCATTGTCCAACAACACGTCATTCTACAATTCCAATTATTCCTGGATCGGTGTAGGCGATATTCAGGACGTGTTCCGCAACCTGCGCCACACTCCTGCCTCTTTCCCTCTCTTCAATCCGGACGGAACTGGCCTTTACAACAACCCTCTCATCATCGGCGGTAACTATAATGTAGCCAACGGTAGGCAGATTGTATTTGCGATGGGCAAGCACAAGAACTTTGACAAGAAATTCAACTTCACCAATACCACGGAGCTTGTCATCAAGCCGGTGGACCATTTCAATGTGACTGCGAATTTCACCTACAGACGTGTGAACCGTAATGAGATGCACCGTACGGTTAATATACCATTTGGTATCCGTCCTGGTGTCACGAGCGCTTATACCACGGGTGCGGGTTTGAATGAACTTGAGGAACGTACAAGAAGGTATGACTATTATACCGGAAACATTTTCGGAACTTATGAGAATTCGTTCAAGGATGCTCACAATCTCAAGGTTATGCTCGGTTTCAATGTCGAGACATACCAGTACAAGAATGTTACGGCCAAAGGACAGAATCTTTCAGATGAGAATCTCAACGACTTCAACCTGATATCTCCAGATGAGTCCGGTGCCATCATCACTACTCTTGAGGGAGGCCAGAGTGAATATGCTCTTGCAGGTTTCTTCGGAAGATTGAACTACGACTATAAAGGACGTTACCTCATCGAGGCTTCAGGCCGTTATGACGGTTCTTCCCGTTTTGCAAAAGGACATCGTTGGGGTCTGTTCCCGTCAGTGTCCGGAGGATGGCGTATCTCTGAAGAGCCTTTCTTTGCTCCTGCAAGAGATATCGTGAACAACCTCAAACTCCGTGCTTCCTTCGGTTCTCTCGGTAATCAGAATGTATCTGACTATTCTTATATGAGGACTATTTCTCAGAAAGCTTTCAGTGGATTTACTTTTGGAGAGGGCTCGACCAATGCGAAATACGCTGCCATATCTTCTCCGAACTCATCAGAACTTACTTGGGAAACCACTCAGCAGTACAATGTCGGATTGGATGCATCATTGTTCAACGGCAGACTTGATTTCACAGCTGAGGCTTACATCAGAGACACCAAGAACATGCTTGTCCAGGGCAATGCTCTGCCGAGCGTATATGGTGCAGATGCCCCTAAGGAGAATTCGGCTGATTTGAGAACTCGCGGTTATGAGATTTCCGTAGGTTGGAGAGATTCATTCAAGCTCGCAGGCAAGCCGTTCAATTACAGCGTAAGGGCGTCTCTCAGTGACTACGATTCACATATTACCAGATATGCCAACAACCCGGACAAGCGTCTTAATGACTACTACGTAGGACAGCGTATCGGTGATGTCTGGGGCTTCGTAGTGGATGGTCTGTTCAAGACTGATGAAGAGGCAAAGGACTATCAGGCAAATGTCTGTGATGCATTGACATATGTAGGAACAAACCGTATGCAGGGCGGATTCCTTGCAGGTGACCTCAGATATGTCGATCTCGACAATGACCATTCCGGTGAGGGTGGAATCAATAAGATTACTCTCGGAAAGAACACTGCTGATGATCCTGGTGACCGTAAGATTCTGGGTAATTCCCTTCCGAGCATGCAGTACGGTTTCAATCTGGCTTTTGACTGGATGGGCTTTGACGTGAGCGCGTTCTTCCAGGGAACAGGTACACATTACTGGTATCCTGCAGGAATGAACATCGCATTCTGGGGATCATATTCCTATGCATATTGCGCTGCATTCATGCCTCGTGATTTCATCAAGACCGTATGGTCTGAAGATAATCCTGACGCCTATTTCCCGAGAGCGCGAGTCTATTCATCCACTGGTGGTGAACTTGCTCCTGTGAACAGCCGTTACATCCAGAATGTCCGTTATCTGAGATTCAAGAATCTGACTGTGGGCTATACTGTCCCTCAGAGACTTACCCAGAAGATCCATCTGGATAAAGTACGCTTCTATTTCTCTGGAGAGAACCTTGCATACTGGTCTCCAATTAAGAAATATACCAAGTACTTGGATCCTGAGTCTTCATATCGTAGAGCATCGAGCGATAAAGACAAGTCTTCTACTACCGGCATATACAAAAACAGCGATAGCAAAGATGCTGTTGCTTATCCTTGGCAGAAGACACTTATGTTCGGTGTTGATATTACATTCTAATGCGGGAGGACAGATCAATGAAAAAATATATATTTCCAATAATTGCTATTGTTCTCGGGTGCTCTTCTTGTGACAGTTTCTTGGAGAAGACCCCTAAGGACAGACTTGTTCCGGAAACATACTTCAAGACGGAAAACGACCTTAAGATGTTTTCCAACTCGTTCTATGACAATCTTTTAGATAAGACTCCATATGACGAACAGTCTGATGTGATGTTCGAGAAGGGAACAATATCAGATGAACTGCTCGGCGGTACTGCCCGTGAAGTTCCACAGGCAGCTGCTTCAGGAGGATGGTCATGGGGACAGCTGCGTAAGATCAATACGATGCTGGGCCATATGGATCAGTGCACAGATGCTGAAGTGGCTAAACAATATACTGGCCTGGCAAAATTCTTCAGAACTCAGTTCTATTTCCGGAAAGTCATGAGATTCGGAGATGTGCCATGGTATGACAAGGAACTTGGCTCCCGTGACTCCAGTCTGTATAAGGCCAGAGATTCCCGTGAGCTGGTTATGAGCAACATGTTGAATGACATTGATGATGCCATTGAAAGTCTTCCTTCAGGAAAGAGCGTTTACCGTGTAAACAAATGGGCGGCTCTTATGCTCAAGGCCCAGTTCTGTCTCTATGAAGGTACTTTCAGAAAATACCACAACGTCACTTTGCCGGGACATTCTGCTGAGGACTATTTGAAACTCGCTTATCAGGCTGCTGAGCAGGTTATGAATTCCGGAGTATATTCTTTGGCTTCTGACTATCATGAGCTGTTCAGGGAACCTGATGCTGACCAGAATGAGTATATCCTTGCCATCAGAATGGAACAGTCTATCGGCTGTACTCATAGCGCAACAAGTTATGTTGCCATGAACACAGGTGGTAACCCTGGTTTTTCAAAGAAGTTCATTGACAGTTTCTTGATGAAAGACGGCACCAGATATACGGACAAGCCGGATTGGGAAACCAAGCTGTTCGTGGAAGAAGTAGCTGACAGGGACCCGCGTTTGGGTATGATCATCAGGCTTCCTCAGAGTATCCGTGTGAACTCCAAGAAGACTATTTATGGTCCTGAACTTACGATGACCTCTACAGGATTCCAGCTTGAGAAGTTCGTGATGGATCCTCAGTATGAAACTGCTGAGCGTGCAAATATGTCCTTCAATGATATTCCAGTATATCGTTTGGCAGAAGCATATCTGATGTTTGCAGAGGCCAAGGCTGAATTGAATATCCTCACTCAGGAGGATGTTGACAATTCCATCAACAAGCTCCGTGACCGCGTAGGTATGCCTCATCTTGTGTTGGCAGGTCTTACAGTCGATCCGTTCCTGACTTCTGAAACTTATGGCTATCAGAACCTTGCCAAACTTAATCCTTCTAATCTCGCGCAGATTCTTGAAGTCCGTCGTGAAAGGACTATCGAGATGGCTCTTGAGGGAAGAAGATGGAATGATATCGTAAGATGGAAAGAAGGCGCAACTTGGACGGAACCGCTTTACGGTATGTATTTCCCTGGACCTGGCGCATATGATTTGACAGGTGACGGCAATGCAGACGTTTATCTTTATGCTACAGCGAAGGTTGACAATGCAGTTAAGAAGCAATATGGTGATAACTTTACATATCTCCAGATTCAGGAAATCGAAATTGACGGAAAATATGTTCCATATTCTGACGGTATAATTTTGAGCGAGGGTACCAAGGGCTATGTTGCCATGCATTATAAGAAGGCACGTGCCTTTGATGAAAGTAGGGATTATCTTTACCCGATTCCAAGTGGAGATCGTCAACTTAATCCTAACCTGGCTCAGAATAACGGTTGGGCTGATGGTCTGGACTTCTAGTGCCAATGTGACAAATAAATCTGGATCATTAAATTAGATTGTTATGAAAATTATAAATAACTTATTTAGAATCAGTGCGATTTTGCTGCTGGCTTCTCCTTTTACAAGCTGTAAAGAGGAAGAGTTGGTCAAGCCTAGTGCATTGCTGACAGAATCCAGCTTGACATTTGAGGCCAAGGCCGAAGAGTCACAGTCTTTCAGGATAGCTTCGGATTCTGATTGGATGATAGACGTGGACGAGCCATGGATAACCGTGGATCCGATGTCCGGTTCCAATACAATGGATGTCAATGTCACTGTAGAGGACAACTATACCGGCGGAGTGATGAATGCTCCCCGCCAGGGTCTCATTACGATTATGAACAAGCGTGGTTATAAGGTAACCACTACCATTTATCAGAATGGCGATACCTATCTTGGAGCGCCGGAAGGTAATGTTGCTAAGGTAGCTGATCTTGATTCTGCTTCAAGGGCTAAGGTGCTAAGCGCTACTGTCGCGGCTGTCTCTACCACTGGATTCGTGGTTACAGATGGTACTGTGAACATGTTCGTTGATGGAAAAGCAGAGGTTAAAGCCGGAGATGTCGTGGATTTCAATGGCAAGACAAGCAAAATCAGCGGAATCCCGTCTTTTGTGCTTGATCAGGTAGAAGTAAAGTCCACAGCAGAAGTGACTTATCCTACGCCGGTGGCTATTGACAAAGCTCCGTCCGTGCTTCCTGATAAGGTTACATACGTGAAGCTGACAGGAACTCTTATAGGTTCGACTCTTCGATTTGCAGACAAAACCACATGTTCGCTTCTTGTTCCTGCTGATGCTGAGACCTTCAATAAGGTCAATACTCACAAGGTGGACGTGCTTGCGTACTACATCGGTGTCATCAAGAAGGATGTCACAGTAGTTCCTGTTTCATTCGTGGATAACGGACAGGATGAAAGCGTAGGCGTAAAACTTCCTTTCAGAGATGATTTCTCTTGGCTTGCTCCATATATTGATGCTGCCAATTCCAAATTGTCTGAAGATAAAAAGATTTCAGACTGCGTTGGAACAGTGACTTCTTCTGCTGACGGATGTGCAAACCTCTATACGACTCTTGCTAATAATGGTTGTGATGTTATTGGTGAGCTCAGATCAAGAGGATATACTGATCTGAATCCTGCATTCGAGACAATTTATCTTCAGGATGCATATCTCAAATATGGCAAGACTAACTGTCAGTCAGGACTTACCCTTCCTCTCTTCAAGATAACAGGTGAACAGGATCTGATCGTGTCGTTCAGGTGGTGCGCTCAGATGCAGGGCTCTGGAGCTATTGATAAAACGGAGATGGTTGTTGCTATCGACGGTCCTGGTAAAATCAGTGGTGCCAAAGAAGAGAAAATCAGTGATCCTATTTCTCATACTCAGGCATCTGGACAGATGTTCTGGCAGGATGCTTCTGTAACCATCAATGGTGCTACTACAGGTACTGCGATTACTATCAGATCGAACCAGTTCGGCGATCCTGCCAATGTGGTTAAAGGCGTTTACAGGTTCTATCTGGATGATATCGAGGTAATGCTTGCCTCTGAGGCCGTCAAGGCCAATATCAATGTCGAAGGACTTGATTCTGACCTCATTACATTCGAGGGGACACCTGAGGCTCCTTATACATTCAAGGTGTCATCGGATGTTGACTTCAATGTTTCTGCAAGTGCCAACTGGCTTCATATTGAGAATGGCTCCGGACTTGCAGGTGAGACCAAGACGGTCAGTGTTACTTGTGATCCTAGTGAACTCAGCGTCTTGAGAAAGGGTGAGATTACCATCAAATCAGGTGTGACATCCAGGAAGATTCAGGTCGTGCAGTCCGCTGCAGGACAGGAACTTGATCCGTTCATCAGCATTGTCGGCGGAAATAAGGTCACAGTTCCTGCCACTGAAACCGCAGTGGCTGTGAAGATTCAGGCCAATGTTCCTTTCAAATATGACTGTGATGTCGATTGGATTCTTCCTGCTGCAAAGACTTCTGCATCGGTTACCGTTAAGGAAGGTGCATTTACGGTTGCGGCAAATCCTGGAGCAGAGCGTACCGCACATATCAGATTCTACAATGAACAGTATGACATCGAATCTGTTTGCACTGTGAAACAGCTTTCTGACCATGCAACACTTCCTGTCAAGTGGACTTTGAGGTCTTCATGCAATTTCAGTTCAACATGGCCGTTTGCCAATACTCCTGGTGTTTCCACAACTGAGGGCGAAAATGGATATATGAATTCTACTACCGGTGTAGGAACCATTTGGTTCAACAATGCCAACGGCGTCGCTAATGACACGAACAAGAAGTGCATGCTTGATGTCAGCGATGAAAGTCCTCGAGTAACTGGTGTTTGGATTGGTGACTATTGCCAGTTCAAGGTGCCTGGAAAGGTTGATAAGGGCAGGAAAGTTCGCATCTCGTTTGAGACACGTGTTTCAGCTACTCATCCGAAATACTGGAGGCTTCAGTATCTTGACGGAGAGACATGGAAAGATGCTTGCAATACCAAGACCGTTAATGTTGATGGTGAAGGTGAAGTCGTCTATACTCATACCATGGCGTCAGATGGAAAGACAAATATTCAGGTAGATGCGACTGTGACCTATGGTGCAAATACTGATAATGTTGTCTTCCGCTTCATATGCCAGACTGCAATGCAGGCCAATGGAAAAGGCTGTCTGGAGGCTCCGAACGGTGGCTCATGGCGTCTTTCTGTAACTAATAAGGCAGATGACGATCAGTGGCAGCCGACTATTCAGTTTGCTGACTAAGTATCCTTATAAATAGTATCATTAAGGTCGGACGGGGATTCCTCTCGCCCGACCTTTTTATATTCTGCAAAATTATTGCTAAATTTGCAGACTGTACTTAAAACCAGAAAAATGGCGAATTATACAATAGTTGAAGTCGTCGGGAGAAGAATGCTGAAGAAGTTCATCAAGTTTCCTGACGAATTGTACAAGGATTGTGAGCAATATGTTCCGGCTCTTCATTCTGATCAGGTGTTCAGCCTGACGAAAGATCCCGCGTTGGATTATTGCAAGCACAAGTTGTGGCTGGCGTTCGACGGAAAGAAAATCGTGGGGCGCATATGCGCTATGATAAATCCTCGTTACAATGAATTGTATGACAAGAAAAGAGCGCGTTTCGGATGGTTTGACACGATCAATGACATTGACGTCGCCCGTCTTCTGCTCGGAACGGCTGAAGCCTGGGCCCGCGAGAATGGCATGACCGAGGTACACGGACCATTGTATTACAATACTTTGGGAAAGCAGGGCATGCTGGTCGAGGGTTTTGAGAACATTCCTCCGTTCAACTGTCTGTATAACTTCCCGTATTACAATGACTTGGTGACGGCTCTCGGGTACGAGAAGGAGTGTGACTGGCTTCAGTACAAGATGAATGCCTCACAGGGTGTTCAGGACAAGGTAAGCCGGATCGCGGGAATGCTCAAGGAAAGGTATAACCTCCACGACGGCAAAATCGACAACCTGAAGAAGGACAAGAAGATGGTGGACTATTTCTTCAAGGTTTACAATGAGAGCTTTGCTGCGGCGGTCTATAATTTCATTCCGTTCACGCAGAAAGAAATCGACCACGAGGCGAAAGTGTCAATGCCGTTCATTTCAGACAAGGTGAGCAGCATTGTCCTGGATGAGAACAATGAACTTGTGGCTTTCGGAATCGCGTTCCCGACCATCTCGAAGGCGTTGCAGAAGGCGAAAGGCCGCCTGTTCCCGTTCGGCTGGTTCCACCTGCTCAAGGCAATGCACAATTATGAATGTGTGGACCTTATGCTCAACGGCGCCGTGCCGCAGTGGCAGAACAAGGGTGTAAGCTCCATCTACCATTGCTCGATGGCTGAAAAGTACAAGAAAGTCGGGACAATGTGGGCGATTTCCAATCCTCAGATTGAGACGAACAGTGCGGTGAACGTCTGGGGCAAGTACGAACATGAGCTTTACATGCGCAGACGTTGCTATGTCAAAGCGCTGTAAACCAATGTGGTTGATGGTTTAATACGAAATAGAAGACAACAACAATATATGGCAGAGAAGAATACATTGCTGGAAAAGGTCCTGAGCCTTCAGGACAAATTCATTTCTCTTCAGGAACAGCTTTCGGACCCGGCTGTGATGTCGGACATGAAGAAATATGTTCAGCTGAACAAGGATTACAAGGAACTGGAGCCTATCATCAAGGCCGGACAGGAATACAAGAGAATGGTGGATGAACTTGCTTCCGCCAAGGATATCATGGCCAATGAGAAGGATGACGATCTCAAGGAGATGGCAAGAGAGGAAATTGCCGAGATTGAGCCGAAGCTTCCTGACATGGAGCAGAACATCAAGCTGCTTCTCATTCCTTCGGATCCTGATGACAGCAAGAATGCGATGGTCGAAATCCGTGGCGGTACAGGTGGCGATGAGGCTGCCATATTCGCAGGTGACTTGTTCAGGATGTATTCGAAGTTTGCTGAGCGCAAGGGCTGGAAGCTCGAGGTTTCGGACCAGGCTCCGGGCACTTCAGGCGGTTTCAAGCAGATTGTGTTCAAGCTTTCGTGCGCTGACGGTGTTTACGGGACAATGAAATACGAGTCCGGTGTGCATCGTGTGCAGAGAGTGCCTCAGACGGAGACTCAGGGACGTATCCAGACTTCTGCCGCATCAGTGGCTGTCTTCCCGGAAGCTGACGAGTTCGACATTGACTTGGATATGAATGATATCCGCAAGGATACCTTCTGTTCTTCTGGTCCTGGCGGACAGGGTGTGAACACGACGTATTCTGCTGTCCGACTGACACATATCCCGTCAGGAATCGTGGTTCAATGTCAGGAGGAGCGTTCGCAGCTCAAGAACTTCGACAGGGCATTGGAAGAGCTCCGTACCCGTCTGTACAATATGGAGCACCAGAAGTATCTGGACGGTATCGCAGCCAAGCGTAAGACGATGGTATCGACGGGCGACCGTTCCGCCAAGATCAGAACGTACAATTATCCGCAGTCCCGCGTCACCGACCACCGTATCAACTGGTCAATGTACAATCTCCCGGCCTTCATGGACGGTGATATCCAGGAATGTATCGACCAGCTCCAGATAGCCGAGAACGCCGAACGCCTCAAAGCCGCCGGCGACGACGAATAACGACGATTAACGAATAACGACAATTAACGATTAACATTAACAAGGCATCATCAGATGCCGGGCCGGAGCTGGCTGGCAGGGAAGCCTTGCGGCGATGGAAAGCCCGAAGGCCCTGACCGCCCACTTGAAAAGGGGGTCGGGGGAGACTGTCTTAAAAGTATCTGATTGACAATCAACTCAGAGGTCCGGACTC
>ENA-ORTB01000982-ORTB01000982.1-human-gut-metagenome-genome-assembly--contig:-NODE-982-length-34551-cov-11.310964_pt1 | contig 34551 bp, 23 predicted proteins | sample MGYA00241905_ERZ509174 | MGnify/ENA primary metagenome ERZ509174 (study PRJEB26280, sample SAMEA2338851) | human gut metagenome | biome: human gut; feature: human-associated habitat; material: faeces... | reverse complement strand
GTAAACGAACTTAGGTATAACAAGCGAAGTTGTCAACTAAATCCAGTACAGTACATTCTGCGGTTTGAAACTTTAGTTTCATACGCTTGAAACTCTAGTTTCAATTACTTGAAACCATTGGTTTCTCACCGATGAAACTATAGTTTCCTTTAGCTGGAACTGTAGTTTCAAGCGGAGAAAACTAATTTGCCCCGTAATAGAGTGGTGGCAATCCCGTTTCTTTCGGTTAAAGAGATGCTTGATATATCAATAATTTTCTGTATTAAAAACTTGTTTTCTTTGCCGGTTTCGGATATTATGACTAATTTAGCAGTCTCAACGATCACAAAGACGCTGACAAAACAAATTATTATCAAATTAATGAAAATTACTCAATTTCGTAAGAACGAAGATACGATAGCGCTTAGCGTAATGGATCTAGATATACTGGTAAATAAGATAAAGACAGAAATAAAATCCCGTCCTGTTTCTACATTCAGAGAGCATCTGCGATATACCCTTTCCGATGAACGGTGTATGTTTGCCGATAAACTGCCCAAGATAATTCCTGCTGCCGAATTTCGAAAAGTAAACGGTCAGAAACAGATGAAAAACTACAACGGTATTGTAGAACTGACCATCGGTCCCTTGTCCAATAAGTCGGAAATCGCTTTAGTGAAACAAAAAGCCTGTGAGCAACCACAAACCCGTTGTGTTTTTATGGGTTCAAGTGGCAAAACAGTGAAAATATGGACTACCTTTACCCGACCGGACAACTCGCTTCCCAATACACGGGAAGAAGCGGAATTATTCCACGCCCATGCTTATCGATTGGCTGTGAAATGTTATCAGCCCCAGATCCCATTCGATATACTTCCCAAAGAACCGACTTTGGAACAATATTCGCGATTATCCCACGATCCGGATATCATATATCGTCCGGATTCAGTCCAATTTTATCTCTCTCAACCATCATCAATGCCCGAAGAAACCACTTTCCGTGAAGCGGTTCAGGCGGAGAAATCCCCATTAACCCGTGCCGTACCGGGATATGATGCGGAAAATGCCTTCCTGATGCTTTTCGAAGCCGCTTTTCGGAAAGCGTATGCCGATCTCCGGGAAGCGGGACTCGAATTGAGCGAAGACACATGGCATCCTTTAGTCGTCCAACTGGCTAAAAACTGTTTTGCTTCGGGACTTCCGCAAGAAGAAGTCGTGAAACGTACCGTTTTCCACTTCTATATGTATAAACAGGAAGAACTTATCCGGCAAATGATTGGTAATATATATACCGAGTGCAAAGGTTTCGGCAAGAATATCAGCCTAAGCAAAGAGCAGCAACTCGCCTTGCAGACAGAAGAATTCATGAAACGCCGCTATGAATTCCGCCATAATACCCAAATTGGTGAGGTAGAATATCGTGAAAGGCTTTCTTTCCGTTTCCGCTTCAATCCTCTCGACAAACGTGCGTTGAACAGCATTGCTTTGGATGCACAAATGGAAGGCATCCCCTTGTGGGACAGGGATATTAGCCGTTATATTTACTCCAATCGCGTGCCTGTATTCAACCCGTTGGAAGATTTTCTCTACCGGCTTCCTGCGTGGGACGGCAAAGACCGTATTCGTGCATTGGCAGCCACCGTCCCTTGTAAGAATCCGTATTGGATGGATTTGTTCCACCGTTGGTTTCTCAATATGGTTTCTCATTGGAAAGGAAGCAATAAAAAGTATGCAAACAGTGTTTCGCCCTTACTCGTCGGACCGCAAGGGACACGTAAATCCACCTTTTGCCGGAGCATAATGCCCCCTTCCGAGCGTTCCTACTATACTGACAGCATTGATTTTTCCCGAAAGAAAGATGCCGAACTTTACCTCAATCGTTTTGCGCTTATCAATATCGATGAATTTGACCAGGTGAGTTCGACACAACAAGGCTTTCTGAAACATATTCTGCAAAAGCCTGTGCTGAATGTGAAGAAACCTCATGGCAGTGCCGTGCTTGAAATGCGCCGTTACGCCTCATTCATAGCCACAAGTAACCAAAAAGACTTGTTGACCGACCCTTCCGGCAGCCGTCGTTTTATTTGCATCGAAGTGACCGGAGTGATTGACACCAACCGTCCGATAGACTATGAGCAGCTTTACGCACAAGCTATGTACGAATTGGAACATGGCGAACGTTACTGGTTCGATCAGGAGGAAGAAAAGATCATGGTGGAAAACAACCGTGAATTTGAACAAGTCCCACCGGAAGAGCAACTTTTCTTCCGTTATTTTCGTGCCGCACAGCCTGAAGAAGGGGAGTGGTTGTCTCCAGCGGAGATTATGGAAGATATTCAAAAAGGCAGTTCAATCCCGATGTCTGTCAAGAGGGTTAATTCCTTCGGAAGAATACTGAAAAAGCAAGAAATACCTTCCAAACATACGCGTAGCGGTACACTCTATCATGTTGTAAGACTAATAACCAAGTGACGGCAAAAATGCCATCACCCTGCTGTCACCTCTTGCTGTCACAGTCTTATTGGCTCATTACTAAACAATTAATTCCTAAACTGTGACAGATGACAGCAACTCACCAAATATATTCTTCTGTGTAGCGTTGGTAAGTTGGCTCTTCTTTTATCCCTTTATTGCGGAATAGTTGTCTGATGTAGGCTTGGTCTTTAGGCATAAGCCCCCGTTCTCCACGATAGAACCGATAATATCCTGTTTTCCCATAGTGTCCCACTAATTGTATTCTGATACTGACTGCATCCTCATAGGGAATTCTGTTAAGCAACTGTTTAAGGCCCCATGCCACATGGACTTTTGCAGTAGTTTTAAAACATTCGCACTGATTCCCATCCGCAGGATAACGTGCCGGATTAACGATAGTGATATATAGGTTGTCGGCTGTATCAAGTTGTGTAGCTGTGTGGCGCAGGCATTTTGAGGCTTGTGGACATTGAACGTTGAAGCAACGGGCAAAATTGTAGGGGACAGACAGATTGTCGGGTTCTTCTTTCATCTTGTTGGGCTTATTTTATTTGTGAGATATTTAATGTTTTACAAATTTATAATCTTTACAAAGATAAAGTTTTATTTTAAGAGTAAGAAATGTATGAACAAAAAATTCCCTTTTTCCTTTAGAAAAAGGGAATTTTGAAAATATTATTTTTATTCTTTTGTTTGTATTTTCGTTCAACGAAAGTATAACTGATTTATGTTTAGCTTGATAATGACTTTTTACTAACTAAAATATATTACTACCAATTATACTTGAAAAGTCAAACATGAATATTGGTATATTTATTGGGATGTGTTTATACATAATGATTTGTATGTCAGTAAAATAAACATTACTTATACTGATTTTCCCAAGTCAAATATAGAAATTATATCTATCTCTTTGAGAATAGAATGTTTGTCTAAAATAGATTCTATGTATTCTGTTGACCATAGAGGATGTGTTATTATTCCACCAACTTCTCCTGTACTAGTAGTTGCAATGTATAAATCTTCATGTTTAGAAAATTGCAGATGTCGTTTTTCTAACAATAAACCAACATTATTTTCGATATACTCTTGCCAATACTTTGTATTGAAATCAATTTGGGCATCTGGATCAGAAGCAATTTTGGCTAAATCTAGTCCTAAACGCCAATCTAGAATCGGATGTTCTTGCTGATTGGAATAGTCACGAATGCAGTCGTAACAAGATGAGGTACAATTGCTCATGTGAGATGACGCACATAGAAGATTGTAGATAGTACCGTCTTTAATGAGGGGGGCTACTATAGCCTCTAAAGGAACATTTGCATATTTTCTTCCACTTAGATAATTACAATAACCAGAGCCATTCTCAAGTCTTTCAACAATAAATATTTCAGGCTTGTGAGTGATTGATGATATATGATAACCAATACTTAATTCAGAAGTATCTATGTCAAGATAACCGGCAACGGATCTTCTCACAAGATAGCCCCAGGATAAGAATGCAGCTTTTACTGCATAATAATTCTTATTTTCAGTCAATGGATTGAGGCATATTCCGTTTGGTTCATGTTCGAAGGCTATTGTGAGAATACCTGTTGACTTAGATAAGACGAATGCTAATTTTTTCTCATACCTCAGTTCTAATTTATTTTGCATATCTTGAGGATATGCTTTTCTTGATACCCAAATGTTATTGGGATTTAGTCCCATTGTGTAAAACTCTCCATTATTGTCATTAACTTGGTGCACTAATCCTTGTGTAGGTATCATATTATTTCGTAATTGGAGATTTTTAACAGGCGGACATGGTTGCAAATAATCTTCACAATCAAGTTTGATATCGCTATTTGGAGAGTACCAATCGTAAGAACCATTGAAGTCTTGAGGCTTTATGTTGTAATCAACGCAGAATCCTAAAGGAGAACAAACTTGAATTTTTTCCATCTCTTGTGCACAAACGGGACATTTAGCAGTTTCTGTATTTAAGGACATGGTCGAATAACCACATTGGTTACAGCGAAAGAGTGGTTTGGTATGGATATTGAGACTGCCACTTTTTACAGATACTATATGCTGTTGATTATATTCATAATCAACCACTCCTACAGCACGATAGATTTTTTTGTCTTTTACAATTTCATGTCCTGGAGCGAAAGAATTTAGTGCCATCTCCATATCTCTGTTTACAACATCTTCGGCTGGTAACTTTTGAGGTTTGCTTAAGTAGAGATTTCGTGTTCGAGTAGGGAAACCAAACATAGGTAATAAACCTGCATTAGCCAATCTTTCGCTAAGAAGAGTTTGTGTATAATCAGAACTTGTTGCTATTTTAGAAATGCGATCTACGAGTTCATTTTGTATATAGAGTAGAATAGCCTTTTTATCAGCGTCCGATATATCTGTGCATCTAGTGACAACTTCAATAATATGTTTTATTTGTTCTGTGTTGTCTTTAATCCAGTTTATAACCTTACATTTGTTCTGGTTTTCCCAAGTTGCAACTAAACCAAAGCTGCCATGTACACTTTCTGCATTTGAATCTATCGATTTTAGTGCATTATAGAGTATTTCTTTGTAGATAATTCGCTCTGCGATTTCCTTGATACGAACTTCTAGATAAGGGTCTTTAGGGGTAGCAGAAACCATTCTGTCTGGTTCAAAGTAATGAGTAATGTCATGACTTGTTCCTTTTGCAATTGTCAATGCTACAGATAAAGGATTACCACGGCGACCAGCACGACCTACACGTTGTTGGTAATTAAATCGTTGTGGAGGCACATTTCCCATCATAACTGCGGATAGAGAGCCAATATCAACACCCGCTTCCATTGTCGTAGTAACACTAAGCATATCTATACCGTTTACAGAAGGAATTTCGTTAGTTAAAAATATATCTTGAAATAAACGTTGTCGTTTCCTTGATTCTTGACGAGATGTTTGTCCTGACATTTCTTCACAATGGAGACGATAGATCTCTTCAGTAGAGTTGACCAATGAAAGATAATAATCCTCAGGATCATGTAAATCGTTTTCAGCAATATCCTTACTTTTTCCTAGTTTGCCTTGACAATTAGTACATATACCATTAGAAGGCTGAAGATGTATTGTCTTACAACGAGGACAAATCCAATATTTCATGCCTGGTGTTGCTTTGCAAAAAGCTATTTTTTCACCAGTGAGAGCAACAATCTCTCTATCAATAATACCGAGTTTTCTCATGAGTTGTTTTATCTCATTTAGCTTTTCTGTTTGTTGGGTTATATTGGTTATACCCCAAACGGCCTTAACCATTTTTCTGACAGCCCTTGGAAATGCATTTGGAATGGGATATTTAGAATCAAAACCTTTAATACGTCTTTTTTCTCCCAAAATACGTATTGTGGAATTTATAAATTGAAGCATTACAGGATCTATATTTTGAGGGGTACTACATGATATGTATCCAAGTTTCATTGATTCAAATGATTTCTTTTTATGAGCAAAAATACTCATGATTTGTTCATGTTTGTTGGCTAAACGAATTTTGTTATAGTATTCATTTGCAGCATCTCCTATATCTGTATTTACAACATATTGTTCAAAATCAAAGATTGATGACCAATCTCCCACAAGTGGATCACGTGCTATGGAAGGTTTAGGTCCTGCTGGATTGGATCCAATTTGAAGTAATCCTTTAAACACATCAGATGTTATGTTTTCAAGACTCACATTCTCTATGTTACGGAATAGATTGTTTAATTCATTTTGTTCCTCAGATGTGAGTCCCCACATTTTATTCTGTATTAGTTCGATGAGTCTCACATATAGTCCTTGATTACGTAACTCTGTCAACTTCTCATTTTCGTCACGGGAACTAATGTTTACCTCTAAAGGCTGATAGTGACGCAAAAAGTTTATGCTATCATTATCTCCTTTTAATGCTTGAAGCATCAGCCATCTTACGACATCTCTGTAATGGTCTAACTCAATGCCAGCTGAAAGTTTAGCAGCTGCCTGGCGACTGTCGGAAAAAAGTACAACTTTAGTGTTGTTTTCATGAGCATTTTTCATAGTTCTAACTAAAGAGTCTGCAAGGACTTGATTGACTTTTTGAAGTCCTGTGCTATGTCTTTTGAGAGGGGTAAAACTATTTGCGTTTTCAATGCGATACTCTATTTCACATTGTGGGCATTCTGAAGGGAAACGAGTATCTTTATCAGTCTTTTGTTCGTGTAATAGATATTCTCCGTGAGGATGTTTTTTGAATTCTCCGGTTTCGCTATTATACTGGACTTTTGTCCAACCTTTATAATCGCCTTCTGATTGCCATAAGATCGCATATTGACAGAATTGTGAACCGATTGGTTTATCTACAGATAAATATGTTCGTCCACCACGATTAATTATATATCCTCCAAGGTAGGCTTCTCCACAGTTCTCGCATATAATCAGTTCAAGAATGTTATGACCGCATGAACATATGGAACGTGGACTTTTGTAGAATTTACCCAGCAAACGGTTGTTGAACTTGTGTTTTTCGTTTAAACATTCGCAATATGGATTGGAACATGCCCATAAGCCATTAATTGCACGGAAAAAGAAGTGAACTCTTAATGGGAGTAGATATCCTTTTTGTGTTTTGCTTTGGCAGATAATTTTGAGAAATGAGGTTATGAATGGTTCTGCATTTTTATCAATGATACCCATGCGTGTAGCTATATCAATAGCATTCATGGCAACGATGTTGCCAGATTTGTCGGTCATTGCAAACTTCAGCCATTCGACTAAATGGTAGCGTTCTGATATTTGTAAATATGAGTTGCATGTTAACTGTGAAAATAAGCTTGCTTCACGTTCCTTTTCTGTTATTGAGGTATTGGCATAGTTCACAAAGGCTTCAACAGGTAGGCATGTTTCAGGTTTTGATGTAAGTGTATTTTTGTCATTAGTAAAAATAGAAAATTTGTCCTTGAAAAAATCTTTTGCTACGCCGAAGAATTCACAAAGGAAGTCAGATGTTTGTTTATTTTCTCCCATTGACGCACTTGAAGCCAAGAACTGCACTTGTGGTGAATCTGGTGTTAGTCCAAGGCGGTCTAATAGCACTCTTATAAGATATGCAACTTCTGTGCCTGCTGTACCTCGATAAGTATGTAGCTCGTCTATAACAAGATGAAATACGTGAGATTTATCTTCAGCCAACCAACGTTTGGTATCTTCAAATATCGCTGCTTCAATGTTGCGCATAAGCATGATATTAAGCATACTGTAGTTTGTTATTAATATATCTGGGGCGTTTTTCTGCATAGAAAGTCTGTCCCACATTTCTGCGCTATCCTTTTCCATACAAGGCACATGATACAGAAGTTCTCTATTTTCTTCATTTTGGGAAGCAGCTTGTTTAGCTGCCTTCCATTCCTCGACAAGTTGATTTTTTTCTATTCTTATTTTATCTTTAGCACTGTCAGCACTGCCACTAACAGGTGTGCTACCTGTATAACGTCCAAAATAAAAACGATGCCCGTTGCGATATTTATCTAACCAGTCCAATGCTCCTGAATGATTTTCTCTTCGGCTATTCAATGATTTTCGGAGTCTTATCATTTGATCTTCTGCAAGTGCGTTCAATGGATACAGAATCATTGTTCTCATAGCTCTTGGACGGTTTGTAGACCAAGAACTGGATTCAGAAATAAGATCTGCAATGATTGGTAACAAAAAACATTCAGTTTTACCTGAACCTGTACCAGTGGTAACTACAATGTGCTTTCTATTGAGATAAGATTCTTTTAAGGCATTATATTGATGCTTATATAATATACGTTTCTCAGAATTGTTATTATAAAACAAACCGGATTGGACAAATTTAGCTAGTTCGTTCGATACATTTTCGTTTTTGCAGAACTGTTCAAGTGATGCTTGCTCTTTGTATTTGGGAACTATTTCAATGATAGGAGGTTGGCATATTGTGCCATTTTCTTTCAGTAGTTCTTTTCGTTCTGCATCGTATTGTTCATTAAAGAAAGGGATGCCACTGCTGATGTACTTTAAATATGTATCTCTTAATTCATTATATATTTGGATTGGATTATTCATATTGGATTGAGTTATTTAGAATTCTATTAATTTGATTCGCGATATTAAGGTTTATATTTGGAAAAATATATAATCCTTGTTCAAAGAAGGGAGTATTGCCTTCTAGTAATGATTCTAACAATAATATTCTATAGAGCAATATGGGAAAACGATAACTTGTGATGTACATTCTCTTGTCTTTTAGGCTGTACTTTCCATTTCCTCTTCCGTCAATAGAACGACTATAGCAATACGCTACATTGATTCCGTCAGGATTTACATTCCAATAGGGAACAGCTACAACTCGCCTCGTTTCAGGATAAACGAAATAATACTTGAGATTCCAATCTTCTTTTTGCGCTACTCCGAATTTAATTTCTCTGTTGTCAAACTTGAGGGAAGAGAAATCATTGAGAGGCAGAGGCTCAAATTTACTAACAATATCCTTTACTGTAGGAAAGTGTTTAAGAATTGAAACAGCATTAAATCTATAGATTTTCTTGAAATCAATATGTGGTACCTCTTTGCTGCGAAATATAAAAGGAAATGCTGTAGATACATCTAGAGATTGATTGAATGTATTTGTATAAATACAAAAATCCCTTTTTGTAACAGCAATAGGTTCTGTTACTTTAAAACAATTATCACCACAAAAATCAATATTTCCTGCAAAAAATAGCGGCAGAAATATTTTCCATGCAGGGTGCTCCTCAATCAAAAGATTATATTGTAAATTAAGATATTCGCAATATTTTTTGATAGTATTATAATTGACTTGATTTTGAAGACTCATCCAAGTAAATAAGGCTTCCTGACATTCTTTTATATTATTCATAATCGCTTTGAATGTATGATAGATATTCATTGGAAGGAATAGGAGATATGGATCTCATATTCTTTAGCATGTCAGCTTTAAGATAACCAGTTTTGTCTGATTTTTCATTAGAATATAGATTTTCCTTTTTTTCATCAATAGTGTAGTCATCATTTTGTAAACAGCCAAAATAACGAATGCTTTGTTGGGCTAAAGGTAATCCTTCTTCTGCGGTTGATGTTAATAGCAAGCGTAAATTATCTGGAAATATAATTTCCGTATTAGGAAAATTAATACGTAATCCCATTGATATATCTACTATAGGTTGCAGATAACAAGGTAAATATGACATGTTGATATTTTCTAATATGTAATAGTGTATGATATCAGGATTGCTTATACAACTGTGGATCATGGTATTAAGACCATTGTTCCACACATTAGAGAATGAACGCCACTCGGGAGTAACATATTGAATGGAATATTTGCAGCGACCTGTAGCTTTTATAATTGAGTGGATTATACGGTTATCAGGAACTAATATTGCCTTATAATGAACCATATACTGCCCAATTTTTTTAGCTATCTCAGTTTTACGATTATTTTTAGTGAGATAGAATTCTAGTCTTGTTTTAAAAGTTTGGGGTAATTTAATCTCTTCAGATTCATCGTTCAGAGATTCTATTGTTTCTCCAAAATCAGTTGGTGCATTATTATTGGTCTTTTGAAAAGTAGGGTGTGGTAATATAGCTTGCTTTGTCTTTTGCGAAACGATTATTTGCATTACATCTTTAATAACTGCAAAATCATTAATAATGTGTTCTTTATTATCTTCTATGCTATGCAGCGTATTCTCTAATTCCTCGATAGCTGTTTTATATTCCTCAATTTTAGTAAGTTGTAATGCAATAATTTCCTCTGCAAGTTTTGTCTTTTTATTTAATTCTTCATTATTTGCATTAAACTCTGCATTTGCTTCCTCGATTTTTCTATGAATCTTGGAAATTACATCAGCAGCATTTGTATGCTCTTTCTCTATGAGAAGTCGATTCGTTTCTTTTAAATTTTCAAGCTCTTTGGCATACTTGCTTTTTGTCTTTTCAATGAATTTCTCACTATTGATTTCAATGGATTTGTCAATAGTGCGTTTTAGAGTCGGAAGGGTAAGGAAGTTAGTCATCTCTTCATAAGAAAAGACAAATAATTCGAGCATGCTAGAAAGTCTGTTGATTCTACTTTTTAACACAGGCTTGTGTAAGATTGATTTGCTAATTAATCCAATTAATCCATTTTCTATTTCATCCAGTGATTTTGAGTTAAGAGCCTGACTCCATTCTTTAACTAAAAATTCTTTTATAAGCCAATCTCGTAGTATTGAGTCTGGCATAATATCAATAGCTCTTGTGGGACCATCTAAATGGTTTCCAATGAGTACGTAATGTGTATGATCGTATGTGACAAATGATTCATGGTTGGCATTCTTTACAAAATGAAGATCCATTTCTGTAATATAATACTTTTTGATATTATCTGGATCAATAAGATATAATTTGCTGAGTATGCATAGATATGTTGGCGATGTATTATCTAGGCGCCCATTAGTTTTTAGATTCTTGTAGGTCTTATCAGGATTTTCATCTATTTCGTTAGCTAACCCATTGATGATAACAGTGCCATATTCGTCTGGCATACCATTTTCTCTGTCCCAAATAAATTTGTCCGCACCATCATTGTTGGATGGCATCATACCTGCAAATATACATTTACCTATAAGTTCCTTGTATCTGTCTTGAAATCCTGGAGCAAATACTCGTCCTCGGGAAGGAAAAACTTGTTTAGCTTCTGTTGGTGATAACGGTGTAAATTTCCAATCGCTACCTAAATATCCTACTGCATTTATAATAGCGTGCTTGGTATTAGGTTGAGCTTCAACAACACCAACAATTTTAAATTGAGTATAATCAATGTCGGTCATATTTTATAATGTTAATTATTTTGTATTTTTTAGTGTTATATTTCTTTCTTTATAAGTTGCAATAGGAGCGAAAAGTTCTTTTCTGCACCATAGTGTTAGAGGATTAATTTCTTTTGGAGCATTAGATATTAGTGAATAGGACGAAAAATCTATTCCGGTAACATTTCCTTCGGTGCTTTGAGGAGTCCAAAATGCAGATTTTCCTTGAGCTATCCTCCATTTAGAATGCTCTCCCCACATATGAATGACAGGAAATACTTTTGTTATACAGATATTTATACTTTTATAGCCTTTAATCTTGATTTGATGGCATCCCTCGTTTAAGTCAAAACTATAGACAGCTCCTTCATAAGACACTTCTTCTTTGTCATCAATCCAAAAAGTTGCAGTTTTTTTGAATTCAAGTAGGGGAGGTGCGCCCAACAAATATGTGTTCTGCGCAACTTTAAGTCCACCACGTAATGTATATGGACGTTCATTTGCGTAAAATTCTTCGTAATAAGTAGAACTATGGGAAATCTTGACTAATACAAATCCTGATGTTTTTTTTATCACATCTTTTTCGTAATATATGTAATTCCGTGAGTTTGATGAAAAGAGTGCAATGCCTTCATCCTCATAATTATCTATATAGCGGCTTTCTTCCCAATACCCGTCGTAGTCATTGCTTTTCTTGAAGAGAATAACATTGTCACGTTTATATGTATAATATTCACGAAATTCATGTTTATTTTTTAAAGAACGAAAGGGTATATTTTTAATAAGTTTTCCAGATTCATTTTCTATAATATCAATAGACCAAGTATTGGCTAATTCAAGAAGATATAACTGATTTTTTGCCTTTGTGATCTTTTTGGTGTGAAAATTATCTGTGTATTCTCCATCCCAAAATAAATAATATTGATATATCTGTTTATTTGCTAGTTCTCTATTTTCTTCAAGAATTCTTTGTGATCTATTAGAGTAATAACTGTTAAAGTGGTAACGTCCAACAATATTCCAGAAATCTTGTTCTGAGATATCTTCATTGGGATACAGTTTCTTCTCAACAAAAAATGTAGCAATTTTTTTCAGATCTTCTCTGTTGAGTACAAGCTTTGAATGTACTTTCGGATATTGCACATAACGATCCCTTCTTTGACCTTGTATTGGAGTACACTTATTGGCTATGACAAATCCATTTGTAGAACACCAATCATAATACTTTTTCCAAATCTTATCTTGATAACTTACCGCCCATTGCTGCCATTCGTTCAAATCTATATTTAATATATCAGGACTACAAATACGATCTCGGAAATTCGAAGCTGTATAGCCACTAGAATTTTCCATCTTTGAGGCTGCATATAATTGAGTGCCAATGAATCCCAGAATTTCCATAAAAAGTGAAGAATCCCTCACATTCCATATACTTTTCTGTTGAATGAAATGAGTGAAGTCCGTAATAGTGATACCATGATGAGTGCAAAAAGACTCAATGAAGTAAGTGTCAATGAGAGGAAACACTTCATCCCCTCTTTTATCATTACTAAAAAAGGATTTTTGTATATATATCCCTAGAAGTGAATATATTCTAGACGGATGAAGTACTAATTCACTATCCATAACTTATGTCACTATTGATGAATAGAAATGTTTTATATGTTGAGGCATGTGTTATTAATTTTGTTTTAAATACTCTTTGTTATTTGCAAAAGTTGAGTAATTGAAACTTAACAACATGTAAGCAATTCTGTAATCTATTTCTATTGTTTAATTAGACTATTGACTTAGGCAAGCATTATTATTATGTTGGTTTTATACTGTTGAGGTGTTTTTGTGGATTAGTAAACCATTTGCTTCTTGTTTTTTTCACTAACGCTATTTGTTGTCTATTGATGTTTTTCATAATGATTTATTTTTTATATTTGTGATTACAAATATAATTATAATAATTCAGAAAAAACACGTGTTATCTATGGAATTATGAAATATATTGAAAATATAATATTTTGTATAATATCCATTGCATATAAGTCCATAAATTTAAACGGTGTAGTTGACTATATATTTTCCAATTTATTTTTGGACAAATCATATTAGGTTGGTTATTTATAAGAAGGGGGTAAATGATATTGACTTGTTTATTCTAATTGCTTTCTGTAAACTGAATCTAATGTATTTCCATGTTTATCTTTCCATACTATCCATCCATTATTACTGCTGCCTATACAGAAATCTGCTACACTGCTGGGGCTAGAAAAGGTTTTATCTGAATTCATTATGAAACTTCCATTTTTAGTGGTAGTATATTCTTTAATTAGTTTTTCTCTTTTAGCTTTCCAGTGTAATGATGGAACTGTGTCTGGGCAATGATGCTATCTTTCAAAATTGTAAAACCTGAAGAACTGTAAATCCTTTGGCATTACACCCTCTTCCTTTTGTATAGAATAAATGCTGTTCTTTTTGGTTGGACTATTTTAAAAAATATTGCAACCAATAAATGATGAAAGGAATTTTATATCTTCAAAAAACTCATCCATGGCATCTTTTTGATATTCGGGTAGGTTAGGATCTTTAGGAATTTGTTTATTCTAGTTCAATACAAAAGTATTTGTAATAGTTCGATGTTTAAGATATTGTACATCTGCTTTTGTCATTGCTGCATCTTTAGATATGAATATTAAGCCTTTTTGCTATCATGATCTTTCACTCGTTCTTTGAAATTTTCAGTTTCTCCAATGTATGCTTTGGGTTTTGTTTTTTCATCTTCTCCCAAAAGAATATAAAAAGCTGGAGTTTGTAAATCTGTTCTTTCATTCAGAATGGAAAGACTGGAACGTGGAATTATAAACATTTGGCAAATTTTATTACTGATAAATACGTATTGAGTCCCTTGGGGATCTCCGTCAATTAAGTATGTTGTTATTGTCTTACCCATATTATAATTTTTTGTTATATCCTTCATGTATTTCGTCAGCAGCTATTGAGTAGTAGCTTTGTTGAAAGTTATACTTTTGTGTACTTTCATTGATAGAGTATTCATCAGAATCATTGTCACTCCATTGTTCACATTGATGAATAACTGTTTCCAGTGCATTTTCAGCTTCTTCTGGTGGATATTTGTATTTTTTCAGAAGTCTTTTTATCATACGACGCATCCCTGCTCTGGCGGATTCTTTCTTCTGCCAGTCGATTGTACGATTTTTGCGTAGGGCGTCTGTTAACTCCTTTGTCATCGCAACTAGTTGTTCGTTCGTATATATATCTTGTACTGCTCTCGGTTTGGTCAAAGCATCGTAAAATGATTTTTCTTCTGCAGTAAGTCCTAATTCATTGCCTTGATTTTCTGATTCCGAGATTTCTGCAGCAAGCTTTAATAACTCTTGAATGACTTCTTCATTAGTAAGTAATCCTTTCAAATAGTTAGATAATGCTCTGTTTAATAAATCAGAAAACTTTTCCGCTTGAACTAAATTAGTTTTTTGATATATGGTAACTCTTTCCGCCAAAAGTTTCTTTAATAGCTCTATTGCTATATTTTTCTCTTTCATTTTGGATATTTCTTCCAAGAATGCTGCGTCAAAAATGGAGAATTCGGCTTTTACATCCGAGAATAAATTGATTACACCTTCACTTTTTACACTTTGTTTGATAAGTTCGCCAATACGGGCGTTTATTTCTTTTTTGGAAACTTTACCTTTGCCTGTCATTCTGGATAGTAATATGCGTACTGTCTCAAAAAAAGCTGCTTCATAGCGTTGTTGCTCATTAAGCAGGCTACGGCATAATGTGATTGAACTATGTAATAAGGATGATTCCTTTTGGAATAGTTGCATTTTATCATTCTTATTACTGTCCATGAGGAAGTTGACTCCACCTTTGATAATTTGTGCACGATCGTTATCAGTGCCGGATTGGAATTTGCTATAATCAAAACCGTGGAAGATATCTTGGCAAACTTCCAATTTCTCTTGAAACTTAATAAGAGCAGTTTTTTTGATATCGGGATTGCCAAATCTTTTTTGATCTCGTACTGTATAATCGTGCATTGCTTGTTTCAATGCTTTGGCTATCCCGATATAGTCGACAACAAGACCACCAGCTTTATCATTAAAGACGCGGTTCACACGAGCTATTGCTTGCATGAGATTGTGCCCACTCATTGGCTTATAGACATACATTGTCGCCAGAGATGGTACGTCAAAGCCTGTAAGCCACATATCTACGACTATGGCTATTTTCATAGGGTCATTGTTGTCTTTGAATTTCTTGGCAAGTTCTTTCTTGTATTGTTTGTTGCCAATAATGTCATGCCACTCTTCCGGATCTTTATTGCTGCCTGTCATTACCACCTTCACTTTATCAGTCCAGTCGGGGCGAAGTTCTAAGATTCTATGATAGATACTCATTGCGATAGGGCGGGAATAAGCAACGATCATTGCTTTTCCTGTCAATTCAAATTGCCTGTTTTCTTCATAATGTTTTATAATATCCTTGCACAATGAATCTATGGTAGCAGGTGCGCCAAGTATCTCTTCAAGGTGCGACATTTGTTTTTTACTCTTTTCTATCTGTTCTTCAGTAGCACCTTCTGACGCAAGTATTTCATATTCGTCATCTATTGCTTTCAATGTATCTTTGTCAAGATTCAGGTTGATGACACGAGATTCATAGTACACAGGACAAGTTGCACCATCGGATACTGCTTGTGTCATATCGTAGATGTCGATATAGTCGCCGAACACTTCTGTTGTATCTCGATCTTTAGTAGAAATGGGTGTTCCTGTGAAACCTATAAAGGACGCATTGGGTAATGAATTATGTATAATTCTTGCAGTACCGATTGATATTTTTCCAGTTTCTTCGTTTACTTTTTCTTCAAATCCATATTGTCCTCGATGTGCTTCATCGGTCATGACTACAATATTTCGTCTTAGAGAAAGAGGTTCGTCAGATTCTTCAAACTTCTGCATTGTAGTGAATATTATTCCGTTGGCTTCTCGTCCGGCTAATAGTGATTTTAAATCTTCCCGGCTTTTAGCTTGTATGGGTATTTGGCGCAAGAATTGTTGGCATTTGGAGAATTGAGTATAGAGTTGATCGTCCAAATCATTCCGGTCGGTAATAACTACTATAGTTGGTTGACTTAATTCATCCTGAAGAAGATGAGCGTAAAATACCATTGATAGTGATTTTCCGCTTCCTTGCGTATGCCAGAAGACTCCGATTTTTCCGTCACCTTGTGTTGCCTTTTTAGTTCGTTCTACTGCTTTCTTCACAGCAAAATATTGGTGATAGGCGGCTAAAATCTTTGCAGCACCTGATTCTTCTTTAGAAAAACAAATGAAATTCTTGATAATGTCAATGAAACGTTCTTTTATGAATATTCCTTCAAAAAAGGTATCATAATCAATAAACTGGGAACTTTCATATTTCCCGTCTTTGGTTTTCCATTCCATATAACGGTCTTCATTGCTGGTGATCGTTCCCGCTTTTGAGCAAGCCATGTCACTCATTACACAAAAGGCATTATATACGAAAAGTGAGGGAATTTCTTTCATGTAATTACGTAACTGAAGATAGGCTTCAGATACATTTGTTTCTTCTCTTGATGGAGATTTTAACTCAATCACAACGAGTGGCAAACCATTGACAAATAGAATTATATCAGCACGCTTTTCTGAATTTTCAACGAACGTCCATTGATTAATAACTTTAAAGTCATTACGCTTGATGTTTTTGTCATTGTAATCTATCAGGTAGATGATATCGTTACATTGTTCTTTTCCGTCGAAAAAAGAGACCTCGATTCCATGTTGAAGATAGTCCATGAAAAGCTCATTTCTCTGTGGCAGGCTACCTATTTCGATATCTTTTAGTTTAGATATGGCTTCGTCAATTGCCGGGCGAGGTTTTCCATAATTGATAGTGGTTAAACTTTCAATTAATTGTTCTTCATAAAAAGGTACATAATAGTCCCGTTCAATATTGGGACCATATTGATGCTGATAGCCTAAGTTCTCGAAGAGAGCTATCAATGCTTTTTCATAACTACCTTCTGTAAATGACATATTTTCGTTCTTTTGCTAAGTTATCTAAATATGAAAAATATATTTCTTTGTATGCTTGATAGTCTTGTTTATATAATGCTTCGGAAGCAGATAAAATAACTCCACCTAATTCCAGAGGATTTTCTTCGTCAAACAGTTCGTTAAATTCTTGGCAGTCTTCATAATGTATGCGTGAGTCTCTTTTACTTGCATGATTTATATAATAATGTATAATAAACCCACCTAACACATCTGTTATTTTGTATGCCAGTAAGGACATTGTTGTACTCATTGAGATATGGTTAATGTCTTGACCGTGAGACGCAAATCCGGAAATATTTCTTATTTCTGCTAGTTTTTGGGAGACTGACGCTATTCTCCTGGCGAGTTCACATAAATCATCTTTATAGCATTCATTTGCATCTATCAGACAATTTATTGTTTGCTTTACCAAAGCTTGAAATTGCCCATAGTTATCGTGTTCGATATTTTGATTGGCAAGTATTGTTTTGCATATACTTTCAACTAAACTTTTACAGGTTTCTATACATAATGCAGGATTCGTTTCAACTGTTTTTTCGATGGTTGAAATATGAGTTTCAAAGTAGTTGAAACTCGGTGTTTGATTAATATATTTTCGAATCCAAAGCATAGCGAATATATTAGGCGATTAATTTAAATTATCATTTATCCGACGGTTTAGCTCGATTTTATGCATTATGGACTCGGCAAAGCCAATCAATGCTTGCTGATATTCTTTAGGCGGTAATGATATTCTTATGTTCTTTAGCCTATTTGTATCAATCTTTCCAGCTCCGATGCCTGTTGTCTCTAAGATTGCGCCAATTGAATTCTTATTTCCCATCAACCAATAGAAAAGGAACTTCGTAGAAATTAGTTCTTTGTTCTTCGATTCAAGGCACTTTACATCTTGATTATAGGCCAAATCTCTCATAACATAGCAAACTGGAATACGATTAAACAATCCGCTTCCACGGGTAAGCAACAAGATGCTTCCCTTTGGTGCTAATCTACTTCCGTTGTCTAAGCCTTCTTGAGATATTTTCAGCTCAGAAGAATACAAATAGTCATCGTACATGAATTTTGCACTTATCCAAGGAATGTCACCTCCCCAATAAGATTTATTACTCTTATCTGGAGTTCCACCAGAATTTAGTGTTATTAGTTCTCCTAATTCATATTCTTTCCACTCTTCCATAAATGAGAATTTAGCGGGTTAAATCGTTGGTTTTAATCTCCCAAAAGCCGTTTCTTTTGCCGTTTTTGCGCTCAATAATGCCTTTTTCGGACAAATTTACGGTAATGGTCTTGATTGTTCTCTCAGATTTGCCTATATGTGCAGCAATTTCTTTTTGTGTGGCTTTAGGTTGTTCTCGTAAGAAGTTAAGCACAGCTATTTCTTCCAAAGTGCAACTCAAAGTGCAAATATTACACTTTGGAGCAGTCTCATTTGATGCGCTTGCACTTTGAACGTTTTTTGTAGAAGATTCTTGCACAAGTATCATTCGGTTCTTTAGTTCGTTGTGTTCGGAAAGAATGAGATTCCGAAAGAACGCTTCGATATATTCGGTGGTGGCATAAATACCTTTACTCAGATTGTTGTAGTTGGCACGAACCAAAGCATTACGGAAATACCAAGAATGATAGGCAAACGCTTCGTTGCTGATGTCGAAGCCAAACGTGCGCAGATATTTGATTGTAAACACTGCTGTTGTACGGGTATTCCCCTCACCAAAAGCGTGAATTTGCCAAACCCCAGATATAAACTTAGCGATATGCGTGATAGCATCGTTGATGTTTAAATCTTTATAGCTAAAATTCTTCTCCTGCATGAAGTCATAATCAAGAGTTTCGCGTATGCTGTCGGCACTGGCATAAAGAACGGTTTCGCCTTTCAGCACCCACTCCTTTTTGGTGATATTGTAATCTCTGATCTTTCCTGCAAATTTATAGATACCTTGGAAAAGGCGGCGATGAATGGTGATATATTCAATAGGCGAGAATGTGAACGTTTTTTCCGATAATATCTCAGCAATACGTGCCGAAACCTTATCGGCTTCTTCCGTTCTGTCTTCTATGTCTGCCCTGACGGTCTTAGACTCATAGTAGCTATCAATAAGTTGTTTGGCTTCTTCGATAGTTATATCACCCTCAATATGCTGACGTGCCGTTTGTATCAGATATTCAGACGGTTTTAAATCATCCACCGCCTGCAAGCCGATAGCGGTTTGCCAAGCATAGCCTTTTTCTCTTTTTTGAGGCTCTCCTTGTCTTATATATTCTTCAAAGTCATTCATCGTCTAATGTTTTTAGCTGTTTAATTTATCAATTTTAATCTTTCCAGACATCAATTTGGGCAGAATTGAGTCTCGAAGATTCGTAAGTCGCAGCGATTCGGATATAATGTTCTTTTTCTTTTGTATTATAGAATTGACTATGTCAGAAAATTGATTTAATACATTGTTATCAGGAATCGCTATTGACATTCCTTTTAGATGTATTGGACCAAAGTTTGCTTGAACACTGCCAGAAGCTAACTCTATTTGTTTATTGAGGAAAAGAGAAGAACCTAAATATCCGTATAAAAAACCTAATTGTCTATTAATTCGAGGAGTAAATCGGATGACACTGGTATTCAAACATAAAGGAAGATATTCTTTAAGTACTAAAGCCTTTCTGCCCAATGTCCCTGAGCAAGATATAACAATATCATTTTCTTTGAGCATAAAATGAGCATATTTACCTTGAGCCTCCTCATCCGAAATCATATTGGCATTTTGTATATTAATGATGTCATTATTGATGCATCTAATGTTGATAAATTTAGTACCATTATTAACATATTGCCAATTTCTAATTCCTGGGCCCTCTTGAAAATTAAAGATACTAGAAATAGGTTGTATGTTCCATCCTTCAGGTATCATTCCCAATTCAGAATCTACGAACTTTCCACCTCTAAACGGTTCGAAATCCACGAACCACGACTTGAACAACGCCTGTGTCTGCTGCTCTAAATTATCATTTATCCGACGGTTTAGCTCGATTTTGGAATCGAGAGCGTACAAGATAGATACTATCTCTTTTTGAATACCTTTTGAAGGCATTTTTACCTCTAACTCCTCAATCATTTTTTTAGTAAGTGCATTTCTTGTAGCACCACCTTGTGATAAGGATAATAACTGAGGTTTAATATATTGCAGATAATACAGCAAGTATCTATAATCTACCTTATCGTTTCCTCTTATAATAGCAACGTGTTGATTTACTCTTGCCGGAAGTACATTGTTAGGTACAATACATACTCTTGCAACAGAATCTCCTGTTATATTAAGTAGTACATCCTTCTCATAAACTTCAACATTACTAAGTTTTTCAGCTTGCACTTCATTGATATAAGCCAAACCTAATTTGGAGAATGAAAAATCCAGTACATTTTGGCTTCTTATCAATGCGATGTTACCACCTAAGTAGGAATCTCGTCCTCCTTTAGGTGTTGCGCCACTACCTATTTTACTGGTTATTTCTCCTAACTTATATTTCTTCCACTCTTCCATAAATGAGAATTTAGCGGGTTAAATCGTTGGTTTCACTATCATCAGTATCTCTTAATTTAGCTTCTATCTCTTCAATGGTAGGCATAGTACCTTCCACTTTTTCGGGATAGAACTTTTCCAAATCATATTCGGATATACCCAAAGGTTGGTTGCTTGACTCCAAAGCATACTGAGCCTGTATGTGGTCTTTCTCTTTGCAAATTAGTAAGCCAATGGTTGGATTATCTCGTCCTTTTTTACGTAGTATATGATTACAAGCTACCACATAACCCCCTAATTGCCCGATGTCAGCAAACGCAAATTTGCCAATCTTTACTTCCACTACCACATAGCAAGAGAGGGAAAGATTATAAAAGAGCAAGTCAATAAAGTTTTCAGTTTCACCTATCTCCAAACGATATTCTTTGCCCACATAAGCAAACCCTGTCCCTAATTCAATAAGGAAACGGGTGATGTTATTCAATAGTGCATCTTTGAGTAACCGTTCATTGTAACGTCCTGTTATTCCGGTAAAAGCAAAGTTGTAAGGATCTTTAGTCAGTTCCTGTGCAAGGTCGCTCATCACATCGGGCAATGTTTTTGTAAAGTTAGTCAGTGCCTTGCCCTGCCGTTCATAAAGATTTGTGCTTATAAAATTGAGCAACATACTACGGCTCCAGCCATTTTCCACCGTCTGGCGAACATAGAACAGTGCCTTGTCTATGTCGTCTTTTGCTTTATCCATTATCAAGCAATGATGCCTCCAAGGGACTTCAAATATTCCACCAAGTTGGTGGAAAGTTTGAAGAGCATCTTTGTACAACAGATAAAATTTCCGACAATAGTAAATATTGCTCTTCGACAATCCTGCCGCATTGGGTATAGCTTCACGCAAATCTTTACTCAATCGTGTGATAACACTTTCTCCCCAGCGTTCTTCAACGTGCAATTCTACAATATCACGACCTAAAAGCCAGTTGAACTTCAACTGTTCCACATTTACTTTCACCGCTGCCTTTATTTGGCTTTGGCGATAGCGTCCGCAAAGGTCTTTCACCCATTGCAGATATTCCTTATCAAGTATATTTATTGATTTGCTCATTGTAATCTGGATTTTGCATTTATATTAAGTTCACCAGACATCAGCTTCGGGAGAAGTGTGTCACGAAGGTGAATAAGCCTATCATTCTCTTGTAGCACCTCTGCCATTCGCTGATAATAAGGAGCAAGAGCATCATTCATCGTTTTTGCTTCTGCCTTAGGTGGTATTTTTACCTCAAAATTTGGCAATGCCTTTTTGCTAAGGTGAAGTACGGTAGTTCCATTTACATATCCAAGACAATGACCCTTAAATATTTTATTTTTAAGCATTGCTGCAAGTAAGAATCTATATGGGAAATTATTTTTAGGCAACACTTTAACCAAATCCATAGAGAAAATTATGCCATCATATCTACCATAGGTGAGTAATAATTCTGCATTTCCTATCACGTCTGCATTTTGGGTTAAATCAGTATGTGCAACTAAAATATCGAACAGATTGGCATAATGGCATTCTTTAAGTTTTACAAACGGGGCAATGCCCTTAAAGCCATCTGCCTTAAATCCGCCATTACGTCCAAAATTCTTTATGGTAACCATGGCAATATTAGAGCTATCAGTCAATTCTTCACCTTTGTAAGAATATCCTCCGATGAAATTTGCCACTTCTGAAAATGTCGTTTCGCTCCAATTTGGCTTAGGATTATCCACGAACCACGACTTGAACAACGCCTGTGTCTGTTGCTCTAAATTATCATTTATCTGCCTGTTTTTGTAAAACAGATGATTCTTATTGTTATATGTATTGTATCTTATCCGCATTTTAATTAATGTATTTACGATGAGATAGTTTTACGTTATTTTGATTAACCATAGCATAATGCATGGTAGTATCAATTTTTACATGACCAAGTAACTTTTGTACTTGTTCTACAGGCATTCCTTTATCTATAGCCATTGTAGCAAGTGTTCGTCGGAATTTGTGAGGATGGACACGAGCTATTTTTGAAGAATGCCCAATTTTACGTAGTCGAACCTCTACACCCGATATTTGCAGTCGGTTATGTGGCTTGGCAAGAGAGACAAATAATGCTTTGTTTCTGTCTTTACGGGAGCTAAGATATTGTTGCAGATGTATTTTAGCTCTTGCATTGAAATATACTATCCGTTCTTTATTTCCTTTGCCAAAAACAATGCATTCTCGTTCGTTAAAATTGATGTCTTCTCGGTTTAGTTTTACTAATTCACCGACACGCATTCCGGTTGAGCATAAGAGATCAATCATTGCAAGGTCACGAATTTCCGTACAGTTGTCGCGAAGGTGTTCGATGTTCTCATCAGTAAGCACTTCTTTGATTTGTGTGCCGGTTTTTACTTTATGGATTCTATGTATAGGACTCTTTATAATATAATCCTCTTCTTCAAGCCATGAAAAGAAGGAAGAAAAGATTCGTCGAATATTATCTATTGTCACTTTGCTGGACTTATGCTTGCGTTGGAATACAGCCAAATATGCTCGTATATCTTCTGTAGAATAGTTTACTACTTTTTTAGGCATAGTCTTGAAAAGTTGTTTGACTGTTGAACTATAATATTTGATAGTCGGAGTAGTACAGCCTTCAACTTGCTTTGCGGACAAAAAGATTTCAAGCAGACGGTCGTTTGTAGCAGCATTTTCATGCTCTTTCTCACCGTCTTTTGTAATGGTGTATTTACTTATAACTTGAAGTAATACTCCATTAAGTTGAGCCATTTGTTCTATACTTAAAACATCTGTCATCGCATTGCTAATTTCTTGAATCAAATTTTCTTTCATATTCTTCTATTATTGAGTTAATTAATAAATCGAAGAATATAGTAATATTTATTTGATTGTGAATCCTATACTAGATAATTGTTTGCGAATTTCTTCTTCGAGGTCATGGGATTGTGCAAATAAATCAGATAATTCAGAAGTCAAACGTTCCATTTTTTCTTGAAACGGTTCTCCGTCATCTTCTGTTTCTGCAATTCCTACATACCGTCCCGGGGTGAGGATATAATCTTGTTTGGCTACATCCTCTATTGATACAACAGCACAATAACCTTTTTCATTTTCTAAAGTTCCTGAATTGAAAGCATCAAAAGTACCCGCTATTTTCATTATATCTTCTTCGGATAATTCACGGAGCTTACGGGTAATCATGCTACCCATGTTGCGGGCATCAACGAACAGTATTTTATTCGTTTGTTTTTTAGCCCGGTTGAGGAACCATAAAGAGACTGGAATACCTGTCGTATAAAAAAGTTGGGAAGGTAATGCTATGATACCTTCTATTAGATCTGCCTTTATAATATTTTCGCGGATAGTTCCTTCACCGCCTGTTTGCGAGGATAGAGAACCATTGGCAAGTACCATCCCTATACGTCCTTTGGGGGAAAGATGATGAATCATGTGTTGAAGCCAGGCAAAGTTGGCATTTCCAGCAGGAGGTATACCATATTTCCAGCGTACATCATCCTGAAGTTTGTTAGCTCCCCAATCACTTAGGTTAAACGGAGGGTTTGCCAGAATGTAATCAGCTTTTAGTGTAGGATGCTGGTCATCAAAAAATGTGTCAGCGTTGAATTTTCCAAGGTCAGGCTCAATGCCTCGAATCGCCAGATTCATTTGAGCCATTTTCCATGTAGTAGGATTGCTGTCTTGACCGAATACTGATATGTTATTGATATTTCCATGATGTCGTTCGATAAATTTGGCTGATTGTACAAACATGCCACCAGAGCCGCAAGCCGGATCGTATACGCGTCCGCTATATGGCTGAAGCACTTCAACTAATGTACGGACAATACATGATGGTGTGAAAAATTCACCGGCAAGTTTTCCTTCTGCTTCTGCAAATTTGGAGAGACAATATTCATAGGTACGCCCTAGTATGTCCTTACTGTCCCCATGTTCTTTCATTTGAACGTTTGTAAATAAATCCACAACATCCCCTAAACGGCGTTTATCTAATTCTGGTCGTGCGAAGTTTTTAGGAAGAATCCCTTTTAAACGAGGATTTTCTTTCTCTATCAGTCGCATGGCGTTGTCGATGACAGTACCAATCTCCGGAGTATGTGCTGCTTCTGCTATGACCGACCAACGAGCCTCTTTGGGAACAAAGAAAATATGCTCATAGGAATATTCATCTTTGTCTTCCTCAAAGCCTTCTCCTTCATTGATAAGAGCTTGATGTTTTGCTTCGAAACTGTCTGATATATATTTAAGGAAAATAAGTCCTAAAACGACTGATTTATATTCTGATGCATCCATGTTGCCACGTAATAAATCAGCTGCTTTCCATATTTGTTTTTCAAATCCTAATTCGGCTGTATTTGTCTTTGCCATACTATTATATTTTTGTCATTGTGATTAATGTTTATGTACTCACTTTAAGTTCACAGATACTTTTAATGAGGTTGATGCAAAAGTAGAAAATAATTTCCATAGTGCTGTCATACTTTAAATGAGAAGTAAATGTAGGCATTATTATTGATGTAATTGTTATAGTTGGAGTAAAATTTATTCTTTTGGTTGTTAGAATATGCAGAAACTCCTATTCTAACAAAAAAATATGATTTGCAATGAACATTCTAATGCAAGTTTAATACTTCGCTTAACTTATCTCCAATAATTTTCTTCTCATTACTACCGATAGTAGACAATCTCACCAACGGAATTCCGTACAACTCTAAAATACGCTCCTTTTTAATATCACGTTCTGACTGACTCGTCCCCGATTTGTGGAATGCATAACCATCCGTCTCAATAGCCAATACCGGTTGTTTACTCACACGATTATAAATTAGAAAATCAATATGAGTATTTATATTTGCAGCATATTTGCTTTCCTCTTCATTCAATAGAGAATAATCCTGAATCAACATATAGAGTGGTAAATGGCAAATGATATTCAAATGACGCATATTGATATTTTCTTTCAGGATATCTTCAAGTAATGCAAATGTAAGATTCTCGGAATCGTATTCGGATATTTTCTTGTGCTTCTTCAAATAGGCAATTCGAGCATCTGTATATTGCTCATATAGATAATCGAATATAGAATGAATCTTACTGGTGGAAACAATGCCATTGTTATATTCGATATAAGCAATCAAATCGCTGATATTGCAGTCTTTGGGTTGTTCGTTTCCCGATACGACTAAATAGAATTGTGACTTAGCCCGCGAAACAGCAACATTGAGCAGGTTGGGATCGTCGGAAAAGGAAGTGATGATATCGTCGACAGTGGTCATAATGATAGCCTCCTTTTCTCTTCCCTGAAATTTATGGACTGTTGCGACATCAATATCCTCTTCAAGTGCGGATTTTACTGCATCTACTTGTTTGTTATATGGAGCTATGACGCCAATTTCATCTGTTTCATAAGATAGATTCGGTAGTACTTCCTCTTTGATAACATCTATTTCCCGTTGATTCATGTGGCTGCGGGAGTGGTTACCTTTGGCTGTCCGTATGGCACAAATGACATCCTCTTCTCCTTTATCACGTGTCATGATGACAAGATCTCCACCATAAAATTTCTGATTACAGAAGTTGATGATTCGGGGATGGCATCGATAATGTTCCCGTAACAAGGTCTGTGGTACATTCGGAATAACTTTGCAGACGGATTGCAGAAAACTCATATTGGCACAATCATATTCCGGCTTAATCAGGCAGGCATTAGCGATAAAGTTTAGCTTTTCCTTATTTTCTTCCGTGACTACATTGGGAAGTTGCATGGTGTCACCGACAATGATTGCATTTTTAGCACATGACAAGGCTAAAGCTCCGGTTTCAACGGAAACCTGTGACGCTTCGTCCATAATGATATAATCATATACGGCATCTCGTTGCAGACTGCTTAATGATGAAAAGGTCGTACTTAATATAATAGGGTATTCTTTTTGTACCTCTCGCCAATTATTTCTTAGATCAGGGAGCGTAAAGATGGGCTTGTCATGATTATTGCCATAGGTATGAAATAACTGATTCCTTAGATATTTCATTGATGTATCGGTCATTTGTCTAGCCATTTCTGCTGCATCTTTGTTGGCAAGCTCCTTTTCTAATGTGTCTATTTCGACTTCCAGTTCTGCGTACTTTGTTTGGTAGAATAAGATTTGGAAGTCGGCGATAATCAAACTCATCTCCCGTTTATAGAAACCTTTATCAGGGATTTTACAAATCGTTTTGCTCCTGAATTTAAAGAATAACCATTTCAACCGTTGAATAAAAGCTGCTATTCCCCGAGGACTTGATGATTGTTCTTTTTCTGCAAATTGCTGACATTCATTCCATAAATTCAGAAGGTCTGCCGAACTGGAATTTTTCCGTTGTTGGAGAGTAAATTCTTTTGTTCCGAACTCTTGCAGATAATGTTGCCACTCTATTTTTAAAGCTTGTATTTCCTGTCTTGCCATGGCAAGGCGTTCCTGTTTGTAAAATATGCTTTTTAGTTCTTCTGTCTGATGATGTATCTGATTGAGAAATTGAGGTTGGTCGACATCCGTATCATGCCATGACTCAAAGTGCTCCGGATATTGTTTTTCCTCTTCTTGAGTCTCGATGAATTTCTCTTTGTTAGCTGTGCTGCCAAGCAATGCAACAATGAATCCCATATCGTATTTGGATAACTTCTCAAGTACATTGACAATGGCGGAGTTATTATTAGATACTACCTGAACAGTCTTACCACGCACAAGGATATTGGCAATGATGTTCAGAATCGTTTGGGTCTTTCCAGTTCCCGGAGGTCCTTGCACAACACTGATTTGATTCTCAAAAGCTGCCTGGACTGCTTTTTGCTGGCTTGCATTACAACCGAAAGGAAAAATCAAGGTTGAGGCAGTCCGGGTCTGCATTTTATATTTTTGAGGATTCAGATATACAGCAATAGCTCTGTTGTTTGCGATGAAATGAATCTTTTCATATTGTTTTGCCAATAGCTTCGTTCCGTCATCAGCTTTCAATTCGTTCGCATCGGCAACTTTCTTCAAATATTCGAATATACTTTTCGAACGACTCTCTCCCAAGCATGATTCGATAATTTCTAAGTCCTTTTCTCTGTAATCATACTCTTTACCATTCAGAAAACGAATGTGCCAATAGTTGTGTGATCCGGCCTTAAAAATAGATAAGGCTTTGATGTTTGATAAAGTTCTCCCTTTACTGATTATTTGATAATTATTGGGGTCCGGTTTGTCCGGATCAGTCAGCCAAAGGACATTTTCTTCTTTGTAAGTATACGCACTGGGAACATTCCGGAATACTACCTTATAGTTGCCATTATGATTTTGGCAACTTTCTATTTCAGGAGTCTTGATTTGACCTTTTATAATAATCAGATTTTCGGAAGTATCTATCATAGGCTTGTGTGTAAATATAATAAGTCATGCTGCTGTTTTTATTTATTATTTAGGATATAAAAGTAAGAATATTTTCCAGAATATCAAAGCTGAAGTAGAAAAAACAGTGAATGACTTTATTCAGCTTTGTATTGTTATAAATATAGAGTGAGATTCGGTTTGGGAGTATTGAACGTGATAAAAGAGATTTGTTTTGCCAATGAAATCATTATCTTTGCAAGGTATATATTAATGAACGAGGAGGATATTATGCTTGCATACACATATATTGAACACGGAAAGTTTGAATTGCAGGAGAAAGCAAGACCGGAAATAAAGGATTCACGGGATGCAGTCGTGCGTGTAACACTTGGTAGCATCTGCACCAGTGATCTTCATATTAAACATGGCAGTGTGCCGCGTGCTGTGCCCGGAATAACTGTCGGGCATGAGATGGTAGGTGTGGTAGAACAAGTAGGGGCTGATGTCACTTCGGTGAAGCCTGGTGACAGGGTGACTGTGAATGTCGAAACTTTCTGCGGTGAGTGTTTTTTCTGTAAGCATGGATATGTGAATAACTGTACTGATCCTAATGGCGGTTGGGCTTTGGGGTGTCGAATAGATGGCGGTCAGGCGGAATATGTCAGAGTTCCTTATGCGGATCAGGGGTTGAACCGTATTCCGGATACAGTGAGTGATGAACAAGCTTTGTTTGTCGGTGATGTGCTTGCAACAGGTTTTTGGGCAGCACGCATCTCGGAAATTACCGAGGAAGATACTGTTCTTATCATCGGTGCCGGACCTACCGGGATTTGTACTTTGTTGTGTGTGATGCTGAAGAAGCCAAAACGCATTATTATCTGTGAGAAATCTCCTGAAAGAATTCGGTTTGTTCGCGAGCATTATCCTGATGTGTTGGTGACTGAACCGGAAAACTGCAAGGAATTTGTTCTCAAGAACAGTGACCATGGTGGTGCAGATGTTGTTTTGGAAGTGGCAGGGAGTGACGATTCTTTTTATTTGGCTTGGAATTGTGCCCGTCCTAATGCTATTGTCACGATTGTAGCCCTCTATGATAAACCACAGCTTCTTCCTTTACCTGATATGTATGGCAAGAATTTGGTTTTTAAAACAGGTGGAGTGGATGGCTGCGATTGTAACGAGATTCTCATGCTGATTGAGGAAGGTAAAATTGATACTACTCCTCTTATTACACATCGATTTCCATTAAATGAGATTGAGGAAGCTTACCGTATTTTCGAGAACAAGTTGGATGGGGTTATTAAAGTAGCTATATCAGGAAATAAATAAAAATAGAATTTTTGTATGAAGAATATACTGATAGTAAGTAATAATGATATGTGCCGCAGTCGTATGGCACAGGAAATTTTGAACTCCTTCGGTAGAGGGATGAAGATTAGTACTGCCGGTATTTTGGCTGGAAATTCTGTCCCTGACGTTGTTTGCCAAGTGATGGAACAAAATGGATATGACTTTTCGCGTAGAAAGCCCTGTGACGTTGCGACGTATGCCCAACAGACGTGGGATTATGTCATTACCCTTTGTTCGGAAGCGGAGGAAGTGCAAAAGGAAATGCAGGGGGTAGTGAGAAAATACGTTTCTTTCAACTTTACAGATCCCTTTCAGGGAGGAATTCATGTAGAAGATGAGCAGGAAGAACGGGTTAGGGCACTATATGACATCATGCATAAAGAACTGTATGAGTTCTTTCGAAGTGAATTGATGGAAAAGTTGTTACCTCGCTGTTCTTGTGGCGCAAATACGTATTGTAGATGTGAGTAGGAATATAAGTAAAATCATATATGTACATCATCCGGTGATGGTGGCAGATCTGTGTCATTTTGAACGCGAAGTTGCCAGAAAGCAATAGCGGATGCGGCGGCTACATTGAGAGAATCGACACCGTTTGCCATAGGAATGCGGACTACATAGTCCGCCTCATTGATTGTTTCGTTTTGAAGACCATCCCCCTCTGTTCCCATTACGATGGCTAACTTGGGTTCGGTTGCTAAGATAGGATTATCGATAGAGATTGATTTCTCCGTGAGTGCCATAGCGACTGTACGGAAACCCTGTTTACGCAACTCATTGGGAGAACTGTCCAACCAAGTCCATGGTATCAGGAAGACAGAACCCATCGAAACCCTGACTGCACGTCGGTTTAATGGATCACAAGAATTGCGTGTTAATAATATAGCATCTATTCCCAAGGCGGCTGCGGAACGGAAGATGGCTCCGATATTAGTAGCGTCTACCACGCCCTCAATGACTACGATCCGTCGAGCTTTCCGACACACCTCCTCTGCACTTGGTAGTGCTCGACGACGCATGGCGCAGAGGACACCGCGCGTCAGTGTATATCCGGTCAATGTGGCAAGTAACTTTCTTTCACCGGTATAGACAGGTATATCACCACAACGTTCAATGATGCCAGCGGCATCACCAGTGATATGCTTCTGTTCACACAAGAGGGCTAAAGGCTCATAACCAGCATTCAGAGCTACATGGATAACTTTGGGGCTTTCTGCAATAAGCAATCCCTTATCAGGCTCGATACGATTCCGTAATTGAGCTTCGGTGAGGGTACTGAATATTTCTACTCCGGAGTCTGTTAAGGATGATATTTCTATAATGGGCATAGTGATTTCTTTAAACGATCTATTTTATTGCAGCAATGATAGTATGCGCTTCTTACTTACCGATGCAAAAATGTTGAAAGATATTTTGAAGTACCATATCATTCGTAACCTCACCCGCTATGTCCGAAATGAAGAAGATACACTCTCGTATGTCTTGCGAAAGAAAATCCCCGGAAATCTGCGAATCAAGTCCGTTTTGTACTCTATGAATAGCTTCCAAAGCTTTGTTTAAAGCTTCGTAATGTCTTACGTTTGTCACAATAATATCATTCTGTGTCACTGTAGGCAAGTGTGCGGCATCAATAAGCATTTTTTGTAGCTCACTTGTATTCTTCCGTTGTTTGGCCGAGATGAAAATAGATTCCGTAGATTCTTTGGGGAAGTCTTTTAATAAAGATAATAAATTCTCTTTCTGTTTATCTTCAATCAAATCAGCCTTATTGAATACAACAATCAAATGTTTTCCTTCGCAACGTGGAATTATTTTCTCCGATAACTGTTCTATTTGAGAAGCGGCATTCACAGCATCTACCATCCAAAGAACAATCTCCGCCTGATCCAACTTCTGAAAAGTACGTTCAATACCCAAACTTTCAATCGTGTCATTGGTTTCCCGGATTCCGGCGGTATCAATGAACCGGAAAGTGATTCCTCCGATATTGACAGTATCTTCGATTACATCACGTGTTGTCCCGTGAATATCACTGACAATGGCTTTATCTTCATTCAATAATACATTTAGTAAAGTCGATTTTCCGGCATTTGTTTCACCGATGATAGCTACGGGAACACCATTCTTAATGGCATTGCCGACACTAAATGAATGAGCCAACCGCGAAATGACCTGTTCAATTTCATCTGCCAGTTTCCTTAATGCTGAACGATCGGCAAATTCCACATCCTCTTCGCTGAAATCCAACTCCAATTCAATCATGGAAGTGAAATTCAACAACTTGTTGCGTAGATCTGTCAGCTCTTTACTGAATCCACCCCGCATCTGGCTCATTGCCAATCGGTGAGTGGCAGCAGATGAAGAAGCAATCAAGTCCGCCACAGCTTCTGCCTGACTTAAATCCATCTTTCCATTGAGGAAAGCACGTTGCGTATATTCTCCCGGCTTGGCCATGCGGCAACCGTTCTTAATAAGCAGCTGCATCACCTGTTGAAGAATATAAGTAGAACCATGACACGTGATTTCCGTGCTGTCTTCTCCCGTATATGAATGAGGAGCACGGAAAAGGCTGACGAGTACTTCATCAATCATCTCGTCTCCGTCATAAATACGCCCGAATGTCAAAGTATATGGTTTCTGTTCGCTTAATAATTTGCCAGCTTTGGCTGGCTTGAAGATGCTGCCGGTAATAGAAATAGCTTCCGGACCGGAAACGCGGATGCTTCCGATAGCACCGCCTTGAGCGGTAGCGATGGCGCAGATAGTATCTTGAATCATTCTTTTTTCTTTTTGGATGAGCAAAGATAATTGTTTCTAAGTAAAAAACAGAAAATTGAGCACAACTTGTGCTTTATTTGTTTATATTTGCTGCCATGCAGTGGTACACCAAACAAAATAAAACAATAATGCTTATGGAACCAGCGATTAATTTATATTCTTCCAATGAAAAGAGTGAACTCATACGGGAGAACTCACAAGAAATACTTTCTGTCCTTGCAGCTCATCAAATAGCTTTGTGGGAATATGATATCATTACGGGCAAATGCTCCTTTTCAAACGATTATTTTTTTACACTGGGATTAAAGGATGCCGGGATCATTTTTGAAGATATGGATGATTTCTATCGGTTTATTCATCCGGAAGATATTGAATTCTATAAACAAGCCTTTGCAGAAATGCTTTCATCAGACTCTAAGACCTCACAAATTAGAGTTCGTTGTATAAGTGAACAAGGGAAAGTAATTTGGCTGGAAGATCATTTTCTGTCTTACAAAGAGAGTTGCGAAAGTCATCCGGGTAAACTGCTGGCATATACGGTGAACGTCACTTCACAATGCGAAAAGGAGCAACATATCAAATATCTGGAAGAGTATAATCGCAAAATAATTGAAGCATTGCCGGAATTCATTTTTATTTTTGATGATAATTTCTTTATTACCGATGTCCTGATGGCACCGGGAACGATATTGCTTCACCCTGTGGAAGTGCTACGCGGAGCAGATGGACGATCTATTTATTCACCGGAGGTTAGCGACTTGTTTATTTGTAACATTAGGGAATGTTTGCGTGATGGTAAGTTGAAGGAAATAGAATATCCGCTTGAAGTGGATGGAAGTCTGCATTATTTTCAGGCACGTATCGCCCCCTTTGAAGGAAACAGGGTACTTGCGTTGATACATGACATCGGAGACCGGATTCAGCGTTCGCAGGAATTGATCGAAGCTAAACGTCGTGCGGAAGATGCTGATAAAATGAAGTCGGTCTTTTTAGCTAATATGAGCCATGAAATTCGTACTCCGTTGAATGCTATTGTTGGTTTTTCGGAGATTATCGCAGTGACAGAAAGTGAAGAAGAGAAAATGGAGTATCTGGAAATTATTCAGAAAAACAGTAACTTGTTATTACAGTTAATCAATGATATTTTAGCCCTTTCCCGTATTGAATCCGGCAAATCGGAAATGCATTTCCAGCAGGTTGAGATTGCAGGACTAGTGGAAGAAGTGGAAAAAGTGCACCAGCTGAAGATGAAGTCGAATGTAGAATTGAAAGTGATTCGTCCCGAAGGAGAATACTGGACTTCTACTGATCGTAACCGTGTGATGCAGGTATTGTTCAATTTCTTGTCGAACGCGATTAAAAATACGGAAAAGGGAAGTATAACTTTAGGCTTGAAATATGAAGGATCCTGGCTGAAACTGTATGTCAGCGATACGGGTTGCGGTATATCCAAAGAGAAACTCCCTCAAATTTTCACCCGGTTTGAGAAACTGAATGATTTTGTGCAAGGCACCGGATTAGGGCTTTCAATTTGTAAAAGCATTGTAGAACGACTGGGCGGCCGTATCGAAGTAACTTCAGAATTAGGGCAGGGGAGTGTGTTTGCACTCTATTTACCCTATCAGGAAATACCGAAGGAGGTTGTCGAAAGAAGACTTCCGCATAAGAAGAATGTCGATGAGGATAAACGTAAAAAGATATTGGTGGTAGAAGACATTGAGTCGAACTTTGCCCAACTTAATATTCTTCTGAATAAGGAATATATTATTTCATGGGTACGCAACGGACAGGAAGCCATCAATAGTTTCATCCGCGAAAAGCCGGATTTGATTCTGATGGATATTCGTATGCCGATCATGGACGGTATTCAAGCCACTGAAAAGATCCGTACTATTTCTCTGACTGTGCCTATTATTGCAGTGACCGCGTATGCTTTCTATACTGAACAGCAACAGGCTATTCAGGCAGGATGCAACGCTGTTATCTCAAAGCCCTATTCTTTGGAAAGGTTGAAAGAGACAATAGAATCTTATATCGGATAATTAATTTTCTAAAAGAGAACTAACATTCTGAATGTTGTAGTGTTATTTATTATATAAGTAAGTGATCTAAAATATTTTTATATTCAGCACAAAATATTAATAT
>ENA-ORTB01000979-ORTB01000979.1-human-gut-metagenome-genome-assembly--contig:-NODE-979-length-34574-cov-3.182103_pt1 | contig 34574 bp, 31 predicted proteins | sample MGYA00241905_ERZ509174 | MGnify/ENA primary metagenome ERZ509174 (study PRJEB26280, sample SAMEA2338851) | human gut metagenome | biome: human gut; feature: human-associated habitat; material: faeces... | reverse complement strand
GGACGAATTGTATTGAGATAACGGAAAACGAAACAGCCTTCCCATAGCGGGAAGGCTTGTATTTTTTATGGCGGCGCAATATAAGGCGCAATATAAGTCTTGTATTTCGGATATGTCCTCTCGGCTCGCTTATGCTCGCCGCTCTGTTCGCCGAGATAGCCTTTACGGCAACGCGATAAGGATTCCCGCTACCGTAGTTTTTTTCGCATTTTCTCTTGGAGTGAAAATGCAAAAAAGGGGAAAGCAAGGGAAGATTATGCAATCAGAGAAAATTTCATGACGACGGGGTTGTGATCGGAATCGGCAAAGTCTTTCTGTACGTTTTCGATATACTCCACGCGAACGTTGGACGTAAATAAAAAGCCGTCTACGATTAAAGTGTAATTGCCTTCTTTGTAGGGCACGTCGCAGTTGCGGCAGGTGGGCAGCTGCCGTTTGTTGGTGTAATCGGTGGCGCGGTGCACGTTTGCGGGAAGCAGTTCCGCGGGGAAGGGCTGCGCCCAGCCGAACGCCGTTTCTCCCTCTTCGCCGTTGATATCTTTGATGGACGTTCCCGTGAAATCGTGATTGAAATCTCCGCCCGCCACGCAGTAGTTGCCGTTTGCGTATTCCGCCTGCATGTCGGAAAACAGCATGGTCATCTGCGCCGCGCGGATTTCGTCCGATCCGCCGTAGGCGGACGTGTGCACGTTATACAAAAGAAATTCTTTTCCGTTTTCCGTAGGTATGCGCGATACCGAATAGCAGCGGTCGAGATCAAGCAGTTTTTTCATATCGTCCGCAATCGGCAAAGAACGGCGGAGCGCCGACGAAAAGCCGTTTTTCGAGAACGTAAGAATGCCGCTGTTAGACTTTCCGTGCGGTTCGTGAAGCGGATACATCAGATATGCCGAATGATAATTGACGGCAAAAACGCTTGCGTATTCCGAAAAAGCGTTTTGCGCCGTTTCTTTTTCGTTAACGTGGTAACTGCGCGTGGAGGAAGTATCCACTTCCTGAAACAGCGCGAAATCCGGGTTGAATTCTTTGATGGTATTCAAAGCGGAGTTTACGTGCGTTTCCACGCTTTCTTTGCTTGCCGCGCGCGATTGCTTGCCGCCGTCCATAAAAAACGTGAAATCGGGCGTATACGCGCCGAACCCGATATTGAACGTGGTTGCCGTGTAGGAAGTTTCCGTTTTCAGCGCCGTAATGCGGCAGGGAACGTCCGCTTTTCCGCTTTCCTTAGCGTCCGCCCGTGCCGCCGACACGGGAAGAGCGATATAATCTTCCAGCCGATAATAGGAAAGGAGCACGTACGCCGCGTAGCCGATGACGACGGTGAGCAGCGCGAGAAAGACGCATAACAGACTTAATAAAAATTTTTTCGTTGTTTTTTTAACCATATTCTTCCCGGTAAAATTCTTTCCCCCGAAAAAGTTGCCGCGGCTATGGCGGAAACTTTGTAGAATCTCATACGAATATTATCTTATACGAAACGGCGCGAAATGTCAATCGATTCCGACGGAAGAATACGAAATAAGTACGATTTATTGCGATGGTTCGTCGGGCGGACAGGTTCGTTTTGCCGTTTTTTACGTATTCGCGCGGGGCGCGGCATGTACGGGAGCCGCGGGGCGGCGGAGGACAAGCGGAAAAACGGGAAATAAGACGGCTCTTCGGGCGCTTGACTTTTTATAAAAAAAATGGTATACTTACGGCGTTGAATATTGAACGGGGGCGGCGCCGCGGGAAACTCGGCGGCGCACAGGGCTGAAAATCATGAGCGATATTACCAAGCGGGCGATTTCCGCGTCTTTGAAAAAGTTGCTTTGCGAAAAGAAACTGAATAAAATCACGGTGCAGGATATTGCGGACGACTGCGGCATTAACCGCCAGACGTTTTATTACCATTTTCAGGATATTTACGATCTTGTGGAGTGGACGTGCATAGAAGATACCGAAAAGGTGCTGAAAGAAAACCGCACGTACGCTACCTGGCAGGAGGGGTTTCTGGCGGTGTTTTATCTGGCGAAAGAGGATAAGACTTTTATCGAGAATATTTATCGTTCCGTTTCGCTGGAACTTCTGGAACAGTATTTGTATCGTCTGGTGTATCCTCTTTTGAAAAACGTGGTGGACGAAAAGGCGAAAAATTATACCGTGCGGGACGAGAACAAGAAATACATCGCCGATTTTTATAAGTACGCGTTTGTGGGCGTGCTGCTGGAGTGGATCAGAAACGATATGCGGGAAAGTCCCGAATCGATTACCGACAGGGTGAGCAAAATCGTGAGCGGTGCGATAGAAACCGCGTTCAATAATTTCAGCCGCGGGCAGTAAATTTTTCGCGACGGTTGAAAGAGGGCGGTTAAGCTACGTGAGACTTGCGGCCCGCGTATTTACGCGCGCCGGGTTTTTTATTGTAAAAGAAAACCGCGAAAAATGAAGAGGACGGCGGATATTGCCGCGGTAAGAACAAAATCTATGGATTCGGCTATCATTTTTCACGGGCAAACGGAGTTCCGGGAGCAAAGAGGACGACGCGGCAAATTTTGTTGCGCTTAATTTTTCGCTGTTCGCCTCTGAAAAATTAAATTCGTCGCGTTTTTTCCTATTGACAAACGCCTTGTCCCGCATTATAATAATATCGTCGCGCCCGTCCGCGCGCCGGGAAGCAAAACCGACTTAAAAAAACGCAACGACGCACACAATAAACAAGGCGCGTGCATGCAGGGAGAAAGATTATGAACAATGCCGACGTAACGGTATACGATTTACAAAAATGGCTGTCGCCGCTGTGGAAAGGCAACACGGTGTATGCCGAAACCGCGTTTATTTTAAAAAACGCGCTTGGCGAAATCCGCCCGAAGCGACTGGCTTATCCCGTCAAAAAAATCGTTTCCGTCCGCAGTTTCGATCTGCAAACCGTCTACGAAGAGGGAAAGGATTATTCCGTCAACGAATACGGCGAACTTCAGGTGCTTCCGGAAGGAAAAATCCCGTACCTGTCCTGGAACGAATACCGTTTTTCCGAGTTTGTGCAGGACGACGTACACATACCTTCCGCCGACGCGCTCGGCGCGCAGTGCGTGCGTGAACTTTTCGCCGATAAAGACGGCATGAGCGCGTACACGCTTGCCGTAACGTACGAACACGAACCGGACGATTATTACGCCGTAACGGCGGGCAAGAGCGGTAAATTCCCGCGCACGCTGGAAAAACTGAAAAACGGGCAGAACATAAAAATCGCCCTGTACGGCGATTCCATCACGTACGGCTGGGGCGCCAGCGGCATGCACGATATTTCGAAGCCGCCGTATACGCCGCCTTATCACGAAATGGCGGCGCAGTACCTCGAAGCGAAATTTCACGTTTCGGCGGAAAGAAAAAATTTCGCCGTCAGCGGCATGTGCGCCGACTGGGGCGTCAAAGAAGAAAACGCGGGACGGGTAGCGGCATATCAACCGGACCTCGTGATTCTCGCGTTCGGCATGAACGACGCGGGCACATTCCGTCCCGAAATTTTCGCCGCGAATCTGCAGACGATTATAAACAGAGTCCGCAAAGATCGTCCTCACGCCGAATTTTTGCTTGTGGCGCCCATACTCCCCAACGCGGAAACGGCGTTTACGGCGGGTTCTTCCATTTTAACCTACCACCGCGAATACCCGCGCGCGTTTAAAAAGCTGGAAAGCGAAAACGCCGCCGTCGCGTATGCCGACGTTACGAAAATGCACGCCCTGCTGCTGGAGAGAAAACAGCTTGCCGATACGCTTTCCAACAACGTGAATCACCCCAACGATTTCATGCACCGCGTGCAGGCGCAGACGGTTTTAAAAACGCTCCTCGGCGACGATTTCGCCTGAGAAACGCCGCAAAGCAGTTGTAAACAGCCGCGTGATAACAGGCGGCAATAAAACAAAAAAATATATACTGATAAATACGGAGTCCTGCGCCGTTCGGCGCGGGGCTCCGTGCGTTTCATAAGAAAATTTTCAGAAAATTTTGTTTTTGATGTCTTTCTTGAAAAACGCGTGGTAAAACGCGTCGTCGTCCAGAATAAAATCTTCCTCGTTCACGCGGATCGCCACCGATTTATACAGCTGCGACGTGTGGTCGATTTCGTCCGTGAAAAACGAAGCGCGGCACTCCGTGGGCGTAATGCCCGTGCACTTGCGGAATTCGTACAGCATCTGCCCGTACGAAGAAAATCCCGCCTGCCGCGCGATTTCCGTTACGGGAAAGTTGGATTCTCTGAGCAGCTGCAAACTTTTCGAAATGCGCATTAAAGTCAGCGTTTGCAACACCGTTTTTCCCGTCATGCGCTTGAACTGCGCCGCCAGATACTCTTTCGAAATGCCCGCCGCTTCCGCCGCCATCGCCAGCGTGATTTTTTTGTTCAGATTGTTTTTCAGAAAAACAAACGTCTTTTTCAGATAGCTGACGGCGCCCTGTCTCGTGTTGTTCGCGCATTTCGCAATCTCGTTGAAAAACAGCAGCATGTGGCACTGTGCGTCGCACGCCTCTTCCGCGCACGTGGGCGACTTTAAAAGCGTGGCTATCAGATTACATGAGCTTTTGCTGGACAATCGGTTCGGCGCAGGATTGCATTTCCTTATCGTCCGCAGGCGAATTCGGGCTGACGAATAACGTGGCGGACGCGTTCGGCGCGTCTGTCTGCAAAATCGAAGGCAAGGCGGGGCAGAGCGCCGAAGCGGCGGAACTGAAAGCGGGCGGAAAAATTTCGCGGCTGTATTTAAAAGCTATTGACATTCGCACGGAAAAGTCGTATAATGATAAACGCGTTCTCCCCGCAAGGCGGGAGAACGGACGGGAGCAGTGAAAAAATATGTCGGCTGAAAACGAAAAAAACGCCGTCGGCGAACAGAACCGGTCGGACGGCGACAAATCGTCGGGCGCAAAACAGTTCCGCCCGGACGGCAAAAAAACGAAGGGCGTTTTTCTGGACGCGGCTACGGTGCTGCTGGCGGCAATCATGTCCGCCCTCGGCTTTCACGTGTTCGTGTACCCCGCCGAATTTGCGCCCGCGGGCATGGACGGCGTCGCCACGATGCTGCAAAAAATCACGGGGCTCAACGCGGGCTGGTATATGCTTATGCTCAACGCGCCGCTTCTTATCGCCGCGCTGTTTGTGCTGAAAAAACGGTACGTTATCGGCACGCTGGCGTTCACCGTCTTAAATTCGCTGTTTCTGATTATTCTCAGAAAAATCGGCTTTTATCAGTATCATACGGAAACGGACAGATTTCTTCCTGCCATCTTTTCGGGCATCATTCTGGGCGCCAGAATGGGCATGCTGCTTCGCATCGGCATGTCTACGGGCGGGGTGGACATCGTGGCGTGCATGGTGCAGAAAAACCGCCCGTACTTAAACGTGGAAAGGATAATCGCCGTCATCTCTTACGCCATCATTTTCATTTCCTACGCAGTGTATCGTCAGTTGGACAGTATTCTGCTTTCGGTGGTGCAGATGTTCGTGTACGAACGCGTGGCGGCGGCGTTCATGAAAGATTCGCGCAACGCGGTGGAATTTAAAATCGTAACCAAACACCCGGAAGAAATCCGCGGCGAAATTCTGTACAATTTAAAACACGGCGCCACGGTGGTGGAAAGCAAGGGCATGTTTACGGAAAGCGACAGCGCGGTGATTTTTTCCGTGGTGAACCTGCGGCAGATCCCCGAATTTTTAAACATACTCAAAAAATATCCGGATACGTTCGTATACTACACCGAAGTGGCGGGGGTATCGGGCAACTTCCGCCGCCGGCAGGACGAAGAGGCGAAATAAATTCAATCAACCGCCCGTCCGCGCGGCGGAAACGGGCTTATACTGCAGGAGAAAATAAAAAATGTCGATGGAAAAACGCGCAGGCAAGGCAAAAATTGCCGATTACGCCGTCATTGCGGCAATGGCTGTTTTAATGGCGCTCAATTACGATTTGTTCGTAGTGCAGAATAAATTCGCGCCGTCCGGCTTGAACGGCGTGGCTACGATGATCGATTATCTTACGGGCGGAAGAATGAATCTCGCCTATATGTCGCTGATTATCAATATGCCGCTTTGCGTGCTGGCATACTTTCTCGTGGAAAAAGATTTCGCGCTGAAAACGGGCGCGTACTGCGTCATTTATTCGGGCGTATATCTTCTGCTCAGCAAAAGCAACGCGCTCGGCAGTTTCCGTTACGATGCCAGGGGCGCCGATACCATCTATCCCGTGCTTATTTCGGGCGTCATCAGCGGCTTTGCGTACGGAATGGCGTTTCGTCGCAACGGCTCCACGGGCGGTACCGACGTCATTTCCAAATTCGTCAATAAAAAGGTTCCTAACCTGAACTTCGTATGGGTACTGTTCGCGCTGAACGCCGTCGTGGCGATTTCTTCGTATTTCGTGTATACCGATATCAACCCGGAAACGGGCGCCGTAATCCGCAATTACAAGCCCGTGTGCATGTGCGTTCTGTACAGCTTCATTTCGTCGTTTATGGCAAACCGCAGTCTGCAGGGCGTGAAGTCGGCGTATAAATTTTTGATTATCACGCGGCACGCGGAAGAAATCGATAAGGAAATCGTGGAAAAACTCAAACACAGCGCCACAAAGATGATCGGCACGGGCGTGTACAGCAACACGGAACGCGACGTCATCATTTGCGTTGTCAGCCGGCATCAGATTGTGGATTTTGAAAATATCATCAAAAAGTATCCGGATACGTTCGCTTTTGTGGAAACGGTGAACGAAACCATCGGCAATTTTAAAAAAGTAAAGCGCCGTTCCGACGATACGTTCTATTACGTAGACGAAAATTGAAAATTTACATTTAATATAGGATTCCCCTTGCCTGAAAGAAATTCAGTAAACTTCATTTCTTCGGCAAAAATTGTCAGCTACTTCGTGGCTTCCCCTTGGGGGGCTTTTCTTGCCGAACTGCCGTTTAAGGCAGCTTCGGCAGCCTGCTGTCGCTATTCGGCGACTGATGAGGGGCGTAGCCCATTTTTGATTGAAATTTTCCCACGGAAATTTTCAATCAAGGGGTGTCGCCTGTTTTTGGATTTTCCGAATATTTTTGACAAAAAATTTTTGAAAATCAAGAGGCGCGACTTGTTTTCAATTTGAAAATTCTCAAAAAAATAGTTTAAATCATTGCAAAATAGGAATTACAGTGATATAATGTAGTTAATTAAGAATAAAAGGGGAAAAAGGTAATGAAAAAGCGTTTAGTCAATCTGATTGCGGCAATCGTAATGATTTTTTGCGGGCTGTTTGCGCTTTCGGCTTGCGACAAAGTGGAATTCAAGGTGAATTTCGTTGTGGACGGCGCGGTATATGCCACGCTGAACACAAACGGCGAAGAAATTATCAAAATGCCCGAAAACCCCACGAAAGACGATTACGACTTCGACGGCTGGTACTGGGATAAAGATACTTGGCAAACGCCCTTTACGGCAAATTCGCTTTTAGATGCCCCGCTTTCGAGCGATATGAACGTATATTGCAAGTGGAAGCCGAAGTCTAACGACGGCGGCAATGAAGAAACAAAAAACGGACTTTCGTTTAAAACTCTTTCTGTTGACGGCACAAATGTTTACGGAAAAGTAAGTAACGCCACGGAAACGTTTTCGTTTTTGGAAGAAATCACGGCAAACGGCGCGTCGAAGTTCGTTGTGGCACTCGATATCTACGGTGCGCAACAGGTGGCAACGAAAACTATTGCTCTTTGTGTGGGCGATAATATCGCTTACATAATGGAAATGATCAACGGCGAAACGGTGAAAATGTACACCGTAACGGTGCGCCGCCGCCCGATATATACCGTATCGTTTAATTCTAACGGCAGCACGGAAGTGCAATCGCAACAAGTGGAAGAAGATAGTTTTGCCGCCGAACCCGCCGCGCAGAGCAAAGCGGGGTATACGTTCGAAAAATGGAATTATGATTTTTCGAAACCGATCACGCAAAACACGTCGGTTGGCGCAGTATGGAAAGCCCATATCGATACGCCGTATAAAGTGCAGTACTATCTGGAAAACGCAAACGATAACGGATATACCTTGCACGAAACCGTCGATTTGCAGGGCGAAACGGATACGTTTGCGCGTGCGGAAATCAAAACATTTGAGCATTTTTTGCATACTTATTCCCCAAACGGTTATTACTATGGGCGCGAAAATGAAATTGGAAAAATTTGCGGCGACGGCAGTTTGGTTTTAAAAGTGTATTATAATAGAGAAAAATTCAGTATTTCGAATGAGAATCCCGATTTTGGCAGTATTACTAATGAGGGAATGAAGAAGTACGGCGCAACGATTTCCACAGCAGCAACGCCGGCAAATTTGGCTTGCGAATTTCTCGGCTGGTATAGCGATGAAACGCTTTTATCGGCAGATAATGAATATAACTTTATTGTCGCTGGGAATGTGCATGCTAAATTTCGGATAAAGGAAGAAATGGCCGTTTTTGATTTTTGCGCAACGGTTGATACGTGTACAATCACCGCCTTAAAAGATAAAGCGACAACGGAAATTATAATTCCCGATTATATTACTTCTATTGATGGCGGTGCTTTTAACGGATGCTCTTCCTTAATTAGTATTACAACGCCTTTTGTGTGGAAAGAGCCGTTCGGGTATATTTTTGGAAAATCAAGTTACTTGGGAAGCGCGGAAACGGTACAGTATGGTGGCGAAAACAGTAGCGACATAGTTAAATATACTTATTTTATCCCGGCTGCATTGAAAAATGTAAAAGTGTCAAGGGGAAATATTCCTGAAGCGGCATTTTATAACTGCAATAAAATAATTAATGTGATAATCGAGAACGACGTCAAGTCCGTTGGGGAAAAGGCATTTTATAATTGCAATTCGTTAAACTACAATTCAAAAGGTGATTTGCAATATTTAGGGAATAGTAAAAATCCCTATATTTATCTTACTAATACTATAAACCTTACAATGGGTTCGGTGGAAATTGATACGAATTGTAAATTTATTGCCGAATCGGCATTTAAAGGGTGTAGTAAAATTGCAGAAATAGTGATACCCAAAGGGGTAGTTTCTATTGGTTCGGCTGCATTTGACTCTTGTGGTTCGCTTAAAAGAATAACTATTCCGGCGGCAGTAACTGTTATTTGTAAAGAAACATTTAAAGACTGCGTGTCACTTGCCGATATTTCGATACAAAAAAATGTGACAATAATTGGTGAACGCGCATTTCAAAATTGTGAGAAGATATCCAACATATTTATTAATGATTTAGAATCGTGGTGCGGAATTTCGGGGCTTAAAAATTTGATGGGGTTTGACACGGGCGCGGGTGAAAAAAATTTGTATTTAAAAAACAAGTTGATAACAAATCTTGTGATTCCTCAAACAATTACAACAATATCGGATTATGCGTTTCGTAACTGTTGTATCGCGACAATAACGATTTCGGAAGGAGTAACTCATATTGGGACTTATGCTTTGGGTTGGCATGGATTGACAAATGTTTCGCTACCGAATAGTTTGACGTCAATTGGCGATTTTGAATTTATAGTAAATAATAATGCTTATAATGAGAAAAACGATTTGAAATATTTGGGCAATAGCAAAAACCCTTACTTGTATTTGGCTTGTGTTAATGACAAAAATATAACGTCGGTTCAAATGGATGATGATTGTAGGTTTATTGGAGTAAATGCTTTTGCTCTTTGCAAAAATCTATCTTATATAAATATTCCGAATAATGTTGTTTCGATTGGCTTCGCTGCGTTTCAAAATTGTCATAGCCTTATATTTTTGACTATACCAAAAAGTGTAGTTGTTATTGGTTCATATGTGTTTTATTACTGTAAAAATCTTACAAGAATAACTTTTCAAGGGGTGGAAACACAATGGGCAAAAATCAGTAAATGCTTAGGCTGGAACGAAGGCTGTCCGTCTGGCTTACGTATTTATTGTGATGACGGCGTTTTGTCTGTTTAAATGCATTTTAAAAAGAATCAAAGGGAAAAAGATATGAATATAGGAATTATTTATAAAGTTAAGGTCGAGGGAGACAAAAAATATTTCATTAAATTAGAAAGAAACGTAAAAATCAAAGATGAAGAGTATAATATCTTTATAGATACCGATAATATGTTTAAAAGTGGTGAAGAAAATCCGAAAGCCAAACTATTGTCCGTGAATACCGAATTTAGCTCGGCAATAGATCTCGCTGGTTTTTTAGGAAAGAAGCTAAATTTTGACGTTTTAGAATTAAGAAATAGTACTTTAAAAAATTCACCTTCAACTTACGAAATCACTTCAATCGAGTATCCCGCCGATGAAAAATAAAACGGTTTTTATTTTAGGCGCGGGGTCTACACAGGCTTTACGAGTGCCGACTTCTAAAGATCATAAAGACATTTTTCAAGAAGCGGCGAATAACAACGATTTACTGCAAAAACTATATTATATAACGGAAAGTCGTTTTAACAACAAAGAATACGGCATAAACGACGTATACAATCTGATAGATAACGCGCTGATGTTGCAAGTCGGCTTAACGGGCGGCGGTAAACATATAGAATATATCGAGCTGCTGAAAGCGAAAAAAGAGCTTATCTGCGCCATTTTCACGAGAATTCTGCAATGCATAGAAAAATACGATAAAAAACTCTACGAAAAATACATAGATTTTTATTATCGGCTTGCAAAAAAAGAATTAGAAGATAAGTTGCGCGGAAAAATCGCTTGCGAAGACAGGAATTTTTTCATCGCAAACTATTGTTTTATCAATTTTAATTGGGATTTGTACTCGCTTTTTCCGATTGTCGAAGCGCATAAAAAGCTCAATCACGAAAACGAACGGTATTTAACCTGCGGCAGATTGCCGCAGCTGCGCATGTACACCGATTTTAATTACGAACACGCAACGAATTTAATCGACGATACGCCGTGGTATCCTTTCACCGAGCCTGCAGCCCATAATACAAATTCCAAAGCGTATGATGCCGCGCGGCGAGTGGTGCTTACGAAAGCGTACTTTCCGCACGGACTTATGAACTCTTTTAAATGTCCGAAATGCGCGCGCCATTCGTTGTATCTTGGTAACTTCGATATCGAAAGCACTTGCGCTTCTTTGAAATACAACGAAGATAAAGCGATTTTTAAGTGTATCACCTGCTCTTCAGAAATTGCTTCGAAAGATTTCAACGTGCTTGTGCAATCGAATTTTAAAACGCGTAACGCATTTCTCGAAGAAACGCGCATAAAAATGTTCTGCGAACTCGAAGCCGCCGAACGATTGGTTTTTATCGGTTATTCGTTGCCGACGGACGACGTCGATTATAATACGTTCTTCAAATCGCTTAGCAATGTAAAAAAAATATACGTGGTGTTGAAAGACGATTTTCCCACGAACGGATTTAAAAAAATCGAAAGGGATAGCGATTTGGAAGCATTTTCGGAAGAAACGAAAAGCGCGGCGAAGCGGTATCGGGCGGTTAATCCGGAATTATATCTTAATACGGCGGGATTTCCCGAAGCGGTGGCAGATATTTTAAAAATAGTGCAATAGTATAGTAGTGCAAAGCTTTCCCTTCGCGCGGAGCGAAAATCGCTCCGCGCGGCGCTCGTTTTTACGCCTCTTTCAGTTTTACGCATTCGCCCGTGGCGGTGCTCTGAAAAATCACAAAGCAGCCCTTCGCGCCGATAAACGGCGAAAGGGGAACAAACGCGCACGTTTCCGCAATATCTTCGGGCGGGTCGTCTTTGTCCGCCGCAGGGAAGGCATAGCAGATATAAAGCGGCGCCGCTTCTTCGTAAATCACGCCCACAAGGTATTCCGCCTTGTCGGGCTCTTTTATTTTCACCCATTCCGAACAGGGGAACGCCTCTTTCAATGTATCGTCTTTCTCGTGCGTTTTAAACAGCTCGTCAATCTCGTCTTTCACCGAGCGGTAGTATTCGTCGCCGTTTTCGTTAAGCGGCTTGCGTACGTTTTCAGCATTTTCATCTGTTGCAGCCGTTTGCCCCGCCTGCCCGCTTTCTGCCGCATTCTCAGCTGCAGCGCGCGCATTTTCATCACGTTTAAAAGTCGTTCCGCGTTCATCGTGTGCCTCCGTTTTAAAATAATCGCGTTCCGCAATGCTTTCGTCGTTGTAGCCGCTTTTATCGTTTTGTTCGTCGTCCTGTTCGTCGTATTCTTCCGCGCGGAAGTTTGCGTCCGCCGCGGCAATGCGGAAGTCGCCGTTTTCTTTCTCGCCCGCGGCGGAAATCAATCGGTCGAAATCGTATTCGCGGTTGCCGCTTACGCCGTACGCAAGCGGCGTAACGCCGTTTTTCACAAGACAGATCACCGCGCAGAACCCTTCGGAAATATCCAGCTCCGATAGTAAATTGAACAGGCTTTTTCCGCGCAGCGGCAGCAATTCCGTACGCTCTTTCGCGTCGGCGATCAGGGCGTAATATTCGCCCGCGGCAAGAGGCGCAAACCCGATGACGGAAACTTCCACGGAAAGATTTTTGCCGTATTGTTCCGCTTTCACCACGCCGCCCGCCTGTTTGCCGTCGCCCGAAAAACCGGGACGGATTTGCCGCAAAACGCACATTTTTTTGATAAAATTCATATTGTTTCACCCTCTTTTTTCTTGTATTTTACTATAATTTCGGCGTAAAAACGTGCAAAATAAGCTCGAAAAACGCGTTTTTTCGGCGAAAATCACGCAAAAAACAGCCCGAAATACACATAAAATCACGGTAAAACAGCCAAAAAAACGCGGCCGGATGTAATTTTTTTTTGTAAACTTTTTCAACTGCGGAAAAATATTGCGCTTTTCGCCTTGACAAAATCGCGCGCGTTTTGTATAATCAATGTACGGAATGTGTAAATAAATTCTGTAAAGGAAATTTGTATGCAGGAAGATTTGCGGAAAGCGTTGATAAAATACAATAAAAAAACGTGGTGCAAAAGCGCGCTGCTCGGATTTTTCGTCGGGCTTGCCGTAATCGTTCCCGGCATCAGCGGTTCTACGGTGGCGATTATATTCAAATTGTACGACGCGTTTTTATACGCCGTTTCAAATCTGTTCCGGCAGTTTAAACGTTGCTTTTTCTTTTTGCTGCCCATTGCCATCGGCATCGTCATCGGGCTCGCCGTGGGATTTTTCACCGTGCAGAAAGCGCTGGAATACATACCGTTCGCCATCGTGGGCGGATTTGCCGGGCTGATGTGCGGCGCGTTCCCCGCCGTAAAAGACGAACTGAAAGGCGCGAAGCGCACGGGCGGGCGCGTGGCATTGTTTATTTCCGGCGTATGTATTCCCGTGGCGGCGGCGATTTGTTCCGTAGTGTTTTCGGGCGGCGCGGGCAAAGATCTTTCCGTGTGGTGGCGCATTGTTTTGTGTTTGCCCGTGGGCGCGGCAGTGGGGCTTACGCAGGTGGTGCCGGGGCTTTCCGCAAGCGCGATTTTAATGAGTATCGGGTATTTCACGCCGCTGGTGGAAAGCGTGCACGTTACCTACTGGAAAGCAAATCCGATGATATTTTTAACGTACGCGGCGCTGGGCATCGGGTTTTTAATCGGCATTTTCTTTTCTTCCGGCGCGCTGACGCGGGCGTTTCGGAAGGCGCGGCATACGGCGTATTTCATAATCGTGGGGCTTTCGCTCGGATCGATTATCGCCATGTTCTGCAACGTGGAAATTTTTGCCGTATATAAAACGTGGGCTGCAAACGGAATCGCGTGGAAAGATTTGTGGCTGGGCGTGGCGCTGTTTATTACGGGCGCCGCCATATCGTATTTGCTGGTGCGTTACCAGCGCGGAAAAGACGCGGAAGCGAACGCGGCGAAAGCCGCCGAAGCTGCGGAAATATAGGTTAAAGGAGATACAGGAAATGAACAACAATCATGAAAAATTTAAAAAAGCCATGAAAACGGCGGGGTTGATTCTGCTTGCCGTAGGCATCGTATTCATCGTTATCGGCGCGGTGGATTTCGCGCAGGCGTTTAAAGGCGAGAACAGACCGGAAAAATTCTGGGCGTTTTTCGTGGGCTTTCCGCTGTTTGCCGTCGGCGCGATGTTTATGATGATCGGCTTCCATCGCGAAATCGTGAAGTATATGAAAGACGAAACGATGCCCGTTACGAAAGAGGTTGCGCAAGAATTGAAAGCCGCGCTGACGGAAGATAACGGCGCGAAAAAAACGGACGGCGGCGCGGAGAACGCGGCGAACGAGCAGGAAAAGAAATAAAACGGCGCGAAAAAACAGGAAAGGCTTCCCCGAAAAAGGGAAGCCTTTCAAAATTATTATTTAAAATCGGAATAAAAGATAACGCCCTTCGACTTGCGCCGAAGGACGTTACCTTATGATAAGGGGGAAAATGATGAGTAATTTCATGTAAACCGCCAAGGCTTCCGTTCGGTTCATCGCCGCTTCACTTGCTCTCGCTGTTTACGTGTATATTCTACAACATAAATAAAAAAAAGTAAAATATTTTTTCGAAGTTTTTTTAAAAAGTTTTTTTGTGGTTGATTGCGCAAAAAAATGAAAAAAAATAACATTTTCACGCGAAAAAGGTCGAAGCTTGCCGAAAGAGCCGCAGAAATGAAAATAATTCACGCTTTTCACGGCGAAAGTGCGTTTTGGCGGTATTTTCGCGACACAAGTTTTTTCAGACTGCATTTTCGCGTAAAACAACAAAAATATGCGTCTTGCCGATTTTCTTTGCGAAAATTCGGGTATAAAGATTGATAAATCAAAAAAAATATGATATGATATATGTACAAAGGTTAAAACGGGGGCGAAAAGGCTCCGGGAGAAAAAAACAAAATGATGTATTATATATTTCTGGGATTGCTGCTGCTTTGCGCGTTGTTCGCGGGGTGGGCAAGCATGAAAGTGAATTCTACTTACAGCGCTTTCAGAAGCGTGGAATCGAGTTCGAAGATGACAGGATACGATACGGCGGTGCGGCTGCTCCGCGCGAACGACGTAGACGATATTACCGTGGAAAAGGTGAACGGCAATTTAACCGACCATTATAATCCTTCGAAAAAACTGGTGAATTTATCGGAGAGCACGTACGGCGATAATTCCGTGGCTTCGGTAGCCGTAGCCGCGCATGAAATCGGGCACGTGATGCAAAAAAAGAGCGGTTACACGCCGTATAAAATCCGCACGGCGCTGGTGCCGCTGGCAAACATCGGATCGTTTCTTGCCGTGCCGCTGGTGATTCTGGGTATTATTCTGGAATTTCTGGTGGTTTCCGTGGCGCCGGGGATAGGTTTCAACATAGCGATTGCCGGCGTAGTGGCATACGGGCTTTCCACGGTGTTTGCGCTGGTAACGTTGCCCGTGGAGCTGGACGCTTCGCGGCGGGCGAAAGCGATGCTGGTGGAAGAGGGGATTATCGACGAAGAGGAATTGTACGGCGCTTCGAAAGTTTTAAAGGCGGCGGCGATGACGTACGTTGCGGCGCTGGCTACGTCGCTGGTGTATTTTCTGCGGTTTTTGTGGTACGTGCTGATGTTGTTCGGCGGCGGCAAAAAGAAAAAATAAACGGTAAAACAGATTTCCGCCTCGACGGCGGAAAGAGAAAAACTTGTCGGAAAAGCGCGAATATATGCGAAAAAAATAAAATATGTTCCGGAAAATGCGGGTTCGGCGTAAATTTTTGCGTTGCGCCCGTTCTTTTTTTATTTCCGCGTTCATAAAATAGCATACGAGCCACGGAAAAACGATGGTGGCAATACCGCGAAAAACACGTCTGATGGCTTCAAAAGGAGGTTGATGGTATGAACGAAGAAATCGAGTACGCCGAAATGCTGGAAATTCCCGTTTCCACCGTGTCCGTTACGGAAAAGCGCAGAAAGTTCCGCAAAAACAAGGGCGATCTCAAAGAAAAACTCATCTCTAAGGTGAACGACAGGGCGGCGGGCGCGACCGCGCCGCAGGAGGGCGCCGAAGCTTATAAAGAGGCGTATAAAAACGCGGACGCCGCTTATCCCGCGTATTCTTCCGATTTTTCCGGCGCGGCGGAAAGCGTTGCTTCGGAAACGGCGGCAGGCGCTTCGTTTGCGGCGCAAGGCGCCGCCGAGCCGTATTATTCCGCGTTTTCTACGGTAACCATCGGCAACGACAACCGCGGCGAAAATACGGAAAACGGCGCGTACGAAGCGGGCGCGCGTAAAAAAGGCGGTTTTGCGGGCCGGTTCGTCGCGTTTGAATTTGCCGCGGCGTGCGTTCTGTGCGCCACGATTTTCATGACGAACGTATTTTTGCCGAAGAGCGGCATGAACGTGTTTTTCCGTTCGCTCAATCAGCCGAAGCAGGAAGCCCCCGCGGCGAAGAAATATTCCGATTTTACGCTGCGCAGCGTGGTGAACGATTTTGCGGAAGTGCCGCTTTCCGTTTCCGAAACGGGCGTGCTTACCTTTAAAGGCAAGTGCTGCGTATACCCTGCGGTGGACGGAACGATTTCCGCCGTTACGCAGAACGAAAACGGCACGTACGACGTGAAAATTTCGCATACGGACGATTTTTACGGCATTATCAGCGGACTGAACGCGGTGTATTACGAAACGGGCTCTGCGGTGTACGCGAATATTCCCGTTGGCTATACGCGCGGCGAAAGCGACGTGCAGGTTACCATGTATGCGGGCGGGGAGATGCTGACGGGCTTTGCCGTGGACGAAGAAAACTGTCTGGTATGGGCGGAAAAGTAAAACGAACGCGCCGGCAAAAGCAACGCAGGCGGCAGGAGGGGGGAGCGTTCCGCGTTCACCCTCTTTTTTTGCTGGCGGGCGCGTACGCGTGTTTCAACCGCTCGTTGCCGCTGTACCTCGGCGCGGTGCTGGTGGCGCTGGAACACGAATGCGCGCATTCTCTGGCGGCGGCGAAGCTGGGCTTTTGTTTGAACCGCGTGGTGCTGATGCCGTACGGCGCCGTGATTACGGGAAATCTGGACGGCATTTCGTTTAAAGACGAAATCCGCGTGGCTGCCGCGGGGCCGCTGTGCAATTTATGCACGGCGCTGTTTTTCGCGGCGCTTTGGTGGTTGTTTCCGGATACGTACGCGTATACCGATACGGCGTTTTATCTTTCGCTGTTTATCGGCGCGGGCAATCTGTTGCCGTTTTATCCGCTGGACGGCGGGCGCGTTTTAAAATGCGCGCTGGCGACGCGAACGGGCGGTAAAACGGCGGAAAAAATTTGCAGGACGATCAGCGCGGTTGCCGCGGCGTTGCTCTTAATTGCGGCGACGGCGCTCGCTTTTTCGGGCGGCGGCGCGCTTTCTTTGTTTTTCTCGGCGGCGTTTCTGTTCTTCGGTGCGTTTTCTTCGGGCGGGAAGTACGAAAAAATCAGCCCCGATTACGCGGCGGCGTTTTCGCGCGGCATAGAGGTGAAACGGGCGGCGGCGGACGGGGCGATGACGCTGAAACGCGCGCTTGCGCTTTGCGAGAGCGGCAAATATCTGGTGCTGGAAGTGCATGCGGGCGGCGAAAGGATATTCGAAGCGGAAGAAAAAGAACTTTACGGCGCCGTTTCGGGGGAAAATTTGTATAAAACGCTGTCCGAAATATTTATAAAAGCGGAAAAAAGCGAAAAAAGAAGCTTTTATAGCCGCGAAAACGCAAAAAACGCGTGAAATGCAGGCGGAAAACGTTGCCAAAAAACGCGAAGCGTGGTATACTTGTTAATGGTACAAAAATCCCTTGTGAGCCTACCGCAAAAGCAAAGCAGGCCGTATTATTTTTTTTGAGCGCGGGCAAAGGATGACGACGAATGAAGAAAGAATGGTTTTTCGACAGATACTGCAAACATCTTATGGCGGCGCTTCTGGAGGACGGCGAGTTGGCGGAATTCGCCGCCGAAACGGAAAAAAACGGCGATCTGGTGGGCAACGTGTACAAGGGCAGAGTTACCAACGTGCTTTCGGGCATGCAGGCGGCGTTTGTTGCCTGCGGGCTGGAAAGAAATTGCTATTTATCCACCGACGAGGCGTTCACCGATTATTCGAAATACGACGGTTCGCCCGTAAAGCAGAGTTCTCTGAAACTGAAAGAAGGCGACGAAGTGGTGGTGCAGGTAACGAAGCCGCCGCGCGGAAACAAGGGCGCGAAAGTTACCACAAAGCTCTCGTTTGTGGGAAAACGGCTCATCTATCTGCCGAATACCGATTTTTTGGGCATATCGCGGAAAATCACGCACGAAGAAACGCGCGTCGTGCTTTTAAAAATCGCGGAAAAAATGCGCAAAAGCGCCGACGAGGGGTTCATCGTGCGCACGCAGGCGCCGTACGCTTCGAAAAAAGCGCTGGAAAAAGAAGCGGAGTATCTGAAAGGTTTGTACCAAGAGACGCTTGACAAGGCGAAAAACGCCAAAGTGGGCGAGCTTTTGTACCGCGACAGCGATTTGCCCGTGCGCGTCATGCGCGACAGCATCGGCGACGACGTGGCGCAGATGACGGTGGGCGACAGGGCGCTGTACGAAAAACTGGTGCGGCTGGCAAAACTCCGCGGGGATTTGTCGCCGAAAAAAATCGTGTATTGCGACGGGGAGAAAGCCATGTTCCGCCGCTTCGGCATCGATAAGCTGATGTACGAAGCCGTGAAACCCAACGTTACCGTAAAAGGCGGGGGGTATCTGGTGATTCAGCAGACGGAAGCGATGACGGTGGTGGACGTGAACACGGGCAGCTACGTGGGCGATACCTCGCTGGAAGAAACGGCGTTTGCGGTGAATCTGGCGGCGGCGAAAGAGGTGGCGCGGCAGGTGCGGCTGAGAAACGTGGGCGGCATCGTGGTGGTGGACTTCATCGATATGGACGAGCCCGCGCACAAACAGGCGGTTACGGACGCGCTGACCGCCGCGCTCTCCCGCGATAAGGCGAAATGCCGCGTATTGCCGATGAGCGAACTGTGCCTTTCGGAATTTACGCGGAAGCGGCTGGGAAGCGAGGTGCAGTCTTACTTTTTCAAGCCGTGCGATCACTGCGATTCGCGCGGGTTTATTCAGGCGGACGTGTTTGTGGTATCGCGGCTGCGGGCGGACATCATGGATTTGTTCGCGGGCGGCTACAAAGCCGTGGTGGCGGAACTCAACGAACAGCTGATGAAAAAAATTCTGCGCGAAGGCTGGCTGACGGAAGAAGTGAACGGCGTCTGGCGCGATAAGCGCGTGTATCTGATTCCGCATAAAACGTACGCGGACGGGCAGTTTACGGTGCGCGGCGATAATTCGGGCGTGCTCACATTGCCCGATAAGGCGCAGATTTTGTATTAAACGCGGCTGAAAAGGGCATAATCGCGCTGAAAATCATCGAAGAAAGGAAGAACGAAAACTATGAGAAAAACGAAAATCGTATGTACGATAGGTCCTGCGTGCGACAGCGAGGAAACGCTGGAACGCATGTGCCTTGCGGGCATGAACGTGGCGAGACTGAATTTTTCGCACGGCACGCACGAGGACTACGAAAAGAAAATTAAAAAAATAAAAAACGTGCGCGAAAAACTGCGCTATCCGCTGGCGATTATGCTGGATACCAAAGGTCCCGAATATCGCATACGCACGTTCAAAGACGGGAAGATCACGCTGAACGAAGGCGACGAGTTTACGTTTACGGCAAAGCAGATCGAGGGCGACAACACCCGCGTGGCGGTTTCTTACCCCAACCTTGCGAAAGAGCTGAACGCGGGCGACAAAGTGCTTTTAAACAACGGGCTGATGATTTTCACCGTTACCGAAATCGACGGCGACGACGTTGTATGCCGCGTGGACGCGGGCGGCGTGCTTTCGGACAGAAAGAGCATGAGCTTCCCCGGCAAGGTGCTCAGTCAGGTGTATTTAAGCGAGCAGGATAAAAGCGATATTCTGTTCGGCGTAAAGCACGGCGTGGATTATATCGCGTGTTCGTTTGTTTCGCGCAAGCAGGATCTGACCGACGTGAAAAATTATCTGAAAGAAATCGGCGGCGAGGGGATAGACCTGATTGCGAAAATAGAAAACCGCGCGGGCGTGGACAACATCGAAGAGATCTGTTCGGAATGCGAAGGCATTATGATCGGTCGGGGCGATATGGGCGTGGAAATTCCGTACGAGGAACTGCCCGCCATTCAGAAAGTGCTGATTACCAAGTGCCGGCTGCTCGGAAAACGCGTGATTACCGCTACGGAGATGCTGGAATCGATGATTACGAATCCCCGCCCCACGCGCGCGGAGATTTCGGACGTGGCGAACGCCGTGTACGACGGCACTTCGGCTACGATGCTTTCGGGAGAATCGGCGGCGGGAAAATACCCCGTGCAGGCGGTGGCGGCGATGGCGAGAATCGCGGAGTACACGGAACGGGAAATCGATTACGTCTGCCGTTTCGAACGTTCGGATTTCCGCATCAAAAACACGGTGGACGCCATTTCCCACGCGACGTGCGGCATGGCGAACGACGTGCACGCGAAAGCGATTGTGGTGAACACGCTTTCCGGCAAAACGGCGCGCATGGTATCGCGGTTCCGCCCTGCGGCGGACATTGTGGGATTTACCACTTCGGAAAAAACGTGGCGGAAACTGGCGCTTTCCTGGGGAGTTACGCCGCAGCTTTCGCCCGTGTATGACGGAATCACTTCCATGTTTACCGCGACGGCGCAGGAAACGAAGAAACTGTTGGGGCTGAAAGCGGGAGATAAAATCGTTCTGACGGGCGGACTGACGGACGGCACTTCCGGCAACACCGATCTGGTGAAAATTCAGACGATGTAACTTTCTCCGGCGCATCGGGACAATCGGAACTGTGCCGGGCGCTTCGGCCGCGTCGCCGCCCGAAGTATTTTTTGCGAAGGGCAGGCCTGACGGATCATTGACGGATAAAAAATTCCGGCAGGCAGGGGAAAACGAAACCTGTTTTTAAAAAATTTTCCGCGCCTGCCGTTTGCCCTTGACAAGCGCCGGAAAACATGCTATAATAGGCTTGTCTTTGGGGCGAGGCGAAATTCCTCACCGGCAGTGATAGTCTGCGACAATCGATTTTTAACGAGCCGCCGCGCGCGAGGTAAAAAGAGATTCTGAATCGGTGCGATTCCGATACCGACGGTATAGTCCGGATAGGAAAAGATAGTTTTATATTTTTTTTGTATTTTTTTCGCTGCCAAGGGCGTATCTTTCGGCAGCGATTTTTTTATTTCGGGAGGCTTTTGTACCATGAACAAAACAGAGGAAAAACAACGGAAACAGCCGTTTTTTACGGCTTCCAGAATGGCGGCGATAGCGATTTTTGCGGCGATTTCGGGCGTTTTGTACGCCGTATCGTTTCCGATGCCCGTGGCGTTTGCGCCGTGGCTGGAATTCAACTTTTCGGACGTGCCCGTGCTGATCGGTTCGTTTGCGCTGGGCGCGCCGTCCGGGGCGATTATCGTGGCGCTGCGCACGCTGATTAAGATGCTGATTAAACCCACCACTTCGGCGTTTGTGGGCGAGGCGGCGGATATTTTATGCGGACTGGCGCTGGCGGTGCCCGCGGGGGTTTTTTATGCGAAAAAGAAAACGAAAGGCGGCGCGGCGCTGGCTTGCCTGATCGGCGGGCTGTGTTCGGTGGCGATGGGGGTGATAGCCAATCGTTTTATGATTATTCCCTGGTATGCGAAGCAGATGGGCATGAATACGCTTGTGAACATGCTGCTGGAGTTGTACCCCGCGTGCACGGAAGAAACGTTTTATAAGTTTTATCTGTGGCTTTCGGTGGCGCCGTTCAACGCGCTGCGCTGCCTGTTCGATTCGCTGATAACGTTTTCGGTGTATAAAAACGTTTCGGCGCTTCTGAAAAAAGCGGACGAAAAATACGGAAAGAAAAAGCCGACGGAAAAAATCGACGGCGAAATTGCGGAAAAAACGGTAGATAAAAAGCAGAATCCGCCGGTAGAGGAAGAAAAAAACAACGACGGAAACGAAAAACAGGCGTAAAAAAGCGAAAAATTCTTGCCAAATCTCCGCGCGGGTAGTATAATAAAGCTATGGCGAAATATATCTCGGAAAGCGCGGAGCAGACGCGCGAATTTGCAAAAAACTACGCGGCGAAGCTTCGCGGCGGCGACGTGCTGCTGCTGGACGGCGAAATGGGAGCCGGCAAGACGGTGTTCGTGCAGGGGCTCGCCGCGGGACTGGGCATTTCGGAACAGCCCACGAGCCCGACGTACGCGTACATGAACGATTACGACGGCAGGCTGTTCCATTACGATTGCTACCGCATAGAAACGCCCGAACAGGCGGAGCGGCTGGGACTTGCCGATTACTTCGATATGGGCGGTATCTGCGTGGTGGAATGGTGGCGGAACATTGCTCCGCTGTTGCCCGGAAACTGCAAACGCGTTTCCATTAAAAAAATCGGCGAAAACGCCAGGGAGATAGAATTTTGAAAAATTATCTTGCGGCGGATACCGCTTCGAAATACTTATGCGCGGTGCTTTGCTACCGCGGCAAAAAATACGAATTTTTCAAAGACGACTGCGCGATGCGCCATTCTTCCGAATTGATGCCCGCGGCGGACAAGCTTTTTAAAGAAGCGGGCGCGACTCCCGCGGAGATGGATTTTTTCGCGTGTTCGGTGGGGGCGGGCTCGTTTACGGGCATCCGCATCGGCATTGCGACGATGAAAGGGTTTGCGCTTGCCGCGGGAAAAAAGATTCTGCCCGTAACCACCTTCGGTTGCGCGGCATATAATGGGAAAGGAAAGAAAATCCTCTGCCTTTGCGACGCGCTGCACGCGCATTATTATGCCTGCGGCTATAACGAGGCGGGCGAAGTAACGTTGCCGCCTTCGTATATTCCGGAAGAGGAGCTGCGCGCGCTGGCGGCGCAGGGGTATGAACTGCGCACGTTGGAAAACACGGATTTCCTGCCCGCGGACCTGCCCTGCGTACGAATCGATCCCGCAAAGGCGCTTGCCGCCGAAGCGGAGAAGCTGGCGGAAAACGAAGAGAATTTCAAAGAGCCCGCCGCGCTGTATATACGGAAATGTCAGGCGGAGATCGAAAAGGACGAACGCGCCGCGAAACAGCTTGCGGACGGCGACGCCGGGGCGGAAAAATGAACGGGATTACCTACAGGCGGCTGACGAAAAAAGACGTTTCCGCCGTGGAAAAACTGGAGCGGGAGTGCTTTTCCGATCCGTGGTCGGAAGCCATGCTTACGGGGGCGTTCGGTTCGGAATTTTTTATCGGGTTCGGCGCGTTCGACGGGGATACGCCCGTTGGTTACGCGCTTGCGACGGCGGTGTACGAGGACGCGGAGACGGACGACATCGCGGTGAAAGAAAGCTATCGGCGGCGCGGCATCGGCGGGGAGCTTCTGAAGCTGGCGGAAAGCGAGGCGGAAAAACGCGGCGCGATCCGCGCGTATTTAGAAGTGCGCGTGGGCAACGCGGCGGCGATTGCCCTGTACGAGAGCAGGGGATATAGAAAATTGCGCGTTCGCAGGAAGTATTACCCGGACGGCGAGGACGCGTTTGTGATGAGCAAACGGCTGTTTCCGCCCGAAGAGGCGAAGCGGGCGGAAGCGAACGGGGAGGCGCTGTGAATTGAGAAAAGAGGACGTTTCTTTTATCCGCAAAGGCGAGGGAAAAGATCTGGTGTTTCTGCACGGGTATCTTTCTTCGAAAGAAGCGTTCTTGCCGTTTCTCGATTATTTTTCGGGACGGTACCGCGTTACGGCGTTCGATTTTTGCGGGTTCGGGCAGAGCGCGCCGCTTACGTCGCCGTTTTCGGTGAGCGATTACGCGGCGTGGACGGACGAGGCGTTTCGTTTGCTGGGCATTGAAAAACCGTACTGTATCGCGCATTCGTTCGGGTGCAGGGTGGCGGTGAAAATGCAAGCGATTGCGCCTTTCGGAAAAGAGATTTTCGATAAAATTATTTTTACGGGGCCGGCGGGATTGTTGCCGCGGCGGACGTGGAAATACCGGCTGAAAGTGAAGGCGTACAGGGCGGTGAAAAAATGGTTTCCCGCGTTGGCGGAGCGGAAGTTCGGAAGCGAGGAATACAGAAGCCTTTCGCCCGTGATGAAAGAGAGCTATAAAAAGATAGTGAACGAAGATTTGCGGGGGGATATTGCGAAGTTTTCGCCGCGGGCGCTGGTGATCGAAGGGACGGAGGACACCGTTACCACGGCGGCGGAAGCGGAGGAGTACGCGGCGATTCTGCCGCGGGGCGGATTGAAATATATCAAGGGCGGGCATTTTGCCTTTGCCGAAAACGCGGCGGATTTTACGTTGGCTGCGGAGGAGTTTTTCGGATGAGTGAGCTTTTGAGTAGAATAGCGGTAACGCTTTTGGCTACGGCGCTGTATTTCGCGGCGGGCATACGTATGCTGGGCGCGATGCAGCAGTGCGGCTATAAAAACGCGCGCTTCCGCGCCTGGCTGAAACGGCGGGAGAATTTGTGGTACAACCGTTTGTGCCTGCTGTTTTTAATGCTGACGTTGACGTGCGCGCTGTTTTCGCTGTGTTTTTCGTTTCTCGGCGCGGGCATGGCTAAAACGATTTCTTTGGTGCCGTTTACGTTTTTTTTGTTGCTGTTCTGCCTGACGGAATCGAAATCGCCCATGAAAGTGCCGTTCGTGCCCACGGGGCGCGCCAAGCGGCTGGCGGCGTTGCACGCGTTTGTGCTTGCCGTGGCGGTATATGCGATCGTCGCCGTGTTTTCGGCGGCGATTCTGACGGGCGGAGTCCTGCTTGCGTTGCCGATTGCGGCGCAAAGCCGGGAAAGCCTGCCTTTCCTCGACGCGTTGTTTACATCCGCTTCCGCCGTGTGCGTTACGGGGCTGGTGGTGCGCGATACCGCCACTTATTTTTCTCTGTTCGGGAAACTGACGATTATCACGCTGATACAAATCGGCGGCGTGGGAGTGGTAACGCTTGCCGTTACGTTTGCCGTGGCGACGGGGAGAAAATTGCGACTTTCCGGGCAGAATACCATGCTGGAATCGGTATCTGCCGAAGAAAACAGCGGCGCGTGGAGATACGCGCGGTTTATTTTATTGTTTTCGCTTGCCGCGGAAGCGATCGGCGCGCTGTTTTTAATGCCAGCGTTCTGTTCGCGTTTCGGCGCAAGGGGAATCGGCTATGCGTTCTTCCATTCGATATCGGCGTATTGCAACGCGGGGTTCGATCTGATGGGCGCGGAAACGGGGCAATTTTCGTCTTTGACGGGGTTTGTCGGTTCGCCGCTTGTCAATTTTACGATTTGCGGGTTGATTCTTAGCGGCGGGCTCGGTTTTTCAGTGTGGGGAGACGTCGGCAGAAATAAATTCCGCTTAAAACGCTATTCGATGCAGAGCAAAGCCGTGCTGGTTTCCGGCGCGATACTGGTGCTTGTGCCCGCCGTATATTTCTATTTCGCGGAGTTTTCCTCGGCGGCGTGGAAGGCGGAACTTTCGGGCGAAGAGCGCGTGCTGGCTTCGTTTTTTTCGGCGGTTACGCCGCGCACGGCGGGATTCAATACGGTGGATTATTCGGCAATGAGCGAGGCTTCGCTGACGACGACGATTGCGCTGATGCTGATAGGCGGCGCATCCGGTTCGACGGCGGGCGGTATGAAACTGACGACGCTTGCCGTGCTGTTCTGCGCGGCGGTAGCCGCGGTGAGAAAACGGAAAGAAGTGCGGTGCTTCGGCAGAAGAATAGGGAGCAATACGGTGAAGGACGCGGCGACGATTGCGTTTTTATACGTTTCTCTGTTTGTAGCGGGGAGCATCGCGATAGCGACGATTGAAAAGCTGCCGATGCTGCCGTGCATGTTTGAAACGGCTTCGGCGATTGCCACCGTGGGACTGACGACGGGGATTACGGCGGGGTTATCCGCCGCGTCGCACGTCATTCTGATAATACTGATGTATTTCGGGCGCGTCGGAGGGCTGACGTTATTTACGGCGGTGGCGGGCAGCGTACATTCCGACGACGGAAGATTGCCCCTCGGCACGATTGCCGTGGGCTGAAAGAAAGCGTAAGGCGAAAGGAGTATTCCGATGAAAAATATATTGTTGATAGGTCTTGGAAGGTTCGGTTTGAACGCGGCGAAAAAGCTGCGGGAACTTGACCACGAAGTGCTTGCCGTGGACGAGAACGAGGAGCGCGTGAACGACGCGATGCCGTACGTTACGGAGGCGAGAATCGGCGATTGCACGCGCGCCGAATTTCTGAAGTCTTTGGACGTGCCGCGTTTCGATCTTTGTATCGTGGCGATCGGCGACGATTTTCAGTCGTCGCTTGAAATCACGTCGCTGTTGAAAGATTTCGGGGCGAAAAAAGTGGTTTCCAGAGCGTGCAACGACGTACAGGGGAAATTTCTGCTGCGGAACGGCGCGGATAACATCGTGTACCCGGAACGGCAGCTTGCGCACTGGACGGCGATACGCTATGCTTCGGATAATCTGAGCGATTATATCGAACTCGGCGACGATTCGGGAATTTTCGAAGTAACGCCGCCCGCCGCCTGGACGGGTAAAACCGTGGGGGACATCGATATCAGAAAGCGGTTCGGCGTGAATATTCTGGCGATTAAAAAAGACGGAAAAATGTCTTTGGCGGTGAACTGCAATTCGGTGATCGAAGAGGGGATTCATCTTCTTGTGCTGGGCGCGTTTAAAGACGTACGGAAGTGCTTTAAACTGTAAATAAAACGGCTGTTTCGCCGTAAAAATACAAATTTTTGAAAGATAATTCGTTGCCCGGCGCCGCGACGCGGTGTATCATATCTTGTATGGGATATGTGTTTTTACTGATTGCAAGCTTTGCGGGCATTACGAAAATGGCGGCGATGAAAGGCTGCGGAAAAGTATGCCCCGGCGCGTATAATTCCGTGCGGATCAACGCTTTCCGTTCGCTGCTTTGTATCGGTGGCGGCGGTAATGATTTACGTGTATTCGTTTTTTGCCACGCTTGCGGCTGACGAGCTTATGAAAAATGATTTTAAAATGAAAAAACGGAGCGAAAAGCTCCGTTTTTTTGCGGTGTATTTGCGATCTATCCGGGCGGCATCGGGCTGCGTCATCCGGCGGCAAAAAGATTGCCGCTTTTGAATTTCGGAATCAGTCCGTATCGAATAATTCGTTGGGCGTGATATCTAATTTTTTGCAAAGAAAAATAATTTTTTCGTAATCAAGCTGAATTTTACCCGTTTCGTAGTCGCTGTATTCGGGTTGTTTCTTGCCGAGTTCGGCTGCTAGTTCTTTCTGCGATATGCCCTTTATTTTGCGCGCTTCCCGCAAGTTTGCGCCGATTTTCTTTGCGATTTCGTTTTTCATGAAGGATACTCTTATTATTTTTTTATACCAAAGGATGCTCGGCGCGGATGACGGCGTAGCAATCGGGGCGAAGTTCGTGAATTTTTGCGGCGACGGCGCGTTCCGCGTCCGCAAGCACCCACTTGCTTTCAATCGGCACCGATAAATCGAAAATCAGATTTTTCCGATCTTTGCCGTACGTCATCCGGAAATCGTGCATCGTGAACGTTTCGTCCGTCTGCGCAACTACGTTGCGGACGAAATCGCGCATGTCGTTGACGATCTCGTCGTGAATGACGATGGGATCCATATGTACGGTTACGAGACAGCCGAATTTTTCGTGAATATCTTCTTCGAGGCGGTCGATTACCTCGTGCGCGAGATTGATATCGTCGTCCGCCGGGACTTCCGCATGGAACGAAACCACCAGCTTACCGGGACCGTAATCGTGCACGATGACGTCGTGAATGCCCAGTATTTCCGGGTAATTTCCGACGAATTGATAGATGTTGTTTACAAATTCTTTCGAAGGGGGCGCGCCCACCAGCAAATCTACCGTCTCCTTGGTGGCTTTGACGCCCGAAAAAAGGATAAACGCCGCCACTAAAAGCCCCGCGACGCCGTCGATTTTCCAGCCGAAATATCTGCCGCAGAGGGCGGAAAGAAGTACGACGAACGTTGCCACGACGTCCGAAATGCTGTCGGTTGCCGCGCCTTTCAGGGCGACGGAATTGATTTTTTTGCCGACTTTTTTATAGAATACGTACAGCCACGATTTCGCGAGCAGCGAAAAGCACAAAAAAGCCACCGTCAGCGCGGAAATCGAGGGAAGTTCGGGGTGAATGATGCTTGTTACGGAGGACTTTAAAAGCTCCGCGCCCACGAGGATAACCAGCATATCCACAATCAGTCCCGCTACGTATTCCATGCGGCCGTGTCCGAGCGGGTGTTCTTTATCGCCCGCTTTTGCCGCCATTTTAAAGCCGACGAGCGCTACCAGCGACGAAACCGCGTCGGAAGCGTTGTTGAAAGCGTCGGAAACGACGGCGACGGAGGCGGCCAGAATGCCCGCCGTTAATTTGGCGGCAAACAGAAGCGCGTTGATAAAAATGCCCGTACCCGTGGCGAAAGAAGCGCATTTTTCGCGGTTGATTTTTTCGTATTCGCCTTTCCCGCGCACGCAGCCGAACAGGCGTAAAAGCGCGGAAATCATCTTGCTTCCCCGTCGCCGTGCGGGGCGGAAGCGTCGCTTGCCGATTTTTTGGCTTCGCGCGCTTTTTTGGCGCTTTCGGCTTTATTTACGCAGAATTTCGTGAGCTGCACGGCAAGGATAATCAAGCCGATAACGATAAAGATTGCCAGCAAGCCCTGCCACATGATTTTCAGCGAGGCTTTCAGCGTGTCGGGATTCATAGGGGTTAAACCGCTTGCGAGAAGCGAAAAAATATTCATAATCAGTTTCTCCTTTTTATCGCCTTACAGCAGGGGCAGCACAAGATTGATGATCAGTCCGCCCACGATTGCCGAGGCGATCTGCCCCGAAACGTTTGCGCCGACGGCGTGCATTAAAAGGTGGTTGGTGGAATCTTCTTTGATGCCCATTTTTTCCACCACGCGCGCCGCCATGGGGAAAGCGGAAATGCCCGCGGCGCCGATCATCGGGTTAATTTTTTCCTTGCTGAAAAGATTCATGATTTTTGCGCACATTACGCCGCCGATGGTATCGAAAACAAACGCGAACAATCCGAGCGCCATAATCATTAAGGTTTCCCACGTGATGAACTGCGCCGCCTGCATCTGGAAAGCGATGGTAATGCCGAGAAGCAGCGTGATTAAGTTGGAAAGCGTGTTCTGCGCGGTATCGGAAAGGGTGTTGAGCGCGCCGCATTCCCGGATTAAGTTGCCGAACATCAGCATGCCCACAAGCGAAAGGGACGCGGGGGCAATCAAGCCGGAAATAATGGTAACAAGCACGGGAAAAAGAATTCTGGTGAGCTTGCTTACCTGCGAGGCGCGATATTTCATTTTAATGCGGCGTTCTTTTTTTGTGGTGCATATTTTTACCACGGCGGGCTGAACGATGGGCACAAGCGCCATGTACGAATACGCTACCACCATAATGGGCCCTACGTATTTCGAGGCGAGTTTCAGCGCGACGAGAATGGACGTGGGACCGTCCGCCGCGCCGATGATGGCGATGGCAGCCGCGTCGTTTAACGGGAAACCGATTAACGAGGCAAGAATCAGCGTAACGAAGATGCCGAATTGCGCCGCGCCGCCTAAAATAAAGAGTTTGGGGTTGGAAAGCAGCGGTCCGAAATCGATCATGGCGCCGATGCCGATAAAGAGGAGCAGTGGCATCGCTTCGCTTGCCTGTATGCCGACTTTGAACAGCGAGGCGATGATGCCGTCTTCGGCGATGACTGCCGAGCCCGGAATATTCACGAGGATTGCGCCGAAGCCCATGGGCAGAAGAAGTGCGGGTTCGATGTCTTTTTTGATGGCGAGAAAAATCAGCACGCCGCCGATGATCCACATCGCCACCTGCGGCAGCGTTACCTGCCTGATAGTTTCGATTAAAAAGTCCATAAAAACCTCCGTTTTCATGTTTGATTTTTTATTATTGACGAATTTTGGAAATTTTAAGAGGGGGGCTTATTTGCGTTCGCCCGAAATGTTTTCATCGGAAAACAAGCGAAGCCCCTCTTGATTGACGATTCGGGATAAAAATTTTTGAATCGTAAACGGAGCTGCCCCTCACCACCGCCGCTATCGCGGCAGAGCCTCCCCCCAAGGGGAAGCCTATGAAACAGGCTGACCATTTTTTTCAGACAAGGGGGAGGGCGATATGTAAGAAAAACAAAAAACCGCTCCGAAAACGCGCTGTTTAAAAAGCGCATTTTCGAAACAGTCTTGTCGCTTGGTTCTGACCCGGGCTTTTTTGCTGTTACCGACGTTCCGCCGCGCCGCAAAGATAAGCCGTGTTACCGTTATCAGACGGGAAAGCCCGCGCGCTCTTTCGCGCCGCCGTATGCTTTGCCCCGACTACTCCCTGCCGAAGTATTTTCATTATAAGCTTTTCGTGCGGGTTTGTCAACGATATTCGCGACGAAAAAGAATTTTTAACGCGCTTTTTCTTTGTGCCGATTCATTTCGTTGCGCACCGATATACACGCGTTGCGCACGTGCGCGATATTCTGCAGGGTATACGTCTTTTCTTTTGTGTAGACATACAACGTGCCGAACGAAAACGTGAAAAACAGAGGAATTGTTCTGCTTGCGTTGTTGCCGTAACTTCTTGCGGTGGCGAGGCGCATGCGGCAATCGGCGAGATCGGCGTACGAAATCGCAACAGGCGGTTTTTTATTGCCTCCGAAGTACAGATACACGGCGGCTTCGTCTGCTTCCGCGGCGATTTTTCGCTTGCAAAGCGAGCGGACGGAAAAGAAAAGCATCACGGCGGAGGCAAGGTAAAAGATAATCGTGAACGTGAGCATAAACGCCTTGTCGCGCGTGGCGGAAAGTTGCGTTGTATAGAAAACCGCACCGCCAAGAAGCGACGTGCCGATCACGAAAATAATGATCGGCAGCGTGCGGGAGCGTTTTGCGAGAACTTTTTTATCGACGGCGTTTTCCATTTTGTTTTTTATTCTTCTCCGTTGTTGCTGTTGCGATAATAAAATTGTAGCATTTTCCGATGCGTTTTGCAAGCGTATTCCGGCGCTTTTTGCCGCAAATCGCTACGTTCGTTGTTTTTTGGCATATTTACGGCGGGCAAGGCGCAAAATAGGGGTATGAAAAGAAAAACGTTTTTGCGCGGGGCGGCAACGCTGGGGATTTCCGGCGCGGCGGTGAAATTTTTCGGCGCGCTCTACCGCGTGCCGCTTGTGGCTTTCATCGGGTGTTACGGTCTTGGATTATATCAATCTTCTTACGCGTTTTTTGCGTTTATTTCCACGCTGTGTTCGGCGGGAATCGCTTCCGCGCTTTCGAAACAGGTTGCAGATTCGCGCGCGAGAGCGGTTTCCGCCGCGCCGGTCGTTTCGGATTATCTGCGGCTTTTTGTGCGGGTAGGATTGATCGGCGGCTTGACCGTGGCGGTGTTTCCGCTTGTTTTTCACGCGGCGCGGGGCGAATCGTATACGGCGGGATATTTCTTTCTTGCGCCCGCCGTGCCGATCGTGTGCGTTTCTTCCGTACTGTGCGGCGCGTTTCAGGGCGCGGACGACATGTTTCCCACGGCGGCATCGGAAATTACGGGACAAATCGCGAAAATCGCGCTCGGCCTTTTGTTTTGCGCGGTTTTGAAAGGAAAAGTCGCGAAAGCGGCTACGTTTTTATGCCTTGCCGTTACTCTTTCCGTGCTGATTGAAGATTTTACGTTGATTGTTTTTTGCAAAAAACGGCGGGAAACAGGCGGAATAAACGGCGATTTTTGCGTGATGCCGCATACAGGCGCGAGGTTTTTATGCGGCAGGGTATCCGGCGGAAATACGAGGCAAATACTCGCTTTTACGCTGCCCGTAACGCTTTCGGCGGCGGTGCTGCCTTTGACGGCGTTTGCGGAAAGCATGCTTTTGCCGTCGCTTTTTAAACGGTACGCCGAAAATCCGCTTGCTTTGTACGGATTGTTTGCGGGCGGCGCGGCATGCATTTCGCATCTGCCCGTAACGCTTTGCCGCGGCGTGGGCGCGGCGGCGATTCCCGATTTATCGGCGGAAATCGGAAAAAACGGCGCGGCGGGGTGCGGCGGAAAAATTTCGTACGCCTGCCTTTTAACGCTTGCCGTGGCGGTGCCCGCGGGGGCGCTGATGTATCTGTTCGCTCCGTTGGCGGCGAAACTGCTGTTCCGTTCTCTGGCGGCGGAAGAAAAGGCGATGCTGACGGCGTGCGTGCGGATTTCGGCGGCGGGCGCGGTGTTTTTGTCGCTGGCGCAGACGCTTTCTTCCTGTCTGACGGCGCTCGGAAAACAGCGGGGCGCTGCGGCGTGCTGGGGTGTGGCGTGTCTTTCGCGGATACTTTTCGATCTGGTGTTTGCGGGGGTGCTGAAATTTTCGGCAAAAGGTGCGGCGGCAGCCGAAAGTCTGTGCTATTTCGTTGCATTTTTTCTGATTTTATTGTATAATAGGGCGTGTATGAAAGGCGAAAGAATTATTACGGAGGCGAAAGCATGATTACGGTAATCGGTTTGGGCGTAAAGACGGGCGATCTGACGAAAGAGGGGGAAGAAGCGATTTTAAAAACGGCGGCAACGGGCGGAAAAATTCTTGTACGTACGGCGAAAACGCCGTCGTACGGAAGCGTGAAAGAGCTGAACGTGCCGCACGAAACGCTGGATTTCGTATACGATAAAAGCCGCACGTTCGCCACGCTGAATAAAAATTTGTGCCGTGAGGTGAGAAAGTACGGCGAAAACGTCGCGTACCTTGTGGACGGCGCGGCAAGCGAGGATAATTCGGTGAAGGCGATTCTGCGCGCCGCGGGGAAGAAAAACGTGCGCGTGATAAACGGCGTTTCGAAGATTGCGGAAATCGCCGCCGCGGCACGGTTCGAGGGGTGCTCGTATCAGGCGGTGTCGGCATGCGAAATAGCGGAAACGTTGCGGGAAGAGGGGCTTTCCGCGCCGCTTGTTACATACGATATCGACGGCGAGGATATGGCGGCGGACGTGAAGCAGGCGCTTTCCGGGCGGTTCGGCGAGGAAACGGAAATTCTGTTTATCCGCCTGAACGGCGGAAAAATCGGCGCGCCCGTAGTGAAAAGAATTAAAATTTACGAGCTGGACAGGCAGAAAAACTACGATTGCGGCTGCGCGGCGGCGGTGGAAAAAATAAATCTGCTCGATAAAAAACGGTTTACGATGAACGACGTTTTAACCATTCTGCGTTACTTGCGCGACCCCGTGAACGGGTGCCCGTGGGATAAAGCGCAGACGAGCGAAAGCATCCGCATGAACGTCATCGAAGAGGCGTACGAGCTGCTGGACGCGATTAACTTAAAAGACGACGACAAAATCCGTGAGGAAACGGGCGATATTTTAATGCAGGTTGCGTTTCACGCCACGCTGAAAGAAGAGGCGGGCGCGTTTGATTTTACGGACGTTGCCACGGAGCTGTGCGAAAAACTGATTACGCGGCATACGCACGTGTTCGGGAAGGATAAGGCGCTCGACGCCGACGGCGCGCTGAACGTATGGGATAAAAACAAGATGATCGAAAAGCATCAGGATACGTTTGCCAAGGCCGTGAACGACGTGCCGAAGTGCTTCCCCGCGCTGTTGCAGGCGCAGAAAGTGGCGAAACGCGTGGAACGCGGCGGCTGGGACAAGCCCACGTTCGAAAGCGCGAAAGCGGCGCTGGAAGAGGAACTTGCCGAACTGAAAGCGGAAACGGAGAAGTCCGCGGCGGGGCGCGGCGATAAAGCGAAGACGGCGGAAGAACTGGGCGACGCGCTCTTTTGCATGGCGACGATGGCGCGCGCGGTGGGCGCGGACGCGGAAGAAGCCCTGCTCGATACGGTGATAAAGGTGCAGCGGCGGTATACGGAATACGAAAAACTTGTGCTGGCGGACGGTAAAGACGTGAACGCGCTGACAAAGCCGGAGCGCGACGAGTATTACGAAAGAGCGAAAGAATACGTAAACAGCGACGACGAGGGCAAGGCATAAATGCATTTACATCGGGTACAGATAGGGGGATTTGCAATAAAAAACAACGTATGGCTGGCGCCTTTGGCCGGGTATACGAATTATCCTTTCCGGAAAATCGCGCTGGAAAGCGGGGCGGGGTTTGTGTTTACGGAGATGGTGAGCGCAAAAGGGCTTTGTTACGGCAGCGAGAACACGAAGGAGCTTTTATACACGGCGGAAAACGAGCGCGGCGCCGCGGGCGTGCAGATTTTCGGGAGCGACCCCGCGTTTATGCGCCGCGCGGCGGAAAGCGAAGAACTGGCGCCGTTTGAAATCGTGGATATCAATATGGGTTGCCCCGTGCCGAAAATTTTCAAAAACGGCGAGGGGAGCGCGCTTTTGGAAAATCCGTCGCTGGCGGAAAAAATCGTTGCGGAAACGGCGAAAAGCGGAAAAATCGTAACGGTGAAGTGCCGCATCGGCGTAAACCGCGGAAAAATCGTGGCGGAAGAGTTCTGCAAACGAATGGAAGGCGCGGGGGCGCAGGCGATTACCGTGCACGGCAGAACGCGAGACGAAATGTATTCCGGCGAGCCGGATTATGCGGCGATTGCGGCGGTGAAAAACGCCGTGAAAGTGCCCGTGATTGCAAACGGAGGGATTTTTTCCGTACGGGACGCGGAAACGATGATGGAAAAAACGGGTGCGGACGGCGTG
>ENA-ORTB01000976-ORTB01000976.1-human-gut-metagenome-genome-assembly--contig:-NODE-976-length-34639-cov-23.921842_pt1 | contig 34639 bp, 46 predicted proteins | sample MGYA00241905_ERZ509174 | MGnify/ENA primary metagenome ERZ509174 (study PRJEB26280, sample SAMEA2338851) | human gut metagenome | biome: human gut; feature: human-associated habitat; material: faeces... | reverse complement strand
AGGTATTACTATGGCTTATACAGATAAATTAAGAGTGGTCTATGGTGACTATACATTAGGTGTACATGGTGAAGGCTTTGATTATATTTTCTCTTATGCACAGGGTGGACTGGAATCTATCGTTAAAAATGGATATGAGTGGCTGTATCGTTGCCCAAAGCCTACTTTCTGGAGAGCGTTGACAGATAATGACAGGGGAAGCAAGTTCCATATTAAAAGCGGGAGCTGGCTTTCGGCAGATATGTTTATTGACTGTAAGGAAATACAGGTAATCATGGATGGCAAGGAACAAAAACCATATGCACCTGATAATAACAGCTATGGCGGTGATGTTTATGCTGATGAAATTATTGTAAAATATACATACGAGACCATAACAACTCCGGCGACAACTGTTCTTGTGAGCTATAGCGTTGATGCGTCCGGAAAGATTCGCGTGGATGTACATTATAATGGAGTACAGGGACTCCCTGAATTCCCTGTATTTGGAATGAAATTTATTATGCCAACATTGGCTGACAAATATTTATATAAGGGACTCTCCGGGGAAACATATCCTGACAGAAAAGCAGGTGCACAAGAAGGCGTCTATGAGATCGATGATCTGAGTCTTACACAATATCTTGTTCCGCAGGAATGTGGTATGAGAATGGATACAGAGTGGCTTGAAATTATAAGACATACGGCTCTTGATAACAGCAGGACAGATAGCTCGTCACAGACACTGCGCATTGAAAAGAATGATGAAAAATTTGCATTTTCTTGTCTGCCTTATACCGCATCTGAGATTGAAAACGCTCTTCACCATGAAGAACTGCCACCGGCAAGAAGAACTGTTTTATGCATATATGGCGCAGTAAGAGGTGTTGGAGGTATCGACAGCTGGGGAACTGATGTGGAAGAGGATTATCGTATCAGTGCGGAGACTGATAAGGATTATTCTTTTACAATCTGTTAGTCATTCATTAAAAAGATAAGTATAGTGAAAAAATTGGCATTATAATATTGCTTTTGTCTTTTTATTATGTATTTCTGGCTCTGTATTCAGAAGGAGAACATCCTTTTTGTTTATGGAACAATCTACTGAAGTATAGTGGATTATTGTATCCGACAATGCCTGCAATCTCATTTATAGAGTAGGATGTCGTTTCAAGCAGCACCTGTGCGTTTGTCATCCTTAGTGCTGTGAGAAATTGTACTGGTGTATTACCGGTATATTTCCGAAAGCTCCTGATAAACCAGCTTATGCTCATACCAATTGATGAAGCATATTCCTCCACGTTAATAGCGCGGTTGTAGTTTGTATTGAAATATGTAATTGCTGTATCCATCTGGCTGTCAAGGAATTCATTTCTGATTACATGCTCAGTTGTTATTTTACGGTTAAATATAATCAAAAGGTGTCGTAGCAAAAGCATGAGCATTTCCTCATAATTGTCCTGACATCTTTGAAGCTCTGTAATAATCCTTTTGAAAACCTGTTCATATTCAAGAGACGTTCCAACATTAAAGACTCTTTTATTGTCTGTAAATCCGTATTTTCTTAAAGTGTTTTTTACGTCGCTTCCGGTAAAGTGAAGCCAATATATCTGAGTCTTATCCTTACCATAAAATTCATATTTTTGAAGCTCTTTTGGGCGAAATAACACTATATGTCCTGCTGGAATGATTGTCTCATTTTCAGGATTGTCAAAGTGGAAATGAACAAGACCGGATGATATGTATATAATCTGGTAATCCAGTCTTCCTCTGGGCCTGTATGTAGGCATCTTAGGATGCTGTGACAGGCGATAGGTTCCGCAGCTTCCTACAATCAGAGGGCGGCTTTTATCTTTAAAATCTTTATGTGAATGATTCAAATATCCCGTGTTAATATACATTATACACCTCCGCTTGTATTGTACCATTTTATGCATGTTTTGTCTATTTATATTTATGGACAAAAGGTTGATTTAGAGTGTAATATTTATATAGAGTAGGACAACTATTAAGGAGGTTTTTAAGTATGATAGTTTCACGATTTTATGAGGATTTGAGTGTGCTTCATGATAATCATCAGTATACAAATATCCGTTATCCGTTCCCATTTGAGCCACCTTATTATTTACCTCATGATATACCTTGTGGAGCTTATGTGAATTATTTTGTATATGAAAAAGATGATAATGCTCCTAAAGCCTTTTTGAATTTTGAAGGGGTTGACAGCTGTTATTATGTCTGGCTCAATGGACATTATATCGGATACAGTCAGGTATAATTTGAATATATTGTAGAGTACAAGCCAGTTGTCTAGAAGACGTCTGGCTTGTACTTTATCATAAAAACATCTATTTTAAAAAAGTGTATCATTTTGTGCATATTACAGCCTGTTATGTTTATAGACAAAAATTGCACAAATATATAAAATTGGTATAGCTGTTAAAGATAAAACAAAGTAATTAATTGGAGGGTTCTTATGGAAGAAAAGACGTACTTAAAGTGGTACAACAAAATTGGTTATGGTTCCGGTGATATTGCAGGAAATGTAGTATATGCATTCCTGACGTCCTTTGTTATGGTATATCTTACAGATACTATAGGACTTGCATCAGGAATTGTTGGAACATTAATCGCAGCATCTAAATTATTTGATGGTTTTACAGACATTTTCTTTGGTTCGCTTATTGATAAAACACATACAAAGCTTGGAAAAGCAAGGCCTTGGATGATTTATGGCTATATAGGTTGTGCTTTGACACTTGTAGCAGTTTTTGCAATTCCTACAAGCTGGGGCAGGACTGCTCAGTATGCATGGTTCTTTATAGCATATACATTATTGAATGGTGTATTTTACACAGCAAATAATATTGCCTATTCTGCACTTACTTCGCTGGTAACAAAGAACAGCAAAGAGCGTGTACAGATGGGCTCTTACCGTTTTATTTTTGCCTTTTCAACAAGTCTTATAATTCAGTCTATAACAGTTGCATTTGTTGATATATGCGGTGGAGGTGCTGCTGCATGGAGATTTGTAGCTATTATTTATGCAGTGATAGGTCTTGTAGTAAATACAATTTCAGGATTGTCGGTTAAGGAGCTTCCGGAAGAGGAGCTTAACTCCGGAATAGAGAACGATGAAGAAAAGAAGTATGGTCTTGTTCAGGCATTTAAGCTTCTTGCTAAGAATAAGTACTATATGATGATTTGTGGAACTTATATTTTGCAGCAGTTATACAGTGCTATGATTGGTGCAGGTATTTATTATTGTACATGGGTTCTTAAGAATAAAAATCTGTTTGGTGTATTTGCGTGGGCTGTAAATATTCCTCTTATAATAGCACTTATTTTCACACCAACTCTTGTTGGAAAGTGGAAAGGAATGTATAAGCTTAATAAACGTGGATATATTCTGGCTACGATAGCAAGAGCACTTGTGATTGTAGCAGGATACATGGGAAGCGTTCCACTGATGATGCTGTTTACTGCAGTTGCAGCATTAGGACAGGGACCTTGGCAGGGAGACATGAATGCAGTAATTGCCGAGTGCTCTGAGTATACTTACCTGACTCAGGGAAAGAGAGTAGATGGAACTATGTATTCATGCACATCACTTGGAATCAAAATTGGTGGTGGAATTGGAACAGCTATTGTAGGATGGCTGCTTGAAATCAGTGGTTATGTAGGTACAAATGCGACTCAGCCAGCATCTGCAATTACTATGCTTCAGGTAATGTATTTATGGTTACCATTTGTATTTGAGATTCTTATTACAATTCTTCTTTCAAAGATGAATGTAGAAGCTGCAAATGAAAAGCTTAGAAGAGAAAAAGGAATTGAGTAATTATTATATAATATGGGAGAGATGATCTGAGTGCATTTAACATATGAAAATACAAATGAAGAGATTATTGCAGTAAAGAGGAAACCACGGCACCAGCCACCACATCTGCATAATGCAATGGAAATTGTATGCGTTACGAAAGGAACATTAGAGCTTGGTGTAGGACAGGAGCTGTATCACATGGAAACAGGTGATATAGGAGTAGTATTTCCTGATGTTATTCATCATTATCAGGTGTTTTCATCAGAAGTCAATGAGGCGGTTTTTATTAATGCTCCACAAATGATTTTTGGTAGATTTGAAAATGTACTGAGGAATAATGCTCCACAATATCCTGTTGTAAAAAGTGATGTTATTCCGGATGAAGTGTACAGAGCAGTGGAATCCATAATAGATACCGGGCAGAATGATATATGGGTTGTTCAGGCTTATTTGCAGATTATACTGGCAAGATGTATTCCGATGATGAAATTAGTGGAAAAGAGCAAAATTGGCAGCGATGATATAATATACCGTACCGTATCATATATTTCTGCCAATTTTAATAAGAGTATATCGCTTGATGGAATGGCACATGACCTTGGCGTGAGCAAATTTTCATTATCCAGATTGTTTTCAAAGACATTTCACAGCAGTTTTAATCAATATGTGAATGAAGCGCGTCTGGGTTATGCCTGTCAGAGAATCGAAACTACAGATGATACCCTGACAGAAATTTCGATGGACAGTGGTTTTGGAAGTCTTAGAACTTTTAATCGTGTTTTTAAAGAAAAATATAGATTGACACCAAGCGAGTATAGAAATAAATTACAAAAATGATAGAACATTCCATTATTGAAGTTAAATTATTCATAAATCGTATTATTTCAAGTAAAGTAATTTCAAATTGCGGATTTGCAAGGTCAAGTTGGTAGATGTTATGAATGAAAAAATGTATTATAATAATACATAAATATAGAGGAAGCAGGAGATTATTGCAAAAGCTGATGCTATTAAGGCAGAGTTAAAGGCATCTACTTGCATGAGTTGGAAACCAAAGGTAAGTTTGACAAAAACGATAAGCTTTCATTCGTCAGTGATGACATGCTGATATTAGGATGCGATATTGGCAGCGAGACACATTATGTGAGGGCAATTGATACCAGAGGAAGAGAGCTCAGTAAGTCCGCTTTTTGCTTTAGTAATACGGCAGAGGGCTTTGAAAGCATGTTAGACTGGAGCACTAAGCTTGCAGCTGCAAATGATAAGAAACAGATATGGCATGAGGCGAAGCTTCGTGGACGAGGCTATGCCAATGCATCATCTATTTTGGAATACGCAAGGAAAAGCGTAGGAATCAAGGATGGAGCGGATGCCGGCAGACAGGCTGTTAAGTGGTTCGTCAGCCGGATTATCGAGCTTGATGAGCAGCTTTCAGATATAGAAAACCAGTTAAACCAAAGATGCAATGAGATTCCATATGCAAAGAACATTCTGGCAATATCAGGAATCGGTGAAAACATCCTGTCTGGGATACTTGCAGAGATGGGGGACATATCAAGATTTGACAATGTAAAGGAAATCCAAAAGTTAAGCAGATTAGCATTGGTAGCCTGCAGTTCGGGCAAGCATACCGGAGAGACCAAAATCAGTCACAGAGGACGCAAAAGACTCAGAATATGATCCGAAGAAACTGTTGGGAGACATTGTAAGACAAAATCAGGCAATACCACAGGCAGCATAAGTACTACTTAAGATAGCATTACGATTCTTATGAAGCATGGGTACTCGGCTATACGATCGAAAACCGTTCGGTGCATTTTCCGTTTCAGACATCCTGTCTTCTCATAGAGAAATTTGGTGCATTGATCGAGGAACATCATGGGGATGGAATCCCAATGAATACGGAGAGCCCGAAGAAGTCACAAAAGAAGGAAGACTCCTGGTGGATCAAGCAGCATAAGAGAATGAAGGAACTGATGAAGGCGCAGCGGGAGGCAGCACGAAAAAAGGCACAGATGCAGGAAAGTGTCGCAAATGTGTATGATACGAATATCCGTACATTCAGTAAGAGTATAACAGGAGGGAAAACATGGCAGTAAAAGTTGGAAACAGTTGGGTGTCGGAAGCAGCACTAAGTTATGCAAAAGTGAAAGCGGCAGGAACGATCATCAATGCGGATGGCAGTGTGAGCGGCTGGGCGATCACGGAAGACGATAACGGGGATGAGTCGCGCGAAAAAACGAAGCTGGACAAGGACAAGAGAGATACGTGGGAGAAAAAAATCTTAGAGATGCATAAGCAAAAACGCATCAAAGAGAAGAAAGAAGCCCAAAAGCGTCTCGAAAAGAAAAGTATTGACTTGGACCCTACCTTAAGTTGTAATATAAACGTAACAGCTTAAAGCAGGGAGGCAATATGAAACAGACCGTAATTTTAAAGAATAAGTTATTTTTGTATCTGACGGAGTTTTTTGCGGGAATGTCCGTTATGGCGGTAGAGTTGGGAGCGAGCCGTCTGTTGGCACCGTATTTCAGTTCGTCGCAGATCGTCTGGACGATCATTATCGGAACCATCATGATCGCGATGGCGCTCGGCAATATTTACGGAGGAAGAAGTGCGGACAAGTCGCCGAATCCGGACCGCCTGTACACGAGAATCCTGATCGCTGCGATCTGGATCGCTCTGATCCCGGTGGTGGGCAAATATATCGTGCTCGGAATCTCGGCACTTTTGATTTTTACGGTGAGCAATAATTTTTTGATCATTGCAGCGTTTGCAGCATGTATGGTCATCTTTGTATTTCCTCTTTTCTTACTGGGAACCGTGACACCGTCGCTTGTAAAATATGCGGTGGACAGTCTGGATGATAACGGTAAGACAGTCGGTACACTCGGGGCATTCAACACGATCGGAAGTATCATCGGTACGTTTGTGCCGACCTTCGTGACGATTCCGGCGGTCGGAACGTCTATCACGTTTCTGATCTTCTCGGGAATTCTACTGGTTCTGGCAATCGTGTATTTTGTCAATGTCCGCGCAGGCAAAAAGAAAGTGATCGTATCGGTGGTAATCTTTGCGCTGTGTTGCGGTCTTGGTTACTCGGATTCGTTTGCATTCTGGGAGAAGGATCTCACCTATGAGGGTGAATCGGTCTACAATTATCTGCAGGTATCGGAAGATGACACGTCGGTAAGACTGTCGACCAACGTGCTTTTTGGTGTGCAGTCGGTCTATATGAAGCAGGACAGGCTGACAGGCATGTATTATGATTACGCGATGGCGGCACCGCTCATGCTGGCGGATAAGAAGCCATCGGATATGGATGTGCTGATCCTTGGAATGGGAACGGGAACGTATGCGACACAGTGCCGGAAGTATCTCGGGGATATGAACGTGGAAGGTGTGGAGATCGATGAGAAGATCACGCAGCTTTCGCGCAAGTATTTCTCACTCTCCGAGGATGTGCCGGTCACGACCTATGACGGCAGAGCTTATCTGAATGCGATGGATAAGAAATACGATGTGATCATGGTGGATGCCTATCAGGATATCACGATTCCTTTCCAGATGTCATCCGTTGAATTTTTTACACTGGTTAAGGATCATCTGAACGAGGACGGCGTGATGGTCGTAAATATGAACATGCGCGGCAGCGGAGATGGCAACATCAATCAGTATCTCTCCGATACGATCGGTCAGGTGTTTGACGCGGAGTATACGGTTGATGTGGCGAATACGACGAACCGCGAGCTTTTTGCATCGAACAATCCGTCGATCATGGAGAATCTGCAGGCAAATACAAAGCAGATCACAAATGCTGATTTAAGAAACATGATGGAGACGGTATACGCGGATAGCACTCCATATGGAAAAGGCGATTATATTTTGACGGATGATAAAGCTCCGGTGGAACTTCTCGGCATGCAGGTGATCGATCAGCTGATCGAGGAGGAAGTTGCCTATTATAAGGGAATCTACGAGCGTGACGGAATCCAGGGAGTGTTAAATTCATTGTAGGAGGAAACGGACATGATGTATAATCCGCAGTTGGATACGTTTTTGTGCGTTGTTGAGGCGGGAAGTTTCAGCAAGGCAGCGGAACAGTTGTATATATCGGCTCCGGCGGTCATCAAACAGATCAATTCGCTTGAGGCAAGTCTTGGTATGAAGCTTTTTGACAGGACGTACAGAGGGCTTGTGGTAACGGAAGCCGGACAGTCGATCTACAATGACGCAAAATATATCATCGGGTATTGCAAGGAGTCGGTGCAGCGGGCGAAAGCGGCAATGCAGGTATCGGACGATGTGATCCGCGTCGGAATCTCGCCGATGACGCCGCCACAGGTATTTGTGGATCTGTGGCCACAGATCCAGAATCTATATCCGGATATGAAATTTAAGCTGATCACATTTGAAAATACCTTGGAGAATGCAAGAGAGATATTGGCAAATCTGGGGCAGAATATCGATGTTGTAGCCGGGATATTTGATGAAACAATGTTAAAACTCAGAGGATGCGACGGCACCGAGATCTCAAGAGAACCGTTTTGTGTAGCGGTATCGATTCATCATAGGCTGGCGGAAAAGAAAAAGATTACATTGGATGATCTGGCGGGAGAAAATTTCATGCTCATGCAAAGAGGCTGGAGTTATTACGGAGATCGGTTAAGAGATGATATGATTAGGAATCATCCGGAAATCAACATCGTAGATTTTGATCTGTATAATGTGGAAGTGTTTAACCGGTGTGAGAATGAGAATGAGGTTCTTCTTGCGTTCAAAAGCTGGGAAAGTGTTCATCCGTTGATCAAAATTATTCCGGTGGAATGGGATTACGCCATGCCGTTTGGAATACTTCACTCGAAAACCCCGTCGGATAAGGTCAAGCGATTGATAAAGGCTATCCGGCAGATCAAATAAGGATGTGTGTATAAGCGCAAACCTAAAGGTTTATACTGCATAACAAAACGGGACTTCTTATCAGGTCTCGTTTTCTTTATAATAAGGACAGATAAAATGAAATGGGCTGATGTTTCAAGAAGGAGGAATTGCAAATGGAATACGTTACATTGAACAATGGAGTTAAGATGCCGATCCTCGGATACGGCGTATATCAGGTTACAAAGGAAGAATGTGAAAGATGCGTACTCGATGCGCTTAAAGTTGGATACCGTGCAATCGATACGGCGCAGAGTTATTTTAATGAGGAAGAAGTCGGAAATGCGATTGTAAAATCCGGTGTCCCGAGAGAGAAAATCTTCCTGACAACCAAAGTATGGATCGAGCATTACGGATATGAAGAGGCAAAAAAATCGGTTGAGGAGTCTATGCGCAAGCTGCAGACCAACTACCTGGATCTGGTACTTCTGCACCAGCCATTCGGGGATGCATACGGAGCCTATCATGCACTTGAAGATCTGTATGAGGAGGGTAAGATCCGCGCAATCGGAATCTCCAACTTCTATGTAGACAGAATGATCGACTTCGCATCATTTAACCGTATTAAGCCGATGATCAATCAGGTGGAGACACACATCTTCAATCAGCAGAAAGAGATGAAGGAGTGGGCTGACAAGTACGATATCCAGTTGGAAGCATGGGCTCCGTTCGGTGAGGGAAGAGGAGGCACATTCGACAATCCGGTTATTGCGAAGATCGCAGAGAAATACGGAAAAACGCCTGCTCAGGTTATGCTTCGCTGGCATATCCAAAGAGGTGTTGTTGTGATTCCGAAATCCACACATATTGAGAGAATGCAGGAGAACTTCAACGTATTCGACTTTACGCTTACCAATGAGGATATGAAGACGATCGCTGAACTGGATAAGGCAGAGAGCGCATTTTTCTCACATCAGGACCCGAAGATGGTGGAGTGGTTTGTACAGATGGTTGAGGAGAGAAAGAACAATCACGACAGCGCAAAAGAAAAGAAGAACTGGTAAAAAGGAGATGTTATGAAAGTATTATTAGTAAACGGAAGTCCGCATAAAGAGGGCTGTACTTATACCGCATTATGCGAAGTGTCAAAAGCACTCAATGAGAACGGAGTGGATACAGATATCTTCTGGATCGGCAACAAGCCGCTTTCCGGATGTATCGCATGCTTTAAGTGTAGGGAAAAGGGAAAGTGTGTGTTCAATGACACGGTCAATGAATTTCTTGCGATTGCCGGGGATTACGATGGATTCGTGTTTGGTACGCCGGTTCATTGGGGTGGTGCGAGCGGTGCAATCACTTCATTTCTGGATCGTGTATTTTATGCGGATCTCAACAGCGGCGGAATGCGTTTCCGCTTAAAACCGGCGGCCGTGGTGACATCGGCAAGACGTTCCGGCACCACTGCAACCTGGGATCAGGTGAATAAATATTTCGGACTTATGGAGATGCCGATCGTGACATCCCGTTACTGGAACATGGTACATGGAACCAATCCTGAGGAAGTGAAGCAGGATCTGGAGGGGATGCAGGTTATGCGTGTCCTTGGCAACAACATGGCGTTTCTGATCAACTGCAAAAATGTTGCACTGAAGATGGGACTTGAGATGCCAAAGGCTCCGGACTTTGTATTCACGAACTTTATTCACTGATTTTAATGACAGCGATAACCTTTGCGTTTATACTGCATAACAAAGTGAGACTTCTTGTGAGGTCTCATTTTTGTTATCTTTGTACCGAAGGCAGGAATATAAAAAAGGATGAATTTATGAAAAAAAGCAGAATCCAAGGTGACGGATGTTATGGAAGATATAGCGTTTCAAGGGTATGGAAGATGGATCTTTCCCGTTGATATCGATCTTGATCGCAGTCTGAAACTCAAAGATGTGAGTTCGATTCTCCCGTGGTATAGCGAAGTAAGTGTTTCAAAAACCGTTGAAATCGTAAATTATATGAAGGATCAGGCCGATTCCGGAGCGCAGATATTCTACGATATCTATAGTGAAGAAGAAAAGGAGGCTGATCCGGACAAGAGGGATACCGGATTGTTTTTCTTCCGCGGGCAGGAGGGTGCAAAGACTGCGATCACCAATGCCGAAATCGAAGTGTTTCGGGGGCTTTCCCATGGATTCGGTCTTGGTGAAGGTACGGTTGCGGAAGGCTGGATCGATCATGCAGTTGCATTTTGGAAAGAAAATATGAGGTAGTGCAAATGAACCGAAAATTGATAGTAAAGATTGGAATTGATCTGTGCATGACGGTAAGTCTTCTTTTGCTTATGCCGTACAGCTTACTCGGCGAGACGGCGCATGAATGGATCGGCATGGCGATGTTTTTGCTTTTTATTGTACATCATGTGTTGAATCGAAGATGGCTTGCGTCTATGACAAGGGGCCGATATACACCGCTTCGGGTGGTGCAGACCATACTGGTCCTTGTGATGCTGGTCTTAATGATCGGATCGATGGTAAGCGGAATCCTGCTGTCAAATCATATTTTCCCATCGGTCAGAATTGCGGGAATATCGGAACAGACGGTTCTTGTACATATTCTCTGTGCATATTGGGGATTTGTTGTAATGTCGATGCATTTGGGGATTCACTGGAATATGGTGGTTGTCATGTGCGGCAGACTATTTGCGCATCCTTCGAAATTGAGAGCATGGATCGCAAGGATTGTGGCAGCGGTGACTGCCGGATACGGCTTATATGCGTTTGGTAAACGACAGTTTTCGGAATATCTTTTTATGAAAATGCATTTTGCGTTTTATGATTTTTCAGAACCGGTTTTCTTTTTTATAGGGGATTATGTAGCGGTTATGGTGATGATCGCGTTTACTTCGTACTATATCGGTAAGTTTTTACGAAAGGCAGGGAAATGAGTATGAAAAGAAAGCGTAAGTTGTGGATCAGTGTTCTGGTGGTAGTTCTGTGCGGCATTTTTCTGACGTCCTATGGTGTGTCTGTGAATGCAAAGCAGAATTCGACCGCAAAGAAGAACATTACAGAGAATAAAAGAACATCAAAAAAGTCCACGGTAAAAAAGAAGAAAACCAAGAAGAAATCGAAAAAAGTGCCGGCAGCGACGCTGATCACGGCGGGAACAGAGTATTATAAGGATTTTCTTGTGGATAATGTATATCATTCCAAGGAAAACGGGGATATCCATTATAATGTGTATTTCCCGAAGTCATATGACGGTATGAAGAAATATGCGCTCTATATTACACTTCCGGGATATCAGGGACTGTATTTTCAAGGCGTAGCGGAAAACATTAAGACGGAAGATTTTGGTTTTGAGGCACAAAACTACAATTCGAAGATGATCATTGTTGCACCGCAGTTGAATGACTGGGGAGAGACCTCAGCCGATCAGACCATTGATCTGACGGAATATTTTCTGAGTCATTATAACATTGATAAAAAGAAAGTATATATCAATGGATATTCCGGCGGCGGAGAAACGCTTTCACAGGTTTTGGGAAAGAAACCGGAATTGTATGCCGCGGCATTGATGTGCAGTTCCCAGTGGGACGGCGCATATCAGCCGGTTGTGGATGCAAAAACACCGGTCTACTTTGTCATAGGAGAAAGCGACGAGTATTATGGTTCAACGCCGTTTAAGAATGCTTACAAAAAGTTGTACGGCATGTATGAAAAAGCGGGGCTTTCTACAAAGCAGATCAATAAACTGCTTGTGCTTGATGTCAAGGGTGCGGATTATTTTGCGGGAAGTCCTGTTACCTATCAGCACGGAGGCGGATATCTGTTCTGTCGGGACAAAGCAATCATGGGATGGCTGTTTAACCATTGATCGGCTTACGGTTTAGTTATAACCAATGGGTTAAAACTGATGAACTAATGTAGACTTCTAATCAGAATTTTGTTTTTTTATAATATCTGTGTAATCAGAAAGCAGGAAGGAGAAAAAATATGAAATCAAAAAAATTACTTTCAATTATTTTAGCAGGTGTGACAGCAATTGGTCTGATGAGCGGATGCGGAAGCACAAATCAGAATTCTTCATCATCGAACAATGATAACAAAAATGCGAATAATACAGCAGAGTCCGATTCGAATGTGGCAGATGATACAACGGCTGCGGCTTCGAATGGAAAAACATTGGTTGTATATTATTCCGCAACCGGAAATACAAAGAATGTTGCAGAGACGATCGCTCAGGTGACCGGCGGAGATCTGTTTGAGATTGAGCCGAAGGAGCCTTACACAGATGATGACCTGGACTGGACCAACGATGACAGCCGTGTTTCAAGAGAGCATGAGGATGAAAGCTCAAGAGATGTTGAACTGACATCGACCGAAGTTCCTGACTGGGATTCGTATGATACCGTATATATCGGATATCCGATCTGGTGGGGCATTGCAGCATGGCCGGTAGACAGCTTTGTGAAAGCTAATGATTTTACGGGAAAGACTGTTGTTACTTTCTGTACAGCCGCTTCATCCGGAATCGGACAGAGTGGTGATCTGCTGGAGGAGATGGCAGGAACCGGAAACTGGATCTCCGGTGAGCGATTCCGTTCCGGAGCGACAGAGGATGATATTCGAGCATGGATCGATGGACTTGGATTATAAAATGTATCAGTTTTTCGATAAGAAGAAGGTGGACAAAAAATGCGTAGGAATTGGAAACGAATAACCGGAATCGTGTTAGCGTTTGTTTTGATCATCGGACAGTTTATGACTGGAGTAAACCAGACACAGGCGGCTTCCAAAAGCCCGAAACTGAGTCGCGCAAGTCTGACACTTACGGTCGGACAGAGCAGGAAACTTTCCGTAAGTAATGCAAAGAATGTAAAGTGGACATCTTCAAACAAAAAGGTGGCAACGGTAAACAAAAACGGAACTGTGAAAGCCAAAAAGTCCGGTAAAGCAACGATTACGGCAAAGGTATCCGGGAAGAGTTTAAAATGCAAAGTGACGGTGAAAAAGAAACAGAACAATGCGAACAATCAGACTTCCGGAAGCAGGATTTTAGTTGCATATTTCTCATGGAGCGGAACAAGTGAGCAGATCGCAAAAGATATCATTGCACAGACCGGTGCGGATTCCTATCGCATCGAGCGTGCAACACCGTACAGCAGCGACTATTCAACGGTTGCATACGGCGAGGCAAAGACAGAGGCAGATACAAATGCAAGACCTGCGATCAAGAACGCGCCAAAGTCGATCGCACAGTACGATAAGATCGTTCTCTGCTACCCGATCTGGTGGCATACCGCACCGATGACAGTCGGAACATTCTTAGAGAAGTACGATTTTACCGGTAAAACAATTTATCCGGTATCACAGTCGGCTTCCATGGATCGTTCGCAGTTTGAAGAGTCGGTCACTTTTGTGAAATCCAATGCAAAGAATGCGACGGTAGATGACGGTCTGTTCTCAACCAACAGCAGCAGAATTACAGACTATATCAATCAGAAAGTTCTGGAAAAGTAAAATGAAGCGGTTACAATTAGTGATGATGCTTTTGCTGGTGGGATGCACACTTGCATCCTGCGGCAAAGCAGGGCAGAGTGAACTGGATCGGGGAGTTTCTGCAATTGAAGATGCAATGAATGCAGGAGAGAACGATTCTACGCAAAAGGATACACAGAATATGGATGATTTGAGAGAGGGAACTTCTACGGATACGGTCGCAACACCGGACGATTTTCCGCAGGCGGTATTCAGGCAGGAGAGTTTCTGATGCACTACGACGAGTTGGTAAACGGGACAGCATTGGACAAAAATTATGTCTCGGATGAATTGGATCAGATCCCGGCTCATGCATCTGCAGACGGCATGATCTATTCTTTTTACGGAAGACTCAGTGTTGGAAATATGGACCCGGATTGGCTGGAAGACCTGTTTCAAAAGTAGTAAAATAGCAAAGGAGATCAAGACAATGAGAAAAGATTTTGGAGCAAAACCATTTTTATACCCGCAGCCGGTTATGATCATCGGCACATACGACAAGGACGGAAAGCCAAATGCGATGAATGCAGCCTGGGGAGGCATTGTCGGTGCAAATGAGATCATCATTGATCTGTCCTCACATAAGACAACCGATAACATTATGGAGAACAAGGCATTTACAGTCAGCGTGGCAGATGTGGAGCATCTGGTTGCCTGCGATTACGTCGGAATCGTATCTGCCAATACGGTGGATGACAAGATGGAAAAAGCTGGATTTACGACAACGAAAAGCGCGTTTGTAAATGCACCTGTCATCAATGAACTGCCGCTCACATTGGAGTGTGTTCTCACAAAAGTGATCGATGAAAGCAAATATCTCGGCGAGATCAAAAATGTTTCGGTGGACGAAAAAATCCTCGGCGAGGACGGAGAGATTGATCTTAACAAATTTACACCGATCACCTACGATCCGGTGCATCATGGTTATTATGCACTTGGAGAGCGTTCGGGATCTGCATTTCAGGATGGCGCAAAGTTAAAATAAAGGTCGAAACCTTTGGGTTAAAACTGATTAACAAAGAGAGACTTCTTATGGGAGTCTCTTTTTTCTATACTTGTATTATACAGGTGGAAGTATAAGATTTGCACATGAAACAATGATTTTGTATGAAGGGAAGACTGAAAAATGGAAAAAAGAATTTTAGGAAAAGATCTTGAAGTATCGGCGATAGGTTTGGGATGCATGGGAATGAGCCATGCATACGGAACGGTTTCCACACAGAAAGAGGCAGAACAACTGGTGGTAAAAGCATTGGATTGTGGCTGTACATTTTTCGATACGGCTGAGATATACGGTACGGCAGATGATCCGCATCATAACGAAAAACTGCTCGGCGAGGTATTAAAGCCATACAGAAATAAAATTATGCTGGCATCCAAGTGCGGTATTCGTTTTGATGAGACAGCAACGACCGTAAATAAACCATTGATCCCGGACGGAAGACCGGAGACGATCAAAGCATCCATAGATGGTTCTTTACAGAGGCTGAAGACGGATCATCTGGACTTATATTATATTCACCGTATCGATCCGACCGTGCCGATCGAAGAGACTGCGGGCGCCATGAAAGAACTGATCGAGCAGGGAAAAATTACGCATTGGGGACTTTCCGAGGCAAATGAAGAGACGATTCGCCGTGCACATAAGGTATGTCCGATCACTGCAATTCAGAACCGGTATTCCATGATGTACAGAGACTACGAAAAATTATTCCCTGTACTGGAAGAATTGGAAATTGGATTTGTCGCTTTTTCTCCGCTTGCGAATGGACTGTTGACAACGGAGTATCATTCTCATGTGGAATTTGAAAAGCCGGGAGACTACCGAAGTGCAATGCCACAGTTTACGGAAGAGGGACTAAAAGAAAATGAAAAGTTCATGCTCTGGATAAAACAGCTTGCAGAGGATAAGAATGCTACTCCGGCACAGATCTCACTTGCATGGATGAGTGCAAAGAAGCCATATATCGTGCCGATTCCGGGAACCAGAAAGGTGCAGAGACTGGAAGAGAATATGAAGGCATCTGAGATTATCCTTTCGAAAGAGGAAGTGAAGGAAATTGACGAAATGCTGGATCAAATGCCGATGTCACAGGTGTTTGGCGGATCAAAAATAAAGAAGTAGGAGGTTATTGGATGAAAGTCAAAAATAAAGTGGTTATACGGGTAGTTGCAGTTATATTGCTTTTATTTGTCTTGTGTTATATCTATCTGTTTACCGGTGCAAAAATAAAAAATGCAGGCAGCGAAACCAGATAATCTGGATCAGTATGACATAATTTATATTGGATATCCGATCTGGTGGTTTAATGCACCGATGGCGGTAGGAAGTTTCCTGGAGAGTTATGATCTGTCGGGAAAGACAGTAGTCCCATTTTGTACCAGTCAGGACAATGATATCAGTGTCAGTATGGATTACATACAGAAAGCCGCAAAAGGTGCAACGGTTCTGGATGGTTACCGTATACATGGCGCGGATCTGGATGATGTAAGAGAGTGGTTGAAAGGAATTGCGGATTGGTCGATAGAAAAATAGTAACCTAAAGGTTAATGCTGAAAAACAAATAGAGACTTCTGAGAGAATTTGAAATGGGATATAATATGGATAGTTACAAAGATAATATGGAGGTAGACAAAACATGGAATATACAACATTAAATAATGGTATTAAAATGCCAATGGCAGGAATTGGAACATTTCTTTTAACTCCTGATCAGACAGAAAGTGCAGTTTTGGAAGCACTGAAAGATGGCTATCGTTTGATTGATACAGCAAATGCTTATGTAAATGAAAAAGCCGTAGGACGTGCGATGAAAAAGTCTGGACTGGCAAGAGAGGATATTTTTCTGGAGACAAAGATCTGGCCGTCATTTTATGAGCAGGAAGATGCAATTGAGAAAACGCTCGAAAGACTTGACACAGATTATATCGATCTTCTTCTGATACATCAGCCATCAGGAAATTATGTGGCAGGTTATCGACTTATGGAAAAGGCCTATAAAGCAGGTAAGGTAAAAGCAATCGGTCTTTCTAATTTTACGAAGGAACAGGTTCAGGAAATTCTTGATATCTGTGAAGTGAAACCGGCAGTATTACAGACAGAAGTACATCCGTATTTTCAGGAGAAAGAATTAAAAGAGTTCTTAGAGAAGGAAGAAATTAAAATTCAGGCATGGTATCCACTGGGACATGGTGACAGTGCACTATTGGAAGAGGCAGCTCTTGTAGAATTAGGCAAAAAATATCAGAAGAGTACTGCACAAATTATTCTGCGTTGGCATATTCAGGATGGAAATATTGTAATTCCGGGTTCTAAAAACCCAGAGCATATCAAAGATAATTTTGATTTATTTGATTTTAAGCTGACAGATGCCGAAATGGATAAGATCAGAGGACTGGATAAAAACAAAAGATATTATACAAGTACTCCGGAATTATTGGCAAGCTATGCTAAGATGGTACCGCCGGTAGATGAACAGTAAAGTAACAGGGAGATAAAATACGATGAAAAAAATGTTGGTGGCATATTATTCGTGGTCAAACGGAAATACAAAAAGGATTGCGCAGAAACTTGCGGATGAGACCGGTGCGGATATTGCAAGAATCGAGACAACAGAGCCATACAGAGGCAGTCATGAAGAAGTTGTCGAGCAGGGACAAAGAGAGGTAGAGGCGGGATTTATGCCACAGATCAATCCGTTGTCGGTAAATATTGCGGACTACGATGTGTTTGCAATTGGAACGCCGACATGGTGGTATACGATGGCTCCTGCCGTACTTACATTTTTGACGACAAACGATTTTGCTGGGAAAACAGTGATTCCGTTTATGACAAACGGAGGCTGGCCGGGACATGTTATAAAAGATATGAAAGAAAAATGCAAAGGTGCGAATTTCATGCACGAAATGCAGATCAGGTTTGATTCCATGGGTAAAGACCATCTTGAGACACCAGAGAGTGTTATTGATCAGTGGATCGAACAGATAAAGGATAGCATAGTAAAGATTCCATCTTCGAGACCAGTTGACATCAGTATGTTATCTGAGGCAGAATTGAATGAGGAATTAGAAAAAGGGTATGCAGAGTAATGGAGCACAGAGTTAGTCGTAAGGCTGACTCTTTTGTTGTATAGGAAAATAAGGTATACTGGGAAGTAAGAAATTTCTTGAACTTTTGCCGGAAATCATTTAAAATGAATAGACTAAATACATATGAGCAAAGCAGTTGAAAAGCTGTGACGCAAAGCTTAGGGTCTAAACTCAAAAGAGCATGATTGCCAGTTGCAAAATTAACCCAAATGTGAAATGCATTATGGCTTTATGCTGTAATGCTTTTTTATTAGAGGTATATGTGTGAAGAATAATAGAGAATTACAAACTCATTTATGCAGAGCATTTTGTCTAATCATTTGTATTGTTATATTGTTGACATATTTACCACTTCATATGCAAAGAACATTCTGGCAATACCACAGGCAGCATAAGTACTACTTAAGATTGCATTACGATTCCAGACCCTTGCCGGGATTCAGAGTTTATCTGGATTCGGGCAGGGTTCTGGAAAAGAAACCCGTAAACCAGATGGAGTGTGGAGTGCACTACATCAGCACCAAGACCAACTGATAAAGCAGGGGAGGCGTCCACTGAAAAGAGTCCCTGCAGCAAAGGAAGGTCAGTAACAATCAAAACAAACAAGAGCTGTAGCTGGCAGTAGTTCTCTCCGTAGGGCATGACCCTGTTTGAAAGCTTAGCCGGCACTCAGTGTATGAGCAGATGGGACGAAGGAAGTTGGCACATGATGCCATTAGACACGGAAGGTTCATCATCATAGTAGAACAGAGGAATTATAGCCTTTATAAAGCAATGGATGCTTTATTTGGTGTACCTGTTTTCAGCTATTCAGTACTTGATACAATGAATGTTCATGCACTTTAGCACTTGTTATGAGGTAACTGTTTAAAGAAAAAGTCCAAAAATCAATGATTTGGGGCTTGAAATTATAGGAAGGAATGGAAAAATTTGATGAATACATAAATGGAGTAAGCACGAATTATGGAAGTTTGGTAGTTCCGGTAAGTCGTGGATAGTGTAAGGAGGACTGCTGCAAATAGTGAAAAAATAACTAATTAAATCTGTATTGCAAAATACTATACAACGTGGTACATTACAGATAGATAGGAGGATATGGACTATGGCAGTTAAAACAGCTAATGTAACAGCACGTATTCAACCAGAGATCAAAGAACACGCAGAGGCTATATTAGAAAAGTTGGGGATTCCGGTATCAGTATTTATTGACATGGCATATAGACAGGTTATTATGAGAGATGGAGTCCCTTTCTCATTAGAAATCCCGAGTACTTTGACAACTAGAGATGCATTATCCAAAGAGGAATTTGATACCATTATGCAGATTGGTCTTGCGCAGGCAAAGGCAGATGACTCTTTGGCTATGGATGATGCATTTAACCAGTTAAAAGCGGAGATTTAATGTGTATGGATAAAAAGTACGAAGTAAAGGTAACTCGGCAAGCGATGGCACAAATGAAAGAGATTGTGCATTATATTTCTGCGGAACTTCTAGCGCCAGAGGCTGCCAATAAGTTGCTTGATAAAATGCGTGATGCAATCGCTGCATTATCTTTTATGCCGAAGAAATATGCGATTATAGAAGAGGAGCCTTGGAAGCATGAAGGAGTGCGAAAGATTATTGTAAAAAACTTCCTAATATATTATTGGGTGGATGAAGAAAATTTTAAAGTACAAGTTATTGCAGTGATTTATAATAGGAGAGATCAGTTGCGAGCATTGATGAATATGGATTTATAAATCAGAGTAATGATGACTTACGCCCAAAAGGAAAAAAGGGTGTAGAATTAGGGTGAAATATGAAATGCTGTTGTATAAAATATAAAGTAATATAGGTGCATAAAGGGCTATAAAATAGATTTGTTGATCTTCCCAACGATGAAGAGTCTCAATTAGTGTACGGATTCCCTGAGAATTATGGAAATCCATAGACATTCAAATGCGTCCAACCTTGCCCCGAAAGTACCACAAATCCATTGGTTTTGGATGATTCTCTACGGAGCGTAATGGATTTAATTGAAAAAATCAACTTGCCTCTATGGATTGTCATTGACGTGGCAAAGTGAGGTTTAGCCGGTTCAATTTTGAATTTTAGGCACTCGTATTTAGTAGAAATACTGAATATGAGTGCCTTTTTTGCGTCGTGAATTCGTATAAAATTCGTATATTTCATGTGAGAAATTCGTATACGGTTTGAAATATACGAATGTGAGATGCATCTCGTATCGGGAAGGAGGATAATATGCCAAAGACAAAATCACCGCCAGTCAATTTGGACAAGTACTTGGAGGGGAGAAAGCACAAGTACATGACCTATCAGCAAGCAGCCAGACATTACGGATTGCCCTATTGGGGATTCGTGAAAGTGGCAAAGGAAGCCAAGCTACTTGGAAGCTGAGAAAGGCAGCAATCGTAGATACTGTCGTATTTGACAAATATCTGGAAGAGCATTGTGTAGTAACTGAGGACGAAGATGTAATTTATGACACGGAGGAAATGGATATGCCAAGAGCAAGAAAAGAGATTAAAAACATGGAAGAACTAATTAAATCAAAAAAGAAGAAATATGTGAGATATGCTGAGGGAGCAGAACTTTTTTCAATGGGGCCTCACAGCTTTCAGACGCTTGCCAAGGATGCCGGTGCAGTCAGAAAAGTAAAGGGCTGTGTATTAGTGAATTTGGAAAAGGTTGAACAGTTTGTAGAGTGTCTAAATGAATTGCAGGATATGGGATTGATACTGAAAAGAAAAGGTGGAAATGGATATCCGAGCAGAATATATGTGAAGAACTTTACGAAAAGAATATAAGAGCAGACATGCAAAAATTGCGACTCTGCTCCGGACGGGAGGATACTGATTTGAGTGATAGAATTACATTTGATTATTTTTATGGACAAGAAGCAGACATGCTCAGCTTTTATAGAATTCCGAAGTTACTCTTTACAAATGACTTTTTCAAGGCTCTTTCTACAGATGCAAAAGTATTGTACGGATTGACGCTTGATAGAATGTCTTTATCTATCAAAAACAAGTGGATTGATGAGGGAGGCAGGGCTTATATCTACTTTTCCGTTGAGGATACGATGGAGATGTTGAATTGTAAAAAGAATAAAGCGATAGATACGATTAAGGAGCTGGATGCAGAATCTGGTCTTGGATTGATTGAAAAGAAGCGTCAGGGGCAAGGAAAGCCTACGATTATCTATGTGAAGAACTTTATGCTGGAGGGTGCAGAAACTGTTCAGAAGTTGGAAAAACAAACTTCAAGAGGTTTGAAAATCCAACTTCAAGAAGTCCTAAAAATCAACCTCTAGAGGTTTGCAAAAAGGACACTAATAATACTAAGGTTAACAATACTGAGTATAGTGATACTTATCTAATCTCATCTGCAGATAGCGATGTCGGATTGGATGAGTATACAACTTATGCAGAAATTATTAGAGAGAATTTGGATTGGGAAATCCTATGTGACAGGTATCCTTACGACAGAGAACTTCTTGAGGGTATCTATGACCTTATTCTTGAGACAGTGTTGTGTAAGAGCGGATCCGTCTTGATCGCCAGAAACGAATACCCGGTACAGCTGGTGAAATCGAAATTCCTTAAGCTTCATTCTGGGCATATTGAGTATGTAGTGGACTGCCTTAAAGGGAATACCTCAAAGGTTCGCAATATCAAGAAATATCTTTTAGCAGCATTGTTTAATGCTCCGACTACAATTAGCGGGTATTATCAGGCAGAGGTAAATCACGATATGCCACAGTTGGTAAAAAATAAATACCATTGACATTATGAAACATATATGTTACATTAAGAATGACGAATGTAACAAATGAGTTGCATTATTAAAAATAATGTTGTTGTGCTGATACATTAAAAGGAGGATGTTAGATGTCAATTGTGCAAGAATTTCTTTATCGGACAAAAATGGTAGACAAAAACGGGACTAAAAAAGGTGTAGAGCGGATGGTTGAATATCTGGCATCGCCAGAAATTGTAAACAGAATGATCATAGCATCTGAATTAGGTTTACCCGCATTGACTTTGATTGCTAGGGATTTGGAAAGCAAGTTTGATGAAAACAGTACATTTCCTGTTGTTGTTTTCGAAAATGATGCTAATGCAACTGCGCGACAAAACGTTGGGCGTATTATCAAATTCGTGCTTGGAAAGTATGGATATGTTCCGGTTTCTGACAAGTTAGAAGAACGCACGCGTATTCCGGCAATAGCGAATTCGAAATATTTTTCGACATGTGCGGTGTATGCAAAAGATGAAAGTATAGTAGCGGAATTAACTATAGTAGTTGATTCTGTGTTAATGTGATTGGGGGATAAGTATGAGAAAAAAACAAGAAATAGAGCAGTTTTGTGCGTCACAAGAAGTGATTAGAAATTACATTGATTATGTTAAATTGCAGGGAGGTAATCCTGCTCATCATCAAGCAAGAGTACTTGTAAATAAATGTGGAAAAGATATTTGTAAGTTGCTCGAGATAGGAACAAGAATTGAAACTAACGAATCTATAATAGAGATATGTGGAGATGACGAATTTTGTCGTGATTATCATCCGCGGTATACAAATACGTTTCAAGTGTTTAAGAGTTATGCGATAGGAAGCATAATTATTCAAGAGACTGATGATAATTTTGGAAATCCAGTGCAAATTGAATTGTCGTTTTATAAATAAGTATGCCGATGGAGCCGAAGATGAACAAAGAAGAAAAAAGAAAGATGAAAACCTTAGAGCTAAATAGCAAAGAGGATTTTCAGTATTATTTATATCAGCTTATTTGTAGGAGTTATAAGCTTATTCGCCAACAGGATATTTATTTGTTAAGATTAGATAACTAATGGTGATATATGCTACGTAACATCTATTGTTTTTAAAACAAATGTTTATGAAGGCGAAATTATTAATCAGGAATCTGAAGTAGTAGAACATCGTTTTTTTAATCGTACAAATATACCTAGTGAAATTAATGAATTTGATAAAGTATACATTAATGACTGGGTGAAAAACGATAGAACAGTTGTAATTAGATAGTTCAAATTAAATTGATTATGCACTGTGAACTTTTAGTTTGTTGGAAGAGCAAATTCCAATTTAACCAGTGCGGTATTGTTTTCTTTTTATATAAGAACACAATACTTTCGTTTAGGAGAAAAATTTATGGCATTAATCAAAAACGAAATTCCCATCTTAGAATATGATACCGAGCAGAACGCAATCATCATGCCGGGACATGGTTGGGATTATAAATTTACGAAAAAGGCAGTAATGCTTTTCATGGAAAATCGGAATTGAAACAGATTTCTCAGTCAGTGTTGGAAAATCTGCAAAGTATATGTATAAGTGGCTTTCAAAGGAAGAGTATGATGCTTACCTTTCGACTTATTTCATGGGAACAGTGGAAGACGGCTGGAGAGCTGTATTTGCTATGACGGAGCTTTTCAGTGCGGTTGCACCGGGAGTTGCTGAAAAATTAGGATATGAGTACAGCTTTGAAGAAGAACAGAGTTGTATGGAATTTTTGGAGCATGTTAGTGCCGGAGGATGCGGATGAATTTTAATCAGATAAATAAGGTAATGAACGCTCTTAATTTAGGAGAAGTGATAGGCGAACCTGTGGAAGTAAAAGGCGGTTTGTTGCATAAAATGTTTCGTGTCTGTACTTCAAGCGGAAGTTATGCTGTCAAAGTGCTAAATAGTGAAATTATGAAGCGTCCAACTGCATTGAAGAATACAATTAATTCAGAGAAGATAGCAGCGCTTTTTGCAAATAGTATTCCGGTAGTTGCGGCACTGACAGTAGACGGCAAGCAAATTCATGAAAAAGATGGATGTTATTATATGGTTTTCAATTGGATAGATGGAAAATCCATTTTTGCACCGGATATATACGAAATGCATTGTGCTAATATTGGAGATATATTGGGTAAAATGCATAGTCTAAATATTATCGTAAATGGTGTTGTTCCGGAAGAAGCAGAGACCTCTCTCTATGAGTGGGAAAAATATTTGCAACTGGCTAAAGGTCAAGGCATAACAGACAAAGCATGGATGGAGCAATACGAAAAATCACTTAACGACATTATAGAGTGGAACAAGCAGGTGTGCGAGGCACAGGAAGTTCTTGTGCAGAATCAGGTTATCAGTCACAGAGATTTAGACCCGAAAAATGTGATGTGGAACAATGATGATCTATTCCTTATTGATTGGGAAGCTGCTGGATATGTAAATCCCTATCAGGAACTTTTGGAAGTCATTAATTATTGGGCAGATGACGGCAAAGGGAACTTGGATAAAAGCTATTTTGATGCAATTGTAAAAGCGTATGGAAAGCATATGAACTTAGCAGATGTAGAATGGGATGAAGTACTGTCTGGAAGTTATATGGGAATGTTAGGTTGGCTTGAATATAATGTGAAACGCTCTGTCGGTATAGAAGTATCAGGTGATGAGGAAATTAAGGATGCAGAGCAACAAGTTGTGGGAACGATTAAGGAATTATATTGCTGTCAGAAAAAAACAAAATTACTGAAGGAGTGGTTGAAGCATGATAGATGATTCAATCGAATACAGAAGCATCATTATGCGATGTGATCAAATTGAAAAAACTGCATATCGTAATTTGTCGTCTGACATGGAAATAGAGTTTTTCAAAGAAGGAATGGAAACTGTTTGGGCAGATGTGCAGAAGAGAGCAGGCGAATTTAAAGATGTTTCAGATACGGACATAATGTATTATTTTATGGAACGTTTTGGAGTCAGCAAAAGTGAATTATCCAAGAGATGTATTTTTTTGAAAGAAAAAGCTACGAGTAAATATATAGGAACTTGCATTGCATGGTTTGAACCCAAAGGAAAGCATAATGTCCCCGTGGTGCATTGGTTGGCTGTAGATGATGCTTGTGCCGGAAAAGGCTATGCCAGAATGCTGATTACACAAGTGTTGGTAATTTTTGAGAAACTTGGGGAAGCGGATAGAATTTATTTACATACTCAGCCATGTTCGTATAGAGCAATTAAATTGTATAGCGATTTTGGTTTTTGCATGTGCAAGAAGGATACCTATGGAACAGCTATGAATGAATATGCGGAAGCGATTGAAATATTAAAGAAGCATATGACAGAGGAAGCATTTCATAAGCTGGTCCGGATGAGTGTGGAGTAGGGAAATACAGCCAAAGGATGTTTATATTAGGTGGTTGAAAAAATGATACTTATTTTTGATTATTTTGAAACAATAATACATAACAAGTCTATGGATTTTAATCGTGGACTTAAAACTATGTGGGAAAAATATTATAAAGATAAATGCACATTTGAAGAGATATCGGAATATGGCGAGGAACTGTTTCAACATATGATGGAGGTACATAAACAAGGATTAGAATATGCTTTTGTAAAAGACGAACTTCCTAAATATGCGGAAAGATACGGTGGAGATATCATAAAAATGACAGTTGAAGAAGAGGCTGATTTTCTGATGAAATGTAACGAAATGGAAAATATGCCTTATATTCCTGAAGCACTTGCAGAGTTTGATAAAATGGGAATTCCTATGTATGTTTTATCGAATAGTGGATTCACAGCAGAAGCACTTTCGTTTGCTCTTGAAAAATTAGGTATACGAAAGTATTTCAAAGAGATATGGTCTAGTGCTAATTATGGAAAAATAAAACCAAGCAGAGAGTTTTTTGAGATGGCTATAGAACAGGTTTTATTAGATAATTCGGCAGAAAAAAGAGAAAATATTGTATTTGTAGGTGATACATATAATTCAGATGTAAAGGGGGCAAATGACGCAGGAATTGATGTAATATGGATAAATCATAAAGGCGAAAGAAATACGGAGAATTTGTCGGTTCATAGTATTAGTAATACAAGTGAGTTGATTGGAATTGTAAAATGATTACTGAAATGACAGAATTTTTTAATACAGAATACGATGCTTATTTTGAGGGTGGATGATGTTGTTTTTGGCATATTGCTATGCAATGGGATAAGTGATTTACAGGTGCTTTAGAGTAGTGGATAGAAAATTTAGTTAGGTGCTGCATGTTCAGAGGAGGTACGATTAATGAATAGATTTGAAAATGGCTTTGATTCTTACCAAAAAGCAATATTAGAATTAGAGAAAAGAAGTGAAGACGAATTTAAGCTAAAGGCTGTTATTATTAATTTCCATCATTCAATTGAAGTTCTGTTTAAACATATTCTTTATTCTAAAAGTAAATGCTTGATATATAGGGATATAAATAATCTGGTAAGTGAAGCTTTTGATAGAAAAATTGGAAAGAAAAATAATCAAAAGGAAAATGCGGAACATACAGTAAGTTTTGATGAAACCATTAGAAGAGTAATTGTTATTTTTGATGAACAGATTGATCCGTATGCTTATAATGGTTTTTTATATCTGAACAAACTAAGGAATGCATTAACACATAATGAAGTTGCATTATCGGTAGAAGAGGTAGAGCAAATCGTAGTAACACTTACGCCAATTGTTACTGCAATATTACAAAAGCATTTAAATGAAGAGGAAAAGAAATGCTTTGATAATTTTGTTGAATCTGATAAGTATAAGAAAATATTGCAAAAGCTTATAGGTAATAACGTGGCATGGCGTATTACTATGATATCTAATTTGTTGGAGCTATACTCAAATAGAGATTATGAAAGTCTGTCCGGAAATGAAATCAGACATTTGGAATTAACTCTATCTCTATTGAATGTTATCGTAACCAAAGAAGATATGTTTTACAATATAGACGATGAATACTACATTACATATATGTCCTATCTTAAACAGGAAATTTGTGATTTGCTCGTTTTTAATGCTGAAAGAATAAAAATGAGTGAAGAAATCAAAAATGTAATCAAAAGAACAAATAATATCCAGGATATTATCAAGGAATACTTAGTTAATGCAACCTTGTATGTATACGGTCTTGTAAGTAATCAAGGATACATTGCCTTTGAGGAGGATGCAATACATGAAATTCTAAATAGAAAATCTTTTGATAATAACAATGACATTTTTTCGGTGTTGTATTGTATGAATAAGATTGTAGATGTGCTTGTCATGATTACAGGGACGAAGAAAAGAGCAGAATTACTAAAGAATATATATATTGATGATTTACAAGCGGATTCTGTTGATTTAATATATACAACACTGCTTGGCTGGTTCGAAAAAAATGCTTGGTATAATAATGCAAATATAGAAAAGCTTGATAAGAGTATTCGAGATGTAATTGAAGATGCAACATTGTTTGATGAAGTACATCAAGAAATATGGAATGAGGAATTGTATCAAGAGCTCATCGGGGAATTTGGAGATTGGGCAACCATAGACCGAGTGGATGATATCACAGTTGAGCAACTGGAAACTGTGGTTATATCTGGGCAGAGTATAACTCTTGTATTTGACGTTACATTTTCTACACAGACATACTCAGATCATGAATATTATGATAATGGTAGCCAGGAATGCTACGTTAAAATTGTTGGACATATAGAAGGAAAATTTATTATTGATAAATCTGATTATATAGGAACAGCGGTTGGATTTCGAAATTTCAAATTTGATTAAGGTAAGTTGTATGCCTCGTCAAGTCCACATATTTTAACTTGAATTGAATAACCTTAACAATAGCCAGGCAGTAATGTCTGGCTATTGTTAAGAGGTTTTGCGTACACACAAAATTTGTGCTTGCAAAAATCCATAGAACGTTATAGAATAAATTTAATAATAAAGTGAGTACACAAATTGAAAGTGTAAGCAAGAAGGCGATTTTATGGATATCAGATATTTTGAGCTAAGAGCGGCTAATAAGGATTGCAAGGAGAAATTCTCCGATGTAGCAAAGAAGAAATATGCAGGGGTTCCTATTTTTGAACATGCTTGTAATTATGTGAATAATAGTCAGAGCTATAAGAGAACCGGCAGACATTTGGAGATTATTGAAATTGGAGATTACTATATTAAGGTGAAGCTTACCAGTGAGAGCAAGTTAGAAATGGCAAGCAAGTCTTTGGCAGGTTTTACAAGAGAATTGCTTCGAGTGGATCAGGAGTTGTTTCCGGATGAGGGACAGAGAGTGTTCCGGCTCTTTATCTATAACAATACCTTATTTAGAAATACACAGTTTTCGGTGGAGGAATTAGAACATACAGACAGTGATGAGATGTCCGATGTGGAAGCACTTAAGCTTTGCGTAGAGGTATTCTGTAACAGTATGACAGCATCCAAGGAAGAGGCTGTTATAAATGCCAGAACCAAGAGAGAAGTCAAGAAGCTTCTTGCAGAATATGCAAGATTCAAGAGAATGAATGCTTATCGTGACAAAATGGGGAGGGAGTAGGTTATGAAGAGCGTATTATTGTTTTTGGTTAAGCTGTGTGGACAAGGCATTTGAAATTTGGGAGCATTGACGAAGCGGCGCTCTCTTATGCAGAGGTCAAAGCACTTGCAACCGGAAACCCGTATATTAAGGAGAAGATGGACTTGGATATACAGGTGTCAAAGCTAAAGCTCTTAAAGGCGAACCACACAAGCCAGCGTTACCGTCTGGAGGACAATATCGCAAAGCATTACCCGATGCAGATCACAGCCTTAAAAGAAAGGCTTCAGGGATTGATGACAGCGAAGCCATACAGACAGCGAGAAAGGCAAAAAAGCTTTTGGATAAGCTGGCTGAATATAAACCGCTTGCAAAAGTGGAGGAGCTGGAAGAACAGAATTACAACATGATTGATAATGTTCTGAACAACGGAGCCGAAAAAAAGGAACAGGAGCAGACAAAAGGCAGAATTTCCGTAAGGGAAAAGCTGGCGGAGAAAAAGGCTGTCATAGAGCAGCGGGATAAAGTGGAACGGACTTTACCGGAGAAAGAAGCAGAGAAAAAATCACAGAGGGAGATGTAAGATTATGAGTAATTTCACAGTGGAAGAAATCAATTTGATGTGTGTATTTGACAGGCAGGGCAAGACAGAGCTGATGGAGGACATCAGACGGGTAATGCCGCACATAAAGGACAGCGATATGGAGGAGCTTGCAGAGCAGGTGTTAGGAAAGCTCCAGAACATGAGCGATGAGGAATTTGCCGGGGTGGTATTGGAACCGGCAGAGGAAATATCGTAAGTGGTGCTGGTATTATTCGACACGAAATGATATAATATTTTCAGTCAGATTAGAGCAAGTAGGGATAGTCTTGCGGTTGTCCTTTCTGGAGACGGAAAGGAGGTCGGTATGGATACTTTAGAAGTGCTTACGCTTTTATTGGTTGTATTTGCAGCCTTGACATACATAGACAATAAACATAACCGCAAATAAACGGAAAGGCTATCCTCTACTTGCAATAGAGGGTAGCCTGTAATCCGTTAATAAACTTAACGCTTTATAAGTTTCCGATTGTGCAACCGTTGGACACGCTAATATCCTTCGGTTTCTAACCTGATTATAAACCACTATTGCAGATTTTGCAAGAGGTTTAGGGAATAGGGGTGTCTTGCGCACCTCTATTTTTTTGCGCATTTACAGGTTTGGAGTATTTTTTTTCCAGCTGCTCCTGTGCAGCATCAGGCGGCGTGGTTCGTCCGAGATACTGATTAAGATTAGGGATACTTCCCTATGGAAATTTGTTCCGTTCAGTCGGCAGGCTGAATGTGAAAAATTTCGCCTGTGTCATGACACAGGCAGTGCTTGCTATGGTTGTTTTCGACACTCCCAAAGGGTGTGTCGGTGTTTGGAAAACTATAGTTTTGGTACAGAGGGAACAGGCAAGGTTAAGGATAGATAAAATTAATTCAGACGATATTAAGCAAGAAATTTAGATTCGTTGATATACTTATTGAACTATTCTGCATTACACAACATTACAATTACATTCCAAAGCATTATAATTGTTTCATTTGATGATAGATGCTAAAATAACTAATTTAAGAAAAGAGGTGGTCATGTGATTAACATTGCAATTTGTGATGATGAAAAATATATATCAGATAAAGTTAAAAAGCTGGCACTTGATTTTTTTCACAGAAAAAATGTAAAAATAAAAATTTCACAATTTGGGAGCGGCGAGGAATTACTAAGATACAACAAAAGTATAGACATTTTGTTTTTAGATATTCAAATGGATGGCATAGATGGTATGGAAACTGCAAGAAAGCTGCGTAGTCAGAATTATAAAGGTTACCTGATTTTTATAACTGTTTTAAAGGAAATGGTATTTCAGGCTTTTGAAGTGCAGGCATATGATTATCTGGTAAAACCAATTGAAGAAGAATATTTTGACAAAAAAATGGAGAGATTATTTGCTTCCATGCAAAATGCCAATGAAGCAAACTTGCTTGTTCAGAAAGGATACGAGAGCAATATTATTTCCTTTGATGACATCATTTTTTGTGAAATTATAGACAGAAAAATATATCTGCATTTAAAGTCGGGAGAAGTTATTGATTACTATGACAGAATTGAAAATCTTGAAACAAAACTGGATGGGAGATTTTTCAAATGTCATAGAAGTTATTTAATTAATTTGAGCTATTTGAAAAGTTATAAAAATGGAATGGCATATATGATAAATGATCAGACGATACCGGTGTCACGCTTACGGAGCAAAGAATTTTCAAGTGTTGTTTTGAAATATATGAAGGAACGGAGAGTATGAAAGAATGGATGGATTAGATATTTTCAATGTATATGTTATGGGAAGCATTGAAATGTTGACAGTTTTTCATTTCTTTACCAGATTTCTTAAGAAAAAGGTAAAGTTTATTTATTATATATTGTTTGCTATTTTTGGAATTGCTGTTATTAGGATTTTTACGGATGGCAGTATTATGGAGTTATTGGTATATGTTCTGCTGTTGATGGCAGGTGGATTTTTTATATGTAAAACATATAATATATTTGTCGGTTTATATGCGGTTGTAATGATTGAAATAATGCACTTATGCTATGGAATTTCTAATTCGGTATCGTGTATTTTATCTCCATTTTTATTTTTGAAGAACCCTAAAGCAATTAGCTTTTTCTTTATGATAATAAGTAGCATTATAGCTCTTGTTATATCTGTTTTGTGTTATCAGGTTATAAATAAATATTTTTTATATGATGAAACAGTTAGGACAAAATATGCTCTTATGATTTTAATACCGACTTTATTGATTTTTTTAGCGAGTGAATATATTAGTTTAAATATTTATGGAGATACCATTACGATAGAAGCAGATGGCAGTTTACCTGGCATAAGTCCATTTCCAATACTGTTTATACAGATATTAGGGATAGCCAGTCTGTTTTGTATCATGTTTTCTTACAAAAAATTGATGGAAAGTTTCAAATTAAGCAGAGAGTTATCACTGTTAGAATTGGAAAAACATTCTTTGAATCAGTATGTGGAGGAAGCAAAAATACGTTACGAGAAAACAAAATCCTTTCGGCATGATGTGAAAAATCATATATCCATTGTCAAAGAATTGGTACAGAATGGGAATATAGATGCCGCATTGAAGTATATGAGTGATATGGAAAATTTAACAGCGGATATGTCATTTCCGGTAAGCACTAATAATCCTGTACTTGATATTCTGATTGGAAATAAATTGGGAATAGCTAAAAACAATCAGATCGTGGTGCAATGTTCATTTATTGCTTCATATCCATGTGGAATTGCTGATATTGACTTCTGTATTATTTTTTCTAATGCATTAGATAATGCTATTTCAGCCTGCAATCGAATGAACCATGACGAACAAAAATATATTCATGTAACGGGAAAAGTGCAGGGTGATTTTCTATTGATTGAAATAAGTAATAGTTACAGTGGGAGAGGGAGCCTTCGCAGCGGAACCGGACTTGCCAACATAAAAGCAGTTGCAGAAAAATATCATGGAGCTATGGAAGTAAGAACAGATGGAGAAAAATTTACTTTAAGTGTTCTTTTAATCATTCCGCAACAATCAGAAAGCATTTCACAACAAGTTTGTTAAAAACAGCTATATGAATGACGAATAGAAAATTGTAGGTATATTTAATTGTAACAAAGTAAAGGAGGACGATTTATGTCAATGGAAATAAGCGGTAATTATAAGGATTACAAAAATGAGTATTTAGAAAGGGCACAGACAGAGCAGGATAAAGTAAAAAGAACTTCACAAGAGCAGAGGGCGGAAGATAAAAGTGAAGGGGTTCCAATTCCAAAGGACGAGTATATCAGCAGTGAAAAATCCGGCAGCAAGCCCAGTGGTCTGTATTGTTTAGGGCAGGATGAAAACGGTAATCCAAAAGTGATGTATGATGATCCTAAGAGAGCGGCAAAGGCGAAAGATGTTCAACCAAAGGAGGAGCCAGCAAAAAAGGCAGAGAAATGTACGACAAATACAGATAATGTTGACAGAGAGATTGAGAAGCTCAAAGAGGAAAAGAAACAGCTTGAACAGCAGATAAAGGCTGCGGCGGGAGACAAAGAAAAGGTTAAGGTATTGGAGAAAAAGCTGGCTCAGATTGAGGGGCAGTTAAGCCAGAAAGATAATGATACATACAGGAGACAGAATGCAGTAATTTCTTAAACAAATTATGTATATGAGGGAGTGAATAAGAGGAACAGAGCAAATTAAGAGTTATGGAGCAACGGACAGCAAGAAAGACACTTTAGTGGAAGTATGAGTTTAATACCGTTGATGAACAAGGCAATAAGATTATGGATAAAATGTCCAGGGAGGAAACTTTGCAGGCAATGAAAACTATTTCTGCACAATACGGAGATAATGTAATTGTAGAGTTTTCCGGCGATGGTCTGGCAGCTCTTGTAGAGAGAGAGGAAGAACAGGCATTTTTAGATGCAATGGAATCTATTGCTAAGCTGGCGGCTGCCGGAAGCTCTGATGCAAGCGGAAATATGGATCAGGTAGGAACTTTCAGGAAAACGCTGGTTGTAGGCAGAATAATGTTATGTTAAAATTATATAGTAATTTATCAAACATTTTGTTTAAAGGAGGTCAAATAATGAAATTATGGAAAAAGGGAATTATACTTGGAATGGTCGTTGCACTTGCAATTGTCTGTGTCCCGGAAATGTATGTGAAAGCGGATGGAGTGCCGACTGTAAAGGCATCAGTAATCAGCAGTGCAAATCTGATTGAGGATCAGTCAGCGGTACGATCTGTTCCGGTTACGGTTAACCCGGGTGAAAAGGCAAAGGATTTCTTTCGATTTACCGTGAAAAAAGATTCCTGGGTGTATGTTGCAGGTTCACTTACACTGAATGATGGTAATGGAATTACAGAATGTCATGTATACCGGGATGAAGCTCGTACAAAAGAGGTGGGAGCAACCGAGTGGGGCGATGTAATTGTCCCGGTATATCCAGAACAATTTACAACTTTTCTGAAAAAGGGAACTTATTATGTAGAGACTACAACAACTAAGACACCGGGAAATTCATTATGTGATGCGAAGGTTAATACCTTTATTTCCACTATTCCGATAAAGAAGGTTTTCACAGTATCTGTCAAGAATGACAAGAAGAAGCAGAAAGCGACAATTACCTGGAATGCGAATGTATTGGGCGAATATGCAAAACAGGCACAATATCAGCCGGGTAATATTTCGTTAACAAAAGTAAATGACAGTCATGTCTGGAAAATTTTATATGGAACAGGAAGCGGTAAATGTAAGAGCCTGAAAATCGGGAAAAATAAATTTAAAGTTTCGAAAGTAAAAAAATGTACGATTATGCTGGAAGATACCAATGGATCCAGATGGTCGGTGGTTTTAAATACGGGAATTAAGTCTTCAAATAAAAAATAACAGGTCTTAATATTGGCAGGGGTTATATTTTCATAGTATAAAGGCTGCGTTTGAAAATATTCAGTCTGCTTTCCTAAAAAAGACTTTGAGAGAGTGATATCTTTCAAGGTCTTTTTTTGTTTGTAAATTCAAAGGAAAAAAGAATGGGCGAGCGGAATTATGAAGCGTTTAAGGAATAAATCAATTGTGATTCCGGATGGTGTAGCTAGGAAAACATCTGTAATGGTATGAAGAAGAAAATCATCCAGAATAATTAACTCCCATTTGAGATACTTCTTCATTTTACGAGCATATTTATCATAATCCTGTTCTTTTAAGGCGACCATGCTCCACTGAGTAAATCCTTTATAATTATCCGGCAAATGCTCTGGATTTGTAGACCACTGGCCTTTTCTTGTTGCTCTTGTAAACTGTGAGATTTTTGAAAAATATCTGGAAACATTCTTAAAAAAATACTACAAAACCTATTGACATACTAGGAATACAAGGATATAATACGAAACATGAAATGA
>ENA-ORTB01000958-ORTB01000958.1-human-gut-metagenome-genome-assembly--contig:-NODE-958-length-35189-cov-8.828400_pt1 | contig 35189 bp, 30 predicted proteins | sample MGYA00241905_ERZ509174 | MGnify/ENA primary metagenome ERZ509174 (study PRJEB26280, sample SAMEA2338851) | human gut metagenome | biome: human gut; feature: human-associated habitat; material: faeces... | reverse complement strand
AGTTGTAGTATTATAGCTCTCTCAAAATACTGAAATTAGCCTTGTCCACTACGGAGTTATCCAATGAAGCTAGATAAATTTGCGTAGTCATTTCAGAATCATGTCCCATCCCCTCGCTGATGATAGAAATCGGAACATTCTTGCTTTTGGCTGCGCTTGCCCATGAATGGCGGGCACAGTACATGCTCAGAGCAACGGATATATCGGCCAGTCCGGCTATTTCTTTCAGTTTCCGGTTTATTACGGACATCACATTCCTGTACTGCTTGTTCGTATCTTCAAAAGGATATTTCAATATTGGCAGAAGATAGGGGCTGAGACTGTTTTCCGGATACTTGCCGACAATCTCCTGCATACATTGTTCCCACCTGATAACCAGCTGCTGCCCGGTCTTTCGTCTGCGATATGATAAAAAGCCGTTCTGAAGGTCCTTCTTTTTCAGGTGAGCCATATCTATGAACGACATGCCACGGGTATAGAAGCTGAACAGGAACATGTCCCTTGCAAATTCCAGATTAGGCTGCAAAGACAGATCCAGGTTCTTCATGCGCTTGATGGCGGATAAGGGAACGGCACGCTTGACGGTCTTGTCCACTCCCGTATAGACATGCCTGAAAGGATTGCGCTGTTCCACCAGTTCCTTTTCCAGAGCACGGTTATATACCGCCCTCAGAATACGCATATAGAATGAACTGGTATTCCGTACGACACCTTTCCCATGAAGATAGGCTTCATAAAGCTGCATCAAATCCGAATCAATTTCAGACAGCAGAATATCCCGGTCCTGCCTGAACTGCATGAAACTTTTCAGGGTGCAGGAATAGTTCTCGGCCGTGCGTATCTTGCCCATCTGTCTGAGATGGGCGATGACACCCTGCATGAAGTTGAAAAATGACTGTTCATCCGTTCCGTTCTGAAAGGAACCAATAATCTCATCCACCGTAAATGTACTTTTCTGATTTCCCAATTTACGAATGGTCATTTCAAACCGCTTCAGATCCCATTTCATACGTTCCTGCAAGGAGAGAAGCAGATTGCTTCGCTCTGAATTACCGATGATGATATTGTTTTCTGCATCATTCCATTCATCTGCAAATATCCGGTAATCCGTCTTTAACTGACGGATTACACGGTTCTGGATAATCTGATAATAGACGGTACCTTCTTTTCCCTCTATGACGGAAGGTCTGAATTTTGCTTTTACACTGGCCATAGGCTATTTTTTAGATTCGTTCCCGATAGACTTGCTTTTGATGAACTTCGCCTTGCTGTCCAACTCCTTTGCGGCCTGCTCTTTCAGGCGTACCTGCTCGGTAAGGGCAGCCTGCTTCCGGACGGCATCCTCGTATACCTCCACGTCCTCGCGTATCTGTTCAATCCCGGCATTGTCACGGTTCAGTTCAAAAATGTTTTCCAATTCTGATATTTCATTCGGAGTGGCTTCACCTTTCATCTTGATATAGCGGTATTTCAAATCGTTATCCATACGGTCATTATCAGGCCGCTTTTCGATGTAGAAAGCCACAGATACAACTATCGAGTATGTTACCAGTATGATCAGGGTCCAGAATATATAAGGTGTATCTATGCTGATGCTGTGTCTGTGACAGACAACATCTGGTTCTTCCATCCTGTTCCTGACGGAAGTAGAAAGCGATTCCATCTTCTCCGATATGTGCAGGATGGTGTCTTTCTCTGTTTGGGCGAATCGTTCCAGGAACTCGTTCTGATTCTTGTGGTACGCCTGCTGTTCGCTTTTCAATACAGACAGGGTTTCCATGAACTTGTCCGGCATGGAGTTTCTTTTCAGTAGATTGGCTGTATCGCCCTTGATCATGACAAGAGCCTCCAGCACACGTTTGAAGCCTGTCTTTAAGGCATTCAGTTCCTGTATGACCTCTTTGTCCGCTTCGGCATCACCGCTCGCCGATTGAGGCATGGACAGCCCGTTTATCTTGTTTTCGATTCTCTCCAGGCATCCGTAGATGCTTTCCATAAACTCTTCCTGTTTCATAAATTCATTGATTTTAACGTTTTACACTTTAATGATTGGTTGTTTGGGGCAGACTTATAATCCAAGCCCTTTCCGTTTCTTTTTCTTCTTGCGCTTGCGCAGCAGTTCGTCATACGGGATCTGTTCTTCCGGAACAGACTCGCCAAAAGAAGAAAACAACCCCAGTCCGTTGCTTTCAATAAATGCCATATTGGATGGTTCCTGTTCCTTCCGGTTGCGGTTTGACTGAGCTTGATTTTGCTTTTTAACCTCTAAATCCACTCCGGTATCCGGACTGTTTCCGCCCAGAATGGCATTCAGTTTTGCAAAGCTGAACTCCCTGCTGATTTGCGAGCCTTTGAAGGTCAGGCCGTCTTTGGTAAGGCGTATGCCTTGAATGTCACCGGCGGATTTCATTTTGCCGCCTCTTCCGACAAATTCCAGTTTTATACCCTGCAAGGCCAGACCGACCACAAGTTCTTTCCATGTCCTGGCGCGTTTCAACGCTTGCTTCACGGCATGATAAATCTCGTATTTAATGCGTTCCGAATCATGCAGTTTCGTTACATTGGTTTTGCCTTTATCCTCCGCATAGGTCAGTCCGTACTTGTCTTTAAGTCTTTTGGTGGCAATCTCATTACGCTTGTAATCGCCCTGTGAGGAGATTACTTTACCATCATAACCGATGCGGTTATAGACCAAATGGCAATGCGGATTGTCGGTATGGTGATGCCTTACCAGTATGAACTGGGTGTTCCTGATGCCCATCAGATCCATGTATTCCATCGCTATCTTAGCCATGAATTCATTGCTCAATACCGGCTTGTCTTCCGGTTTGAAGCTTAACGCGATGTGTCCGACGGGCTGTTTTATCTTCGGATTAAGCAGGCACTGGCAGTTGAAACTGTCCGCTATTTCACGGTTATTGCCCAGCAATACGCCATCGGAACCGATTATCTCGGCATTGTCCTTTCCCATCACGTAGCGGATGCAACCGCCAAAGGATTTGCCTTTCTTGATTTTGCCTATCATGTATTTCTCCTTTCCACTTTTTTATATTCGTTCATGATCACTTTCAGCTTTTCGAGCAGTTCCATGACGGCATTCCTTGTCCGGTAGAATCCTGTCTGGTGGGACAGCCTGGCAAGCTGGTTCAGGTTGTTCGCCATTCCCACAAGATTGCGTATGACGGCTGCTTCCTCCGTCGAATGCCTGGCCACAATACTTGCTTCGAATGCGGCTTCCCGGATGAACTCCGCCAATGTGCGGTTCGCCTGTCTGCTGCGGTGCAGCAACCGCTCGTAATCAATCCTGGAGAACTTTACCGTCACGGATTTGGAAAGCTTGCGGATACCACTTGCTTTCGGTCTGCCTCTGGGTCTGGTTTTATCCTTGTCACTCATATTACTTGGTTTACTGTGATTGGTCATTTTACTGTGATGATATGTCCTGCAATCTGCGACCGTTGGGAGCGGATTGCCTCCGCGACTCCGGGAGTGGAGCGAGGTTTTCGGGATGCCCGAAAGATAACCTCGCTAACTCCCGAAACTGATGTTCCGTCCGTTGACCGCCTCTGGCGGGTTCTGAATGCAGGAATGCCATCATTCCATGATGCGGATGGATTTTGCACCGGGTGTCTTTTACAGTTTGCGCCACCGCTCGAAGTCTTCCGAATAGATTTCAAGATGCTGCCGGGCGATATTTTCCAGCAGTCCGGACACGCTCATCCTGCGGCTTCCGAGCTTGCGGACATACTCGTCCAGCCTGTCCCTTACCTCGCAGCTCACGAATACGGGCTTGCGGTCTTCTATTCTGGGAACCTGCAGGAATGTGCTGCGGTACTCTTCCAGTGACAGCCTGCGTTGCCTGCCACTAATCCGGCACTTGGATGCAGGAGCGGAACCGTCTTTCTCTGCCGGCTCCTGGATTCCGGATTGTTCCGTGACTGTTGGCAGGATTTCATTCCCGGCATGGTCAGTAACCTCTCCTGCACTTTCAGGGTTTTCACACTCAGGAAGGAGCTGTGACATTTCCATACCTGTCATAGCTTCCCACCGCTCTTTGTCAAAGCTTTTTCTTGTAGCCATAATCTTTGAATTTTAATAAGTCAATACAGTGGTCTTGGTATGTACCTTGACCGGTTATCGGCAGCAAAGAAAGTGTGTATAGTGCACTGTGTCAAGCAAATGGAGTGAGTGTGGCAATTATGACCGGTTCTGCATTATATGCACCGGACAAACGGTGGCGACTGCTGTGATTTGCCACACCCGCACGGGCGTCCATGGAATCTGGCAATGATTTCATGGCAGTATGGAGACTGAATCCAACGGACACTTTACCGGATATAGGATAACCCGTTGCAATCGTATCGGTATACTTGCTACAGTCAGTTCAGGCAGTAATAATCACATGGCGGCTTTGCTCAGTCGGGTCATACTGTCCACCGGCCATGCAACATGATGACAGATGATGAAACAGACCGTCAGCCGTCTGCAAATCCATTGCAGTGTGATTATTACTGCTTTAATTTGTACCGGGAACAGGAAATTGCTGCAGCCATGCCACTTGTTCCCTCCTGTCAGATGTATCGGATAAGGCAGTAAGCCGACTTTGCCTTGGCGGTACAAGATGGAAACAGTATCAAATGGAAATAAACAATGAGATTATGGAAATAGTAAGTTTTGAAAAAAGAACCTTTGAGGAGATGGCTGCCAAGTTGGATTACTTCGTGCAGCGGATGGATGACCTCTGCCAACAGCATGGGGAGAAGAAGGCAGAACGATGGATGGACAGTCATGCCGTCTGCCGGAAACTGCGTATCAGCCCGAGGACATTGCAGACCCTCCGTGACAACGGCACACTCGCCTTTACCAAGATTGGCAACCGCACCTACTACCGTCTGGAAGACGTGGAACGGGTCATTGTGGATGTGGAAGAGAGACGGAAAGAGGCGAAATGGAAAGGCAAAAGCATTTAGCAGTTGAAGTATCAATTAAAGACAAACCGTATGAGTAGTGAAATCAGAGAAAAAGACCATGAGTGGGTATGTAAATTCCACTCGAATTTCGACCGGCTTCTGGCTTCGTTCGAAAAGTTGTTCAGCCAACGCCGACCTCCCGTATATGGCGATGAGCTGCTGACTGACAAGGAGGTGTCGCACCTGCTTAAAGTGAGCCGCAGGACATTGCAGGATTACCGAAGCAACGGCATACTGCCCTATATTCAGGTGGGCGGCAAGATTCTGTACAGGGCTTCCGACATAGAGCGTACCCTGATGGACGGCTATAGGGAGGCGTACCGTTCTAGAAAATGAAAATCCATCCCGTTCCTTCTGCCTGCGGCCACATGAAAAAAGGGACACCCGGAGGTCGGTTCTTCTTCTTCCTTCCTCCGGATGCCCCTTGCTGTTTCTTTCAGGTGTCGGGCTTATTTCGTACCGGTGGTCCTTACACTTACCCCTTTCGGTATCGGGTTGTCAAGTATTATCCGGTAGCATAGTCTGCCGTCCACATTCACCGGCTCTTTCGCCACCATGAAACCGGCGCATTTCTCGACCTTTGCCACATCGAGTATCATGCCGGCGATGAAGCTGTTGGAGAAGCGGGCGCAACGCGGGTCGTTCCAGATCGTGAAGCCGTTCTCGTCATCCGAGACGAACATGTACCAGTCCTTGGGCCTGTCTTCGTCCCTGGCGATACACAGCCTGTTTCCTGCGTGCAGGCTCAGTTCCCTGCTCAGTATCCTGCTCAGGTACATGCTGCCGTCACGGCATACCGTGATGATCCGTTTGCCTTTGTAGGTCAGTGCCGGATGGGAATTGCTCTTGTCATAAACTGTCAGTTTCATAATCGATTCTATTTAGAGTGATACATTTATTGTCTTTTATGCCGCCTCGCCGGCCATGATCAATCTTCTTTGGGCGATGAACTTCCGGTTTGCCCGGATGGATTCCATCATCGCCTGTGCCCTGCGTGTCACCACCGAGGTCTTCTCGCCCATGTGCCTGGCTATGGTGCGGAATGAGCTTCCGGTCTCGTAGAACCGCAGCATGAATATCCTGTAATCCTCATAGGAGAAATGCCGCCTGAGGAACTTCTGTATGTCCCTTACCAGCCTGTCGCATCCGGTCAGCATCTCTTCCCGTTCCTCTGTCTCTTCCGCGCAGTCCGTCTCACCCAGTCTTGCGAAATACTCGTCTCCGGGGCTGTCGTAACGGCTTTCATCCCTTGCGCCCGACTGCAGGATTCTCCGGTAGCATCCGAAGAAATAGGACTCCGGATCTTCTATCCCGACACTTGAGAACATTATCTGCTTCCTGACAGCCAGATAGGCGTCATGGAACGCGTCTTCGTCGATTTTTCCATAGATGGAGAGTCTCTCTTTCAGTCTCGCGTATGAACGGTTAAACCATCCGTTGAATTCTTTCACGTCTTTTGTTGCCATATCCTTTTGCTTTTATCTGTTAGACATCCGGCCCGTAGTACGGGCACTCTTGTTTCTTTGAATGCCTTACAGCCGTTCTCCCTCCGGAAAAGCGTCAAGGCTCGGCCTTGCGCTCCGGTGGGGAACGGCTACCTTTGCTTCAAAGAAATGAGTGTGTCCTTTTCTGCTTTTTACCGCCTGCAATTATCCTCTTGCGGTGAAAAGGAATGTCTGACGGTGACACATGCCGTCCGGTTTGCGGTCTGTTTCTGTTTTTTTGTTTCCTTCGCTTGCGGAACGCTTTTACGGACACCAGAGCCCCTTTCCGGTATCATCTGTCCGCCGTTCCAGCTATAGTAAAAAACAAATGTCAAACTTAAAATTTAAGAATTATGGAAGTAGTGGTCATAGACAAGGCGACTTTCGAGAGGATGCTTTCGGGATTCGAGATTTTCGCGGAAAAGGTGGAACGGCTCTGCCGGGAACAGGAAGACTTGGGAGAAAAGGAGTGGCTTGACAGCAATGACGTGTGCAGGCTGCTCTGCATCAGTCCGAGAACCTTGCAGACGATGCGGGAGAACGGAACGCTGGCTTACACCAAAATAAGCCACAAGGTGTATTACAGACCGGAGGACGTGAAGGCCGTCTTTCCCGTGGCTGAAATGAAGCGGTGTATAACAGCCGGCAAGGAAAGAAAATGCAATGTGACCAACAAGCCAACCAACAAACCAACCAATCAACCAACAAACCAACAAACAGATATCTGATTTATGAATGACAATGGCAATATCCGGCTGCTGACACCGGAAAACGACATGCGCGTGAGAGCCTTCCTCTCGTCGCTGGAAGAACTATCGGAAAAGGTGGAGAAAATACATGAAAACAACAAGCCGTCCCTAGACGGGGAACGCTATTATACCGACAAGGAACTGGCCGTCAGACTGAAGGTCAGCCGCAGGAGCCTTCAGGATTACCGCAACAACGGCATACTGCCCTATATCCAGATAGGCGGCAGGATCCTGTACAGGGCTTCCGACATTGAACGTACATTGATGGACGGGTACAAGGAGGCGTACCATCAGAATGGAAGAACCGGGTTTTAATATTACCCCATATTATGGGTATCCGCCAAGTTCAACTCTTCATTTCTGAATCCGCATCACAGGTTCACTAAATGATGCGGATTGGTTTTGTAATGCAATACTGATACACCCTTTATTGGGTATATAGTAATGTTACACCCTTTTTAGGGTATATTTCTTGGCTATGCCAAATTATATTCATACATTTACAGCCAAAACAATAGATAGTAATATGTTTGCAACCATTTCGGCAGATATAGTTTCATCCACTTCGTTATCCGTGGATGAAACTATCAGACTAAAGCAAAGGATAGAGGCACTGTTTGCTTTGCTCAAAACAAAATACCCGGATTTTTACGGTCGTCAAATCAAAGGCGATTATATAGAATGTGTAATGCAGAATGTATCCAATGTCTTTCGTATAGCTCTTGTAATCAAATCATGTATCAAGTCTTTCCCGATTACAGAAAACAAGAAAGCGAAGAACTTTCAGACATATGGTATAAGGACGGCTATCGGTATTGGAAACATGCGTATAGTGAACACGGAACAGGGCATTTGGGATGGCGAGGCCATTTATATGTCGGGGCGTTCACTTGAGGGGATGAATGCCTTGAATAAAGGAACTTTGTCTGTATGTACAAGCAAAAGACAATTATCCTGCCCCTTACAGACGATCGCATTGCTGACCGATGCCATCATGAATGACATGACCCTGCGCCAAAGCGAGGTCATTTATTACAAACTGCTTGGATTGAAGGAAACGGATATAGCCCGAAATCTGGGAATATCACAATCCGGTGTAAACAAGGCTTCATCGGCTACAAAATGGTATTGCATAGAGGAAGCCTTGAAGTATTTTGAACAGATAAATTTTAACGAATATGAATAGCTGGCTGTTTTTAAGTTTGCTGTTGGGCCACGTCATAGCCGATTTCTACCTGCAAAATGACAAATACTGCTCACAGAAAGAGGAAAAGAAGTTCAGAAGCTGCTTCCTGTATGTACATTCGCTTCTTGTAGCTGTAGTATCATGGGCTTTGGTCCCGGTCAGCGATTTCGGGTTTTATGCCTTGACCATTGCCCTGTCACATCTGGCCATTGATCTTGTCAAAGCCTATTGTCCCAAAGGATTGTGGAGTTTTGTCCTTGACCAGGCTGCACATCTGGCAATATTGGCTGCTGTGGCTACCGAGTTTGATATCACCACTGAATTGCCTGTACAATTTGTGGATTATACCGGGAACTTCTCCATGCCTTTATTCATACTGGCGGTACTGTTGTGCATCAAACCCGCCAATGTCCTGATCAAGCTGGTTTTGAAAAGGTACCAAATCGGAGAAACACTATCCTGTGAGAATATCAAAAATGCCGGAGCATTGATAGGAAACCTGGAACGTATTCTCACAATCATATTTGTAATAATAGGCAGGTATGAAGCAATCGGTTTTATCATAGCCGCAAAATCCATATTGAGGTTCAAGGATACGGATACAGCAAAAACCGAATATGTCCTTGCCGGAACATTTCTAAGTTTCGGAATCGCTTTGCTTTGCGGACTGATGGCAGCATAACGGGATGGAAGAGCTGCAAAAGAAATACGACACGCTTGTCAGGAAATATAATGCATTACTTGCCGAGAACGAAGAGTTGCAATCAATTCTTCTTCAACACGGCATTGCGTATTCCGCATCGGAAATCTCTGACAAGGAGCCGATTTTTTCTCCTGTAATATTTCCTTCTGTCAATTTCACGCCTGATGAGAAAATAGCATTGTTCAGCAGCTTTTTCAAGGGAAGAACGGATGTTTTTGCACGAAGATGGTTCAGCAGGACAACGGGAAAGGGAGGCTATCAACCGGTCTGTACCAATGAATGGCGAAGAGGAGTCTGCGACAAGAAACGATACAAGTGCTCGGATTGCCCGAATCGCAACCTTGCTCCTCTGACAAGCCGGGAAATCTACCGCCATTTGGAGGGAAAAGATGAATACGGGTGTGATGTTATAGGTTTATATGCTGTCACCCCTGACAATAAATGCTCTTTTCTTTGCGCTGATTTTGATGACAAGAATTGCACTCGCGGATATAAGGAAGATGTGCTGGCTTTCACTGCCGTTTGTAGGAATTGGGGAATTCCGTACAGTATCGAACGTTCACGCTCCGGTAACGGGGCGCATGTATGGATATTTTTCGAAGAACCGGTTGCTGCCGGTAAAGCCAGGAAATTAGGCAATGCCATCCTTACTGAGGCCATGAAGCGCAACGGACATATTACCTTCAATTCATACGACCGTTTCTTCCCCAATCAGGACAGAATGCCTGAAGGCGGATTCGGAAATCTGATAGCCCTTCCATTGCAAGGCAGGGCACGGAAAATGGGAAACAGTGTCTTTGTGGATGAAAACTTCCTTCAGTTCAAAAACCAATGGGCTTATTTATACAATGTAAAAAAGCTTAATGAGCATGACTTGGACATGTTATTGGCCCGGCACAGACAAGAAGATTTCGGTTCGTTGGCAACTTCTTCAGAAACAAAGCCTTGGGTGCTTCCTGTATCTCAGGATGTCACGCAGAAAGATTTTAACGGAAAACTGAAAATTAAAAAATCGGACAGACTATACATTCCCCTAAACTCCATATCCGAAAAGGTGGCCAATCATCTCAAGCGTATAGCCGCATTCAAAAATCCGGAATTTTACAGCAAACAAGCAATGCGCATCTCTACCTATAACATTCCGCGTATTATTTGCCGTGCAGACTTTACAGATGATTACCTCGCCCTGCCCCGCGGTTGTGAGGATGCCGTAACAACTATGCTGGAATCTCTTGGAGTTGCTTATGAAATGATTGATGAAACCAATCACGGCAAGCCTGTTGCCGTTGCATTCAAGGGCAAGGAACGTGACGAGCAACTTGATGCCATCAATTCCTTAATGCCATACACGAACGGGGTATTGGCGGCAACGACCGCTTTTGGGAAAACAGTAACAGCAGCTGCTCTGATTGCCCGAAAAAAGGTAAGCACACTCGTGCTGGTACATTCCAAAGCGCTGCTCCTGCAATGGCATGAACGCCTTACCGACTTTCTTGAGATAGAATTTGCCGAGCCTGCCACGTCAAGAAAACGTGGCAGGAAAAAAGTGTTTTCTCCCATAGGATGCTTGGATTCAACCTCAAACACCTTGCACGGAGTCATTGACATCGCCCTTATGCAATCATGTTTTGAAAATGGCGAGGTAAGACCTTTTGTACGGGAATATGGGATGGTGATCGTGGATGAATGCCACCATGTTTCTTCCATAACGTTTGAGAATGTGCTCAGACATATTACGGCACATCATGTCTATGGACTTACTGCCACACCTATCCGCAAGGACGGACTGCAACCCATTATCTTCATGCAGTGCGGACCAATCCGCTTTTCGGCAGATGCCAAGACCCAGATACAGAAGCAGTCATTCCTGCGTTATCTTGTTCCAAGATTCACATCCTATCGCTCTGTAACTGAAAACAGGCAGTCGTTCGCCTTATTGTCACAATCGCTTGCAGAGTCTGAATTACGGAATACGCTCATCGTGGAGGATGTGTTAAATGCAGTAACGGCAGGCAGGACACCGATTATCCTGACCGGCAGGACGTCGCATGTAAAGCTGCTTTCCGAAATGTTAAAACCGCATATCGCCAACGTCATTCAACTGACGGGAGAAGGAACAGCCAAAAGCAAGCGTGAAGTCCTGCAAGGATTGCATGACATTCCGCAAAATTCCCCTCTTGTAATAGTCGCTACCGGAAAATATGTAGGAGAAGGATTTGACTATCCCCGGCTTGATACGCTCTTTTTAGCCCTCCCCATATCATGGAAAGGGTTGGTTGCCCAGTATGCAGGCCGTCTGCACCGGGAGAACGAAGGAAAAGCCGATGTCCGTATCTATGATTATATCGATATACACGAACCTGTCTGTGAGAGCATGTATCGCAAGAGGCTCAAAGGCTATTCCGCCATCGGCTATCGGGTACTTTCCAAGGATTGTCAGACATTGTTTGATGCAACCGAAGGTTTACAGTCGTCTCCGCATGAAGAACAGATTTTCAACGGCATAACATTCTGTCATCCGTTTATAAAAGAATTAAAAGCCTCAAGACAATCCATTGTGATATCTTCCCCTAAGCTCTATCATATGGAACGAAATAAATTTGTCAATATCTTGAAAGAACTCCAAAGAGACGGTATTGAAGTGGCCATTCTTACATTGACAGAAAACGGGCAGTCGGATTATCTCAGAAGACAGGGGTTGTTCGTAAAGATTGTACCTGAATTATCATTATGTTCATGTGTTATGGACAAATCCTCCGTCTGGTATGGCAGTATCAATATCCTTGGCTATCCGACGGAAGAAGACAATATTATAAGAATTAAAGATATAAGACTTGCAGAAGAATTTTTGGATGTCATTTACAATAATGGCAATGGCAAGTAATACAAAAATGAAATCATAATGCAGCAGATATAAGGAGGACACCGGCTAAATGTATATTGTCAAATCACTTGTGATATATTATAGCATGAAAACAGCGAATGAAGACAGAAGCAGTTCAGCCGGACAAGGGTGGATATTGGCAGGTGGTCGAAAAGGATTGATTTTTTGGAGGGAGCGCAGTTTGCCGCCTGCCTTTTTCATTGTGTTAAAAAAAATGCCCTCCTATAGAAAATCAGAACAGCATACGGACCGGTAGTTTCCTACTGTCTGTATGCTGTTTTTTTTTTGTTGTATCGACTTTTCCGTCGGTCGCTTGTTTCCGCTGCCGTCAGCCTTCCATGTACAGACGTGAAAGGGGAAAGGTTTTCGGGCTGAATACGCTTTGCCTGCAAAGGAAGATTCTGCCCGAAACGGCACGGCCGCCCGACCTTTTCACTTTCAATGAAGTCTGTACTAACTTTATGGACGGCGAGGAAGCAGGCGGCTGCGAAACTGTCATTGGCTGTCAGAGCCGGAATGTGTGCGGCTTTGGCTTCTCTTTTCCATCAGTCTGTCCATTTCCCTTGAGATTTTTTCTTCCGTTATCCTGGCATACCCCTGTGTGGTGGAAATGTTCGAGTGTCCCATCATCTTGGCTATGCTCTCGATGGATACGCTCTCTGAAATGAGCAGGACCCCGAACCCGTGCCGGGCCTGATGGTACGAAAGGTCATCGTGCCTGCCCAGGATCACGCCGATTTCCCGTATCTCGTGCCAGATGGAATCCCGGCTCGGCAACGGGAACACGGGACTGTGCATGTCGGTGGTATTGTACAGGGACAGTATCTGCTCGGCTATCGGGTGCAGGGGGATGAACGCTTCCACCCCGGTCTTCTTCCGGTTAATACGGATGAACCGCCGACCCTCCGCCGTCGTCCCGATATGGCACGGATGGAGCTGCTTGATGTCGGCATAGGCAAGTCCGGTGAAATAGGAGAAGATGAATGCACGCCTGCCCAGTTCCGCACGTCCTTCATTCAGGGGCATGGCCAGTATCCTTTTCATCTCTTCACGGGTGACATACTTGTGCTTGGGTGCTGTTTTCTTCTCATATTCGACATTCTCCACCGGATTGGTGCGCAGGATCTCGTTGTCCACGGCAAGATACAGCAGGCGGTTCAGCCAGCAGAGGCAGCGGTTGGTCTGCGAGGTGCTGAAATTCTTGTTCCTGATAAGGAATGCCTTGTAATTCTTCCCGAAGTCTTCCGTTATTTCTTCAAAGGCGATGTCCTTCTTCCCCAGTGAAGCAAGGTAGTCCGTCAGGTACTTCTGGAAATACCGGGATTGCCGGTATGTGGAGGTAGAATTAATCTCCCTGCTACGTATCCTGAGACGTTCACGCTCTATCTCGCCCATCCGGAGCAGGTGTGTCGGAACGACGAACTGCCTTGTCACCCGGTTCTTGATAATCTCCGCACTGACGACACCCTGCGTCCTCAGAATTTCCTCGTAAGTCTGTTCGATATACTTCCGGTACTCCTGCAGTCTGGCGTTTTCCCTTACCGTGCGTATGGTTCCGGTTCTGGCGTTCCAGTCTTCCGGCTTGCAGCATATCCCAGTGGTGATGGCGGTGTTCCTGCCGTCTATGGTGATGCGGCACATGACCGCCGTGGTTCCGTCAGCCTTTATCTTGCCGCGGTTGATATAGAACAGTATGGAAAAGGTACTTCTCATGATTCTCATTGTTTATGGGTTATAGAACAAGTTTCAGATCTCCGGTAGCCTTGATAAGCCTGTCCATGTCCTCGAAGAGCTTTTTCGGGGTGACGCGGGCATAGACCTGGGTCGTCTGTATGTTGCTATGCCCCAGCATGCTGCTGATGGTCTCTATCGGAACGCCCGCTTCAAGGGTGACGAGCGAGGCGAACGAGTGGCGTCCGACATGGTAGCACAGGTTCTCCTTTATCCCTGCCAGTACGGCCAGCGTCTTCATGTGGTTTCTCATGCTCGGATAGTGGATCATCGGGAACAGCGTATCCCTGCTGTCATCATGATATTTCTCTATCAGGGCGACGGCTTCCGGCAGAAGCTTCACGCTTGCACGGAGCTCGTTCTTTTTCCGGCGGTATTTCAGCCATAGCTTGCCGTCCTCGCCGGTGTACAGGTTTTCCCGGGTGACGGTCACGGCATCGCTGTAGGCGACCCCGGTATAGCAGGCGAAGAGGAACAGGTCCCTTGCCAGACGGTGCGTCGTGCGGTGCGGGGCTATCTCCACGTCACGGATTTTCTCGAAGCTTTCACGGCACAGTGCCTTGGGAGTCTTGACGGTCTGTTTCGGGAGGACGTAGTGCTGGAACATGAACCGCTCGGAGTGTCCTTCCTGATAAGCCCTTTTGCACGCTTTCTTGAGAATTGCCAGGTAATGCCGTACGGTGTCCACGGCATACCCTTTCTCGTCAAGGATGAAATTCTCATAGTCGTGGATGAACTGTTCCGTAAGCTGCCCGAAGGCCAGGTCTTTCGTCTTGAATTTGGTTTCAATGAACTCGCGCATGGTACGGCAGGTAAAGTCGTATGCCGGATAGGTCCCTTTTGCCCGGTCTATCCCGATACGGCTCTTCACCTCATCCCTGAGGGCATCCAGCATTTTCATCAGGGTCATCTGCGTCTTCATGCTGCCCTGGAAGGCATCCTTGACGGAAGCGGCATCAAATTCCCCTTTGCGTTCCAGAAGGGAATCGAAGGCGGCATTGATGTCAAGCAGCAACTTGTCGATTTTCGCATTTGTCTCCACCGCCTCCCTGCTCTTGCCGTTCAGCCGGCTTTCACGGGGATTCCACAGGCCTGGAGTGCAGGAGAGCTTGCAGCTGAACTGCGCCATCGTCCGGTTCACGGTGATACGTCCCATTATCGGGGCTTTGCCCGACTTGTCCAGTCCGCTCTTTTTGAGGTAGAGCAAAACCTTGAATTTTTCTACTTTCATACGCTTATAACTTTAGTTGCAAAATTACTTGTTTTATAAGCGTTCTTCGGTATGCAAAACAATGACAATCAGTGTAATATATCGGCGTTTTAAATTATCCGATCCACTTCGCGTTACCTCGTTCCCTTTCGGTAACTGACCTGCTAACGGTTTGGTAACTGAACATCTTCAATAATCTCCACTTTCCTGCTTTTTTTTATAAGTGGAAGAATATAAAGAAATGGTTAGTTTCCAATGGATTACGTTATCATTTCTTCTCGTTTCCGGTGCTCTGTTTGCCTATCTTATTCCACACGGCGAGGCATACGTTCGCAACGATGATGCTGACGCTCGGAGCAGACCTCTATACGACCTCGAAACTACTCGGCCATGCCGATGTGAAGATGACGCAGGTGTACGCCAAGATCATCAATCAGAAGAAAGACGATGCGGTCAATCTGGTGAACGGGTTGTTCGATCGACACAAAAGTAATCTTAATCACTGATTATCGTGCTTGAAAACGTTAAAATGGAATGTTTCCGCACAGGAGAAACCGGCCTTCAAATACACAAACAATTTGGTTTACTTTGATCCGGGTATATATAGAAGAAAAATTAAAGTAAACTATTTATAAGATGGGGGCCGTTGGGCTTGTGCCCTCGCGGGATAAGGTTTATAGAGCTGTTAAAATATGTTGCTTTTAGGGGAATTTTGCAATAAAAGCCTTATTTTTGCCGACATGGGAATCGCGGAGAACCTACTTGACCTGACGCTTCGCCTAACGGCTTTCGGGACGTTGCTGTGCGCCTTGCTGCTCTATCTGCGGCGCGGGTTCGGCGACCGTTCACGACGGCTGTTGGGGTGGTGCTTCGCATTTTGCGGCGTGGTCGTGGCGGTTCGGGCATGGATGGGAAACGCGGGCTGGCCCGTTGCCGGCGAGGTGCTGCTCTCGTCCGACCTGGACAGCGGCCTTTTGACGCTCTTTGTCTTTTTCCTCTATCCCATCGAGGTGATCCATCCCGGCTGGCTCAACGCCCGCCGGATCGCCCTTATCGCGCTTCCGTGGCTCACGTTCAGCGTCCTGTGGGCGTTCACCCCTTTTCGGCAGCTATCCTCGTTCTCCGAGATGACGGCGTATGTGGGCGAGTTCGACGTCTGGATCCGGTTGCTGTTTCTGGCGCTGTTCGTCCCGCTGTGCACCGTCCTGCTCTACATTCCCCGCAACTGGCGGAAGAGCAGCGCCGATAACCGGTGGATCAGCCTTTATACGGTCGGCACGCAGGGCATCGCCGTGTTGTACATCCTCTCGATGCTCACCGGAAATACGCTGGTGAACGCCGTGCATATTGGCTACTGCATGGGCTTCTGTTTCGTAGTGACCTACCAGGAACTTTTCCTGCGCATGCGTGTTCCCGTCGATAGGGAGGAGTTGCCGCAGGCCGTACCCGTCGCTGCGGACACCCCGGCCGAGGCGGCGTTCCCGGCGGAGCCGAGCCCGCTTTGGGACGCGCTGCTTCGCTTGATGGACGAAGAGGAGCCGTGGCGCAATCCCGACCTCTCGCTCGAATCGCTGGCGGCACGCCTCGCGAGCAACCGCACCACGCTCGCGCAGACGATCCGCCGGCACGGGTACGAAGACTACCGCCATTTCATCAACCGCCGCCGCATCGGGGAGTTTCTGAAAATCGCCCGAACCGATCCGCGCATCAGCATTCAGGACACCTTTTTCCGGGTAGGCTTCCGTTCCAAAATCACCGCCCTGCGCTACTTCCGCCGTGAGACCGGAACCACGCCGTCGGACTACCTGCGCAGGCTCTCCAAGAGGGGCTAAACCCCCGCGTTTTGTCGCAATGAAACCTCATTGTCGCGGCGAAACCGAAAAATCACGCATCTTGTCGTAATGATACCGAATTAATTCCGGTTTGGAACCTCCCGTATTTTCCGAATCGCTAACTTTATAGGCAGAAGTAAATTACAAATTTATTTCCGCCTTTTTTCATGTTCGATTCCTATAAATACCGATAAAATGACACGAGTTTTTTCGATACGATCTGGCGGGACATCCGGCCTGCGGCTTGGGTCGCAACGGCATCGCTTCCTCCTTGTTTTACTGCTCCTGGGCAGTGCGTCCGGCTATGCAGGCAGGGCTTATGCCGTGCCGTCCTATGAGGCGCGGTCTGCGGCTGCCGAGAGACAGCGAGCGGAGCGGAAACAGCCGGACAGCGTGCGGACGATCTATTCCGGCACACTACTCTTTTCGCCCGGCAACGGTGAGTGGATCGAGCGGTCGGAATATGTAGCCGTCGGTCGCTTCCTGCGCGCCGCGCACGCGCATCCCGAAACCCGAATCCTGCTTACCGGATGGACCGATACCACGGGCGCCGCGGCATTCAACCGCCGCCTTTCCGCGAAGCGGGCCGCCGCCGTCGGCCGCTACCTCGTGCGCAAGGGCATCGCAGCCGAACGCATCCGCACCGAAGGGTCGGGCGAAGATGCTTCGCTTCCGCCCGACCGGGCGCGACGGGTTGAGATGACGGCGTTCGTTGCGAACGCGCCGTCCGCTGTCGGGAATGCGACGGCGGTAACGCCTGCCGGGAACATCGAGGCGACGGCGGCACCAGCCGGAAGCACCGGTACGCCGGACGCCTCCGCGCCTGCCGGCTGTGCGAAATTCCCCCCCCCTCCGCAAAATGCGGAACAGTCTGCTGCTGACGGCGTAACCGCTCCACGAACCGAACAGACTGCGCCACCCGACGCGACGATCCCCGCCGCGCAATCTTCCATTGCCCCTACTCCCGATCCCCCGGCTGTTCGCTCGGAGCAGCAGACCGCCGAAAACATGCAGCCGGAAATGGCGCAGGCCGGACAACCCGCCGAACAACCATGCGAACGACCCGAATCGCAACCGGGGCAGGAGACTGCCGAAAACACGCAGCCGAATACGGCGCAGGCCGGACTACGGCCCGAACCGGAACAAACGGCTGTGCGCATAGGAACCGATACATCGGCTTATAGCGTTCGGGAGCCGTCATCACCCGCCGCCGCCATCCCGACAGATGCCATCCCGAAGGATCGTTACCTCGGCGTAAAGACCAACCTCGCGGCTTGGGCGGGTGCGATTATGAACGTCGCCGCCGATGTCGAGGTCGGCCGCCATTGGTCGGTCGAGTTGCCCGTACTGTGTTGTCCGTGGTATGTGAGCAGCGAGCAAGCCATCAAGACCTTTACCGTGCAGCCCGAAGCCCGTTACTGGCTCTCGAAGCCCGGCGCGGGGCATTTCTTCGGCGTACATGCCCATGTGGGCTGGTTCAATGTGAAGTGGAACCGCGACCGCTATCAGGACACCGACCGTCCGCTCCTCGGCGCAGGCATCAGCTACGGCTACCTGCTGCCGTTTAATGAGCATTGGGCGGGCGAGTTCACCCTCGGCGCAGGCTATGCCAATATGCGCTACGACACCTTTTATAACATGGACAACGGCGCACGCATCGACACCCGCACCAAGAACTATTGGGGCATTACCCGCGTGGGCATTTCGGTGGTCTATCGGTTTAATCTCAAAAAGTAATGGCTTATGAAACAGAAATACACTATAGGATTTATCGCCCTCGTGCTGGCAATCGCCTTTACGGGCTGTGTGCATGACTACCCCGACGGCGAGGGCTTCGACCCCACGCTCGTGGAAGTGAATACCGAAGTAACGCTCGACCTTGCGCTGGTTCCCTTGCAAACCATCGCCCAGAAAGCCCGCAGCGGAACAACGCGAGCCGACGACGGCTACCGCCGCCGCTTCATCGTCGAGGCGTGGCGCGAAGGGAAACCGCAGGCGCGGCAGGTGACGGTCATGGACGATGCGGAGGAAAACGCCACGGGCATTACGCTCCCTATCTGCCTGAAACTGCATGCCGTGGAATACACCCTTGCCGTATGGACGGACTACGTCGTGGCAGGAACCGACACCGACCTCTACTACGATACGAAAGACTTGCAATGCGTCGCCTGCACCGAACCCTATACGGGCAGCACCGACTATCGGGATTGCCACTATGGAACCGCCGCCCTCGACCTGCGCCCGTACCGCAATGAGTGGAACGCCAAAGTACAGGTCAAAGTGGACATGGTGCGCCCGCTGGCAAAGTACGAGCTGATAGCCACCGACGTGCAGAAATTTTTGGAGAAAACCGCCAAGCAGCGTGCCGGAGGAGCAGCCTACGAAATCACCGTCAGCTACGGTTTCTTCTTTCCGCTGGGCTTCAACGTGCTGACCGGAAAACCGGAACGTTCGGAAATGGGCGTGGCGTTTACCGCGCCGCTCACCGTGGCGGACAACGGCAGCGGGGAATGCGTCATCGCATCGGACTATATCTTCGTCAACGGCGAGGAATCGTATATCCCGCTGAACATCGAGATAAAAGACGACGCAGGCAAGGGCATCAGCCGCACGACGGGCATCGACGTGCCCTACCGACGGGGACACCTCACCACCGTTAGGGGGCACTTCCTGACCAACCGCTACGATGCGGGCATCGGCATCGACCCCGATTTCGACGATGAGGACATCGACATCGACCTTGACAAAATGTAATAAAACCGAAAATAAGCAACAATAACTGATTTAAAAATTCAATGAACATGAAAAATTTCAGACATTTCCTTTGGTTCATCGCCCTCATGGGGCTGATAACCTCGTGCAGCCAGGACGAAGCCGCCGGGCCGCAAAACGAAGCAAGCAACCGCGTGCGCATCGGCGCAAGCATCGATCAGGCATTGCAGACACGCGCCGGGTCCGTCACCATTCCCGAAAAATACAAACTCCGCTACATACTCGAAGTGTGGAATACGGAGGTTACGCCTGCCTGCATCTGCCGCTATGAAAAGATAGCGACGAATGCATCTGCCGTGGACTTCGATTTCGTCCTGACCGAAGCCGGAAACTACAAAGCCCTGCTGTGGGCGGATTTCGTGCCGGATAGCGAAACGGGCACTCCGGTAACAACCCCCAACGCCTACACCCACTTCGCGGATCATTATTATGTAACCAACTCCGCCGACGGTCTGAAAGCCGTCACTCTGGCAAAGACGGGAGCGGACTATGTGATAAACGACGATGCCCGTGACGCATTTTTCTCATGCCTTCCCATCAAAAAAGAAACGGGTGCTTTCGCGAAAAGTGTCGAACTGAAACGCCCGTTCGGACAAATCAACGTCATCGAGAAAAACACCGCCCTGCGTGATAAGGTGGCATCCATGACGCTCACCTACAAAGTTCCCCAAACATTCAATGTCGAAACAGGCGCAACGACAGGAACGGCAAACGTGACCCCTACGGTAAGCTCTTTGCCCACCGCCACCGACGTCCGCAAGGCCAACCTGTTCTACGACTTTATCTTCGCTCCGGCCACAGGTCAGACCACACTGGGCGAAATTGTGCTGCAATTCGAGAGCAACGACGCGCACGTCACGCTGCCGGACTATAAAATCCCTGCCAACATGCCCGTCGTGCGCAACAAGCGCACCAACATTAGCGGCTCCATTCTGACAGCGAACAGTAACGACGTCACGCTGACCGTAACGGTGAGCGACGGATGGACACAGCCGGACGAGGACCAAGATATGGGGCACGGCGACGATCCCCAGCAGGGTGGCAGCATCGACCCGTGGGGCCCCGGCACTTGGTAGGCAGTCGGAACACCTGCAATGGAACAGAAGTACAACAAAAAAATAAAATAAACCTATGGATACAAAACATTATCTCCGCCTCCTGCGCACCTTTGCGCTGGCGGCACTCACGGTAGCAGCCACCGCGGCATGCTCCGACGACACCGACAACGGCAGCGAACCCCTGACACCTCCCGACGGCAACGGCGGCGTCCCCGTCGCATTCACCGCCGACATCAACCCCGGCAGCGATGCCAACCCCGCCGGAGCGCCCGGCACACGTACCGTCCTCACGCCTACACAAGACGGCGGATTCACCGTCAAGTGGAAAGGGAAGGACGATAATCCGGACAACGCCGACAAAATACATATCTGGGCCGATGACGGCGGGGGTACTCTGGCGAATAACGGTTCCCCAAAAACATACATTCCCTCCATTTCCGCCGTATCCTCGGCGCTGGAACCGCTGAATGAGGGCGACGCCCTCACCGTCCCGGGGGCGGGCGAGTGGAAGTTTACGGCAATTTATGGCATGCAGAGTGGAATTATCGCACATGTGTCGCCCCTGTCGCAATTAGCGCCGGGCAGCACCGACCATATTGCCCGTTACGATTTCTCCGTCGCCACCACCAAGCAGACGGTTGAGGCCGGGAGCGGGATGCCGCAGAACATCAGCCTTAAATTCGAGCACAAGCTCTCCGCCCTGCAACTGCACGTGACGAACCAAACCGACGCAGAGCTGACCGTCAAGGGAATCCGCCTCGCCGTCGTCGGGGGTGTGATATACTGTCAGAAAACCTATGATATAAAAAACAATAGATGGGATGAAAGCAAGAACAAGACCGACGCCTACCAGCAGCTCGTAACCTACAGCTGCCCCGCGCTGGCCACGGGCGGCGGGGCAGCGCAGGATTTCCACATGCCGCTCTTCCCCGGATACGGCGGCCAGGCGATGACCATCACCGTCATCACCGACCGCGGCGAGTATACCCTCAGGAAAAACGCCCCCGCCAGCCCGGGATTCGAGGCCGGGACGAACTATATGACCAATATCACCATCAAATCTTCCGGCCTCGACGCCGCTACCGAGACGTGGACGGAGTATATCAGCACCGCCGAGCAGCTCGCAGCGTTCCGCAACCGGGTGAACGACGGCAACAACTATGCCGGGAAGACCGTCTGCCTCACTGCCGACATCGACCTCACTTCCTCCGGGAATTGGACGCCGATAGGGACGTCGCGCGACACTCCCTTCGCGGGCACCTTCGACGGCGACGGCCACCATATCGAAGGGCTTGCGGTGGACATTAACACCAGCTACGCCGGGCTGTTCGGCTGCGTCAAGGCCGGCGAGGTGAGCAACCTGCGCGTCAACGGCAACGTGACGACAACCCTAAACTATGCGGGCGGCATTGTCGGGACGAATGAGAACAGCACCGTGAAGAACTGTATCTTCAGCGGCAACGTCAATGGTGGTTATGCTGCCGGAGGAATTGCCGGATGGAGTTTTGATAATAGCCATATTGCCGGGTGCCAGACGAAAGGCGAGGTGACAACAACGGGAGGGGCGACCGGAGGGATTGCCGGGATGAACAGAGCATCCACCATTGACGATTGCTGCAGCGCAGCCAAGGTCACGGCGAACGATAATCACGTGGGCGGCATTGCCGGGACGAATGAGAACAGCGGCTCCATCACCAGATGCTACGCCACGGGTATGGTTCGTGGTACAAACTATGTCGGCGGTATCGTCGGGAATAACAGCAGCAGCACCGTCACAAACTGCCTCGCCCTTAACCCCGGTCTCGAGAGGACGGCGGGTAACTACTTGAAATTCGGACAGATAGTAGGCCACCTTTTCAGCAGCCCCACCATCGAGAATTGCGCCGCTTTCAAGGACATGACGATAACTGACGCCGCCAGCAGCCAATCCATCGCCAATCGCACAGGCATCGACGGCACCGACCTCACCGCTGACGAATGCCTCACCGAGGCCACCTACACCACCCGCGAGTTTACCGACGCCAACGGCTGGGCCTTCGACACCGGTGCAACGTGGACGTACCTGCCGTGGAACAAGGTCTTCGAGGGTTGGGGCATCTCTGCAGATACCTACCGCATTTCCGTGCCCGACCACATCAACGGCGCCGTGAATTAGCGGCAGCCTGCGCCCTTGTAATATGGAACGGACACCTGACAGCACTTCCCCGCTTCGCAGCGGGGAATAGCGCAAACGAAAATTCAGCAGAAAAATAGAACGTATGCCTCCTGTTGATAAACATAAACCTCCGTTCTGCGACGAGTTTCCCGCCGACTGCTCTTTTGAAAGAAAGAGCTATCCGGCGGGTGCGACCGTAATATCACATTTTCAATTCTCTTTTCAACCACACTTTCATCACAGGATCGGGAATAACAGCTTGCCGCTTCTCGATTTCTATAAGTTCTTTCTTTACCAGAGCCCGTTTTACGATGCTGACATTGGCCGATGAGCCGAGCTGGTATTTCTGCAAAATTTCCTGCGTGGTAAATTCGCTATGGACTCCATCTATAATAGCACGCAAGAAATTCATCTGATAGGTCGTAAGGCTTTCTGTCTGTTTCTCGAACAACGGTGTGTTCTGATCGATAATATCTTGATACGCTTCTTTGAAATCCTGCTCCGTAGCAACCTTATCCGTATGAATCCATACCAACCATGCTAATTGTTGCACATACGAAGAGTGATTATCTACCCTTTGACATATTTTCTCGGCCAACTCTTTTGAAATCTGTTTGCCCGTAGCTTTGAAACGTCCGCAAATATAATCTACCCAGTCCGCCGTTCCGATTTTCTGCAAGTAAATAGCATCGCCAAACTTGTAGAACGGAAGACTCTTTTTCTCAAAAAGTTCGTTCATCAAATGCTTTTTACTGCCGAACAAGCAATAGGACACCGATTTCTGCAATTGCCAAACCGAACGCAGGCGTTTTTGAAAGGTTTTCGAATCTTTGAATTCGGCAATCTGCTGAAATTCATCGATACAAACCACTATGTTATAGCCTTTCTTTTGTGCAATTTTTTCGGGCAGTTGTAGAATTTCATCGATATCGTTACTCTTCGGATTGATTTCAAGCGATATCGAAAAATCAGTTGTAGGATCGGGTCCCAATGAAATTTTGGGACTGATACGTGAAAGGAATAATTTGGCATGCTCCAACCACTCGTCCAATTTTGAAGAAGTTTGCTTGAGGATGGCCGAAGCGATTGCGTCATAGAAATCCCTCTCGCTTCGGCATGAAAAAATGTCCAGATAGACAACCTTCAACTTATCGGATTGCGCCAAATGACAAACTTTCTGCACCAAAGAAGTTTTACCCCAACGACGAGGTGAGATCAGCACCGTATTCACGCCATGTTGAAAGTTCGACAACAGATGAGCTGTCTCTTTCTCGCGGTCTGTAAAATTGTCACCCGATGTTGCCACACCGAATATAAAAGGCTTATTCTCCATGATTCATTCAAATTTTATTTCGATGCAAAGATAGCAATATCTTTATTACTAACAAAGTTGTTACTAATAAAAGTATTACATGTGCGGAATTTTCAATTATATTTCACTCTTGCACTTCACTACCATTCGATGATGCAAGCACCTATGCAATTACATTTGTACATTCTTCATAATCCAATGTCTTTTCCAAACATGGATTAATGCCGATACTCTTTTAAGTTCGGGCTTGCCCGGTGTCCACAGAATTTTATTCGGGGGAGCCTAATACCCCGACCGACATTCGTCGGTGGGAGACATGTCCAAACAAACAGCAAGCTGGGAAAAGGGAGATTATTCGAAACAACATGAAAATAGTATGGCAAAACAGTTCTTGACGTTCAAACGCATTTTTAGGCAATTTAAGGAGTTTTGTTTTCGCTATTGTGATGGGACAGCCCAATGTATTTTCTTTCGCTGTAAGCCTTACAAATCTATTTTCGGTTTTAGTAAATACTCCCTTTCTCTGTCGAGGTTGGGCCACCGAGAATGAGACACAAAACCACCAGACAATACCGGAAGAGCAGAGCCGGCACTGCGGCAGAATTATCGACATACAGCCCCGAAAAAACTGTTTAGTTTAGTATTTAACCTATATATTTAGGCTAAAAGAAAGTAAACTAAATACAGGCAGGTAAAATTTTAATTGCCTGTATGCTTATTTCTTGCGGGAATGGTTGGCAGCAACCCCGATGTCCTGCACGGATAAAACGAGCAGACTTACAAAAAGGAAACATGCCATAAACAAGATTGCAGCGAAAAGAGAAAATAAGCCGTAGAACGTTTTATCTTTTGGCTGTGAAGGTGGCGTCGAAACGTGTTACGATATTCAAAAAAAACAGTTTAGTTTAGTCCATTAGCTTATATATACGCTAAACCAATATAAACTAAATATAGGCAGATATAGTTGTCTGCCTGCATATTTGCCTTATCATGGAAATGATTACCTTTGTGGAGAACTGAAACAAGGCTTGTTTTTTCTTTTGGCTGCAAAATCATTCGGGATATAAAATCGAAAACTCGATTTTCAAACAAGAGGGAAAAAATAGTGCCGAAGGCAGAAACAGGCACATGAATACAGCCAACTGCAAGCAAAGAAACAGAGTGCAAACGAAAAATCTTGGAGTGGCTTTATTTGACTGTTTTGTTTCCCCTTTGTTCCTAAATCAGATAGGGATTCCTCCTAATATACTGACTTATAAGTGATTATATTATCACAAAATAAGAGTTTCCAGATTCCGAATAGCAGGGATAATAACTTTCGCTTCTTGCGTTCTTATCGAATCGAGTCAAAAGTGACCGTTATCACTATAACAGCCAAGACTTTGGTGCAAAAGTAGTATATTTTTCGGGATGTACGGTATGATGAGGGCAATAAAGTGTGTATGCAAACAAAGCGTGATGGTATTTGACCGTCACGCTTTGTATAGCTTGCCATTAAAAGTTGTTAGAGAGAATTGTTAGAGGATTTATTTCATGGCTTCTATCGTATATCCTTGTTGTTTCAGAAGGTTCAACACTCCATTGTCTCCGGGCAGGTGTCCGGCGCCGACTACGAAAAGGGTAGGGGCTTCTGTCATGATAGCAGGCATCTTTTCAACCCATGCCTTGTTGCGGTTGTCCAGCATGGCTTCCATCTCTCCAGGCAGCGGGTCGCATGAATTGCCGTCGCGCTCTTCCATCAGTTGCAGCATGGCATCCAGGTCCTGCTTTTCATAAGCGGCAATCAGGCGCTTGCTTTGCTCGATACCTTTCTCGATGTCACTGATAGCGCAGTAGAGGAGGTTTGCCTGGCGTTGCAGCGTCTGGCTGTTGAACAGAATGTCTATTTGTGACTGGGCTGTTTCCAGACCGCCAACTTTCTTGCCTTGCTGTCCGGCCTGCTGCTGGAAGTAAGTGTCGAGCTGTTCTTGCGGGTTGAAGCCCGGAGTATGTTTCATGTAGAGCAGGACGACAAGCTGCTGGTTGATGGCAGCCGGTTTCAGTTGAGCAAGCATGGCGATGTCTACCATCATGTTTTCCTTGATGGCTTTGCCTACTTCTTCGTATTGTTCGGGAGTAAAGAGGCTTTGCAGCGTGGTGTCTTTGGGCATCATCATCTGCTGTTGCATGCTTTGCATGAAGGCGGGAGTCGCCATTTCGCTCATCACAACTTCCCCGTAGACTTGGGCGGTTTCGCTCATGGCCTGCGGCATGGCGGCAATGCTGTCCTTTATACTGAGTGGAGAGAGGTGATAAGTACCGAAAATATAGGATGGTTTCTCTAATCCTTTACCGGATACTTTCCATAAAAGTTGTGCATTGGCGCTCAGCGCAATGCTGATGAATAAGAGGATGCCTAAAAGTTTCTTCATTGTTTTCTTCTTTTAATAGTTTCTGGACTATCAGTCGGGACAGAGTAAAGAAAATCACAAGAAGGGAAAAATTAGTATTATTTTATTCTTCCTCCGCAGAGCCAGTGTTGGGTGTAATATTTTTCCCGGAGGTTGCTGACTATGACTCCCTGGCTGGTGCTGGCATGTATAAACTTGCCGTCCTTGAGGTAGATGCCTACGTGTGCCACTTTTTTGCGGGAAGCACGGCTGGTGAAGAACACCAAATCTCCCTCACGCAAGTTGCGGCGGGAGATTTTACTGCTCTCTTTCAGTTGCCCGTCTGTGCTTCTCGACAGACGGGTGTGGTAAACTTTCTTATACAGTTGCGATACCAGTCCGGAGCAGTCCGTTCCACGTTTGCTGTCGCCACCTGCGCGATAGGGGGTGCCTATCCATTCGGAGGCATGGATGTATAGCTTGTGGTTGTCCTGCAGTTCAATATCCACTCCCAAACGGACGGATGCCTGCGCCAGGGCTTTGTAGTCCAGGCGTGGCGCGGAAGTATGGCAAGAACTTAGGCCTATCAATATGATAGTAAGAGCTACTATATAAGAAAGATATTTTTTCATGCTTCCGAATTTTTTTCTTCTACCGTTTTATCTTCTTTTTCCGTTATTTCTTCTACGGCTGCTTCTACTACCGTTTCTTCTACCACGGCTTCTTCCTCCACACCGACGTTGAAGTAAGCTTCCAATTCCTGCTCGGCAGAGTTGTTCTCATTTCGTATATCGCGGATAATAACGCCGTTTTCTAACAATGCAATACGTGGACAAACGTCCACTGTGTGATTCAGGTTATGGCTGGAAATGATGACGGTGGCTCCGTGCTCTTCATTGTATCTTTTCAGCAAGTGTTTGATTACAGACTGTGAACTGGGGTCAAGGAAGTTGAACGGTTCATCCAGAATCAACAGTTGCGGGTGATGTAGCATAGCGGAGATGATGCCGATTTTCTGCTTGTTTCCGGCAGAATAGTTGCGGATGAATTTTTTTTGCCCCATCACTTCGCCGTTCATGAAGCGTTCGAAGGGAAGCAGGCGTTCGTCTACCTCCTCTTTCTTCAGACCGTACATCTTACCGATGAAGTAGAAGTATTCTTCGGGGGTGAGGTAGTCTATCAGGAAACCGTCGTCTATAAAGGCTCCCGTGAAGTTCTTCCAGTCCTCGCTTTTGCTGACGTCAATGTCATTGATGGTTACATTGCCCCGGTCTGCCTGCAGTAAGTCAAGAATAAGCCGGAAGAGGGTGGTCTTGCCTGCACCGTTGTTGCCTACCAGTCCCAGCATATCGCCTTGCCCGATGGTGTAGTTCTCTATATCTACGGCTTTTTTTGTGCCGAAATTCTTTTGTAAATTGTTGATGCGTATCATGTTAGTGATTGATGTTTAATGATTTCTATTTCTGTCTACTGTCCCTGAAGCCTTCCATATTCTTGTAGCGGCGTTTCATGAGTCGGTGATATACATTCATCAGCCAGAATTTGGAAGTGGCGATGAATGCCACGCCGATGCCGATAAGTATCCAGGGGGTGACCTCTTTGCCAAAGATGGCATTCAGTGCAAAAAGCAGCAGTAAAGGTATGCCGAAAGCACCTCCTGAAATCAGATTCTGCAGACCGGTGCCTATATTCTGCCGGCTGGTCATCTTTGAATTCAGGTCGGTAGTCTTGTTGTTGTAGACTGCCAGTTGGAACAGACAGCAGTATACGGCTCCCGGAATGAATATCAGCCATGCAATGCAACCGAGTACGGATACCTTCCCGGTAACCATACCGGGAATCATCAGAATCGTAGGAATGAGCAATGCAATGCTGTACAGTATGTATTTGGCACGCAGCAGCGAGTAGATAGATTCCTTGCGGCTCATCAGTCCGTCAATGTAATTGCCTTCGTAACCCATCAGTGTGCTGAGGAACATGATGCCGAAGATAATGTAATTATAAAGGACGAAGAAATCTCTCAGACCTCCGTCATACACATCGGAAAAGCTAATGATACTACTGAACATTATCACTACACCGGTGATGGAATAGAGCGAACGCTTACAAATCTTGTTGCGTAGCAATAACTTGAGTTCCAGTCTCATGTATTCGCCTATTTCGCCGTAGCGGTCGAGGAATTTGTATTCGGATACATGTTTTATCCGTGTATCTTCCACTTTGTTCAGTTCATTGTAGATGAGTTTCTGCATCAGGGTGCGGTTGATGAACCACATGAGGGCGATGGCAGCCAGTACACCGATGAATGACAGTATATTACCGGTGATGAACCCTTCTCCCAGATTGACAAAACAGTCGAAAAGCGGACTGTTGTCCGGAATGAATAGTGCGGCGGCAATGCCACCATATACTACTACCGGTAATGCCAGCCACCAGATGCGCTCACCCATCAGTGTGCGGCACAACAAGAACCAGTAGTTATTGAATACCATCAGCAGCCAGATGCCAATGCAATAGGTCAGCACACCACTGATTCCATAGAATTTGGTGACGGTGATGATGGAAAACGGAACAAACAGAAACAGCCAGAACAGATTGAAGCCATCCAGTCCGGAACGGATCAGCAGGAAGTCTATAAGACGATTCCGTTTGATGGGAAGCAGCAGGTAGGGCTTCACTTCCTGGGTGGGTGTTTTTTGGAAAGGCAGGCGTATCAGGAAATCCAGCACAAGGACAAATATCAATCCGGAGTTCATTACGTGATAGGCTTCTGTGGCACCACCGTCAAAGGCGAATGCAAAGGTCGTACCGAAGAATATCAGGTAACCGGCCCAGAAGACGAACATGAAGTACATCCAGAATTTTCCAAATTTACTTTTTTCGTACATCGGATTTCGTTTTTCCGCCAGTTTTCCGTGCTTGCGCAAATCTAAGAAAAGACTCATAGTATTTGTATATATAGAGTTTGTATAAAAAAAGCTGCGCTGCCTTTCATCGAACAACGCAGCCTTCTGTGTGTATGGCTCTCTTATTCTTTGTCAGGAGTTTCAGGACTGATCATTGATACCTCAATCTCATTCTTCTGCTTGAACAAGTCGTCGGTGAACTTTTGGATGTCCTTCACGGTGATGCTGTTGACAATCTGTTCGTAATCCTTTATCGGATTCATACCGGTGAACAGGTATTCGTCAATGCTTCCCAGCCAGTAGCTGTTTTCCTTCAAGTCTTCGGCGTGTTTTTTCAGCATGAACTCCTTCACTTTATTCAGGTCTCCTTCCGACGGACCTGCTTTGGCGATGTTGTCGAGTTCTGTAAAGATAATCTGCATCAACTTTTCTCTTTTTGCCGGAGCGGTTTCGAATATAATTTGCAGAAGGGCCTTTTCTTTCGGATATTTGCTTAACTGGCCGCCTACATATACACCGTAAGTGCCACCTTCGTCTTCACGTACCTTGGCTGTATAAACCAAGTCAAGAATCTGGCTGGTCATATCCAGCAGGATGTTATTTTTCAGGTCGTACTTGCAGTCACCGTTCAGCAGGACAAAATTCGACGCTTTAGCAGTTTCCTGCTTCCTTACGAACTCATTCTTATAAACTCCCTGGCGCATGTCGACTTTATTGTCCTTGAATGTTTCCTTGCGGTTGATGGCAGGCAGTGAACCCAGGTACTCGGCGATGAGTGGTTTCATTTCCTCCACATTCACATTTCCTACAAAGATAAAGGTAAAATCGCTGGCATCTTTGTAGCGGTCTTGATACATGGACAGAATCTTGTCATAATCCATCTTGTCAATCATGTCCGCCTTTATTCTGGCTCTTCTGGGATGGTGCATGTAAATACCGGCCGAGACAGAGTCACTGAACGCCACCTGGGGATTCATTTCCATATTCTGCAAAGCAGCTTTGTTGCGGTTCTTGTAGGATGCGAAGGCATCGTCGTCACGGCGTGGAGCGGTGAACGTCAAGTAAGTGAGCTGCATCATTGTTTCGAAGTCTTTCGGTGAACAGCTGCCATTGACGGTTTCTGTCTTGTCACCGATACCATAGCTGACGGAAGCTTTCTTGCCGGCCAGAACTTTTTCCAGGTCTACGGCACTGAAATTACCCAGACCACCGACACTCACTGCATCCAGTCCGTTGATGTTGATGATTTCCGAGTCGGGGAACAGGGAACTACCGCCTAGGCTGACTCCCTTCATGCGGATTTCGTCTGCCTTGAAATCTGTCTTCTTGATAATGACCTTGACTCCGTTGGAGAGTGTCAGCGTTGTAGTGCCGAATGTATCATCTGTCTGCTCGGATACAATCTTTCCGCCTTTCGGGGCTTCGGCCATCAAAGGTTCATCCGACACCTTGTCTACGTAGGCAGTCAGTTTTTCAGCTTTAATATCTTTCAGAATCTTCTTGATTGCATCTTCTGTCGGCATTTTCAATCCTTCCTTATCCGGACCGAGAATTGCGACTACCTGGTTACTGTCTGTCACGAGGGCTTGCATCATCTGGTTCAGTGCGGCAACCGGAATGGCGGGAGCTATCTGATTGATGATGGCGTATTCGTTTTCGATGCCCGGAATCGGTTCGTTATCGAGGAAATGACGGACATATTCATCCACGTACTCTTCATTCTTGCGTTTGTCACGCTCGTTATAAGCAGATTCCAGTTGGCGCAGATATTCGGCACGGGCACGGTTGTATTCCGTTTCCGTAAAGCCGAATTGGCGGGCGCGTTCTGTTTCGCGCAGGAGAGTGGCTATTCCATTTTCTATGGCATCTTCCTTGCAGACAACGACACCGGTGAAGGCATCTTTGGTTTTGGCAACAAAGAAATCATCGTCATAAGTGGCGGCATATATATAAGGAGGATTGGCGGTCTGTACCAATTCGTTCAGACGCGCATTCAGCATATTGTTGATGAGCGTGGTTGCATAATTCTGTACCAGATAGCCCATGTCGCCTTTCTGCTCGTCAGGAGTGGCTTCGTGCTTGTTGAAGATGAGGGCTTGTACATTGGACTGTTCCTTGTCCTGATAAACCAATACAATAGGCTCCTTGTTGTCGTTTACCGGATAGTACTCGCGTTTGGCAGCATTGGGCTGGGCGGGAATATCAGAAAACATTTTCTTGATTTGGGCTTCGATGGCGTCCACATCTATATCGCCAACTACCACAATACCCTGAAGGTCTGGACGGTACCACTTTTCATAGTAGTCTCTCAAAGTTTGCGGTTTGAAGTTCATAACGACCTCCATCGTTCCGATAGGGAAACAAGTGGCATACTTCGTTCCTTCGAACATGACTGGAAGCATCTTCTCCTGGAAGCGTTGTATGGCGCTCATACGGGTGCGCCATTCTTCGTTGATGACTCCGCGTTCTTTGTCTATTTCCTTCGGGTCCAGGGTCAAATCGTTACTCCAGTCGTGCAGAATCAGCAGGCAGGAGTCGATGGCTCCCGGAGTAGTGACCGGCACATTGGAAATGTTGTATACGGTTTCGTCTACGGAAGTATAGGCGTTCAAGTTTTCACCGAATTTCACCCCGATACGCTCCAGGTATTGCTTCAGTGCATCACCGGGGAAGTGGGTTGTTCCATTGAAACACATGTGTTCCAGGAAGTGGGCAAGGCCGCGCTGGTCGGCTTCTTCCTGAATGGAGCCTACCTTTTGGGCAATGTAAAAGTCGGCCCGGTTTGCAGGCTGGCTGTTCTTGCGGATATAATAGGTCAATCCGTTGTCCAACTTTCCGATACGGACATTTTTGTCGACCGGGATAGGCGGCATTTGCTGTGCAAATACCTGCTGAAAATTGCAGCAAAGAATTAACGCTACAATCCATAAACCACGTAATAGATGTTTCATATTATTATGAATTTAAATTGTTCTTGAACTATCTGTCGGACAGCCCTTAGATAAATCACAACTTCTGTTGTTTTTTTCGGATTCCATTCCGGATAAATGGAATTTATCTGACTGCTTCCCGGATGCGGACCAATTTGGTCAGCAGGTCTTCCAGCAGGTCGAGTTTCAGCATGTTGGCGCCGTCACTCTTGGCTACGGCGGGATTTTCGTGGGTTTCGATGAACAGTCCGTCTACACCTACGGCAACACCGGCTTTGGCTACGGTCTCGATAAGTTGCGGCATACCTCCCGTGACGCCACTGGTCTGGTTGGGCTGTTGCAGGGAGTGGGTTACATCCAGGATGACGGGGAAACCGAAGGTCTGCATTTCGGGGATGCCGCGATAGTCGATGACTAAATCCTGATAACCGAAAGTAGTTCCGCGTTCCGTCAGCATGACGTTCCTATTGCCTGCTTCCACTACTTTATCAGCCGCAAAGCGCATGGCAAGCGGAGAGAGGAACTGCCCTTTCTTGATGTTGATGGTTTTTCCGGTTTTGGCGGCGGCTACAAGCAGGTCTGTCTGCCGGCAGAGGAAGGCGGGAATTTGCAGAATATCCACATATTCGGCAGCCATGGTGGCTTCTTCGGCGGCATGAATGTCGGTCACGGTAGGTACTCCGAAAGTGTCGTGTACCTTTTGCAGTATCTTCAGCGCCTTTTCGTCGCCGATGCCCATAAAGGAATCCAGGCGGGAACGGTTGGCTTTGCGGTACGACCCTTTGAATACATAGGGGATTTGCAGTTTTTCGGTGATAGTCACGATACGTTCGGCAATGCGCATTGCCATTTCTTCTCCTTCGATGACACATGGACCTGCCAGTAGGAAGAAGTTTCCGGCAGGATTATTCTTTAATTCAATCATAGGTTGTTACTGATTAAGTATTTTCAATTGGGTATAATCAATGTTATTGCTTCATGCAGTACGCTGATGTCCAGTGGAAAATGACGGTCGAGAATACGTCCGTCCAAATCGACAGAGGCATTTTGCGCACGCAGCACTTTTACTTTTTGCGTACGGTAGGGCATCACTACCTTATGGTTCAGAATCCGCCCTTGGATAAGCATCCACAATCCCGACCATAGTTGCAGCAATTCGGGACGGTAAATGACGGAAACATCCAGCCAGCCATTATAGGGCACTGCACTAGGCGCTTGTCCGTATCCCCACGCACTGCCTATGCAGACAGTCATGATGCGTCCACGTATGTGCTCGCCGTTTATCTTGAGATGCATGCGGTACAGCTTCCGTTCGAAGATAATAGATAGCAGTGCCATGAAGTAGGAGAGGAACTTCACTCCCCAGAAACGCTTGCACTGGTCGGTGATTTTCACGATACGGGCTCCCAGGCCTATGTTGATGGCATTGAGAAAGTAGCGTGTCAGATGCTTTTCACCGTCGTAATAATAGCAGGTACCCACGTCTATTTTCCGGCGGCGGTTGTTGATGATGCAATCCACCGCTTTCTTGTAGTCCGAACTCATTTCCCAATAGTCGGCAAAGTCATTTCCTATACCATTGGGGATGATGCCGATGGCTATATTCTCCTTGTCCGGTGCATTGGAAAGCATGATGCCGTTAATGACGTCATTCAGTGCGCCGTCACCGCCTACTACAACAATGGTGCGGTAGCCGTTGTTGGCAAGGATACCTGCCAGACGCTCTACCGAACCGAACCCTTCGGACTGCACATAGTCGTAAGGCACACCTTTGCTGTCCATGTATTCTTTGATTTCTTTCCACCGTTTCTGCACTTTCCGTGTTCCGGCTTTGGGGTTGTATATCACTCCCAACTTTTCGGGTTCTGCACTCATGATTCTATTTACAATTTGACTATTTACTATTTACGATTTAAATCACCCGGTCACTTTATCATTTCATCATCCTTCCAACTTCTTCTTTACAAAAGCTATCTTTTCTTCCATCGGCCACCGGGCATTCATCCAATGGATGGTAAATCCACGCCGTTCCATACGGCGGAACCAGGTCATCTGGCGTTTGGCAAACTGGTGGATGGCTGTTTCCAGTTGCGTGAACATCTCTTCATAGGTCAACTTGCCGATGACATAAAGTGTCAGATACTTGTATTCCAGTCCGTAATAGATGAGGTCATCCGGTTGGATGCCTTGCTCTATCAGACGGCGCACTTCGTCTATCATTCCTTCTTCCAGGCGCTGGTGCAGGCGGCGGGTGATTTTCTCCCGACGCAATTCCCGGTCGATGTCCACACCTATGATGAGGCTGTTCATCTGGGGGAAGGAACGTTCGTCTACTGGGGTATGGGCATAATACTCTTCGATTTCGATGGCTCGTATGGCACGTTTGGCTGTGTCCACGTCCGTAGTATTGTGCAGGCTTTTGTAACCTTTCAGTATGTCGGTCAGTTCTTCCAGCGATTTGTCCGCCAGACGGGTGCGCAACTCAGGATTCTCGGGTACGGGCAGCAGACGGTAGCCTTTCAGCACTGATTCGAGATACATTCCGGTTCCTCCACATACAACGGGCAGGCAACCTTTTTGTTTAATAGTCTCGTAAGCATTCAAGAAATCACGCTGATACTCGAAAACATTGTACTTATAGCCCGGGTCGGCTATGTCGATGAGGTGATAGGGAATCTGTTTCCCGTCGACGGTATAGTCGGCAAGGTCTTTGCCGGTGCCCAGGTCCATCCCCCGGTAGATTTGCCGTGAATCGGCACTGATGATTTCCGTATGGAGTTCGGCGGCCAAGGCGGCTGCAAATGGAGTCTTTCCTGAGGCGGTAGGCCCTAATATGGCGATTAAATCATAGTCTGGCATATATAAGTTCTTGTTAATCTCATTACAAAGATAGTGCAAACCGAATGCAGAATAAAATGAACTCGTTCATTTTTTATGC
>ENA-ORTB01000956-ORTB01000956.1-human-gut-metagenome-genome-assembly--contig:-NODE-956-length-35214-cov-5.366734_pt1 | contig 35214 bp, 35 predicted proteins | sample MGYA00241905_ERZ509174 | MGnify/ENA primary metagenome ERZ509174 (study PRJEB26280, sample SAMEA2338851) | human gut metagenome | biome: human gut; feature: human-associated habitat; material: faeces... | reverse complement strand
TGAGTGAGACCGGGGCCATGTTTCCTATTACGCCATTGCGGATTCCCATATCCCAAAAATATATTTTACGGGCAAATTTAAGTTCATTACGCTGATTCTTTGCGTAAGATGGGAGGGTAAAGATGATATAGCACTTTTCCAGAATGTCAATATAACGTTCTACCGTTTTAGCATCGACACCTACAAGACCGGCCAGTTCATTGGCAGATACAGTGGATCCTATCTGGAAAGCCAAAGCCTGCACCAGTCTGACAAGTTTGTCCTGCTTGGCAATTTCGTTATCCTCCAGGACGTCTTTGTAGAGATAACTGTCAATGAGTTCTTTAATGACTTCCTTTTCGTCGCCAGGGGACGTCACGACTTCGGGATAGTACCCATAAATGAGTCGGTGATCAATCATACGTGACTCTTCAAGTACACTGGTTTCATCCGCCATTTCCTTAAAAGAGAGAGGATAAAGTCTGAATTCACGCTTCCGTCCTGTCAAAGACTCGTTTACGGCCTCTGCCAATTTAAAAGCAGAACTACCGGTGACAATGACCTTTACATCATCAAACTTCTCAGCTACAATCTTGAGCATATTGCCGACATTCCCGATCTTCTGAGCCTCGTCAACGAAGAGAAAGTTCTTGTTGCCGATGAGAACTTTCATCTTGGTATCATCTACGTTTACGAACATAGTCTGCACATCCGTATTGTCCCCGTTGATTTCAAGGTCGTCTGCATCCTCGGGAATCATGGCACCTGCAAGTGTTGACTTTCCAACCTGTCGTGGTCCCATTATGGTTACTATCTTTTTCTTTGCAAGGGCGTTGTGTATTCTTTCTTCAATTGCTCTCTTTATCATGGCGTCAAAGTTTTATAGTTTCATATGCAAATATACGTAAATTCCCTAAATCTTAAAAGATTTGCGGAGTCGACTCCTTAAATATTATAAGATTTATGGAGTTTGGCGGTTTCGCTTCGAAAATAGTGACGTAGCGACAATCGATTTTCGGGGCTATTTTTCGGCGGTTGGACAACGGAGGAGGATTAGTTGAAATGATAAATTCATAGTAATTTGGATACCATATGCACGATATTTGATGGCTGAAGGGGATGGTTTATGACCTAGATATGTCAGGGATTTTGACACATCGGTCGATTAGTAATTTAGATAAGATTATTATGAAGCATTTGAATATCGCACTTGTTGCGCATGATGGACGTAAGGATGAGCTACTGTCTTGGGTTAAGTTTAATGCGACTATGATTTCCAAACATAACTTGTTTGCCACCGGAACTACTGGAAGACTTATAAGTGAGTTACCTGTGGTTGTGGATGGAAAGGAGACGTTTCCATTCAAGGGTAAAGTTACAAGGTTGTTGTCAGGTCCTCTTGGCGGTGACCAGCAGATAGGAGCAATGATTGCTGAACGCAAGATAGATATGCTTATCTTCTTCTGCGACAATCTCATTGTCCAAGGACACCAGAATGACGTATCGGCATTGTCCCGACTCGCCTCATTGTACAACATCGCATTTGCGACGAACAGGACTACGGCCGACCTGCTTTTGACTTCTCCGTTGCTCGACGATCCGGACTATCAGATTCAGATTCCTGACTGCATAGCCAACTATGCGAACCGAAAATTAACAGAAGACAAGTATTAAATTTCTACATCTATGAAAAAGATTATCAGCATTTTATGTTGCTGCGCATCAGTTATTTGCATGAGCAGTTGCAAGGAGAATTATTCGAACGGAGAGAAGGTCGGGAATCTTATCGAATTCACCAAGAAGGGTGTTTTTTGGGATTCATGGGAAGGCCGATTAAATATGACGCAGACCGGAATGAACACGAGTGGTGAGCCGTTTTCGTTCAGTTTCGACAATGACAGACATGACCAGGATTCATTGATAAATCTCATGAAGCAGGCGCAGGTCGAAGGTTGGAAGTTAAAGATAAGGTATCACGAGGTCTGGGGACTGCGCAATTGTTTTTACAATCGCGGTGAGACGGATTATTTCGTCGATGATGTGACGGTACTGGATAAAGATTTCGCGAATCCGCTCCGGAATATGGGTTCGCAGACACGTGGAAGTGTGGTGGACACCGTATGGGTGGTCATCGACAAATCGGAGGTTTTGCGACGTATGAAAAAGTAGTGGCGACATACATTTAGATACAAACCTGCCACTGAAGGTGATTCAATGGCAGGTTTTTTATCTGATGGTCGTGGATGCCGGCAGCGGTCTGTGCCCACTCATAGTATTATCATCAGTAGCGCCGCCCGGGGACCGGGGGCCGTCGAAAGGTTCGCTGACGCTCATCCTCCCCACTGCGTGGGTCCCCTCCGCTTACAAGGCCGCGGATGGCCATGCCTTTCGATCGGCCCCCGGCCTCCGGGCTCTTTGCTCCACAAACACCGATGCTGACAAAATGGTGTAAATAAAGGCGGTTTTTTACCCCGTTTATTTCATTTGATTCATTTGGTGTAAAAAAGTGCCCTATTTTACACCAAATTCTCAGTTCCACCAATACCCTCCGAGACACAATCCACGTCACTCAGGCGCCGACTACCGACCACGACACCATACAACACTGAGATTTTGCACCACCTAAAACGTTTCCGCAGGACAAAACGCATCAGCAAATGCGTCGCGTACCAGAGAAGGCTGTTTTTGGCACCGAATGTATCAAGTGTATCATCTGTACCAAGTGTACAACTCGTACGGCCTGTACAAATCAACTCTCTTGATACGTCTGAGACAAATGATACGGATAGTACGGCTGGTATTTTCAGTACGAATGGTATGTGCGGTACAACTGGTACAGTTGGTACGGAAGTGGAAATCATGAGACATATATACAGATACCACCTGATGGATTACAATTCTGCCGGGATGTGACACACTTCTCTGAATTATTTTGCACCTAGTGCGTCCCAGAACTCTTCTGGGAGTGTGACATTGTCAAGAGCTGATGCTTCTTTAAAAAGAGGAGCGATTTCACTATCGTGCCACCCGGCAATACCGCAGCCGATGCGCGTTACAAGGAATGTCAATTCCGGGTGCGCTTTTGCATAAGCCGTAAAATCGTCAACGTGCTTGCGGATAATGTCAATGCTTCCGTCCATTGTCGGAATCGCATAGCATTGACCGGTCATGCCGACACCGACGCCCCATTCTGCGCCGAACTTTTTATAGGCGACGCGTGCTGCTCCACCACCGTGCATGCCTTCCTTATTACTGCCGAACACAAAGATCTCACCCTCTCTAAGAGAAGTGATATACTGCGGCGTGATTTTGTCGTTTTCTGTCATGGAGATATATCATTTACTATTTTCCATTTTCTTAGGGAACGATATACATGTTAGTAATAGAGCCACCACCATTCCCACATAAAAATACAAAAATCTCAGAAAAGTTTGATCTTCTCTGAAATTTTCTTCTTAGCGATAGTCTGCAATCGATATACTAAATACACCTAAGATACCAAGTATTCCAACAGTGAACAGTCTTGCAGCAGGCTGTGGCAGTTTGGCACACGACCAAAATCCACGTATTAACCCAACAAAATTCCAAGAAGACGAGATAACCGTAGAAGATATAAGCGATTTGCTCACAATAATCTGTGAGGCATTTGAAGTTTATGCCACAAAAGGAATTCCTGCATCATGAAATAGCTCTGAGACTAGTAAGAAATAAGATGTAAGAACTTCGGAAAGCATCAGTATAGTATAATGATAGAATGTAATTGAACCCTGTCCGAGCTTCAGCTTCCGGACGGGTTTGTAAAACAAAATAAAGGCTAAAATGAGAACTTTAATCAAACACGTTTGGGATGAGTTTGTCAATTCCAAAAACACCTTGTCAACCCACCTTGTCAATGACAGCATCCCTATCATTTGGTTCGGTGACCTCAACAAATATTCTGAATCAGACAAGAAGATAGTGACTGTCAGTCTGAATCCGTCAAATATTGAGTTCGAGGACAAAAAAGGAAATAAGATCAATCGGTTTCCAAATGCATCTGCTATCAAGGGATTAAATTCCCTATCTCCCAAGGACATTTCCACTTACGAGACCGCAATGAACAATTACTTCAATGTGAGACCTTACACCAACTGGTTCAAAAATTCAGAATACGCCCTACGCGCCTTGGATGCAAGTTATGGAGGCAAGATGACAAACACACAAGAGGCTTATCATAATACAGCCATCCATATTGACATCAAATGTCCCCTTGCAACCGACCCGACATGGAGCAAGTTACCAAAGGAGATTGCTAGTTATTTGGACAAGCAGTTTAAAGGGATTGGGTATTTTGATAAGTTATTGAACATCTTAGAACCGGATATCATTTTGGTTTCTATAAATCGCGCCTACATCGCAGACAATTTCAGAAACGCCGCTGGAGATCCGTGTTCTTCGAAGAACGGCACAACAATTAAAATCGAACACTCATGCCGCAATGGTAAAGTGTGTCAGAGAGGATTCTGCGGATGGAAGCTTCCAAAGGGAGTCCTTATTGCAGTCCCTGCCAGTCCTCAGCCATGGTGGAATCCTGGACAATGTAAAGAAGTTGCATTCTTCACAAAAGGATTCAACATGCTAAGGAACAGCGGACTGACATTCTAACAGGTTGGCCTAAAAAAAGCTCTTTCTTCCTGAGCACAGCAAAAAAGAACTGATTTCCGACAAATAAGCTGTAAGAACTTCGGGGAGCATCAGTATAATGATAAAATGATATTGAACCCTGTCCGGACTTCTGCTTCCGGACGGGGTTGCAAAACAAAAAGTCATATGAAATTCGACAGCAATACACTGCTCAGAATAGCGATGAAGGGTATCTGCAATGTAGTGAACCGATACATCCAGTCCGGCAGCATCATTTACAAAGATTACCTTCAGGAACTGGAGCAAGACAACATTATCAGGTGGTATCGTACCGAGATTGCTAAGGCCACAGGGCATTACCCCAAAAGCATTCCGAAAGAGTTAAAGGATATGTGCGAGGAGTTGATTCCAAACTTGAAGGACAAGACGAACAAGCTTATCTTTACCCAGCAAAAGAAAAGCAAGGCCCGTCAGATCAATGAAATCATGGCGGATGCTATGCTCACGTCATTTCTCGACAATGCCGGAATCCAGAATTATCAAATCAAAAAGCAGCGCTACAGGGCAAAACTCATTATCCTCATGGGCTCAAAGAGGCTTGTGCTGCCTCTGAGATACAGTGCTTTCCCTGAAATTTTGGATGAGATACCGCCAACCCTCAAGGTTGTGGAAAAGATCAATAAAAAGTTCGGAAAAGATGTTAAAATTATATAACCAAAGTCTTTGCAAGATGATAAATTACAAGTATATTTACACTCGGCCAGATGGAAATGTGGCTGGCCTGCATGGCGGAATCAGGAGATTCATCGGCGGATATAACCATCTCCTTCGTTAACAGGAATCAACCACCATAAAGACATTAAATAAATTTTCATACTATGAAACTTATCGACAACCATGATTTGCTTACTGCCAATCAGACTAAACTTCTACACCAGAATGTTGGGGAGCCGTTTTCTTTTGGCGAATTTAAATCACTTGATGACATCTTGACGAAATTGGACGTGGAGGTTATTATCGAACCTGGGATTGTGTATCATTCCGTGCCAGAATCGCTGAAGGATGCCGAAGCGTTCTGGAAAGGCCTTTGTGAAGTTCATGGAACAGCAAGAAATATATACGAAAAGATTCGTAAAGAAAAGGAATCATTATTACGGATGCCAATACGAGGATTGTATGATCCGGAAAAGAATTGTATAAAACTATATCCCGAAGAGATGGGGCAAGAATATGATGGCATGCGTACGAATGAACTTCTCGTATCAACACTTGCTCATGAAACAATGCATGCTTATTTCAACAGGCCTGGTCATGATAAATACCCATACATATATCTTGTTGAGGAGCCTCTTGCTGAATTTGGCATGCTGGTCTATCTGCATCAGACAGGTAGCAGTTACTACAATTGGGCTTTTAACGATGTTCGTGGAAAACGAACCTGCTACCACTACGGAGCTGATTTAATGGCTCTGACTCTTAAGACCCCATCCAATTCTTCATATTATGAATATTTGCTGGAATACAAGAAATCTCTTCACATTGGTTCTATGATACACACGATTTCCAGTGGCACTATTTTGATGACAACGCCTAAATTCAAATCAAAAAGAGCCATAATCAAGACGGCATTCGATAACCTTTATGCAGACTTGGGATATGATTTAACCGATTACCTTCGAACAAATTTAGATAACGGTACGATAACCAGAACACCTGCGACCATTCAGTTAACAAATGGCTCTTTTATTAATGTATGGAAGTGGGCACCTACCGGTAGTTCGAGGGCTATACTTCTCGAGGTCAACAAGGCTGATTATCCTCTAATGGACACTGTGGAAAAGTATAAGGACAGAAACAGGTATTTTGCTGACCTCTATGAAGCAAACCAATTATACCCAGGCAGTGTCTTCTTACTATCAAATCAATGGGGAGGAGGTAACACTTCTTTCAACCATATTATTGATGATTTTTGCAAATCAGTCAATATCATGACTGCAAAGACCGGCAGGCTCAGTCCATATTTCTCCCCTGCAGATATAACATACTTGAAGACGCCAGTCCGTAAATACAAATAAGAGTACGACATCTACAACTTCTAGTGCAACACCGGAAGAACCTTAGAGTTCCTGAATCGAGCAGGAGGAAAACGAAGCGGTTTTCTTCCTGCTTTCGTTTTCCGACCTCTCACGACACCGTACCTGCGGTTACGCATCAAGGGTCCCTTATCTCACGTGCAATTGACATTGTCCATCAAACAAGGTTAGCCGGCGTCACGGAGTTTATCATTGTAGGACTCAGAAGGAAGTCCGCAGAGAACATGGGTAAGCCGCAGAGAGGATCGCATCGCAGATTTTACCTACGGTCTTGTTCAGGTCAAAGTCCGAACAGCGTCTCGATAGAGCGGGTCTTGCGCACGCTCACGCACCCACGGGGGATGCCCAATTTCTCCGCTGCCCTGTCGAAGAAGGGACTGGGATCGTAAATGAAATATGCACCGGAATCCGTCAACCGGAGACAGGGTCGTCACCACCAGGGCCTCATCCTCGCCGATGACCGAGTCAATCCTTCCGACATATTCTTCAAGTTCGATTTTCTCCGGATCAAAGTCATTTACTCCGATTATCTCCATCATATGAACCTGAGGCGCCCTCGTCATGAATCTGATGACTTCATCTTCTCTTAATGCAGTTTTCATTGTACCGCTTAATTTCTTCCTTTATATTCCTATACCGACATTGGCGCGAATTCTTTCACGGAGATGAACAGTTTTTTCCACGAATTTACAAGAATATGCCCTGACATGCATAAAGACGGCTACAACGTCCTCACCTTTTGATGGAAATAATTCACTGCCAGACACTCCGGCTGCCACTATTTTTCAGTGAGGGTTGTTTCCTTTGCATCAGTAAAGGAGGCAGCCATGACAAAAGAGACTCTCATTTCAAATTTTAGTGAACATACCACAGTCCCCAGGGATACAAATTCAGGTTGCAAGGTTACGACCTGTTCCTGGATATCCCCTTTGCCGTTTTTCATCAAGTTCGGCTGTGGCCAGCTGTGGATAGGAGCCAGGACAATCGCTTTGCATTTCAAGGAAGAAGTCGTACGTTCCTTCCGATATATCATCACGAATCTTCTCCATCCGGCCCTTGAGGAGTTCCGTACAATTACGCATGAAGCAAACCTCAAGTATCTGAAAGCCGAGAAACTCCGTTCCATTCTGGAAGTCAATGCAGAGCCAATGATCAAATCTGCGCTGAGGGGTACCGGGATGAAGTTCGAGATAACGTTCCATCCCCTAAATGCGAGGTTGAAATTCTGGAAGAGGAAACGGGACGCGGCCGTGGCCGTCCTTCATTATGACTCATTCGAAGAAGACTTACATAAAACAATATCATATGTCCATAAACATCAACACAAAAGAACTCAAGAATCTCTTGGACAGCACTCCGCCCTCACATAACATCATGCTGTCCGGCAAACACGGCATAGGCAAGTCCAAGATAATCACAGACCATTTCTCGGCCAAGGGCCAGAAAGTGGTCACCTTGTTTTTGGGACAGATGTCCGACCCTGGAGACCTTATCGGTTTGCCGAACAAGGACGAGAAGACCGGCAAGACCGTATTCATGCCACCTTACTGGTTCCCGACGGACAACCAGCCGGTTGTGCTTTTCCTCGACGAACTGAACCGCGCCCGCCCTGAAATACTCCAGACCATCATGGATCTGGCCCTGAACCGCAAACTCGCAGGACTGGAACTGCCTGCCGGCAGCAGGATAGTGTCTGCTGTCAATGACGGCGAGGAGTATCAGCTTACAGACCTTGACCCGGCGCTCGTTTCACGATTCAACATCTACAATTTCCGCCCCACTGTCGGAGAATGGGTGTTGTGGGCGTCGAACAACGGCATTGACAAGCACGTAATCAGTTTCATTGAAGGGAACAACCGGATGCTCGACGGGGACGGAGCCGCGACGGACACATCCTCCTCGCTAGAGAAGACACCGGACCGACGCGGATGGGAGCGTGTTTCAGACATCATCAGAAACACTCCGAACATCACGGCAACGACAAGAAAAGTGATTGCCGGCATCGTAGGAGCAAAGGCCGCATCCGAGTTCTTCGAGAGCTTCAACCAGAGCGGCATCATCAGTGCCGAATCCGTCCTGAAGGATTTTGACGGGCAGAAGTCAATGCTTGAGAAGTATCAGGCCCACGACCTTGCCATTGTCAATGAGAGCATCTTCCGCTGCATCGAGAATGCCAAGCAGGGCCCCGAGCAGGTCGCTGCGGACAATCTCATAAACTATATGAACTGGCTGACGTCAGGAAACAGACGCGAATCGATGGCTCATTTCTGCTCCGTATTCGAGGGCGCCACCTACACAAAGGCCAATCTTTTCATGATGAGCAAAGCCCCAAAATGCTTCAAGACAATAACCGAATTCATCAAGAACCTGTAATGGAAGAAACAATCTCCAAAATCGTCGAGGAATGGTTCCTGACCGAGCCTCTCCTGTTTTCCGCCTGGTGCACGCATACACTGGCGGAGAACACCAAGATGAATGTGCCGATGCGTACCGGAAAGATGCGGATAGAATACAACCCGGACATGATGAAGGATTGGGGAAGGAGACAAATCGAGGAACGCCTGCGTTTCGAGGTCATCCGCATCCTATTGGGGCACCCGTATCAGAGACAGCCCTACAAGGCTAAGAAGGCAACTCTCGGCATAGCAAGCGATATGACATTGACCTCATCCTACCACAACATCAGCACAATCTCCCTTCCGAAAGGATTGAGGTTCGACAGCGGTCTGTGTTTCGAAGAGTATTATGCCATCGTGAAAGACTTTCTCGACACGAATGTGCAGTCTCCACCCTACGATATCGTGGGAGAGATTGATGACGGCGGTGGCGGCCAAAGCGATGACGCGGAATCCGGCGGAGAGCCTGACGGCAGTAATGAGCAGGAGAATGATGAAAACGGGAACGGCCAAAATGACGATGCTGAAAAAAGGCCATGTCAAGGAGATGAACCGGAAGAGGGCTGCAAAAAGAATGACCGGGAGGAGCAAGATGAACAACCCGAAAGAGAGGACGATACGCTCCAGCAAGTGGCAAAGCTGGCAGCGGAGTCCGCGGAACTTTGGGAGGAGGACCAACTGGCCTCGGAGCAGTTGAAGGAGACTGTCCGTCGGGCACAACGCTGCAGACAGTGGGGATCCATCGGAGGCAGACTGAAGGAGAAGATAGAGGCTACCACAATCGTACGTATAGACTACAGGTCAATACTTTCCGGGTTCAGAGCTTCAGTCTTGAGCAGCAAGCGCAGCCGTACCAGAATGATTCCGAGCCGCCGCTACGGCTTCCAGTATATGGGCAGCAAGCGGGACTTCGCAACCCGGCTGCTGGTGGCCGTCGATGTGAGCGGATCCGTGAATAACCGCCAGGTGTCGCAGGCCCTCTCAATCATCAACCGGTTCTTCAAGTATGGAGTGGAGTGTATCGACATAATCCAGTTTGACGTCGGACTGCAGGGTGACGTCCTTACGATGAAGAAGGCGAGGAAATCCCTGAAGATTAGCGGGCGTGGCGGCACCGATTTCCAGGCTCCCTTCGACTTCTTCTTCGAGAACCGGTACGACGGACTCATAATGATTACAGACGGATATGCTCCGAAACCAAGTTTCCCTAAAAGATTTCATGGGAACATCCTCTGGATGATATATGACAAAGATGCCTTCGGCGGGCAAGGCTTTTATGACCTGGACGACGCCCAAAGATGGATAGCCAGCATGCCCAGGTCCAAGTATACAGTTTTACCTCCGATATAGATGCCTGGAAAATGATGATGGAATCCAGTCAATCTAGACATAAAACAAAATATTAAACACAACAAACATGAAACAAGACAAAGAACAGGACAACAGAATAGTCCTGAACCAATGGAATGAAGAGCGTGCTGAAGACATCATTTTCCCGGAGATAGTCTACCATTTCAAAGACAATGACGGAAACAATTGGATTATTCTTCTTACATTGAATGAGTGTTACTGTGGTAAGGAGCCCTGGCATGCTTGGCTGTGTCGCTGTGACGAGAATTGGGAAATAATCTCCGACAGTCCAGACAATATTTACGACCTGCTAGAAGAAAAGGAACACACGCCGGGAATCGTCAAAGACTATTTCTATTTTGAGGAATACAAATTCCTGGAGGAGCGCGTCCTCGAGATTGTCCGTGAATTGAAACCTGAACTGAAAGACCAACTGGTTTAAGTTCGACACCTTTAACTCCAATGATTTTCGCTATATTTACACGTGTAAAATTTGTAGAGTTTCAAGATAACCAGTATAAACTATTAGTAACACCTTCTAACTTCAAATATTATGACAAATAATCGACAAAAAACAGATTGGACATTAAAAGAAATTTCAGAGTGGACTCATAAGGATTCAATAGTATCAATCCCAGCCATACAGCGAGGTATAGTCTGGAAACCGCAACAAGTAGAGCTATTGTGGGACTCCATACTTAGGCAATTTCCTATCGGTTCGTTTACACTCTCCGCGTCACGCGAAAAGAATGAATCATCATATAGTCTTTTAGACGGACAACAACGTTGGAATGCAATCTCATTAGGCTATGGTTCTGTCTTTGAAGATTATTCTTCAGCCCGCTCAATCCTTTGGTTTGATTTAAAACCAGAAGATATCTGGGACTTAAATAAAACCACAAGAAAATTTTTTGTAAGAGCCACGACCAAAGCACACCCGTGGGGATATGAGGCAAATGATGAATGCAGTCGATTCAATACCGCGCAAAAAAGAGAAGCATTAGAAAAACTAGGTTTGGAAGGAAAGGATATATGTAAAAATGACATTTTTTTATCAGAAACTTATCCTATCAAAGCCGGTTTACCATTACCATTATTCTGGTTTCTTGAGGCTGGAGAAAAATCAAATGGAGATAGAAATGAATTCATTAGAATTATACAGAATAAAATTAAAGAGAATAAAAATAATCACTATTTCCGTCTCAAAGAGCATATCATCCCTGATGATAATCTAATTGCGAAATATCAAAGTGTTTTTGAAGCTGTAGCTCAATATAGGGTTCCCACAATTTACCTTGAACAAAGAATAATTGACAACGAAAGCGAATCTGACACTACTGTTGACAATGGAACATTGACCGATATAGAGATACTTTTCGCACGAATAGGAACTGGAGGTACACAAATCACCCAGAACGAGTTAATATATTCAGCCATAAAAGCATACTGGCCTTCTGATATCAAGGAGGAGAATGATAATTTGGCAGATAAATACATGCCATCATTTTCTCTTATTTCGCTCGCATTCCGCTTGGCATTATCTCCAAATGAGACTGGTGGACTTTCAAATGCTCTCTCCGTGAAGAAAGTCCGTCAAATTGCTACCGACAATAATAGCGACGAATACAATTCAATTTGTGAACTCTACAAAAAGACAAATGGCAATAAATCCGAGTTGGAAATTATTCTTGAGTTAGTGGATGCTTGGCTGACAAAAAAAGATGAAAGAAGCAATAGATTTATCCCAACTGTCTTAAGGACAAGTATAGCAAGAACATCTCCTAATGTTTACCTTCTTTTGATGAGCATAGCAAAAAGAATCATAGAGGAGCACATCGTTACTACGTATAAAGACATCATTCTTAATTAGAGCGGCAGCTTTTTATCTTCACTGGATGGTCGATAAAGGAGCACGAGGACGTACAGCCTCTGCTTTATATAAGAGTCTCATGGGAGTCCCGAAAGACAATTGGAGTGGCGCTATCAAGACGGCTCTCATGGAGATATATGTACAGCAGAATGCTATCCCTTTAATTTTACCTAAGGATTTCAATCGTTTACTCGGAGAAGAAGCTTGGACCGACTCCGGGTGGAGGATATGGAAAGATGACAGCTCAAGTAAACCTTGGTGGCCATTATGGTGTAAAGTATCATCTGATAGAGAGGTTCTTCTTTACGCTCAAAGAGAGTATATATGCGAACAATTCCCAAATTATGATCCGGCGAAAGCTGATTTATGGGAAGACTATAACAGGCCGTGGGATTTCGATCACATCATCCCTCAAGATTGGATCTATCAGTATAAGGCAAGGAGACATAAATACTCGGATTATTGCTGTGACTGGAAAGACAACAATGGCAATATGGCAGCAATCCCCTTTGAAAAAAACAGATCCAAGAGCAACGTGGCAGACTGGAAGGAATACATTGAGCATCAAGAACAGCTATTGGCGGATGAGGAGATTGGAAAGTATGTAGAACTTTTTCACCCAAATCTAACCGAGAAAGAAGATGAGGCAAATAATTTTGCTCAAAAAACATTCAAGCGCCTTTGTAAGATATATGCAGAGATGTATAATCTACTGTCGCCAGTCGATATCAACAGAGATAAAGCAATACTTTCGACAAATAATGGTTTAGGAGAAAGACAACAGCGCCTCAGCTCCATAGCAAAAGAATTAGGTAGTGAAGTCTACTTTGTATATAATGACAGAGAGTACCCTCAAAAGCAAATTGTAGACTGGACACGCCCTTGGATGTCAGTTGGTATTATAACTTCTAATGGCTATTATGCGGCCATCACAATGGAATTGAGGCAAGACTGTCATCTCAGCAACTGGATAGAAATCGGATTAAGAAGAATGCCGGGTGCGTACGAGTTAACCGGTCAGATATCTGAAGAATTACTCAAGAAATGTAATGAGATAAATCTCGAAAAGACAAGTGGCAATTGGTGGCATGTTTATTCATCTCTCCCTCTTGAGACTTCGGATGAACAAATAGTCGAACATCTAAATAAATTAGGAACAATAGCCAAGGAGCTAGGATAGTAACAACATAGCTGTCAGTCTTTTCACAAACGCGTCACTGCCACACTTTCGCAGTGACGCGTTTTAACTTTGTCTGCAAGAAAAGGACATGACATATGGGAAAGACATTGCACATCATACCTTCGGGAAACATCTGGCCACGCATTGTCGGGAAATGGATTGGCGAAGAGCCTGACAAATCAGACCACGAGGTGACCCAATACCCCGTTCCGACCAACATTCATTATCTGCCGGAAGACCTGACCGATGTCGAGATGATGAAAACGGCCATATCATGGCACAAACCCGATTCGTATCCGGCGGGCGACCTGTATCGGGACTTGATGAACTTCATTGAAACCGCCAATGAGGGCCCTGAGTACGATGAGGTGTTCGTCTGGCACGCCGAGGATGCCGACTCCAGGCTGCTCCTCTACTTGTTCGCGTACGCATATAAGCACAGGTTCTATGCCGTCAATGTCACTCCGAAAGACCGTCGGTTTAAAGGGAAGGTCAATGATGATGTCGACAGTCAATTCGAGGATGTCAAAGTCTTCACCGACAGCGATGTCGATATGGACTCGATCACACGCGATTCTTTCGAACCTGGAGCAGTCACCCAAAAGACAAGAAAAGAGTTCTATGAGATATGGAAAAGTTGGGGCGGAGAAGATGCCCTGGGAAGTCCGGTGCTCGTAAACCAGTTCGGCACATTCTTCCACCCTTATCGTACTTATCTGTACCAGGATGTCTTTGCTGCCACGCCAAAAGATCATCCCGAGAGCATCAGAGCAATCTGTAAAGAAATCCATACGAAGCATCCCCAGATCAGCCATGAATACATCTATGACACTATTGTCCAGATGGCTGATTCAGGTCTGGTCAAATGGGTCAAGAAAGAAGAGAACAATCAAATCGGTCACTTGCTTCAGCAGTACAAGCACGATGTCGAAGGAGAATGGACCCGATACCCGCATGAGTTTCTGCACGAGTTTGCGGATCTATGCGGCAAAAAGATAAGGATGTCAGAGGATGATCTTAAAGCCGAATATCTCAGGGCTAAAGAAGACAGTGACGATATGTTCTTCAAAGGCCATCTGGCCAGAGAGGACAGGTCCAAGAACAAAGGACATTGGCACGACAGTCTGGTCATACGGTGGGCGGCAGCCTTGAATGAGAACTGGGGCTGGTATCATCTGATGTCCGTAATGAAGGTCAAACTGGGAATGATGGCAGAATATATGCGCGAATGGTCTTACATAGCCGACGGATCTGTCTATGTCGACCAGATGGAACGGGCCATTAGATTGATGGAAGTGATTCTCGACTCGGGAGGCGAATCGGAATACAAACGTGATGAAGGAGATGAACCATGCTTTGATTCGGAACATTTCCCCCGCTATGTCAATTTCCGGAACAGAGAACGCTTCACTGGTCCGGATTGCGACAGTCACAATTTCTGGTGCGATGCCCAGCGTCTTCGATTCATCAAGGCATGGAACATCCTATGGGAGATATTCCGCACAAAGTTGCTCGATTGGGATGATTAGTTCACGTTTCGTCAAAATTGGAACAGCCAATTATAACCTTGGCAAGCTCTCACAAATCATTGGAGAAATGATGTCGAAATTGTATAGGGACTATCGGGAAGCACTTAAAAATATTCAACTCCTCCAACAAGTTTATTGACAACATGATAGATATTTCATAACTTCATACACAAAAACCATAACATGTTAGGATCAATTACAGGGGACACCATAGGGTCGGTCTATGAGTTCCGCAACACTAAAGATTATAATTTCGAGCTGTTTCGGTATAACAGCACCTATACTGATGACAGCATAATGACAATGGCTGTGGCTTACTGGCTACTGAAGGACAAGCAGCATAGCTATCAGGGACTGGAGGACATTATGGTGATGTTTGCAGAGAAGTGCCCATGCGGAATGGGCGGATATGGAGAATCATTTGTCCGCTGGCTATTCTATCCGAAGGAGTTATATGCATATGATGACGAGTTGGGGGCTTCTCCGTATGAGTCCGCGACGGGTCGCCATCCTTATGGATCATGGGGCAATGGGGCAGCAATGCGCGTGAGTGCAGTGGGCTGGTTCTTTGATACATTGGAGGAGACCGAGCGCGTGGCCGCCATATCAGCCGCAATCACTCACAACCATCCGGAAGGTATCAAAGGAGCACAGGCGACTGCCGCTGCTATCTGGATGGCCAGAAATGGAAAAACGAAGGAGAAGATTCGCGAGTACATTGAAAAGACGTACGGATACGACCTTCATAAAACCTATGAGTATTGGCATCCTGTCTACGGATGGGACGATAGCTGCCAAGGAACTGTACCGCAAGCGATTACCTGCTTTCTTGACTCCTCGGATTTTGAGGATGCCATTCGCAAGGCCGTTTCTCTCGGCGGAGACAGCGATACGCTTGCATGCATCACAGGCGGAATAGCAGAGGCGTATTATAAAGAAATTCCGCGAAGTATAGCAGAACAGGTGGTCAAACCATTCCCTAAAATCTTCAACAAGATTCTGGACGCAGTACGTAAGGAAACAGTCTACGGTATCACATGTAAGATTGTTGATTAACCTGGGTTGGATAAAACCATATAAATCCATACTGAATATGAGAATATTTAGATTGACGCGAACATCATTCTCTCGTCTAAAAGGGAGAATTGGGCGGTATTCACAGTTATTAATATGATACAGTACATCGCAGACGAAGCGCACTTCCAGGAAGTCATAGCCCGCGTTGCAAATGTGAAAGAACACCTTTGGATCGGGACTGCCGACATAAAGGACCTGTATGTCGGCGAGCGTCCTCTCCTGGGCGTACTTGCCGACCTTATCAGCAAAGGGCGTGAAATCCGGCTCATCCATGCCAAGGAGCCAGGCCCGAAATTCAGGGAGGATTTCGACCATTATCCCGTGCTGTTTTCTGGGCTGGAGCGGGTTCTGTGCCCCAGAGTACACTTCAAACTGATTATCTTTGACTTCAAGCTTGCCTACATTGGCTCGGCAAATCTCACCGGCGCCGGTCTGGGAATGAAAAGCCCACGCAACCGCAACTTCGAGGCAGGCATCCTAACAGATGACCCAGCTCTGGTCGAAGCAGCAATGAACCAATTCGATACCATCTGGGCCGGCTTCAAATGCAAAGACTGCGGCCGCAAGCAATACTGCTCTGCTCCCGTCGATTGCCGCACTTTGGCAGTTTCAAGCAATATCTTTACGGCATGAAAAGAAACATTGACAAACCGGACTACCGTTCGATGGACGAGGTCCAGCTCAAACATGAACTCGTAGGACTCGAGCAGAGGATTCTCGAAATCACCGGCTATCCCCTCGACTACCAGCACTACCGCCAGTTCCTTGATTGGAGCCGGAACGAGATGAAGGTCAATGAGATTGAGGAGTTGATGTCGGACCGCTGCCTCATCCTGAATCTCATCTTCGGCTGGCACTGCACTCCTGCGGAGGTCGAGAGATTGGAAAAGGTCAATGACCTGCTTCTGGAAATGACCAATCGGACATATCATCGCACGGCAGACCTCGTACGGGCGCTGCTGGTGATGAATAAAGACGATATGGATGACGACTACATGATTGAAAGCCGACTGGTCCCGATATTCGACATTCCGTACTCTGTTCTGCGTCTGGAGGATGACGAATACTATGGTTCGGATTTCATCCGTATGGCAGCTATCCTGCAGGAGACGGAGAAGAACAAACCAGGCATGGCCGATGTTTTCTGCAATTGGTCGCTACTGAAAGACAACTCCCCGTCAGCGACAGACGCTGAACTGGAGTGCACAAACGATATGGATGACGGAAGCACCTGGGCTGAAGGGCCTCTGCGCAATCCCAAGCTGGAGCATATCATTGTCTGTCATGCTCTCCATGCGTTATGCACACACATGAGCTGGTCCATTCCTGATGTGCTACGTATCAATGACCTCTCCATAGAGGTCAAACTCACCATCCAGCAGTTCTCAGACCAGGAAAGGAACCGTCTCGACTGGTGCAGCAATTATGATCTACAACACTTCAAGGAAGTCCTTCTGAAGGAAGCTGCGGATCGTCCTGAAGGAGTATCGCTGGAGAATGCGCTGCTGCAACGGTGCAGGGACCACTTCGAGGACATTGCGGATGCAATTCTCGACAAAGTCGGACTCTCGGACATTGACCTTTACATGGAAGCCCTCAAAAATAGAATCGACAAATCTTGAACAGACTTGCTGGTACGGTTAGTCTGCAGCAGATAAGGACATAACGAATCCCGACTGCTGGATTTTTTCAGCAAGTCTTCATACATTTGCATTGACAAAAAACAAACTTTATGGCAGTGAATTTCTTAAAGCGGTACATCTGGCTGATTGACCTCATCAACCGCAGGGGCTACATCTCTTTCAGGGAGATCAGCGAGGCCTGGAGCAGGAGTCCGCTCAACGACAGCGGGGCCGCATTGAGCGAAAGGACTTTCTTCAATCACAAGACCGCCATCGAGGAGATGCTTGGCATTGAAATAAAGAACGACAGGACCATGGGATACTATATCCGCGGTGAAGAGGTCGGGGACAATGCTACCCTGAACTGGATGCTGCACTCACTTTGCATGAACAACCTTTTTCAGGAGAATTCTGACATGAAAGACCGCATACTTGTGGAGAACGTGCCTTCCAGCGAGAAGTTCCTCTCCGACATCATCAGCGCGATGCGTTCCGGGAGAGTGATCCAGATTTCATACAAAAGTTTCTACCGTCCGGAAGCCACTTTCTTTTCCATCGAGCCGTATTGCGTAAAACTCTTCAAGCAAAGATGGTACGTTCTGGGAAAATCGGAGCTCGGACTGAGGATATACGCCCTGGACCGTATCGAGGATATGGAGGAACTCGACGAGCCGTTCACCTTACCGAAAAAGTTCGACCCTGAAGAGTATTTCAAGAACTTCTTCGGAGTAATCGTGGGGAACGATCAGCCGACGCAGGATGTGCTCATACGTGTCGTTAACGACCAGACAAAATATCTCGACACCCTGCCTCTCCACAGCTCCCAGCAAAAGATCGAGGAGAAATCGGACGACACCCACACCGTCTACAGGTACCGACTGGTCCCGACCTTCGACTTCAAGCAGGAACTGCTGAGACTCGGGCCCTCTGTAGAAGTGCTGGAGCCGGAAGATCTGCGCGACGAAATGATTGATGACATCAGGAGGATGGCAGAGAACTATAAGATTTAGACAGAGTTATAATTTCGAAAACAATGCGTAATAAGTATGCTATTGAAGAGCTTCAACCAACATACTTATTACGTTTTTATTTTCCACAAATGGTTTGAATACTTTCTCCCATAAATTGTCCGCCAACCCTTTCGCATCTTGTTTAGCCCTGAACAGGCATTCTTCCACAAGCTTACAAGAATCATTGTTGCCATCGTGAAACACTGTTGCCGGAATTGTCTTCATAAACGGATACCACGCATTTTCCCGACTCTCATGAAAGCCATTGGCCGTCAAAAAGCCTTTCAAATCGGCATTGGCATTAACCTTCCCAATAAATTTTTCAGGAATGATTTCAGGATAATTAATCCATATTCCCGCTCCTCGTTTATACCAAGGACATGTCCAGAATTTCCATTCTATACAAATCTTCAGTGTATGATGATTATGTAAGACAATTGATATATAATCATCCTTAGCATCATACTGCCAACCGGCTCCGGACAAATTGGATTCAGCGATTATCCGCATCTCATTCAATAGACGTCTCTTCAGTTCGCGGACCATCATATCCTTCATGTTGGAGAGTTCCACAAACGAGTTCCAGTCTTCTGCAGTTTTAAAAAGACTCAAAACATTCTCTATCTCATTCATTTCCTTATAACTGTTTACAATATTCAATATATTGGGCAATCAGATTTCTGAGCGGAGTATTCTCTGCCGGAAGTCCTTTTATGCATTTTCCTAACCACTTAGGGATATCCGTGCGAAAAGTCATCACTTTTGGTTTCATTGGTAGTTCTTCCGGCAAGTTTTCAGGATAGTCAACTGGACGTGAAATTGAATTGGCACTGATATGTTTGGCTTCATCAGGCACCAAATAAACTATTTTGTACTCAGGGTGATCCAGATAATAAGATTTTTTGCAATCCTCTTCGCACTTGTGAATATTCTCATACCAATACCGGTACAATTGGTTAGGTTGATCTCCTGCCCAATTGGATTTGTTCTCAATTATGACAGCGCCTAACGGATTCAGTCTTCTTAACAAAACATCCACACGCCCTTCCTCAGCCGTTATTATCCATTCCTCATTACCTTCGTCCTGCTCAAAGCCAATATACTCCAAAAACGCGGACAAGAACAATTTGCCTTGTCCATGCATCGGATTATCCGAAAGGAAAAAATGCAGGATTCGGCTATGGATAGGTTCTCTTATGCCGGAAAATTCATTCCAAAGGGAAAACACATTGACGTACTTGCCCATCTTCGTATTGGACATCCTTTCCGCCTTGATTTCTTTCATGATTGAACTGCACAGTTCAATCGTCTTCCGATATTTTTCCAATTTTTCTTCCATAATTTACAAATTAATCAAATGCGGCTCAAGCAGCATGCCGTAATGCTCGTCCATCATGGCAGCATTGGAAAAGACTGTTCCGCCTCTTTCCTCCAGGCCATTGGCCTTATGGATGTGGCCGAAAAGATGTATCCAGGAACGGACTGCAGTCACACGCGATAGCAGTTCATAGGAGCCATAATGGATGCTTCCGTCCTGGTCGAGGATTCCGTATGGCGGGGCATGGGTAATCAGCACATCCACGCCGTCAGGAATCATTTCATAGAACTCCTTCTGGCGTCCGGAACAACAGTCCTCCATAAACATGGGGCCCCCATAGAATGTCACGCCGTCTATTTCCACCGAACTGTTGCACAGATAATGGCAATTGGAGTCAAGTCCGTCAATAACGGCACCATACAGGCATGCGTCGTGGTTCCCCGCCACGAAAATCTTATGGGCATAGGGAAGTGCGCTGAACCACCTCATAAAGTCCAGTGCCTCCGAGGATGAGCCGTTCATGGCAATGTCTCCCGAGTGGACAATCACGTCCGCCTCAGGAAGCCTGCCAAGACTGCGATGCGCCCCATGGGTATCCGAGAGATGAAGAATGTTCATGTCAAAAAAACTTCTAGAACTCCAGGTTCACTTTATATATAGGATTTTCCAGTTCATCTTGTTTGACAATGAACATGGTCATATAGACAGGCAGATATTCGACATTGCCCTTCACGTGCAGGTTGTCATTGCACAGAACTATCGCCCTCCGTATTCCATAATTCGGGGTGCTCAGGACTTTGGACAGCGCATTATGACGTTCGTAATCCTTGCCCGACTTGACTTCCAAGGGAATGATTTCATCATCCGTCTCCAATATAAAGTCAATTTCTCCCTGCTTCTTGCTGTTGAAGTAGTACAAATCCCATCCATGAGCGTGAAGTTCTTGCGCGACAGCATTTTCAAATACGCTACCATAGTTCACGTTCACCTTTCCCTGCAGAATCTTCAGTTGGATCCCTCCTGATGAATATTGGCAAGAAAGCAGTCCTACATCGTTCTGGAAAAGTTTGAAAAGGTTCCGCTGCTCACTCAGTTTCAACGGAGAGACTGGTTCTTCGACATTGTATGTCGGAAGTGCCATGTCCGCGTCTTTGAGCCAGATGAAATCATTTTCATGTCTGCCGAAAGTCATATTCTCATTGAGACGTTTGAGGATGAACCGTTTGTTCTTGGCATTCAACTCGGAAGGGATGAGATCAAACACCTCATCGATATACAGTTTCTTTCTGACATCCTGGTCGTAACGGGCTATGTCTTTCTTATAAAGATTGATAATATCCCTCTGTTCTTTCACCACGTTCTGAATATTGTTGGAATCCATATAAGTCTGGACTGCAGCAGGCATACCTCCAACTATGATGTACAACTGAAATAGTTGCATCATCTTTTCATGTATATAGGCATCCACCGGCGTTTTCTCCGACCAAGACTTCTTGACAGCTTCCAGCACATTCTCCGGCACCCCCACGGCACTGACAAATTCCTCGAAATCCATGGGATAGACCTGCATCTCTGACATATAACCGACAGGCACTGAACGGATGTCTTTCAATTCAACACCCAGCAGGGAACCACTCAACGCATAAATGTAGCTTCCTTCGTCCACCAATGCTTTGACCCATGTCATCACATCCGGGCATTCTTGCACTTCATCAAAAAAAATCAATGTCCTGCTTCTCACCAAAGGGACTCGCGAATATGCCGAAATTCTGAGCAGCAGTTCTTTGACATCTCCTGCCCCATTGATTATGTCCATCGTCTCCGGCTGAAGCAAGAAATTGAACTCAATGAGATTCAAGCCATGCCGTTTAGCATATTTCCGGATAGAATAGGTCTTACCTACCTGTCTGGCACCGGTAAGAAACAACGCTTTCTTCGAGTTGGAGAAATGCGCATCTATTTCATTGTCAATCTTTCTGTTAAGCATATATTGCACAATTTAAGCAAGGTGTTTTACCGCAGTTTTTGCAACTTTTCCAAGGCAAATCTATGCTATTTTTGCAACTTTTCCAAGTATTTCATCTTTTATTCAGGAGTAACGACTGAATCATAATCGATATTGTTCTCTTCCTTGACCTTAATCGCCATACATTCATCAGTGGAGAGGAACGTGCCCTGCACCCTTTCCACATCAGGCCAGCGAAGCAGAAGCATGTCGCCATTTCCGTCAAGCCGCTCCGCTCCGGGCCTATCAAAGACGACTATGGAATCTCGCTTGTCAAACATGCAGAATCCCATCCTTACAGGAAAGGTCTCCTTTATCTCTTTGGTTATCACGCCCCTGGAAACACGATTTGTCGAAATTACCATGTGAATCCCTACTGCATTTCCCGCTTTGGACAAGCCTACGATATTCTTGAACGCGGCAGTCTTCTTGGAGCCGTAATCCATAAGGTCCGCATACTCATCTACGAACACCACTATCTTCGGATACTTTCTCCGAGGATCTCCTGCCAATCCTGAAAGACGGCTGTCAAGTTCGACCGTCAGCCTGTCCAGTTCAGCATTGGCCTCGGACTCTCCACCCGCATATCGGCTGCCGGCAGTTCCCGCCCAGACCGCAAGTTCCGCCCGTTTAGGGTCAATGAATATGAACTTCACTTTTTCCTGTCCTTTAAGCAGCATGAGCGAAGCAATCATCGCATTCATTGCCACGGACTTTCCCTGTTTCGCGCATCCCGCCAAAAGGATATTGGGAGCCGCGACAAGGTCCAGCCTCAGAGGCCTGCCGTTCTCGTCCCTGCCTATGGCCAGCGGCAACGTCATCTCTCCATTTTCAGCATTTCTGCAAAACAACATTTCATCCATATCATATAGTTTTTAGTTTGCCCTCGACAAAGTCCCGAAAATCATCCGAGAACGTCTCATAGCGGGAATCACTGTACGTAAGATACTTGGCGTCTCGATAGACCAGCAGTTCGATGCCACTGTCCCTAAAACAGAGTCTGTATTCCAGACCCTTCTCCTCCAGAACGGTCTGAATCAGGGATTCGGCACTGTTCTCCAGAATGTTACGGATTTTTTCCCTCTTGAGAAGATCCATTTCCACATGTTCCATCTTCTCTTTCCATACTGCAAGGCCACCGGGAAGGATATTGTTGATAAAATGTACCAGGTAGTTTTCAATCTCTTCCTCATACCTTATCAATATCAGTTTCCCTCCGATCCAGAATTGGCCCATACAAAAACTGATGCCGAGACCCATATATGTCTCTACCACAATCTCATATCCCCGGAGTGCGAGCATTGTCCCTTCCGGCATGTAAGCAGACGCCCGGACCATGCTGATGACCTCCATAAGGGTATAATCCACATTCCGCCCCGTTATATCAGCACCATGATTGTCAATGTAGTCGACCATTTCATGGTACATTTCCAGGGCAATGCCTTCTTCGTATTCACGTATGAGTTCTTCCAGTTCCATCATGATACAAAAATACACCCCGACACCGCCAAAAAGCGGCAGCCGGGGCTATCAATTAATCCTTAACACATACTAAGTCGCCGATGCAACTCAAAATATGTCAGGCAAATTTCGCACAATATATATAAATTCAGCTGAAAGCTGTGAGATCAGATCCCACGAATCGGCATCAGTATTCTTATTCTCACTGCATGCAAGTTTCCAAATGTCATCATCTGGAGACAGAAGGCTCTTTTTCCCGCACTTCGGATATTTCCATGCTGCAAACCGCCCAGAGTCCATTTTCCAATCCTTCAATTCCATTTTCGAATCCTTCAATTCCGTTTTCCAATCCTTCAATGCAGACTCGTCCACCGATTTAGGAGCTATGGCAAAATAGATATTCTCCTCCACCAGCAGGCAAAAATGACCGTCATTTTGCAATTTCACGCTTATCCCGAAGTACCGGTTGTCTTCATTAGGTCTGTAGACATATTTACGCACTAAAACTTCGATGTCCCGGACAGTCATTAATTTCATATTTGCATCAAAGTGGCAGTACTCCGGACACAAGCCATCTTTCTCAAGCTTCTTCTTGATTGACTCCTTAATCGCCCGCCAAAAAGTCGTGACCGCGTCAATTTTGATTTCATCAAGTTGGCCGGAGATTTCTCTCGCAGCCTTGATGTTCTTCTCAGCACTTTCAATGATATTTATTATATCCTTCTTTCTGTCCATGCCCAATACTTTTTTCTTTATGATGTCCCGATATGTCGCCAAATGCTCCTTCAGATGTGGCTTTTCTTCCATTTCATTGATACATTTGTCCAGCCACGGCACAATGACATCCCTGTATGAAATGCACACATAGTCTTCACCGCACCTGCATTGCATTCCATCTGTCTGCGTGCTGTCATCGGAAGGAGAATGCCCGTCAGGAGTAAGATACAGGACTGGAAATTCCACCCCGTCCCTATTCAGCGGTCTGCCTCTCAGGAACTCCACATAACGAAGGATCTGATGTTCCTGGTCGCCCGCGAAAATCTTGTTTTCAATGACGATCATCTGCCCGCTGCTGTTTTCAATGCAGATGTCGATCCGGCCTCCCGAGGCTTCAGTCTTCTGGCCAATGTATCTTTCACAGGCAGTCCGTGCGTCGGAAGGGTCAAATGATTTGAACTGTTCAGGAAGACATCCCAAAAAGAGTTCCAAGAAGCGGCATTTCTGGCCATGAGAACCTCGGGTATCCAAAAGAGAAGCGATTACGGATGAGTGCATCATCTCCTCGTTCCCTTTAATAGCCGTCTCAAGAACGCTGTAGTCCTCTCCTGATGCGATTCGCTCGTCAATGCACAGGAAGACCTCATTCAATAATCCGCTGATAATATCGTGGCCGTCCATATAATTATGTTTTCAATTCAAATATAGAAAAAACACACAAGAAATGCGAAATAATATAGAAAAACCATGTAAGCCAGACTTTCCTAGAGAGGTAGTCATATTTAAATACTATCTGCACCGACAAAGAGAAATATTTTAAGTAATATATCACAATTATTACTATCTTCGTATATTTCACAATCTACTCGCCATGAAAAAGGCAAAGATTATCGCTATTGTGAACCATAAGGGAAGCGTTGGAAAGACGGCTTTCGAGTTCACCGATGTAGTCAGTGCATAGCCTGAAGCCAACGGATCAAAGAATTTACAGGCACTTGCAGACGAGATTATGGAAAGGTTGTAATATAGTAATAAGATGAATAGCAAATTACCAATAGGGATCCAGGACTTCGCTAAATTGCGCACCGAGGGATACAAATACATTGACAAGAGCGAGATCATCTACCGTCTTGCCAAGTCGGGATGTTACTATTTTCTCTCCCGTCCGAGGCGTTTCGGAAAGAGCCTGTTCCTGTCAACACTTGAGGCATATTTTCTTGGGAGGAAAGATTTATTTTCAGGCCTGGAGATTGATAGCATGGAAAAGGATTGGATTGAATATCCTGTGCTGCATCTAGACCTGAACACACAGAAATATGAAAATTTGGATGCCCTAGACTACATTCTTAACGATTTTCTACAAAAAGAAGAAGTTAAGTATGGTTTGACGTCCCAAACCAAATATTATGGCCCAAGATTCTCTGCTGTCATTCAAAAGGCTTACGAGCATTCTGGAAAGCGAGTGGTCATCCTTGTGGACGAATACGACAAACCTGTCCTGCAGGCAATCGGCAACGATGCTCTCCAGGATGAATACCGCTCCACTCTCAAGAGTTTCTATAGTGCCTTAAAATCTTGTGACAGATACATTCAGTTCGCTTTCCTAACTGGGGTCACTAAGTTCGGCAAGGTCAGCGTATTCAGCGACCTGAACCACCTTAATGACATCTCAATGGATCCGAGATACTATGATATCTGCGGGCTGACGGAGAAGGAGATCCGAAGCAATCTATCAGGAGAAGTTGAAGACCTGGCCAGGAATATCGGCATACAGCCGGAAGATGCCTACGCCATGCTGAAGGAGAACTACGACGGATACCATTTCAGCGAAGATGACACACCGGGTATATATAACCCGTTCAGCATCCTTAATGCACTTGACAAGAAGAAACTCGGCTCGTACTGGTTCGAGACCGGAACCCCGACATACCTTGTCGAACTGCTCAAGAAACATAACTACAACCTTTCCGATCTCGAGAAGGAGGAACCGACAGCCGATGAACTGAACAGCATCGACTCGGATTCCACCAATCCAATCCCAGTGATATATCAGAGCGGATATCTGACGATAAAAGGGTATGACAAGGAGTTCAGCCTATACAAACTGGGGTATCCGAACAAAGAGGTGGAAGAGGGTTTCGTGAAGTTTCTTATTCCATACTATACCAATGTCGAGAAAACAAAATCCGGATTTGAGATTAGCCAATTTGTACTGTGTCTCAGAAATAAGGATATCGAGGGATTTATGGTCCGCCTGCAGGCATTCCTTTCCAACTGCCCTTATGAACTCCAGCCGGACCAGGAGAGACACTTCCAAAGCGTGATGTATATCCTCACGACACTTTGTGGCTTCTATGCAGAAGTGGAGGAACACACCAGCAAGGGAAGGATGGACATGACAATCCGGACGGACAGGTACATCTACATCTTCGAATTCAAGTTCAATTCTTCCGCTGATATTGCTCTTAAACAAATTGAGGACATGGGCTATGCTGACAAGTTCAATGATGACAGTAGGGAAGTGGTGTGCATAGGAGTAAATTACTGCAGCAAAGAAAGAAATGTTAACTCTTGGCGAATCAAGTAAACTTATTTCTAAAGCGCAGTTTATAAAAAACTATGTTTTTCCGCTAAAGACGAAAAAATCATTAAAGGCAGGTCATCGGAATTGATGCCTGCCTTTTTCAGACGCTTGCGGTCATAGACCTTCTTGGATTTCTGAGTTGTCGTACGGAACATTATCTGCTTGCCGTACTTTGCGATTTCCTCCTCTCTCGAGGCCTTCCGGTTGGCAAGGAGGAAGTCTTTCTCCGTAATCCGGAACCTTTTCTTTGCCATTGGTTTATGTATTCGGGCACAAATTACGTTCAAATTTGCCGAAAAGACAAGAAAAGTAAAAAAAACAGGAAATCCATGTAAGATTGGTGAAGAAGTATTGTATAGTATATAGCAACAGGAAAACCTGCGACCAGTTTACATTTTGAAAACACATTTCAGCCATGGGATATAGAACATTTGATTCAGCTATCGACGAGCGCAAAAAGAAGAACGCCGCCATCTTTCGTCAGACCGCAGACTGCATCCGCCGCGGGGAATATACTACGCCATCCGGAAGGACCGTCCAGCTCGATTTCACCGACATGCTCAAAGGAAGCAGATGCTACCAACAGGAGATCCAGGCGATTTCGGCACCGGACGTGGCAGGAGGGACCAGAGTGCTTGTCGAGAACAATGATTGTCTCGTAACGGCAGAACGCCTTGTCTCCGAAGGCTATAACCCTCTTCTTCTCAACTTTGCCAGTGGCGGACATCCCGGCGGGGGAGTTGAGAATGGTGCCAGGGCTCAGGAAGAGACCATCTGCCGCAGAAGTACTCTGACCCGTTCCATCTATGCCTTCCATAGAGGCAGCGCGACCAAATATGGATACTTTCTCATTCCAGGAGACAACTATCCTATAACAACGAGATATAGTGCAATATATTCTCCTTGTGTCACCGTATTCCGTGAGGGGGGCAGACTGCACGATGATGGAGGATCCGTACAATGTTGCCGTGGTATCCTGCGCCGCCCTGAATCTCGACGGAAGATATTCCATAAAGCTTACTGCTGACGGACACATGCCTCAGGTGGCCCTCGACATTACACGATGCAAGATCCGCACAATTTTCCGCATAGGACTTCTCCATGGACATGACGCCCTCGTACTCGGCGCCTTCGGCTGCGGTGCCTTCCATAACCCACCGGAAGAAGTCGCCAGACTTTTCCATGAATTGATGGAGGAAGAGGAATTCAAGAACAAGTTCAAGGTCATAACCTTCTCAATAATAGAGGACCACAACTCCGGCAATTCCAACCTGAGGCCATTCCAGGCAGAATTCGGATACTAAGAACAACAATAACGGCTGAAATATAACTTACGCCAGCATCAATGACAATTGGCGGAGTCCATTTACGGAAAGGAGATGATGCCGATATTCAGGCAGACATGAATATGGCAGAAATCCTGTCCCGGGTACTCCCCTATTCTTCAAAATCTTAGTTATACAATTTATCTTATGTTAAGTTACATGTTCCCTACCGGTTCCACTAATTCATCAGAAGGACTCTGGAAGACATATATTACTCATTCCGAAAACGAAGAACCGGATAAAATGGTCAATATAAAAAAGAAATTTCTTTGCAACTAAGTATCGGAATGTCTTGATTGGTTTGCCTAAAAGTTAAATATTGTTCTTATGAAAATGATTTTCTATAAAAGATTTTTTCTATAAAAATCTCTTTCTACGAGAAAAAGTACTATCTTTGCATGTATCATTGTACAATCATTAAATAGAGACAGAATGTGCTTATCAAATAAAATTGGTCCTCCCGTAGAAGGAGATGATTTTTTCGGTAGAGAAAAAGAGATTCGTCAAGCAAATAGGTTGTTGGACAGAAACCATTCGCTGTTATTATCGGCTCCACGTCGTATCGGAAAATCATCGTTAGCCAAACGATTGATTGAAGAAAAGAAAGCGCAAGGTTGGAAATGTGTCTACATTGACCTGGAAGAGACTACAACGGAAGAAGGTTTTCTTCGTTTAGTTATTGAGGCATTCAAAAATAATGGCATTTGGAAACAGTTTGCAGAGGGAATGTCAAAAGGCTTAGCTTCAGTTCTTGATAGAATTGAAAAGGTTTCCGTTGGTCCGGTTGATTTCAATATAGGTAAAAAAGAAGAACAAGAGGATTTATACAAGAACCTGAAAGAACTTATAAAACATGAAGAAGATACTTTTATCGTAGTAGATGAATTGACTCTTTTCTTGGGAATTCTCAACAAAAGCGATAACGGAGCAGAAAAAGTTGCTTTCATTCTCAATTGGCTTAGAAGCCTTAGACAAGTGAGTAAAACGCAAGTACGTTGGTTATTCTGCGGCTCCGTGGGGCTGAGAAATTTTACCTCTGCAATGAATCTCGGGTATACCATTAATGACTTAACCGAATTTAGTTTGGATGAACTAACCCGCGAAGAAGCAATAGGCTTATTGAGAGGACTATGTCGTTCTGAAGACATAAATATGAGCGAAGAGTGTATCAATTACACTTTAGACAAACTGCAGTGGAATATACCTTATTTTATTCAAGTTATCTTTTCCAAATTGGCTGAAGATTATGGAGGTAAAATAACACAAGAAAATATAGATGTGGCATATGATAAACTATGCTCCGAAAACTATCTTAGCACCTGGTCTGAACGACTGGCAGAGTATCGGGAATATGAAGTGCCGGCTCGTCAAATACTAAAATCACTTTCTACTCAATCTTCAGGAATGGAGCGTGATTCAATGCTTGACATCCTTATGACAGATCAAGACGTTTCAATGAGAGAACAGATAGATTACACTTTGAGCAAAGTCTTGGAAATGTTAGAAAATGATGGATATATAATAAAGAAGAATACCACTAGAGCGTTTCGCTCTCCTCTTCTAAGAGATTATTGGTTTAGCAAATTTGTACAATAACTAAATGTCATTTATGCAAACTATATTTCCTATATTACATGAAACCTTATTGTCTCATGATATTGAGACAAAAGATGTTTTAGCAATCAATGACGATATATATACATCATTGATTAATTCTCTATTAAAAGAAGATTTATCAAAAACAGCTCAACCAAAGCTCATTGTTGGTGGAGTTGGATGCGGTAAAACATTTTTAATAAAAAGGTTACAAAGTACAATCAAAAATGACTGTAGTAAAGCATTATATCCTATCGTCATTGACGGAAAATCTTTATATTCAACAAATGATATTTGGACTCAATGTGCGTCAATGCTAAATATTGAAGAAAATGACGACTATTTTAACGGTATTATTAAATGGCAGGAATGTAACTTAAAACGTGTTGTTTTGTTCATTGATAACATTCAGTACTATTTTAAGCGCACTGATAACGCTGAGCATTATGCCTTGAGAGGTAAAATCAATAGGTCTGGGGCACCTATTCTGATAGCATCAGCAAAAAAAGTTCTTCCTGCATTTACCGATTATAACGCCGCTTTTTTTGATGGATTTAAGATTCTATATATCAAACCAATAAATATTACATCGGTTCAGAATATAATAAGCAAACAATATGATGTTTCTCGTTTAGAGACAATTATGTCATATTTGCCCAAAACAATTCGTTCCATACTCATTGCAATTGAGATATTGGAGAAATCACATGATTGTAAAAACGACCCTTGTTTTTTGTTGGATTATTTCTATTCTCATTACCAAGAAAAATATGATTCATCAACAATATCTGTACAACGAATATTATCGGCATTAGCCCACGTTGATAATGGATTGAATTTGGCAGAGATACGAGAAAAGACAAAACAAGAGAATGGTAAAATTTCTCCTTATTTGAAATTGATGTCAGATCAGAAAATAATCCAAAAAGAAGCAAAATCTCTAAGAGGCGGTATCTATTCAATAACTGATCCTCTTTTCAAATTGTGGCTGCAGCATAATATTTAACCTAAATTCCGAAAACGCCAAACTATTTTGTCCGACCAGTCCTGTTGACGGCCTAGCTCACCTAATTCTCTCATCGGCTTGACCATTGATGTTTCATGATAAACTACTGGATAGAACGGCTCCAGAAGGGACTTCAGGAGGGTCACCAGGATGCGAGGTGCGATGCCTGACGAAGAATCGGTGCTCCTGCTCATGGGAAAGACAGCAATGAATAATAAATCGTACCTGAGGCAAGTACCGAGAATAGATTTGGATACGTCTTTATCCCTCCTGAGAAGGCGGCACCGCAGCCGGAATAAAAGACCTTCGGCTGCTACGAACCGAAGCTGCGCGAGCTCGCTAAATGTCTCTCTCCGCTTCGGCCATTGGTTCGAAAGATAGTACGTCTTACCACCTATCACAAAAGGCGTCTCGAAAGCACGACTTCCGAGTTATTCATTTTTTTAGACTAATCATGTAAGAATCTCGAGCCTTTAGAGTATATAATTATGTAATTGAGAATCCGGCTATGATATAGACCTTGAAGAATCGTTTAGTTGAAGTTCTTTAGTCAGTAGGAATCTAATGGTTCTATAACAATGTCAGTTCAACACCAAAAACACATTACTTCAGCTGCCACATTATAGCAGCACGCATCAACAACTTTGTACCTGTAAAATCATAGACTTATGGCCAAGAGCATAATTCAGCAGATAAAATTTTGCGCCAACAAACTGAAGAACAGCAAGCTTGCCCGTTTGGGAGGCAAGGAAATCAGTGAGGCATTGGACAATCTTACGGCTTGCCTGGGACTTGAGAACCGCGAGGAAGCCATCGTTTTCATTCCGATTTTCGAGTCGGAATGCAGAGGACGGACATGCGACTTTGACGACATGTCCAGGATGTACGACTGCACCATCCTGGATATGATGGAGTACACACCGGCAGTCAAGAATATGCTGGATAAAGGCCTCATCTACATCAACACACACGGCATGAAGACCTGCAAGATTGTCGAACAGAGTTTCGGAGTCACGCCGGTCGTTCTCAACAGCATCATTGACAATAAGACTCCCAACTTGGAAGGCGTGGAAGCAAAGACCTCAGACTTCGACCGCTATGCCTTATGCTCTCTGGTCAGCAACGCTGTCCAGGATTCCGACGTGACATTCCTCAGTCTGCTTCAGGTCGCGTCCGATGCTGAGAAACTCAATGCGAACATGACGTTCGTCCAGGAAGTCCGCAGACATCTGGAGGAACTCTCTGACAGGATACTATTCTACGAAATCTGCAATGATTTCTGCGAATGCCCTTCGAGAAGATCGTCAATTGAAAGGACTCTGGAAGATATCTATGACTCTTTCGGAAACCGCATTTCCGCACGCGCCAGACTCCTGGACGGGACAAACGCCCTGATTTCCAATGAATTGGTCTACATAAGCGATGACCGGGAAGAAATGACACTTACCGAGAAGGGAAAGGAGATTCTGCTCGAAAACGACTACGCATCCTTTGGAGACAAGCTGGATTGCCCCGACCGCTACAAGTTTGCCAGAATGGTGACAAAGTTTTTCCATGATGACGAAAAGTATGATTCCGATGCACGCAATGCGCCAATAGTCAGGAGGCGTGAACTTTTAAAAATGGAGAGCCACAACAAGCAGCTGTCGTGTATCAGAAAAGTACGTGAACTTATCCGCTCCGAAGGGGACCGCATACTGTTCTATATGGCCTGCAACTACTGTCCCGGAGGCATCAATCTCATCAATGAGCTGAAATGCTTGTTTTCAGTCAGGGACCGCACCGAATATTTGAACCTGTTCAAGGAAGAGAAACATAAACTTCAGGAGCTGGACCTCGTTGAGATTACCTCCATAAGTTCATTGTTCGGACCTCAGACCGGTCTTGTGCTTACTGACAAAGGCAAGGAACTGTTCTTCGAGGAGGACGCCAAACTGTTCATCCAGAAAGTCGACAAGAAGGACCTGGTCAACTGCGAGGACATCAAGCCGAAGCAGCTTTTCTTCTCCGAGAATGAGCAGCGTCAGCTTTCAATGGTCGGCGATTCACTCATGGAGGAGAACTACCGGACATTGACGGAAAGATTGGAGTCCAAAGGCCTTTCCAAAGGTATCGCCGTACTCCTTTACGGTGCACCGGGTACCGGAAAGACAGAATCCGTCATGCAGTGGGCCCGCCAGAGCGGCAGGGACATTGTCCATGTGGATCTCAGCGCCTCCAAGAGCATGTGGTACGGCGAGAGCGAAAAAATCGTCAAGGACATCTTCACCCGCTACCGCCAGCAGTGCAAGCGCTCCAAGATTAAGCCGATCCTTCTGTTCAATGAGGCTGACGGCCTTTTCTCCAAGCGCAAGGACATGAGCAGGGGCTCAAGCGTCGACCAGACGGAGAACACCATCCAGAACATCCTGTTGGAAGAGATGGAGAAGCTCGACGGCATACTGATCGCGACCACCAACCTTGAGGAGAATCTTGACAGGGCTTTCGAACGCCGTTTCCTCTTCAAGATACGTCTGGACAAACCTGGCGTGGAAGCGAAGAAGAACATCTGGCAGGACAAGCTCCCGATCCTTTCCGCAGAGCAGGCTCACAAGCTGGCGTTGGACTTCGACTTCAGCGGCGGAGAGATCGACAACATCGTCCGTAAGACCACCATGCAGGAAGTCCTCGAAGGCGGTGTCCCTACAATGGAATCCATCGTCAAGCTCTGCTCTCAAGAAAAAGTCAGCACCAGGAGCAACAGGATCGGGTTTTAGCCGGTCCTGGGTTCAATGTTCAATGATGGGACGCGGTTGACGCTCTGCCTGTTTGAGGTCGTTGTTTCGACCTGATTGAGAACAATAAACAACAGTCGCTATATAAAAAGTTGTAAAAATATAAAGAATGATTACATTTGTATTCTGCCATAGAGGAATAGAGCTGGCCAGAATGACGGAGATAGTCAGGATATTCTGCGATGGATATAACTGCGACCGCCATTATCAGGAATCAACCATTCTTAAGGCAAATAACACTAAAAAATAAAAAAATGAAGCTCATAGACAACTTTAGTTTGCTTGATGCACATCAAGCGCAAATTCTTAATCAAAATGTCAAAAAGCCGTTTTCATTTGGCGGATATAACTCCCTTGATGACATCTTGACACAATTGAACGTCGATGTTATTATTGAGAAGGGAGTCTTACCTCATTACGTGCCTAAATCGCTGAATGATGCCAAAGAGATCTGGATGATCTTGGCAAAACTTGAGGGACAAGCGGATAAAAAGAAGAGACCTAATTGTGAAGTATCTAAGACGGCAAGAAACACCTACAAGAAGATTGAAGATGAAAAGGTTTTTTTATCAAAGATGCCACTACGAGGATTGTATGACCCGGGAATGAATTATATAAAATTATATCCTGAAGAGATGAAGAAAGAATATAAAGGCATGCGTATGGATGAACTTCTCGTATCGACACTTGCTCATGAAACCATGCATGCTTATTTCAACAGGCCTGGTCATGACAAGTTTCCAAACGTATATCTTGTTGAAGAGCCCCTTGCTGAATTTGGGATGCTGTTCTATTTGCATAAGATAGGCAGTTCTTACTATAAATGGGCGCATACAGATGTAAATAGTAAGGATACCTGTTATCGATATGGAGCCACACTGATGGATCAAGCACTGGACAACCCGTCAAGCACTTCGTATTATGATTATTTGCAAGAATACAAGATAATGCTTCCTATTAGTTGTATGCTTGAAGTATCTGACAGTGGAGCTTCAATAATGCCAATAACAAAACGGGATATAATTAAGACGGCATTTGATCTCCTTTATGAAGACTTGGGATATGATTTAACCGATTACCTTCAAACAAATTTGGGTTATGGCACAATGACCAGGATGCCATCAACTACTTTTATTAACGCATGGAAGTGGGCGCCTACCGGTAGCAGAAGGGCTACTCTTCTTGAAATCAAGAGGGCTGAGTATCCCCGATTGAGCGCAGGTAAGAAGATAGACAGGTATTTTAAATACACCTATGAAGCATCAAAACACCCTGATAGTTACTTCCTGTTATCCAATCAATGGGGAGGCGGAGATAACTCTTTCAACAAAATTATAGATGGGTTTTGTAAATCAGTCAACACAATGGCAGCAAAGAACGGCAGACCTGATTATTTTTCCAAAGAAGCCATAACAATACTAAAGATGCCAGTTAAAAGTTTGACTCCTTAAAAGGCATAACTTACCAGACACAAAAAGGCAGGCATCGACAACAACGAAGGCCTGCCTTTTTCATATTCCTTCAGTCAATGTATATTTAGGGATTGTCGTTTAATGTTTTCAATATGAGCGAAGCAGCGACCAATTCCTTCAATTTCTGCGTCCGACTCATCAAAATTTCAATTTTATATCTGTTTCCGGTCGTTTCGGCCGGATTTTTTGTCCGTTTTTCATGGCGAGGATACAGTTCCCCCACAAGA
>ENA-ORTB01000949-ORTB01000949.1-human-gut-metagenome-genome-assembly--contig:-NODE-949-length-35463-cov-17.988534_pt1 | contig 35463 bp, 20 predicted proteins | sample MGYA00241905_ERZ509174 | MGnify/ENA primary metagenome ERZ509174 (study PRJEB26280, sample SAMEA2338851) | human gut metagenome | biome: human gut; feature: human-associated habitat; material: faeces... | reverse complement strand
TTTGGGCAGGGATTTTATTTAACCACATCCAAGGAGCAGGCAGAAAGTTTTCTGAGAACCTCAATAGCCAAAGCCATCGCAACCGGAACAATTGAAGAGGGGCAGAAGTTTGGATATATTTCAACTTTTGAATTCAAACTTTCAGAAAATCTTGAAACGCATATTTTTGAAAATGCAGATGTGGACTGGTTACATTGTATCGCCGCTCACCGAAAGAAAAAAATGTTTATTGAGGTTGAACGTGAAATGGCAAAATATGATATCATTGCAGGAAAGATTGCGGATGATGCAACAAACGCTACTCTTACCGCTTATCTTGCGGGTGCTTTTGGGACTGCAGGTGATAAAGTAGCAGACGATTTCTGTATCAGACAGTTGCTGCCGAATAAATTGAAAGATCAATACTGCTTTAAAACTGAGGCAGCTATTGAGTGTCTGAAATTTGTGAAAGGTGAGAAGATATGGCTGAAGTAACAATTCCAAAGGAAAAAATGAATTATACAATCGACCTTCTGATCACTATGGTGACAGATGAAATCGCAGAAGAGACAGGCAAGGACAGAAACGAGGTATTGACAGATTTTTTGTGTTCAAAGACAGGAAAAGCACTGTATGATGAGAAGACAAAGCTGTGGTGCACTGGTCCGGCATATATAGCTGAACTGTATATGGAAGAATTAAAGAAATCCTGATATGGGATGTGAGTTTAAATTTATACGACAATGGTGACAAAGACTTTCATTCCAAGGAGCAACAATTAAATATTTCAAAAACGCTGAGGTCAGCATTTCCTAATCACAGGACAACGACCTCAGTTTTTTATACCCAGGAATCGGCATTCATGAATAAGCCGGTTCTTTTTGTTTACAGAAAAAAGAAGGAGTACAAGAAAATGAGCAGAGCAAAAAATCCAAAGTATGAATCCATGTCATTGGAGGAACTGAAGGCCAACATGGAAAAGAGCAGACAGGAACTGGAGGCAGCAATTCACCACAAAAACATTCTGGAGCAGCGGAAGAAGCTGGTAGAACGCAGGGAACGTTCCCACCGGCTGATTGTCAAAGGGGCAGAGTTTGAGAAAGTATTTCCGCTGTCCAGAGATCTGGAACAGGAAGACGTCCAGGACATGATGAATCAACTGCAGAACAGCAGTTACAACAAGAGTATTGTGCGGCAGGCTCATATAGCCGCCTTACACAAAGATCAACAGCAGATTGCAGAAGCAGTAAAAAAGACAGAGAAGGGAGATGACAGTTAATGGCACTGTATCATTTTTCAGTAAGGAATGTATCCAGAGGGAAAGGGCAGATGGTGGTCGCTTCCGCAGCCTATATTTCCGGGCAGAGGATTTTTGACAGTTATTACAACAAGATACACGATTATACGAGCAAGTCAGGTGTGATATTTACAGAAATCCTGACACCGGAGTATGTGCCAGAGCGTCTGACTGACAGGGAAACACTCTGGAACGAGGTGGAGCATGTGGAACGGAACAACAAGGCACAGCTTGCCTATTCGTTTGACATTGCACTGCAGAATGAATTGACACTTGAGGAAAATATCAGACTGGCAAAAGAGTTCTGCCAGGAGCAGTTTGTGGCACGTGGCATGATCGTGGATCTGGCAGTCCATGAGGGAAAAGCGGAAAATGAAGAAGAACCGGATAATCCCCATTTCCATGTGCTTGTCCCAATCCGTCCTTTTACAGAGGAAGGAATCTGGGGCAATAAGCAGAGAAGGGAATATATTCTTGATGAGGATGGAAACCGGGTGAAGGATGCCAAAGGAAAAGATATGTTCAATGCTGTTTCTACTACCGGATGGAATGATCCGGAGCTTTTAAAAGAATGGCGGCGGGCATGGACAGAGAAAGTAAATGGGAAATTCAGGGAGTGCCACATGGCATCCAGAATCGACCACCGTTCCTACAAAGAACAGGGGATTGACCTGATCCCGACCATCCATGAGGGATATGAAGTCCGGGCAATGGAGAAAAAGGGAATCAAAACGGTGATCGGAGAATTGAACCGGGCAATCCGGCAGTTTAACCAGATGTTTATTTCTCTGAAAGAATCCATTCAGTGGATGAAGACAGCTTATGAGGAAATGAAAGCAGAGCTGGATCGCAGGCAGAACCCGACACTGCTGGAAAGCCTGCAGGATTATTATGATAAAAAGACACAGGGCAGACCACCACTTCCCAATTTTTATGCGGAGATGAAACAGAGAGGTAAGAATCTCTCCAATTTACAGGAGTTTGCAAAATCCATCAGTTATCTTCAGACACATCAGATAGAAACGATGGATGACTTGCAGGAACGGATTGAGGAACTGAACGGTGTTGTTTCTGTCAGTAAAAAAGAAATTTCTGAAAAGCGGAAACAGTTAAAGGAACTTGAGAATCTGGAAAAGATGGCAGAGGTAATAAAAACAAATCAGCCATTGATTGATGAGTATAACCATTTCTATTTTCAGAAAAGACGGGAGAGATATTATCAGCAGCATAAAAAAGAAATCAATTATTACCGCAAATGTGAACGGGAACTGAAACAACATCTGGATAAAAATGGAAAAGTGCCAACTGCCAGATGGAAACGGGAGAAAGAAGAACTTCAGGCGGGGATCGAAGAGCTGAAAGCAGATAATCAGCCGTACCAGGAGGAACTAACTTTTGTGAAAAAGGTACAGAGCTGTGCGGATATTGCCAGACGTGACCGGGAAATGGCAGAAGCAGATACTTCCGGGCGTTCAGAAGAAAAAAGGGAGAAGCAGGTGAAGTTCCCGACATTTTACACAGTTCAGGCGAAAGAGATTCTTGAAGAAAACGGGAAAGCAGAGCAACAGCCGTTGAACCAGTCGGAGCAGAATCCAGAAAAGAAGACCTCTCTTCTGAGAAAACTGGATGAAAAAAAGAAAGAGTGTGCAGAGCGTGATGCAAAACAACAGGCAGTGAAGAAAAAGCGAAACTATGACATGAGTTTATAACAGTCTGTCAGCAGGACAGACGGGAAAGGATGAGCAAAATGCAGTATACAGAAGAACAAATTATAAGAGCAAATCAGACAGATCTTGTTTCTTTTCTGAGCGCACAGGGAGAACAACTAGGGAAAAGCGGAAAGGAATACCGTTGGAAAAAGCATGACAGTGTAACGGTATCCGGAAACCGGTGGTACAGGCACAGTCAGGGGAGGGGTGGCTATCCGGTGGATTTTGTGATGGAATTTTACAATGCCACATTTCCGGAAGCTGTCAAGATGCTAACCGGGGAGGAAGGCGAAGGCAGGAACAGTACCTGCCCCGCCCCGTCCCCTGACTTCCGATTACCAGAGAAAGAGGAAAATAATGATAGAATCATCAGATATCTGACAGAAAACAGAGGGATTGAAAAGAATATGGTGGAGGAATGGATCGGCAGTGGGGATATTTATGAAGAAAAGAAGCACCATAATGTGGTGTTTGTTGGCAGAGATGCAGACGGTATTCCAAGATATGCCCATTGCAGGGGAACTGGTGAAACAAAATACCGGGGAGATGTGGCTGAATCTGATAAATCTTACGGATTCTGTCACAGAGGGACGGATAATCAGTTGTTTGTGTTTGAAGCAGCCATTGATCTGCTTTCTTTTATCCAATTATTTCCCAAAGACTGGAAAAAGCGGAGCTACCTGAGTCTGGGTGGCATTTCCAGTGCGGCACTGATGGCTTTTCTTTCTGAACGCCCTCAGATTACTTCGGTTTTCCTGTGCCTGGATAATGACCATGCAGGGAATGAAGCCAGTGAGAAATTGGCAATAGAAATCCCGGACGGATACAGTGTCATCCGTCTGAAACCGTCCCGAAAGGACTGGAATGAAATCCTCTGTGATAAAAATGCAGACAGGAAGAAATCAATCATTGAAACAGTTACAATGAAAGTACCGGAGAAGGAAGAACTGGTGCCGATGTTGTGTTATGAAGACATTGAACAGACCAGTGTAGAATGGCTGTGGTTTCCCTATCTGCCATTTGGAAAACTGACGATTATTCAGGGCAATCCAGGAGAGGGAAAAACTTATTTTGCCATGATGCTGACCGCAGCCTGCACGAACCGTAAGACTTTCCCGAACATGGAAGAGATTGAACCTTTTAATGTGATCTATCAGACTGCAGAAGACGGTATGGGAGATACGATTAAGCCGAGGCTGGTGGAAGCAGGAGCAGACCTGAGTCGGGTGATGGTCATTGATGATACAGAGGAAGCATTGACGTTATCCGATGACCGTATTGAAAAAGCAATCCGTCAGAATCAGGTCAGACTTTTAATCATTGATCCGGTACAGGCTTTTATCGGTGCCGATGTGGATATGAACCGGGCAAATGAAGTCCGTCCGGTATTCCGGAAACTGGGAATGATCGCTGAAAAGACCGGTTGTGCGATTGTGCTGATCGGACATCTGAATAAATCTTCAGGGACACAGAGTACTTACCGGGGACTTGGTTCTATTGATATCATGGCGGCGGTGAGAAGCCTGCTTTTTATCGGGAAAGTAAAGAAAGACCCGACAACAAGAGTACTGATCCATGAGAAAAGTTCTCTTGCACCTCCAGGTGAGACGATGGCATTTAAACTTGGAGATGAAGAAGGATTCCGCTGGGTGGGAGCTTATGAGATTTCCGCAGATGATCTTCTGGACGGAAAGGAAGGAAAGCCGACAGAAACAAAACTGCAACGGGGAACGAAACTGATCTATGAACTGCTTGCAGACGGAAATGCAGTCACAATCCGGGAACTGGATGAAAAGGCAAAAGCACAGGGAATCTCCCAGAGAACCATGCGAGAAGCCAGAAGCCGGATGAAAGAAGAACTGGATTATCGGATGAATGAAAAGCAGGAAAATACCATTCGATTAAAAAAACAAGGGAGAATGGGTGACGGCAGAATTTTGGAGTGAACGGCAGGCTTTATAGATACCCTATCTGCCGTCTGCCGTCTGCCGGTGCAAGGCAATCAAACGGAAATAGCAGGTATCCATACAGAATAAGGATTGCTGTGAATCTGGAACAAAAATGAATTGTAATATGGCGGATATAATGGTATGATTATCCGGTAACAGCAATGTTACGGGGAAGCACCTGTGACAGGGTGTGGCTGCCTCCTGATATTTACAGACCGGAGCCTTTCGGGGTTCTGAGATGAAAGAAAGGAGGTGCGTGATATGACAGCTTATGAGATTATCTCAATATTCTTAGGCGTACTCAGTTTACTGATCGCTTTTGGTAGCCTGTTAATTGCGATTATTGCCTTTCTTGATCGGAAGAACAAGAGGAAATAAAAATGCCTATCCTGTCTGCCAACAGGATAGGCGGTGGTCGTAAGACCATTTAGTCAACTCAGGCGGCATCCACTTTGGAGTGGGTGCTTTTCCTATAACAAATGTACCACACATTCCTCTTGTTTTCAATGGGAAAATTAAAATATGCAGTTCATCTGACAGGGATTTATCCCTGTCTTTATTATATCCCCAATTTCTGAAATGTTAATACAAAAATTTTAATATATGTAACCAACAGTCTGGGCAGTTAATCTGTAAAAATGGATTAGCTGCTCTTTTTTTGCAAAAAATGGAGGTTTTACAATGGCAGTGAAGAAGAAAATTATCAACATCAGAGTATATTTTGACGGTGATCAGGACGCAAAAGAAGTGTTTGCAGAGGTGATCGCACAGAAAATACGTGACACGAAAACAAAAGATAAACTTGCAATAATGAAAGATAAGCAGTATAATGATTATGAGTTCAGTAATCTGAAATCTGCGTAGGATGTGCAAAGTAACGGAGGTATCAGATGAACAACAGATATATGAGTAACAATATAGAAAGAAATGCAACCTGGAGAGTTGGTGTATACTGCCGACTTTCCAAAGATGACGAATTGACCGGAGAGAGTGCCAGCATCTCCAACCAGAGAGACATACTGGTGAATTACTGTCAGTCACAGGGCTGGCAGGTGGTGGATGTGTTTCAGGACGATGGTTATACAGGATTGAACACAGACCGACCTGATTTGCAGAGACTTCTCAAAGCCTGTGAAAAAGGACTGGTGAATCTTGTAATTACCAAAGACCAGAGCCGACTGGGACGAAACCATGTACAGACAGGATTTCTGATGGAGGAGTTTTTCCCAAAGCATGGAGTAAGGTATATCGCATTATATGATAATGTGGATACCTTTGCCGGAGACAATGAGATTGCCCCATTTAAGAACGTGCTGAACGAGATGTATTCCAGAGATATTTCCAAGAAAGTCCATGCGTCCTATCACCTGCAGGCAACCAAGGGAAAGTTTACAGGTGTTGTTCCACCACTGGGATATCAGAAAGACCCGGAGGAAAAGGGACATCTCCTGATTGACGACGAGACAGCACCGATTGTCCGGAAAATTTTCCAGTGGGCGGTGGACGGTCATGGGATTAACTTTATATCCAGAGAACTGGAACGCCAGCAGATTCCCTGCCCGTCATGGTGGCACCGGAAACGGGGACTCCGCACCTATTACACAAAATGGGAAAAGAAAGACCCGGAAAATGGGAAATATGTATGGGATGAATCCTATCTGAAATCCCTGCTGATGAATCCCGTTTACTGTGGTGACATGGCTTCCCAGAAAAGGTACTACCGTTTCAAGATTGGCAATCAGGGAGATAAAGCTCCGGAGGACTGGATCACAGTCAGGGATACCCACGAAGCAATCATTCCGCAGGATGTATTTGATCTGGTACAGGCAAAGATGAAAGGCAGGAAACGCCAGACAGAACAGGGAGAATACAGCATGTTTGCCGGATTACTCCGCTGTGCAGAGTGTGGCGGTGCGTTGACGTTGAAGAAGACGCACACCAAAGACCAGCATGAAGTTTATACCTGTTCCACTTATATCCATAAGGGGAAAGCACATTGTACCCAGCACCGGGTGGACGCTGATGACCTGTATGATGCAGTCCTTACCAGAATCCAGGAATGTGCAAAAGCAGTTACCGGAGACGGAACAGAACTGGAAAACCGGGTAAAGGAGTTATGCGAGGAAGATACACAGGGACACAGGGAAAGTCTGGAGAAGCTGGTATCAAAGCAGAAAGACCGCCTGGAAACGTTAGACCGGCTGATTGCAAAACTGTATGATGACCTTATCAATGACAAGATTACAGAATCTGTTTTTGATAAGATGCTGGAGAAGACACAGAAGGAGCAGACAGATATCAAAAAGGAACTTTTCCAGAATGAGAGTGTGCTGAATACGGAAGAAAAACTGGATGCACAGTCCCAGCAGTGGATTGACGATATTAGCGAGTATGCGGACATCAAAGAACTGGATGCCAATCTTCTGAACCGGCTGATCAGTAAAATCGTTATCTCAGAACCGCAGGAGAAAGACGGAACAGAAAATTACTGCCGTACTCCTGAAACGGTCACAATGGAAATTCATTTCAACTTAAAACCAATACCGGAGCTTGGAACCATCGAAAGAGGTTCCGGCTCCCATAAATAAGAAAAATCTATCAAAATTTAATCTATTTTAATCTTTTCAAGGCTCATTTCGAGCAAATATTTTCTCATAAAAGACATAAAACAGCTTATGAGTGGCGGTGGCATCATCATTGTGGCACAGACGGTAATTCCACAGCTTACCACTCTGTTCTCATAATTCATGGGCGGGATCATTGATAAGATTACTGAATTCATAAAGGAACTGTTGCAGGGGTGGGTTCTGACCAACTTTGAAACCATGTTTACCGATGTCAATGACAAAGTAGGCACGATTGCAGGGGAGGTCAGCAAAACTCCCAGCACATGGAACTCCGGTATTTTTGATATGATAAAAACCTTGTCCGACAATGTGATGATTCCCATAGCGGGAATGATCATCAGTTTTGTACTCGTCTATGAGCTTATTTCCATGGTCATTGACAAAAATAACCTGCATGACTTCAATACAGCCATTTTTATCCGCTTTTTTATGAAAGCGTGTATTGCAGTCATGCTTCTTAGCAAGACTTTTGACATTGTAATGGCAGTATTTGATGTGGGAAGCCATATCGTAAATTCTGCCGCATCAGCGATTACCGGAAGCACCAGTATTGATGTGGCAAGTACGCTGCAGACGATGTTCAATGAGCAGTTTTCGGAAATGAGCATAGGAGAGCTGTTGGGACTGGGAATGGAGACCATGATCGTCAGTTTATGTATGAAAATCATGTCAGTCCTTATCACCGTCATTCTTTATGGGCGAATGATTGAAATATATCTTTATGTATCAGTAGCACCAGTTCCCTGTGCAACCGTAACCAACCGGGAATGGGGAACGATAGGAACGAATTATTTTAAGGGACTTTGCGCCCTTGCATTTCAGGGATTTTTCATGATGGTGTGTGTCGCTATCTATGCGGTGCTTGTTGCTGGTGCGGCAGTATCCGACAACCTGCATACGGCACTCTGGTCGGTGGCAGCATATACCGTTATTTTATGCTTTTCACTCTTTAAGACTGGTTCATTATCGAAATCTATCTGGAATGCGCACTAAGGGAGGAACGATATGGCAATATCCGTGCAGGTGCCGAAGGATTTGTCCGGTATCAAGACAAAAGTGGCACTGAACTTAACAAAGAGACAGATCATCTGTTTCAGTAGTGCGGCAGTAGCCGGGATACCCTTGTATTTTTTAACTAAGGGACTGATCGGAACATCAGCCGCATCACTTCTTATGATGGGAGCAATGCTTCCGTTCTTCTTTTTTGCGATGTATGAGAAAAACGGGTTTCCGGCGGAGAAGATTTTGTATTTTATGCTCCGGCAGAAGATACTCACACCGGGCATCAGACCATACCGGTCAGAGAACTTATACAAGCAGTTGGAAGAAAAAGAAAAATTACGAAGGGAGGTTCGTTATCTTGAAGAAAAAGCAAAAGGCAGAACCGGAAAAACACAAAAAAAGCAGTTATCAGGGCAATAGCAGGAACAACAGTAAAAGTGGCGGTCTTACTTTTTCAGAGAAAAAGCGTCTTATGGAATTAAAGCATATTTTATCCGGCAAGGGCAAAGAGAAAGAAAAGCCTACTACCGCACAAAAGACGATTACTTTTGAAAAAATGTTCCGTGACGGCATCTGTCAGGTCAGCCACCATTATTATACGAAGATGGTGGAATTTTTTGATATTAACTATTCGCTTCTGGAAGTGGATGAGCAGGCGGACATACTGGCACAGTACAGTAAGCTCATCAATTATTTTGATCCATCTGTGAAATTTGAACTGGTGCTATTCAACCGGCAGGTCAATGAGCAGGTACTTACAGAACAGTTTGATATTCCATGGCAGGAGGACGATTTTAACGATATTCGTGAAGAATACACGGAGATGTTAAAGAAACAGGCGGCAAAGGGGAATAACGGTATTATCAAGTCAAAATACCTGATCTTTGGTGTGGAAAGCAATGGCTATAAGGAAGCAAAGAGCCGCCTTAATAACATTGAGAAAGATGTAATACGAAACTTAAGCAATATAGGAACCCTTGCTAGGGGACTGGACGGAAAGGAACGACTGCGCATCCTGCATGAATATTTTAACCAGGATACCATGGAGCCTTTCCGTTTTTCATTTAAGGACTTGGCAGAATCCGGCAAGTCGGTCAAGGACTATATTGCACCGCCGGGATTTGATTTCCGTTACCCGAACCGCTTTAAGTCGGGAAATATGTATGGCTGTGTATCCTATCTGGATATTATCGCACCGAAATTTACGGACGAGTTGATCAAGCAGCTTCTTGACATTGATGCAAACCTTACGATTTCCATGCACATGCAGACAGAAGATCCGGTAAAGGCAATCAAGAAGTTAAAAGCGGTCATTTCCAATATCCAGAAAATGAAGATTGAGGAGCAGAAAAAGGCAGTCCGAAGCGGTTACGATATGGATATTTTACCGACTGACATTGTGACCTATGAAAAGGATACGCTGGAATTTCTGGACGATTTGAATACGAGCAATCAGAAGATGATCAATATGACATTCCTTATTACCTGTTATGGCAGAACCAAGCGGGAATTGGAGAGCTTAATGCAGAGGGTGTCCGGTATTATTCAGCAGGCAAACTGTGACCTCAGATGTTTACAGTATTTACAGGAGCAGGGCCTTATGGCATCTGCACCGATTGGGTGCAATGAAACCGGAATTGAGCGTACCCTTTCCACAAAGAGTACCGCAATCTTAGTACCATTCTGCACACAGGAATTATTTATGCCTGCTCCGGCAATCTATTACGGATTAAATGCACTCAGCAACAACATGATCATGGCAGACCGCAAAAGGCTCCGTACACCAAACGGGGTTATCCTTGGAACACCGGGAAGTGGTAAGAGTTTCAGTGCAAAGCGAGAAATTTTAAGCTGTTTCCTTATCACAAAGGACGATATTATCATCTGCGATCCGGAGGGAGAGTATTTTGCACTTGTAGCTGCACTTCATGGACAGGTGGTAAAACTTGCCACCAATTCCAAAGACTATCTGAACCCTATGGATATTCAGTTGAGCCATAAGGGGGATAAGGAAGCATTAAAACTGAAATCGGATTTTATCATAACATTATGTGACCTGATCGCAGGTGGCAAGGACGGTCTGGAGAACGATGAGAAAGGCATCATTGACGAATGTATCCGTCATATTTATGACAAGTATTTTGAAAATCCGGTGCCGGAAAATATGCCGCTGTTGGAGGATTTATATGATGCCCTGTTAGCACACAAAAATCCAAAGGCAGAGCGTATCGCAAACAGCCTTGTGCTGTATGTGCATGGTTCACAGAATTACTTCAACCACCATACCAATGTGGACAGCGGCAACCGTATCATGTGCTTTGACATCAGAGACTTGGGAAATCAGTTGAAAGAGCTGGGTATGTTAATCGTGCAGGATGCGGTTTGGAACAGGGTATCGCAGAACAGGGAGCGAAAGATTGCTACCCGTTATTACTGTGATGAGTTCCACCTTCTTCTGAAGGAGAAGCAGACAGCTATTTATTCAGTGGAAATCTGGAAGCGTTTCAGAAAATGGGGCGGTATTCCGACAGGTTTGACGCAGAACGTGGGCGATTTTCTTCGTTCTGAGGAGATTGAAGGTATTTTGGGTAACAGCGATTTTGTGTATCTGTTAAATCAGAATGCCAAAGATCAGGCAATTCTCGCTGATAAACTGGGACTATCTGATAAGCAGCTTTCCTATGTCACCAACTCCGAGCCGGGAAGTGGTCTGATACTGTTTGACAATGTGGTAATTCCATTTGTAGACAAATATCCGACAGACACCAAGACTTACAGAATTATGAATACCAAGCCGGAGGAATCGGTGCAGAAGGAGGACGCAGTATAAAATGGCAGAAAAAAGACAGAAGAAGCAGGCAGTAAAGGCATTTGAAAAAGAGACATTTTCCAAGGATAAGGAAGTGACTGGAGCAAAACACACAGAACACAGGCAGGATAACACCTTTCCTACGGAAAATCATTTTCATGCCAATGAGAAGCCTGTGAGCAATCTGCCACGGGATGCGAACCATGGCAGTGATACAAAAAATGTAACTTCTGGTCACAATGTCCAGAAGTCAGAAGCCGATGCGGAAAAGGCATTCTTAAAGGAAAACAGTTTCATGCAGGAGGAACAGCCGGGGGATTCTGACAGCACGATGGAAAATGAGGTTCATGTCAGGGACACCTACCAACGGTCTGAGGAAAAAGGAAAATATCACAAAGGGCGTGTGCAGAAAGAACACGCACACAGAGAGCGTGCGAAGTCAGAAAATACAAAGCAGTCCGATTATGGAGATTTCCAGACAAAGGATGCCACATTTTCGCAGGGACAGGCGGAAGAATTTACCGACAAAAAAGTACAGAAGGATTTTGATAAGTCGGAAAAGAGTCGTCAGAAGTTACAGAAAGCAAAGGACAAGATGCCGAAAAAGCGGCAGTATGAGATGAAACGTGTCTTTGATGAACAGACCGGAAAAGCAAAGTATGTGGTGGTTCCGGTGGAAGTGGAGAAGCCATTCAAGCCTGACGGACTTGGAAAAGCTGCGGTTCACAAACTCCAGACCGAAAATATGTATTTTGTGCATCGAAAGATTGCAGAGACAGAAAAGGATAATTCTGCTGTGGAGGGTGCACATAAGACAGAACAGCGTGCAGAAGATGTTTACCATTACATGAAATATCACCGCAAGAGCAAGGCACAGAGAAAGCGTGACCGATTAGAGCGATTGCAGAAAAAACAGGTCACAGCGGATATGAAGCTGGAGTATGAGAAATTCATCAGTGAAAATCCACATCTAAAGGGCAACAGTCCAAAGAAGCAGTTGCAAAGGCAGCTACAGAAACAGCGTATCAAGCGTGAGTATGCCAAGGCAAGGCGGGCAGGAGCAGAAGCCAAGACTGCAAAGGAAACATTTACAAAGACAGCCAATGCTGCAACCGGCATTGCAAAGAAGTTACAGGAGATTGCCACAAAAAATAAAACACTGATTATCACAGTGGGTATTTTTGCTCTTCTGCTTATTATGATCATGTCGGCATTATCAAGCTGCGGTTCCATGTTTACCGGAACTGTGACAACAACGATGGCAAGCACATATCTTAGCCTTCCGGCAGAGATTGATGCAGCAGATTTATCTTTTACAGAAAAGGAAATGGAGCTGCAAAACAAGATTGACCGGATTGAAACTGATTATCCGGGATATGATGAATACGATTATAACCTTGGTGCAATCGGGCATGATCCATATACACTGATCAGTTATCTTTCCGCAGTCCATACGGAATTTACTGCCGCAGAAATGGAGAGTGAAATTCAGGAATTATTTGATGCCATGTATTCCCTTACTACTGAGGAAGTGGAGGAGACACGGACAAGGACAGTCACAAAGACCGGAACCAGAACAGTTACAAATGCAGATGGAAGCATCAGTACCGAGGAATACGAGTATGAGGAGGAAGAAGAATATACCGTAACAATCCTTCGAGTCACTTTAACGGTCACACCTCTTGAGAGTATTGTTGCCGGACGCATGGATACGGAACAGGCAGAAATCTTTGCCGCCTACACGGAGACAAAAGGCGGGTTACAGGTATTTGGAACACCCGTGGATTACTACTGGTACTACTATATCAGCAGTTATTATGGATACCGGAAGAATCCGAACACCGGAACAGAGGAGCTTCACAGGGGCGTGGACATTGCAGTGCCGACAGGTACCGTTGTCTATGCGGCGCATGACGGAACGGTTATGGAAGCGGCTTACGATTCCTATTATGGGAATTATGTGGTGATTACGGACAGTAAGGGATATACCACAAAATATGCCCACATGGACAGCTTAAATGTGTCCGCAGGACAGAGTGTCAAAAAGGGTGACGATATAGGCAAAAGCGGAAATACAGGAAGCAGTACCGGAAGCCACCTTCATATCGAATGTCTGTATAACGGGGAGTATTATAACCCGTTATTTTATTTTGAGGCAGGAGAGCAGACCATTTATGGGGAAACACCGGGCGGCACCGGAGGAGGAACCGGCAATGTGATACCACCGGAGTCCTATGACGATGCAACGGTGCAGACGCTTATGCGGGAAGCAAACAGGTATCTGGGAATGCCATATACATTCGGGGGAACAGCTCCGGCAAGTTTTGACTGTTCCGGATTTGTATGCTGGGTATTTTCAAACAGCGGCGTACATAACCTGCCAAGAACCACAGCACAAGGCATTTATGACCAGTGTACTCCGGTATCAGCGGCAGACGCAAAGGCAGGAGACATTATCTTTTTTACCGGAACCTATAATGCAGGACGTCCGGTTACACATGTCGGTATCTATTGTGGTAACGGTACGATGGTGCATTGTGGCGATCCAATCCAGTACACCTCAATCAATACCTCTTACTGGCAGAGCCATTTTTATGGTTTTGGAAGATTGAATTAGCGAAGGGAGGAATTATTTTTGTCAGTAGAGCGAATCAATTCACAGCTTAAAAAGGTCAGAGAGCAGATAGCGCAGCTACAGGAAAAGGAAAAAGACCTTGCTGAGCAGAAACAGATGGCGGAGGATGCCGAAGCCATGAAGATCATACGAAAATATAAAATCTCATCGGAGCGTTTGCAGATGTTAAACAAGCTCAGTGAGGATGAAGTCAGAAATTTATTACAGAAACGGGAACAGGAAAAGGAGGTTTCAATCAATGAAAAACAGAAAATTATCGGCTAGGGTGGTAGTGTCCCTTATGCTGTCGGCAATACTTTTTTGTATGCCGATTGGGGCATTTTTTGCCAACAGGACAAATACGATAGAGGTTCATGCGGAGGATACTGCCGAGCAGAAAACGGAAAGTGCAAGTGACGCAGAAAATACAGTTACACCCGGCAATGGAAGGGAAGAAAATTCAGGAACAGATACCGGAGAGGGAAAGACGGAAAATTCCACAGAAGGCACAACAGAAGATTCGTCTGAAGAAACACAGCCCGCCGCAAAATGCACCTGCAAAGAAAAGTGCAGCCAGTATGCGGTGGATGAAGATTGTGAGGTGTGTGCAAAGAACTATAAGGAATGTACCTATATCAATCCGAGCGTAAAAATCACAATCAATACACCTTCTGGGTGGCATAACGATACCACTAAGGTGACAGTCAAAGTAGAAGATATGATAGTTTCCGGTAATTTTACCGTTCAGACAGTAAAGGCGAAAGTTGGGCAGAATGGAAGCTGGACAGATATTACCGAGGATATGTACATAGAGATTTCCGAAAACAGCACTATTTATGTGCAGGTCACAGACCAGAAGGGCAAGACCTATGAGAAAAATCGCTATATCAAGTGCTTTGATTTTACGAAGCCTACCTTAAATGCGGCAGTCAGCGATGGTCTATTGAGTATTCAGGCACATGATACGGATTCCGGTATCAAGGCAATCTATGTCAATGGCTATGAGTTTACCGACCATACGAATGGTGCTTTGAATATCCGTCTGCAACAGTTTGATGCAGGATATCAGTATTTCACGATTTCAGCCATGGATAATGCGGGAAACATCTCAGAAATCTATAAAACAGCCAATCCCTATTACACCGATCCGGAGAATAAGGACAGTAATGAAAAAGATCCGGCACAGCAGCTCCCGGTGGATGCGTCGGCAACCAAACCTAGCTCTGCAACAGCACAGGTCACAGAACATACAAAAACGGATGTGAATGGAAATACAGTTTCCCAGACAGGCAGTGGAACAACTTCAAGCAGTTCCACATCAGCAAAGCAGTCTCCAAGTACGGGAGATACCTCTAGTGCAGACCAGAGCAGTGACAGCCAGACTTCTGAAAAAGGCAAAGAATTTTACACAATCCAGACTGCATCAGAAAAGGTATTTTATCTTGTGATTGACCGTGATGGGGAAGATGAAAAGGTGTATTTCCTTACTGAAGTCAGTGAAAACGACCTGTTGAATACTACAACGGATAACAGCGAGACACTTCCGAAAAACTCTGCGGCTTTGGAATCTGCAATCCCGACCAAAGACAGCGCATTATCAAACAATAATGCCGATAATGCAGGGGATAAGAAGCAGGGAACAGAAAATGTAGAGAGCAGTACTGAGGACAGCACAGAAGAAACAAGTGAGCAGAAAGAAGATACTCTAAAAACAGACAATTCCGGATTTACTTATATCATAATGGGCATTGCTGCGGTAGCTGTGATCGGAGTGGTATATGTTGTGAAATCCAAGAAGAAAAAGGAAAACTTCATTGATGAAGATGAGGACGAGCTTGACGAGGACTACGATTATGATGATGAGGAAGAAACCGAGCAGGATTCCGACGAAGCATTCATAAATGGTGGTGATGATACAGAATCAGTAGACACAGACGAGAATGGCAATGAAGATAACAACAACGAGAATGATGAAGAAAATGGGGAGGAATAGAGATGGAGCTTGTAATTGCAGAGAAGCCGAGTGTGGCACAGAGCATTGCGGCAGTTCTTGGTGCCACACAGCGTAAGGACGGATATTTGGAAGGCAATGACTATCTGGTATCATGGTGTGTGGGACATCTGGTAGAACTGGCACAGCCGGAAAGCTATGAGGAAGCATGGAAGAAATGGAGTTATGACAATCTTCCGATCATCCCACAGGAATGGCAGCATGAAGTGAAAAGTGATACGAAAGTGCAGTATCAGATTTTGAAAAAACTTATGCATGATGACAGGGTAGATGCAATCGTGTGTGCTACCGATGCCGGAAGGGAGGGAGAATTGATCTTCCGCCTGACCTATAACATGGCAGGGTGCAGAAAACCTATGAAACGGTTATGGATTTCTTCCATGGAGGAAAGTGCAATCCGTGACGGCTTCCATAATCTTCGCCCAGGCAGTGATTATGACAATCTGTATCATTCGGCACTATGCAGGCAGGAAGCAGACTGGCTTGTGGGTATCAATGGCACAAGGCTTTTTACCGTATTATATGGCGGCAAGGCATTAAAGGTTGGCAGAGTGCAGACACCGACACTTGCCATGCTTGTGGATCGTGAAAGCAAGATCATGAATTTCAAGAAAGAAGCCTATTATATGGCTCATATCATTGGAAATGGTCTGGATGCGGTATCCGAGCATATCAGCGATAAAACGGAAGTAGAAAGGATTGCAGGAGCCTGTGAAAACGGACAGGCTCTTGTCACTTCTGTGGTAAAGGAAGAGAAGTGGGTAGCACCGCCGAAGCTCTATGACCTTACCACACTCCAGAGGGATGCAAACCGTCTGTTTGGCTTTACTGCCAAGCAGACATTGGAATATACCCAGAGCCTTTATGAAAAGAAACTTGTCACTTATCCGAGAACGGACAGCCAGTACCTTTCTGATGATATGGATGGTACAGCAAGAAATGTGATCGAAGCAATCTTTAATTCCTTATTATTTGAGCAGAATGTCATGTTTAATCCGGATATAAAAAGGATTTTGAACAGCAAGAAAGTGACAGATCACCATGCGATCATTCCGACCATGGAGATTATTAAGCAGGACTTAAAAGCAATCCCGGAGAGTGAAATGAAGATACTTTCCCTGTGTGCAAACCGTCTGCTGTGTGCTACCGGGGAGAAGCACATTTATAATTCCACAAAGGCAGAGCTTACCTGCAATGATACAGTATTTAAGGTGTCTGGCAAGGAAGTATGGAAAAATGGATGGAAGGAATTTGAGGATTTCTTCAAAAATTCCTATAAGACCACAGAAGATAAATCAGATGCAGAGGAAGAAAAGAAGCTGCCAGAGCTTCGTGAGGGTATGACGATTGCAGTGGAGCAGACAAAGGTTTCTGAGCATTTCACACAGCCACCGAAGCATTACACGGAGGACAGCCTGCTTTCTGCCATGGAGCGAGCCGGAGCAGAGGATATGGGTGATGAAGTGGAGCGTAAAGGACTTGGTACACCTGCCACCAGAGCCGATATAATAGAAAAACTGGTAAAAGACGGATTTGTCAAGCGTGAGAAAAAGCAGATGATTCCGACAGAGGACGGAATGAAGCTGATCACGATACTTCCGGATGTAGTAAAATCTCCGAAGCTGACCGCTGACTGGGAAAATGAGCTTACTCTGGTATCTAAAGGAGAAGTTGCTGCAGAACAGTTTATGTCTGGGATTGAAACCATGGTAAGTGATCTTGTAAAAACATACTACAGTGTCAGTGATGAGCAGAAAACCATGTTTGTTGTAGACAGGGGTGGACAGGAAGTGCTTGGAAAATGCCCGAAATGCGGAGCTGATGTGGTCAAAGGAAAATTTGGAGCATACTGCACCGGAAAGTGTGGTATGAATGTCGGCAAGGCACTTGGAGTAGCGCTTACAGATTCGCAGGTCAAGAGCCTACTTCAAGGGAAAAAGATACTTGTAAAAGACTTAAAAGGCAAGAAGGGTAGCTACGATGCGTACCTGATTCCAGAGAGTGTACAGGAATTTTCCTATACGAAAGATGGTAAAGAAATCAAGGGATTCCAGTATAAGTTTAAGATGGAATTTTCTCAAAAGACAGGAAAGCAGGGGTAGGAATGTTGCTGTGATTGTGGTATAGTGGGGAAAATATCGGAATATGTAAAGTTAAGGAGAAATACTTAATGTGGTTAGACAGAAATGAACTTGTATCACTTGATTTGAAGTTGACATCGGACTATGGTGATATCATACCAAAAATACAAATAGGTTATGATCTATTTAACCTTATTGAACATAATACCAGTATAGATACAGAAACTAAAATCAATTTAAAAGAGAAAGCAGTAATATGTCATCAGAAAATAAAAATGATGTTGTATGCAGAAAAATGTGCTATTGAAAATTTAAATGAATTTGAAGTCTCACAGAACATGGAAATGCCTTGCCTTTTTGGAGATGATGAAACAACATTGCTTTATCATACTGAAAGTACAATCCTTTTTGCAAGAAATGCATTAGATGTAGTAGCTACTATTTTTCATTGTATAGCTTTTCATGAAAGAAATGATAGTTTCAATAAATTCACAAAGAAAATATTGAAGGATGAAAATGATAAATTTATTTATTTAAAATCATATCTTTGTGAAATAGATAAACTTGATACACATGCTTTTCGTTTACTCTGTGGTAGCGAGAGAGGAAGATCATTAAGAGATCAAATCGTACATCAAACTAATATTAAACTTGAGTATGATGAGTATAAAGAAGGTAGCAATAAAGAGAAGTTATTCATAGTGTTATATAAGGGTGAAATTGTGATTTGTTATAGAGAATTTATGAGGAACTTTGTTATGGAAGTTGTAGAAATGATTTCATCTATTTCACAAAAATTCATTCTCGACGAATTAGAAAATCAACTATAATGGGAAATGTAATAGACAATTTTCTATTTGTGGATGTCGAGAAATTTAATTTATCGGTACGACATTATACCACATACAATTTAATAACAACACAGCGTTAGAGCGTATGGGAAAACCTGTACGCTCTTTTTTTATCAAAAATGGAGGAGAATCACATGGAAGAAACAAATGTAACAATGACAGCAGAGGAAATGCAGGGTGAGCCTGCGGCAAAGGAAAATGAGACAAAGGCGGAGAAGTTTATCCGTATTGGCGAGTACCGCATGAATAAGGCGGTTGATGCTATTGGCAGACTGGAGCATCTTGCAAATCGAGGTTCCTACGAATATACACAGGAACAGGTAGATGTGATGTTTCAGGCATTAGAGGGGAGGGTTGCGGAAGTTAAGGCAAGGTTTACGCCAAAGAAAGCGGCTGAGAGTAAGACTTTCAGCTTCGGTACAACGGAATAGGAAAGTAACGGGAAGCAAAGGAAAGGCAGTCATGTAGTGTATGTGGCTGCCTTTTTGTCGTATCTATGACAGGAAGGAGAACTGTGTGAGAAAATATGATTTTATATCGGCTCTGGCAAAAGAGACAGCAGCCGAGGTTGTCAAAAATCGTGAGGAATGGATGAAATACCTGACCACAGCGGCAAGATTGTATAAGTATCCGTTCCGGGAACAGCTTTTGATCTATGCACAAAGACCAGACGCAACAGCTTGTGCTTCCATAGAACTGTGGAATGAGCGTATGCACTGTTGGGTAAATAAAGGTGCAAAAGGTATCGCACTTTTGGATGAGGATGACGCACATGGAAAGCGTCTGAAATATGTATTTGATGTGTCAGATGTCCATGCGGCAAGGAGAATCGGACGGTATCCGGAACTATGGGAATTACATGAGGAACATAAGGAAGATGTAATTAAGCGTCTGGAGCAGACTTATGGTGCTACCGATGATAAGAAGCTATTTGAAGAAAGACTTATGGAGTTAGCTGACAGGATTGCAGCAGATTATTATGAGGAATTGTTGCCGGATTTGCAGTACATGATCGAGGGCAGCTTCCTAGAAGGACTGGACGAGCAGAATGTCGGTATCCGTTTAAGAGATACTTTATCTGAGAGTATTTCTTTTACACTTTTATCTGCCTGTGGTGCAGATATGCAGGAGTATGGTTCGGAGTTTGCTTTCGATTTTATCCATGAATTTAATTCCATGGATACCCTTGCGGTACTTGGAGATGCAGCTAATGAACTTGCAAAACCGGTACTTTTAGAAATTGGAAGAACCATAAGGGCATATAACAGAAGCCACGAACAGGAACAAACAGAAAATTTAACGCAGAAAGGACTTGCAAATACTTCTGAAATAGACTACAATGCGTTAAAGCGTGAAAGCGAGAGCGGACATGAGGAATATATTGACAACAATCAAAACAGCGTAGAAAGGGGCAATAGCAATGAATCTGACATACGAGAAGAATGGGGATTATCTGATCCCGACATTACAGGCGGACAGTCAGCCGGAGGGAACCGTAACGAAGTACGGAATGATGAGGGAGACTTATCTGAAGGAGAACCACAGGGGCGTGTACTCAGCGTTTCTTCTGAAAGGGACATTGAAAGAACACCTGCTGACCATTCAGAAGCAGGCAGAGGAGAGAATGGAGAAGCTGACAAGCCAGATGGCGGCAACCGAGGGAGTGACAGAACAGCTCAAGGAAGCCGATCAGATGCTTTGGGTAGCGAAGATGAACAGCATTCGGAACCGAGCAGAGGAAGTGGTTCTGGGAGAACTGGTTTACAGTCTGTAACAGATACCGATGATCTTCTCCGGGGAGACGCAGCGGAACCCACATTTACACAACTCAGCCTGTTTCCTTCTTTTGAGGAGCAGGTCGGAACAGTCGCAGCAGCGGAAGCAAGTATGAAATATACCATGCCCGCTGCTTTTTCTTTGCCACAGAATGAGCTTGAAACCATTCTTCGCAGTGGTGGAGGAAAACAGCACAGCAGAAAGCGTATCTTTGCAAAGTACACAGAGGGCAGAAATGCCGAGCAGATGGTGGATTTTCTGAAAAATGAGTACGGACAGACCGGAAAAGGTTTTGAAATCAATGGAAATCCAGTATCAGTGTGGTTCGATGAGCATGGTATGAGTGTCGGCTATGGAACACAGGCAAGGGAAACACCGATTGTCACGATGGATTGGGAAGATGTGGAGAGCCATATCCGTTCCATGATCGAAAATGGTACTTATATGAGTGCCAGTGAAGCATTTCTTGTAGATACACAGGAGAGAAATCGTGTTGCCAATCAGATCTATTTCTTCCTGCGAGATGGAATGGATGAAATACCGGAGGAGCTTGGCTTAAAAGCAGGAAATTATCCGGAAAGTGAAGCAAAACTCATGGAGCTTCTTTCCACCCATGAGGGCAGGGAACAGCTTAAAAATGTCTTGGAGGATGCGGCAGAGCGACTTGCATCGGGTGAAGCCGAATTAAAATGGCGGCATGTGAAATCACCGGAATATCTGTTATCGGAGATAGCAGACCATGACAGGGAGAGACTGGAATTTCCATTGCCGGATGCGGTGGAGGTAGCACAGGAAGATTTTATCACGCAGGATGAAATTGACTATGCACTTGGCAGAGGAAGCGGCTATGAGCATGGAGCTTTCCGCATTTATGAGTATTTCATGGAAGGACATGACCAGAAGGAAACAGTTGCATTTCTGAAAAATGAATATGGTATTGGCGGCGGTTCCGGTGGACTTCCAGGCAACGATGATTCCCATAATGAACATGATGGAAAAGGTATCCGTCTGGAGAAGGGCAGCTATGGAAATCCGTATGCAAAAGTGCTTCTGAACTGGAATGTAGTCGAGAAAAGGCTACGTGAGCTGATCCATGAGGATAAATATTTATCTCCACAGGGGAAAGAAAACTACAAGGCATACAAGGAAGAACAGGCAGAGAAAGCAAGACAGCGAGAGCTTTCCCGTCTGGAGCATGGACAGCGACTTGAATGTAAGAAGGACATCGAAGCCTTGATTGCCGAGAAATTCAATGGTTTTGTGCTTCCGAGGAATACCGCAGATGAAATCATAGATAAATATGGCATTGACTGTGTGGAATTTGTTCTTGCAAATACCGTCACGCATTTTGATTATGATGGGCGGTTTTCGCAGAACAATAAGGAATGGGCAAAAGGCATTGTTGCGGAAAATGAGTGGGAGAACAACGATCTGATTCTAAGCTCACATCCGGCAGTGCTGGACGGATTTACCAATCAGGCGAGAAGGTATATCAATGTGATTCGGGAAAAAGAAAAGGAAGCACAGCAAAAGATCACGATTGATGGATATGAGTGTGTTCTGGTTGATGAGTGGGGCAGTGAAAAAGAGAAATATCTGCTTGGAAATGACATTGAGGACAGCAGTTTTTATTATGCACAGGTCAATGGGAAATCCTTTGAATACGACCATAAGCCGGAGCGTAGCGAGGTAGAGGACGATTATATCAATGCCATTGCAGAGGAAGATATTGACCGACACGAAGCAGAGGTGTTTTCAAGGTTTGAGGGGACGGATGGTATCGCAGAGCCGGATGAAACTGAGCCACAACAAGAATTTTCACAAGAGGAATCGCAGAAATTATCATGGCATGTGGTACATGATGCAGATGATGAATATGGCAATCCGACACAGTGGAGTGCAACCTTATCAGAGGGAATATTCCTTTGGATTGATAAGGAAGTGGACGGATATGCTATTTATGATACGGCAGACACCACCCGTCCGGCATTGGAGACATTTTCGACTTTGCAGGAAGCAATGGATTGGGGGAATGAGCTTGCAGAAAGTGGCAGGGAAGCAGAAGCGGAGTTTTCTGACGAAAAGGAACAGAATGTTGTTACAAAACAGACAGAAGATGAACTGGACAGTATAGATACGCAGTCTGCCCGTGAGCGTCTGGAGAATGGTGAAGCAGACCGACAGACAGAGGAAATGCTGTCGCAGGTGCTTACCGGAGATTGGGAGCCGCTTACACCTTCGTCAGAGGAAAAACAGCCTGCATCAGAAAGGCAATCAGCACAAGAAAGGTCGGTATCAGCACCAGATAAAAGTAACGCTGTCAATTTCCATATCAGCGATGACCGATTGGGTGAAGGCTCTCCAAAAGAAAAATTCCAAACAAATATTGCAGCAATCAAGCTGTTGGAGCAGATTGAGGGCGAAACCCGTTATGCTACACCGGAAGAACAGCAGATTTTGTCACAATATGTCGGCTGGGGTGGTCTTGCTGATGCGTTTGACGAGAGCAAATCAAACTGGTCAGCAGAATATCACCAGTTAAAGGAACTGCTATCGCCGGAGGAGTACCGCATGGCAAGGGAGAGTACCTTGAATGCCCATTATACAAGTCTGGTCATTATCCGCCAGATGTACGAAACATTGGAGAAAATGGGATTTTCCAATGGAAATGTACTGGAGCCTTCCATGGGAATCGGCAACTTTTTTGGTATGATGCCGGATTCCATGAAAGAGAGCAGGCTTTACGGAGTAGAGCTGGACAGCATTACCGGACGCATTGCAAGGCAGCTTTATCCGCAGGCAGATGTGCAGATCAAAGGCTTTGAAAAGACTGATTATCCGAATGATTTCTTTGATGTGGCAATCGGAAATGTGCCTTTTGGTCAGTATAAGGTGGCAGATAAGCAGTATGATAAAAATAATTTCCTGATACACGATTATTTCTTTGCAAAGACGTTGGATAAAGTGCGTCCCGGTGGTGTGGTTGCTTTTATTACAAGCAAGGGAACCATGGACAAGGCAAGTCCGGAAGTCAGAAGATACCTTGCACAGCGGGCAGACCTGCTTGGTGCGGTGAGACTTCCGAACACCGCATTTAAGGCAAATGCAGGAACAGAAGTGACTTCGGATATTTTATTTTTTCAGAAGCGTGACCGCATGGTGGAGCGTGAGCCGGACTGGGTACATCTAGGAGAGGATGCAGATGGCATTGCAATGAACGCTTACTTTGCAGAGCACCCGGAGCAGATCGTAGGAAAGATGGAAATGGTATCCGGTCCTTATGGCATGGAAAGCACCTGTAAGGCAGATGACAGCAGCCCATTTGAGGAGCAGTTAGCGAAAGCACTTCAAAATATTACAGGACAGATTGATACGATTGATCTGGATGAGGAGCTTGCGGATGACATGAGCAGGCAGAGTATTCCTGCTGATCCGTCCGTTAAAAATTTCAGCTATACCGTAGTTGAGAATGAAGTGTATTACCGTGAAAATTCTGTCATGAAGCCTGTGGAAGTATCAGACACCGCAAAAGAACGTATCAAGGGAATGGTGGCAATCCGTAACTGTACGCAGGCGCTGATTGATATGCAGCTTGAGGAATATTCCGATGCGGCAATCAAGGGAAAACAGGCGGAATTAAACACATTATACGATTCCTTCTCGAAAAAATATGGTCTGATCAATTCACAGACGAATAAGAGAGCCTTTAATCAGGACAGCAGTTATTGCCTGTTGTGTTCTTTGGAAAAACTTGATGATGAGGGCAATTTCAAAGGCAAAGCGGATATGTTTACGAAGCGTACCATTAAAAGGGCAGAGGTTGTCACAAGCGTGGATACTGCAAGTGAAGCGCTGGCAGTATCTTTAGCAGAGAAAGCTAAAATTGACCTTGATTTTATGGGAGAGCTTACCGGAAAAGATAAGGATACACTTACTGAGGAGCTTCGTGGTGTCATTTTTCAGAACCCGCTTACCGATGTCTGGGAGACAGCAGACCAGTATCTAAGCGGCAATGTGCGTGAGAAACTTGCCATAGCAACAACTTATGCGGAAAATCACCCGGAATATGCCCAAAATGTACAGGCTCTTACGCAGGTACAGCCGAGGGAGCTGGACGCATCGGAGATTGAGGTGCGTATCGGTGCCACATGGATTGATCCAAAGTATATCAATGATTTTATGCGTGACATCTTCCAGACACCGGAACATTTATTCCGCAGGGATACGATAGGTGTGCAGTTTTCGGGTGTAACCGGAGAGTGGAATGTAAAGGGCAAAAATGCGGACTATGGCAATACGCTTGTCAACATGACATACGGTACAAGCCGGGTAAATGCCTATAAGATATTGGAAGATTCCCTGAACCTCAAAGATACGAGAGTATATGACACCATTGAGGAGGATGGAAAGGAAAAGAGAGTCCTCAATAAAAAGGAAACCATGATTGCAAGCCAGAAGCAGGAAGCAATAAGGGAAGCATTTAAGGACTGGGTATTTCGTGATCCGGAACGCAGGCAGACACTTGTGGCAAAATATAATGAGCTTTTCAATTCCGCCAGACCAAGAGAATATGACGGTTCGCATCTGAAATTTCCAGGCATGACACCGGATATTGAATTAAAGCCGCATCAGAAAAATGCGGTTGCCCATGTGCTGTATGGAGATAATACCCTGCTTGCGCACTGCGTCGGTGCCGGAAAAACCTTTGAAATGACAGCGGCGGCAATGGAAAGCAAGCGTCTGGGACTATGCCAGAAGTCATTATTTGTAGTGCCGAACCACCTGACTGAACAATGGGCAAGTGATTTCCTTCGGTTATATCCCGGAGCAAATATCCTTGCGGCAACGAAAAAGGATTTTGAACCCGCCAACCGTAAGAAATTTTGTTCCCGTATTGCAACAGGTGATTATGATGCCGTTATTATCGGGCATAGTCAGTTTGAAAAAATCCCGTTATCACAGGAAAGACAGGCAGCCACAATCGAAAAACAGATTGATGAGATTGAGCTTGCTATTGATCAGGCAAAAAGAGACAACGGGGAGCGTTATACCATTAAGCAGATGGAAAAATCGAGGAAAGCATTGCAGGTGCGGCTTGACAAGTTAAATGACCAGAGCCGTAAGGATAATGTCGTGACTTTTGAGCAGTTGGGTGTAGACAGGCTGTTTGTGGATGAGAGCCACAATTACAAGAACCTGTTCCTTTATACGAAAATGAGGAATGTGGCAGGCATCGCACAGACAGAAGCACAGAAGTCATCTGATATGTTTGCCAAGTGCCAGTATCTTGATGAAATCACAGGCGGCAAGGGTGTAACTTTTGCGACCGGAACGCCAATTTCCAACAGCATGACGGAGCTTTATACGAATATGCGTTATCTCCAGTATGGTACGCTTCAGAAGCTGGGACTGGGACATTTCGATGCGTGGGCGGCTTCTTTTGGGGAAACACAGACCGCCATAGAACTTGCACCGGAGGGAACCGGATACCGGGCAAAGACAAGATTTGCGAAGTTTTTCAATCTTCCGGAGCTGATTGCCCTTTTCAAGGAGAGTGCGGACATTCAGACACCGGATATGTTAAAACTTCCTGTGCCGGAAGCAGAGTATGAAAATGTGGTATTAAAGCCGAGTGAATTTCAGAAAGAAATGGTGGCTTCTCTTGCGGAACGTGCTGAAGCAGTCCGGGACAGACAGGTGCAGCCTTACGAGGACAATATGCTAAAGATTACCAATGACGGAAGAAAGCTGGCACTTGACCAGAGGCTGCTCAATGATATGTTGCCGGATGAGGAAAATTCCAAAGCGGCAACCTGTGTGGAGAAAGCCTATGAGATATGGGAGAACACCAAAGAGCAGAAGTCGGCACAGTTAATCTTCTGCGACCGTGTAGCGATACGTTGCTACAAATAAACTATAAATGGGGCTTATGCCCTGTGAGGAGGTAAAAGTAGCGGAGAAAACAGAGTTTTCTCTAACTGATATTCTGAAGAGTGGAATGAAGGAGTAACGCCCAGAAACGCTCACCTAATACTACGTTGGAGGCAAAGGAGTGCAATATCCTGAGCTGACACAGCACGTTGAAGTCGGCTGAGAACCGCCCAAACAAGCAATATGCTGTTGTGGAAAGCTGTCCAGAGGTGGATGGTGCGGTCTATAGGTCGGGGGTCTATAAAATTCTCATGGCAAGAATGTGGCTGACTACCACTGACAAAAACCCGAATGAAAGTGTCAAGAAGAAAGAACGGTAGAAATGCCGTTGCCACGAAAGTGGTGTGTGTGAGGTCGAGTAAGGCGGTCGCAATGAAAGACCTTGCGGTGTTACAGGCATCGCCAAGCACACTGGCAAAAAGGGCAGCCTAAAAGAATTATGCAAAGATAAGAATATCGGAACGTAGAAAGTCCTAGATGTGGAGCGATTGCACGCTGTGAAGCATGAAAAGGAAAACCATGTCACTATTCGAGGGGTGTGGTATAACTTTTCTTAATCTGGGAGGAAAGAGCAGCCATGGTACCGTGTCCGTTAGCGATAACAGGATTTAGAAACCGTGAAAAAAGTAAGCGGTGGAGGGACGGGCTGTAGTCAAGAATGTGATGAATAAAACGAAAGGAGCATTATTAACAGACATTATAGGTTCGAGTAGGACTAAGAAAGGCGAATCCGAAAGGAGTGAGCCGACTATGACAACAGAAAAACGGGCTTTGAAGAAAGCAAAGCTAAGACATGCAGAATACTATGATTTTCAGGATATTCAGGACAGGTTATACAGGGATAGCAAGGATGGAAAAGAATTTTGCAATCTCATAGAAGTAATCACCATGCCAGAAAATATCCGTATGGCGTATAGAAATTTGAAGAAAAACCATGGAAGTCATACACCAGGAACAGATAAAAAGACAATCAATGATATTGAAAAGTTGTCTGACGAGCAGTTAATAGGCAAGATACAGGAAAAATTCAGATGGTACAGACCGCAGAGTGTCCGTAGAGTGGAAATACCAAAAGGCAATGGAAAAGTTCGCCCGCTAGGTATTCCGACAATAATGGACAGGCTGGTGCAACAGTGCGTGTTACAGGTATTAGAGCCTATTTGTGAAGCGAAATTTCATGAACACAGTTATGGCTTTAGACCAAACCGAAGTACAGGAAATGCTATCGCACAAACTTATAAAAATATGCAGATGAGTCATTTGCATTATGTTGTAGATATAGACATCAAAGGATTCTTTGATAACGTGAATCACGGAAAGTTGTTAAAGCAACTCTGGACTCTAGGAATCAGGGATAAGAAATTAATCTCTATTATCTCAACGATGTTAAAAGCGGAAGTTGCGGGGATTGGCTTTCCAGAGAAAGGAACACCACAAGGAGGAATTATTTCCCCATTACTGTCAAACGTGGTATTGAATGAACTGGACTGGTGGCTTGCCAGTCAATGGGAGGAATTTCCTACACAATATCCATTCAATGACCGACGAAATCCCAACGGCAGTCCAGCAAGGGGAAATAAATTTGCTTCATTGCGAAGAAGCGGTTTAAAAGAGATAACTTGTGTCAGATATGCCGATGATTTTAAAATTTTCACGAACGATTATCAAAATGCAGTAAAACTGTTCCATGCAACAAAAGGTTGGTTGAAAGACCGACTTGGGCTAGATATTAGCCCAGAGAAATCAAAGATTGTTAATCTTAAAGAAAAATATTCGGAGTTCCTTGGTTTTAAAATGAAGGTGATTCCCCGTGGTAAACGCAAGAATAAAGCGAATATAGGAGAACCACGATATGTAGTACAAAGCCATGTCAGAGAAAAATCAATAGAAAAGATAAGAAAGGAATTGAAAAAACTGATTTATGCAATCGAGTATCCGCCCAATAAGGCGCATTGCATTTATACCGAAGTAAGTAGGTACAACTCGTTTGTGTTGGGAGTTCATGCTTATTATAGTATGGCTACCAAGGTCAGTGCAGATTTCAGACCAATCGCCTTTTCTGTCCAAAAGAGCCTTAAAGCAAGGTTAAGACAGCGAATAAAAACCGCTAAAGAAGTCAGGAAAAACAAAAAACCGATTCATATCACCAATGTTATCCGTGATAAATATGGGAAAAGTGACCAAATGAGATATGTAAATGACCTCGCACTTGCCCCGATAGGATATGTACGGCATTCTCACCCAATTCAAAAAGCGTATGGGGCAAACTCATACACGAAGAATGGCAGAGAATTAGTACACAAAAAGTTAGAAGGAATTGATATGGCAGTTTTGCACGATTTGATGAGAAATCCTATTGAAGGAGAATCCATTGAATTTAATGATAACAGACTGTCGCTGTACTCAGCACAAAAAGGAAAGTGTGCGGTCACAGGAAACCAGATGGATGCGGATGATGTGGTATGTATCAGAAAAACTCCAAAAGAGCAAGGAGGCACTGATAAATACAGCAATCTCCTACTTGTTTGTAGGAATATCCAGAAACTGTTGTATATCAAAAATCCAGATACTTTTATTGCAGAAATGGAGAAGTTAAATCTTGACTTGAAACGGACTGAAAAGCTGTTGAAACTCAGAAGCCTTACTTTTGTTGAGAGCTGTTAAACTGCTAATTTATCCATTCTTGATGGCAAGCCGTGTGAGCTGAAAGGTTCATGCACGGTTTAGAGTGGGGGAAAAGGGGGAGATAATATCAAACTCTTACCTATCACTATTCTCCACACCGAAGGGCGATGGCACTTTCAATGTGTATGAGGATATAAAAAATAAGCTCATGGAAAAGGGAGTGCCGGAGCAGGAGATCGCATTTATCCATGATGCCAATACAGAGCTTAGAAAAGCGGAGCTGTTTGCAAAGGTAAGAAGCGGACAGGTTCGTTTTTTATTAGGTTCCACAGCCAAAATGGGAGCCGGTACGAATGTGCAGGACAGACTGATTGCATTGCATCATCTGGATGTGCCTTGGAGACCTTCTGACATTGAACAGCAGGAGGGAAGAATCTTACGACAGGGCAACCAGAATGATAAAGTAAAGATATTTCGTTATGTTACGGAAGGTACGTTTGACAGTTATTCATGGCAGCTCATCGAGAATAAACAGAAATTCATCGGACAGATCATGACCAGCAAATCCCCGGTGCGAAGCTGTGAGGATGTGGACGAAGCGGCACTTTCCTATGCAGAAGTCAAGGCACTTGCCACAGGTAATCCCTACATAAAAGAAAAAATGGATCTCGATATTCAGGTATCGAAGCTGAAACTGATGAAGGCAAACCATACCAGTCAGAAGTACAGGCTGGAGGATAACATCACACAACATTATCCGCATCAGATCGCCATTTTCAATGAGCGTATCGAAGGCTTTACCGCTGATATGAATAAATATGCGAAAAATAAGCCGGAGGATAAGGAGCAGTTCTTTATGCAGGTGGGTGGAAAATCATACACCGACAAAAAGGAAGCTGGAACTGCAATCATAGCCATGTGTAAGGAGATTAAAGGCATCAATGCCAGTGCGGATGTAGGTGAATATCTTGGATTTAAGCTGAATGTAACCTTTGATTCTTTTAACAATAAATTTGTGATGAATGTCAAAGGTGCAATGAGCCACCCGATGGAAGTCGGCTCTGATCCGCTTGGAAATATCACAAGAATCAACAATGTACTGGAAGCCATGCCTTCACAGCTTGAGGAAGCACAGATGAAGCTATCCAATGTGAAACATCAGCTTGAAACAGCAAAAGCAGAGGTAGACAAGCCATTTCCACAGGAAGCAGAACTTGCCGAGAAACTGGAGCGTCTGGCAGAGCTTAATTCTTTACTCAACATGGATGAAAAGGGCGATGATGCGATTGGTATGGATGATGAAGCCGCAGAACCGGAAAAACCACAGGAAACTGTGAAAACAGTGGATAACAAAAGGGACGAGGTCGCAGATATGCCAGCAAAGCAGAGTAATCTTGGGAAAACGGCTATGGGTGGTAAGCTGTCAGACCGACCGGCAGAACGGACTTCATTGCAAGAAAAACTCGCAGCAATGAAGGCAAGGGTGTCCGGGACACCTGCAGGAAGGGATGCAGCGGATAAGACAAAGAAAAAAGAAGAAATTTTATAGGAAAATCTATTTTATTCCTAAGTTTATTCCCAACCTGTCAGCATTATTTGGGTTGGGAATATTAAAAAGTGTTATAGCAGTTTATGTAAGGGCAGTCCGTAGTGGCTGCCTTTTATCGTACAAGATGGAGGTCATTTATGGCAGAAAATAATACAGAAAAACAGCGTGTGCAGGAGCTTACGGATAAACTGGAGCAGGGATTGCAGGACTTATTCAACAGCGATAGTTACCGCAATTATCTTAGTACAATGTCAAAATTTCATAATTACAGTTTTAACAACACGCTCTTAATTGCGATGCAAAAGCCTGACGCTACGTTAGTGGCCGGATACAAGGCTTGGCAGAAAAATTTTGAGCGTCATGTAAATAAAGGGGAAAAGGCAATCCGTATCCTTGCACCTGCACCATATAAAATAAAAGAGGAGCGGGACAAGATTGATCTGGTCACGCAGGAACTTTTACTTGATAAAGACGGAAATCCGCAGAAAGAGGAAGTCGAGATAACAATTCCGGCATTCCGGGCAGTATCCGTTTTTGACCTATCTCAGACGGACGGAAAGCCGATACCGGAACTTACAGCAAAGGAGCTTCTTTCAGATGTGGAAGGCTATCAGGATATGATTCGTGCGGTAGAAGCTATTTCGCCAGTACCGATTGAACTGGAGGAGATAGCCGGAGATTCCAAAGGCTACTATGACAGGGAAGCAAAGCGGATTGCGGTGCAGGAAAACATGAGCGAGAGCCAGACCTTAAAGACCATGATCCATGAAGTGGCACATTCCAAGCTGCACAGCAAGGAAGTGGAGCAGGACGAGCAGATGAAAAAAGACCGCAACACCAAAGAGGTGGAAGCGGAGAGCATTGCTTATACGGTATGCCAGCATTTTGGAGTGGACACTTCCGATTATTCCTTTGGATATATTGCCGGATGGAGCAGTGGCAGAGATACCAAGGAACTGAGAGCTTCCATGGATACGATACGGAGGACAGCTTCGGAGTTGATTACCGGGATAGAGGAACAATTACAGGAATTACAAAGGAACAGGGAAGTATCACAGGAACAGACAAAGGAAAGTATTCTCCTCATACAGAATACTGACCTTTCAGAGTTCAGTCTGCTTGATGTATATGGCATGGACAGACCGGAACTGATGCAGGCATTGTCAGAAATGACAGACGATGACAAGTTGAGCATACAGGCATATTTGGAAAGCAGGGGTGCATGGACAACGGAAATCGGCAATCAGGATTCCAGAGAGTACGGAGAGTATCATCTGGATGTGCGTTATAACACAGATACAGATGAGCTGATTGATATGAAGGAGAGAAAGGCGGTCTATGATAAGGCAATGGAGCCGATCAATGCCGATGATGTGGTTGTTAAGTTTGCTTCCATTTTTGAAAGCGAATGGGAGGTTTTGAAAATCACAAATATGTTGAGGGATGATGTCAGAAAAATGCTCAAAGATATGGCTTCTCTTGATGAAAAAGAATGGGATGGCAATTACCTTTCATATATGGAAAAACAGGGAGCGGAAATCACGTTACTTGCGTCCAGTAGTAAGGAATTAAACGGAAATATGCCGGACTTTTGGGATTATGAATACGATTTTGATGCAGGTCTGACGGATGCGGAGAAATTGTCTGTCATTCAACAGGCAGAGCATATCATTAACCGGTTGGAGCATGGACAGCCTGCCTTTTCCGATGATGAAAGAAATCTGATTGTAAATTATGCCTACAAGCTGGGGAACATTGAAAAAACAAGGGAGCTTGCAGAACATATCTATGCACAGGAAGTGGATGGAAATCAGGATGTTGCATTAGCAATGTTTGATGCACAGGCAGAAATCGACGCACTGCCGGATAGCATGGTCGGAATATCTGAAATGCAGGAGTATGGCTATACATGGAATGAAATGCTTCCGCTGACGCAGGAGAGGGCATTGGAACTATTTGACCATGACTTGCCTGTGTATCTTCTGCATACGGATGGTTCCGAGAGTACTGTAGCTGATAGAAAACAGATTTTAGAGCATGATGGAATGTGCGGAATAGAAAAAGGGGACTGGCAGAATGAACGGAAACTTCGCATGATGCAGGAAGAATTATCAGAGAGTGATTCCAACAGGGTAGCACAGCTTTTGTATGGAAATACCGATAAATATGGAATTTTCCAGTTAAAGGATGATCCGGAACTGGACAAGTTCCGTTTTGAGGGAACGGAAAGCCTGAAGCGTATGGGAATAACCAAAGACAATTTTGATGCGGTATTGCCGGAAAATTATAAACTGGTGTATTTGGGCGAATTGTCAGAATTGCAGGGACGGACGCAATCGGAAACACTGGAAGCAATCTATACAAAGCTTAATATTGACCATCCGGCAGACTACAAGGCACATTCACTGTCGGTCAGCGATATTGTGGTATTACATGAGAACGGGGAAAACAGCGCACACTTTGTAGATTCTTTTGGATTTACAGAACTGCCGAAGTTCATGCTGACACTGGAGGGCAAGGAAAATGAGATAGAGACGGAGCTTGCGGTTCATATCGCAGACCGTTATATCCTGATGCACGAATGTGAGGAGGGATATGATTATTCCATTCTGGATGAGCAGTATCATTTGCTGGATGGCGGTGTCTATGACAATCCGGATATTACGATTCAGCGTGCAATGGATATGGTGATTGCGGATTTGAAAGAACCGAGGTTTTCAGCGGTTACAGAGCAGTATTATCGTGACGAATATTTGCAGGGTGAAGTGTATGCAGGTTCCGAAGCAGAGATTGTTGATTTTGTGGAACTTTCGGAGAAAGCCGAGGAAGTGGAACAGGCAGATTTAGAAGCAAAGCAGGCAGAATTTAGAGAGAACAATCCGGATGTGGTTGCAGATTTCCGGGCAAGGACGGAAGAATTGTTTCATAGTCTTGACGGACAGAGTGCAGATGATATTGAAAAGACGGTATATGCGTATGTGCAGTCGCAGATAGACGAGTATGGACTGGATGCACAGATTGTTGATGTGGTGGTATCCGGAAGCCGATGCAGAGGTATTGAGCAGGAAAATTCGGATTTGGATGTAGTTGTGGAATACACAGGCTCAACCAGAGAAGATGACCTTTTCAATATGCTACATGAGGACAGCATTTATATCGCTGGTATTCAGGTGGATATTAACCCGATTACAGAGAGCAGAACCGGAACATTGGAGACTTATCTTCCGGAGGTGGAAACTTACCTGCAGGAGAAGGCACAGCAGGAGCAGATCAACAATCAGCTTGTCACGCAGGGGAGAGAAGTGGTGCAGGAACAAAACGCACTTGTATCAGAAGAAAAAGTGCTTTCTGAACTGGAAAAAGAGCCTGTAATTGAACCAGAGACAGTCCATATCACATTTACCGTTGCGGAGTGTGTGGAATTTCATAATATGGGTGAATACCATGAGGGCATTGAAACGATAGAGGAAGCTATGAAACTTTACAATGCCATTGATCCTTCCCGTATGCATGGGATTCCTTCTATTGGTGTAAATATGCACATCGAGGGGACTGAAGAATGGGAAGATGAGCAGGCAGACATTGTAAGCGGCAAGAGAATTGATGTGGATTTCCTGAATTACACACCGGAGCTTCGGGACACTCCGAAAGTGCAGGATGCACTAAAAAAATTGATTGCAGCCTTTCCGGAGAAAGAGGTCACTGACCGGGAAACAAAAGAGCAGAAAATACAGGCACTTGCGGCAGAACTTGACAAGTTATCTTATGAGATTGATACATATGGATATAGAGATTCGGTATCAGACAGAGAATCACAGATACAAATGATTGCTGATGATATAAGAACTGGCAATGTGAAACCTCTAAGTATTTTCTTACAGGCATCTATTGACGAGGGGATAGACGAGGACAGTGAGAGACAGGCAAAGGAACTGCTTGTGAAATTGGCAGAATACAAGCCGCTTGCTAAGATTGAGGAACTGGAGGAGCAGAATTATAACATGATTGATGAGAGACTCAACAATGGCGTGGAAAAATTCAATCGTGAGGAAGAAAAGAAAGAACAGGCGGAAAAGCCGCAGGTTCGTACTTCCTTAAAGGAGCGTCTGGCAGCTAAGCAGAAGGAAGCAACACAGGGAAACAATAAGGATACGAAGGAACAGGAAAAATCAAAAAATTCGCATAGGGAGATGTAGGGTGATGAATAAATTCACAGTAGAAGAAATCAATTTCATGTGTGTTTTTGAGACACAGAACAGAATGAAGATGATGGAAGAAATCAGACGGATAATGCCGTACATAAAGGACAGCGATATGGAAGATCTTTCTAGGCAGGTGTTGAGAAAGTTGGATGGCATGACAGATAAGGAATTTGCGGAAAATTCATTAGAAGCGGTAGAAGAATAGCGGTATCGAGTGGGTAGTCAGTTGCAATGGCTGGCTATCTGCTTTTTTATTTTGGCAAATTTTTGACATATAAAATTGATTGAGAAAAATCATGGGGTAAGGTATAATTTCGGTATGAATCATGAGATCAGATGAAAAATGAATGTTTCTATTTTAGAAAATACCTGACAATTATAGACAGTTTGGAGGTTCTAGTATATTGGATAATAAATAACTGCTATATTAAATTGAAGATGCTTCAGCTTC